>ERZ1740062.444-NODE-444-length-23315-cov-4.726139_pt1 | contig 23315 bp, 24 predicted proteins | sample MGYA00581741_ERZ1740062 | MGnify/ENA primary metagenome ERZ1740062 (study PRJEB43018, sample SAMN04849747) | marine metagenome | isolation source: floating plastic debris | place: Pacific Ocean | collected 2008-09-01 | study: EMG produced TPA metagenomics assembly...
GGAATTACAGGTACCGGAGGCGCTGGAAAGTCAAGTGTGGTGGACGAATTGGTGCGTAGGTTTTTGGCAGACTTTCCTGAAAAGCATATTGGGATTATTTCGGTAGATCCTTCCAAACGAAAAACCGGTGGAGCCTTATTGGGGGATAGAATTCGAATGAATGCCATTCATAACCCTAGGGTTTTTATGCGTTCGTTGGCTACACGACAGTCCAATCTTGCCCTATCCAAACATGTGGCCGAAGCAGTGGAAGTACTTAAGGCTGCGGAGTATGATTTGATTATTCTCGAAACTTCTGGAATTGGCCAATCCGATACCGAAATACTGGAACATAGTGATGCATCCCTTTATGTAATGACGCCCGAGTTTGGAGCGGCAACACAGTTGGAAAAAATCGATATGCTCGATTTCGCGGATGTGGTCGCCATCAACAAATTTGATAAGCGTGGGGCGAAAGATGCTTTGCGTGATGTGAAAAAGCAATATGTCCGCAACCACAACCTATGGGATGCGGCTGATGAAGACCTTCCTATTTTTGGAACTATCGCTTCACAGTTCAATGACCCTGGCATGAATCAGTTGTACCGTGCAGTGTTGGATGTAATGGTGAAAAATGGAGCAAAAGAACTTAAGTCGGATTTCGCTATAGCTGAAGGGGCGTCTGAAAAAGTATACGTTATTCCGCCTGCGAGAACACGATATCTTTCCGAAATCGCTGAAAGCAACAGGGCGTATGATGTCAAGGCGGAATCACAATCCCAAACCGCTCAAAAACTATATGGTCTGTACTTGAGTATTTGTACGGTTTTAGGGCAAGAAACTACCAAGAATGGCTTTTTGACTGCAGCCGGTTTGGATGAAACAAAGTTTTTTGAAAACCCAAAGCGTCAGGAGCATCTCGAGCTTGCTAAAAAATTACTTGAGGAATTCAACCAAGTTAAAATGGATTTGGACCCTCATCATTGGGAGGTTATCCACTCATGGTTGTCTAAAGTGGAACGATACAAACAAGCCCTATATACCTTCAAGGTGCGGGATAAGGAACTCCAAATAAAAACCCATACCGAATCCCTATCACATTCTGAGATACCCAAAGTGGTCTTGCCTAGTTATCGCGGTTGGGGTGATATTTTAAAATGGGTGTTGCAAGAAAATGTTCCTGGCGAATTTCCATTCACTGCTGGCTTGTATCCTTTTAAAAGGGAAGGGGAAGACCCTACTCGAATGTTTGCGGGTGAGGGTGGTCCTGAGCGAACCAATAAGCGATTCCATTACGTAAGCAAAGACATGGAAGCCAAACGCTTGTCCACGGCGTTTGATTCCGTCACACTGTATGGGAATGACCCAGATTATCGTCCGGATATTTATGGTAAAATTGGAAACGCAGGGGTCTCCATCTGCTGCTTGGACGATGCCAAAAAACTCTATTCCGGATTCGATTTGAGTGATCCGATGACTTCGGTTAGTATGACCATCAATGGTCCTGCGCCTATGCTTCTGGCTTTTTTCCTCAATGCAGCCATCGACCAAAACTGTGAAAAGTACATCCATGAAAATGATTTGGTAGAAACCGTTGAAGCAAAGCTGAAGGATTTCTTTAAGGCTAGAAAGAGCGAAAGACCTCGGTACCATGGAGAAATACCTGAGGGCCACAATGGTCTAGGCCTGCTCTTACTTGGAGTTTCTGGAGACAAAGTGCTTCCGGTCAAAGTATATCAAGATATCAAGAAAAAAACACTGGCGCAGGTTCGAGGTACAGTACAAGCGGACATTCTCAAAGAAGATCAGGCTCAAAATACCTGTATTTTCTCTACGGAGTTTGCGCTGCGACTAATGGGTGATGTACAGGAGTATTTCATTCAAAATAGCGTACGGAATTTTTACTCGGTATCCATCTCAGGTTATCACATTGCGGAGGCTGGAGCAAATCCAATAACGCAATTGGCTTTCACCTTGTCCAATGGCTTCACTTATGTGGAATACTACTTGAGTAGGGGCATGGATATCAATCAATTTGGACCCAATTTGTCCTTTTTCTTTTCAAATGGGGTTGACCCCGAGTATGCCGTAATTGGAAGAGTGGCGCGTCGTATTTGGGCGAAAGCCATGCGTGAAAAATATGGGGCTAACCCAAGAGCACAAATGTTGAAGTACCATATACAGACTTCGGGTAGAAGTCTTCATGCCCAAGAAATTGATTTTAATGACATCCGTACCACGCTTCAAGCACTCTATGCGATTTATGACAATTGCAATTCTTTGCATACCAATGCGTACGACGAAGCCATCACAACACCTACGGAGGAATCTGTACGTCGTGCCATGGCCATACAACTCATAATTAATAAGGAACTTGGTCTAGCCAAAAATGAAAATCCCCTTCAGGGCTCTTTCATTATTGAAGAGTTAACCGACCTTGTTGAAGAAGCAGTGCTTTTGGAGTTTGACCGAATTACTGAACGTGGAGGAGTTTTGGGTGCGATGGAAACCATGTACCAACGTTCCAAAATTCAGGAAGAGAGCTTGCATTATGAAACGTTGAAACATACAGGTGCCTATCCTATTATAGGAGTGAATACCTTTTTGAGCTCCAAAGGTTCGCCAACTATTCTTCCGGCCGAAGTGATACGTGCAACCGAATCCGAAAAAGAAGACCAAATTGGAACATTGAAGGCTTTACGTGGTTGCTATCCCGAGGAGGCAGAAACAGCATTAAAATCTCTGCAAAAAGCTGCGGTTGAGCATGAGAATTTATTCGACAAATTAATGGAAGTCGTGAAGTACTGTTCGTTAGGGCAAATCACCAATGCTCTTTTTGAAGTTGGCGGTCAGTACCGACGAAATATGTAAATAGGATTTAATCCAAACCGTTTTGTAAAGAACGGCGCCACTTTTTGCAAGCCCTACGAAAACTTTTTAGTTCCGTACGGAGGAGGTTGAGGTACTCTTTTTCTTTTACGCCGTCTTTTTCCAAACCGTTACAGTACGAAAGAATGTTTCGCGTCATGACGTTGATAAAGGTGAGGCTCTTCATGCGTTTGGAGTAGGATGAACTGCGAGCCGCCATTTCCACTTCTTTGGTAATCAGACTTGCGTCTGCAACAAGACAATGCACCACATCATCACGCAACCCAGGGTAGCGACTTAGCACCAAAGCATCCTTGCGATACTCAAAATAATGTGCGATAGCTTCGCTCATATCTCTGAGGGCAAGTGATTTACGATAAATGGAGAGCTGTTCCTGCAACGGGATGTTTTCTTAGCAATTGATGACATAAAGTTACGTTTACCTAAAATACCCGTATCTTTACATAATAAAGTAAATAAGAGATATTTCTTTTGAATAAAAAGATTATTGGATTTTTTTCTTTTCTATGAACATTGATAGGACAAATTGGGAAATTATTAACTGTTTGCAGGATAACGCAAGGGAATCCTTTGCTAATATTGGAAGAAAAGTGGGCCTTACACCCCCAGCGGTTGCCGAAAGGGTTAAAAAGATGGAGGATACGGGGGTAATCGAACGGTACACGGTACGGTTGTCCAATCGCAAGGCGGGGTATCAACTTCGCGGTATCATTATGTTACGGGCTTTCATGGGAAAACTGAAACCGTTTTTGGCCAAAGTATCTGCTTTTGATGAGGTCATCAATTGCTATCGCATAACTGGAAACGAAAACATAATTATGGAGGTGGTTTTGCGCGATCAAGAACATCTGGAAAAATTCATAGACGAGTTGATTGTATATGGCGAATGCCGTACCCATATCGTGTTGTCCGATGTGGTGTCCAATGCCCCCATAAGGCCATTGTGAGAAACGTTTTTGGTAGAAGTTTCGGTTTGGCGAGATTTTTGAGTTTACATTGCTATGAAAAAAAGTATTCTTCTCTTATTGTTGGGAACTTTCCAAATGGTCTCCGCCCAACAATTGGTGCTAACTAAGGGAATCGTCAATACGCCACTTCCCATCAACGATAGTATTCCCGGTAGCTATTCCATCTATCTTCCCAAGGATTTTACGAAAGAAAAGAAGTGGCCTTTGGTACTTTTGCTGGATTTGGATGGAGAAGAGGAAACCGCGCTGCAGCAATTCATTCCGGGAGCGGAAGAAGAAGGATACATATTGGCTTCTACCCATATCAATGATAGTCTTTCGTTGACCAATAACATGTTAAAAACGGGAACGGTTTTGGGCTTGATTTCTACGGCACTTCCTGTAGATAACAGAAGGGTCTACACAGCTGGAATGGGTAGTGGTGCTGGGTATGCAACCTTAACTCCAATCTTCTTGAAAAAAATCAGTGGCGTCATCTCAGTGGGTGCTTCTTTGGCAAACACCGAAGTACTGGATATTAAACACCCCTTCCATTTTATCGGTATCGTTGGTAAAAACGACCACGATTACCCCGATATGATTCGTGTTGAAAAGACCTTGGGGAGATTGCGTTTTCCAAACCATGTGCTGTTATATGAGGAGGGAGAAGCGGATAGCTTGAACCCCTATTTTAGCAAGGCAATGCAATTGTTCAAAATTGCTGCCATGACCAAGGGAGATTTACCTAAGGATTCTATTTACATACAAAATGCCAAGACTGCCGATATTCAAAAGGTAAATGCACTGCGAAGTCAACGCAAACTCCTTTTGGCAGAACAGTTTTTGGGGGAGATGGTGACTACCTATGCACCATTTCGGTTATTGGATTCCATTCGGGAGATTCAAAAAAATGTTCGCAAGGATAGGTTGTTTAAATCCATGCGTCGTTTGGAAAACGCCGCTTTCTTTAAAGAAACACTGTTAAAGGAGGACTACGCGTTTTATATGGATGAAGATGTACGAACCCACAATTTCAACAACTTGGGCTGGTGGAACTACCAAATGGACGAATTGAATAAGTTCATTTCGGGAAGCAATGTTTTTGAAAAGCAGATGGGGAAACGCCTCAAAGGTTTTGTGAACGCCCTTGCGGAGGACACTGTTGAATTGGTCATGTTGGATAAAGTGGTCGATGCGGATGCTCTAGCCTTTTTGTATATGCTAAAAACCATCATAGAACCCGATAACTTTGACTATTATCTCAACATCATTTCGCTAGCCAGCAAAAAAGAGGATTTCGGAACCGCTTTGTTTTATGTAGAAGAAGCGCTGAAACTTGGGTTCAAGGATACCAAACAACTTGACGAACTGGAACATACAGCCTTGTTGCGCATTGACCCCAAGTACAATGCCCTAATGGAAAAGTACCTTAAAACCGCTCGATACCAGATTACTGAATAACCAAGTGTGGAACGGTTTCGATATCCCAATCGATAACCAAACCTTTTGCTAGCGATTCGGCTATTCGCTTTCCATACAAAGTTTCGCATAGATAAAGGGCTGCTTCAAAACTCTTGGCACCTCCAGCGGAAGTAATGTATTTGCCATCATGCACAAAAAGCACACTGTCTTTCACGGCCAACTTTGGAAACATCTTTCGATATTTTTCGATATCACTTGGAAATGTGGTCGATACAACTGAATCTAGAAGGCCCGCTTTAGCCAAAACAAAGGCCCCATCGCAATGTGAGGTGATGTACAGTGCGTTTTGGTCTACCTTTTTTACAAAGGACAGCATAACTTCGTCCTCCAAATCCGTATCCAAATGGTGTTCTGCACTGGGAACCACAAAAATGTCTATGGGTGGAATGGAGTCTTGGGTGTAATCAAAATCTGGTAAGAATCTACTCCCTTCAAAGCTAGTAACTGGATGGCGAGTGTTTGCCACCGTAAACGTATTCATGGCCTTGATGCTATCGCGGTATTGCGTATGCTGAAAAATGTCGTAGGGCGCCGTGAACTCGGTATTGTAAACGCCATCCATAATCAAGAAGGCCACGTTGTATCGATTTGGTTGGAGTTCTTTTGCTGGGCTGGGGGGCTCTTCTTTTGTGCTAGTTTCAGGTTCTGGGTTTTTGCAATGACAGCATACAAGCAAAATAAGCGCAAAGGAGAACGTTTTCAAAAAGGGATATCTCATAGAATACGAAATTATCCATTCCAAGCAATTGACCTAACTTTGTCCCTAGAAATGAGGCATATTTTCTTTTGGTGTGGGTTGTTGGTTTTGTTTTCCTGTAAACCGGAAAAGCAATATCACGATGCCAGAACCGAATTGGAGGCTGCGACCGGAAAACTTAAAGAGATTGTTCGGTTTCAGGAAGAAATGAATGCTTCTTTTCGAAACCCGGAATCTTCCCCATTGCCTGACCGGTATCGAAAGAATTTTACGGGATTGGATTTTTATGCTCCCGATACAAGTTATCAGGTGTTGGCAAACTTCACCCGAACGCCTGAAGCTATACCTTTTTTGATGCCGTCTACTACAGATGAGAAAAGTAGGGAGGTTGTGTACGGTATCGCCTCCTTCGAGTTACATGGCAAACCACATCAACTGGAGATTTATCACAGTCTGGACTTGATGGATGACGAGGGTTACGAGGATTATCTTTTTCTACCATTTACAGACGAAACCAATGGGTTGGATACCTATGGTGGTGGACGCTACATCGATTTAACCATTCCTGACGGCGCGACCATTTTAATTGATTTCAACAAGGCTTACAATCCCTATTGCGTCTATAACAAAAAATACTCCTGCCCTTTAGTACCGAGGCAAAACAATTTGAGAACTAAAGTGGAGGCAGGAGTAAAAGCGTTTGACCCCTAATAAAAAAAGCCCCATTCCTGTGGGAACAAGGCTAATTTCGGAGTTACCCTATAACACTAAAATGAATAAATTGCGGCTACTAGGAATGAAGCTAAGCTTGTAGTGGGGTCCAAATCGTTATCCAAAAAGGCATCGTCAGAAGCGCTGTCCAAACGAATTTCTGGTTTGATGATAAGGTTTTCCACAGTATAGCTTCCCGTAAGAGTTACAGCAAAAACACTTGAATCTTCTACACCTGTGCCGATGGCGCCGTAAGCTTCCATTTCTTGGAAGTATTCCCCACGAAGTCCAAGAGTAAAACTCTCTGAAGTGGCGTACTGTGGGTAAAGGGCCACACCATAGAATCCAAGTCCATCATTATCTTGATACGCTGCATTGATACCCAAGTAAAAATCTTCGGAAAGGTCAAAACCACCTGTATAGTCGATTTCGAAACCGAGTTTGGCTTCTCCGTCATAATATAGGTTCAAGAATTGACCGGCATATCCCAATTGTGCTCCTACAGAATATTCTCCAGTAAGGTTGCTGTTTTCATCCGTCAAGTTCATAAAAGCCAACATCAGGCTAAAGTCATCCGAAAGGGCAAAATCAGCTTTCAAACCCACGTGGGAGAAAGGGCCGTAAGAGAACATATAAGAAGTACTGTAGTTGAAGTTTGCTGCCGGAGCAATTACTTCATAGCCTAAATAGGTGTTGAAACGTCCTGCGGTCAAAGTTGTTTTGTCCGAAACATTCCAGTACGCGTACAACTGGTTCAAGTTAAATCCTCCGGTAGCATCATCTCCTCGAGGTCCGAATACTACATCCGCAACAGCTCCAACTTTTTCCCCTTCGTAAGCCGCAATGATGTTGGCCATACCTAAGGCAAAACCAGTTTCATTGGCAAAAGAGGTGCCAGGAGCAATAAAGGACAGGTCTTCACCTTCGCCCAACGCACGATCGGTTGCGGTAAGGTTTGTACGGTAGTACGCATCTACGCTACCACTAATGGAAACTGGTTTTTTAGTTTCCTCTTCTTCTTGTGCAAAGGCACTGAATGTAGCTAGTGACAGGCATGCCAAAGCTATTTTTTTTATGTATTTTGTCATTGTGATCGTTTTCATATCATCGTCATTTTTTTGGTCACTTGCGACCGTTAATCTGGTGTTTGAGTTTTAGTAAAATGAAAAGGTTGCATACGGAGCGTTCTGCCAAACGCTCCGTTCCTTTTTTTATGAGCTTTGGGAAGTGATATGCTCTGGATAAGCTTCCATTCCGTGCTCGTGAATATCCAATCCTTCTAATTCTTCTTTTTCTGAAACACGAAGACCGATGGTCTTTTTCAAGATGAAAAGAACGATGAAAGACGCTAAAGCTGCCCAAAGGATATAGGATAGCGAACCATAGGTTTGTACCCAAAGTAGTTTTGCACCACCTCCATAGAAAAGTCCTCCGTCAAGCGCGAACAATCCTACCAATACAGTTCCGAAGAATCCACACACACCATGCACGGAAATAGCTCCGACAGGGTCGTCAATTTTGAACTTCTTGTCAATAAGTTCAATGGAAAACACTACGATAATACCGCAAAGCAATCCAATGGCAAATGCACCAAAGGCATCTACGGCACCACATCCTGCTGTAATCCCTACAAGTCCGGCCAATGCGCCATTTAGCGTCATGGAAATATCCGCTTTTCCGTAGCGAATCCAAGTAAGGAACAGAGCAGCAATCGCTCCAATGGCTGCAGCAATGTTCGTGTTGATGATTACACTACCAGCGGCGATGGTATCGTCTCCACCCCAAGCCAATTGAGAACCTCCATTAAATCCGAACCATCCTAACCAAAGAATAAAAACCCCTAGGGCACCCAAAGCCATATTGTGACCTGGAATGACCTTGGCTTGTCCATCAACGTATTTTCCAATTCTGGGACCTACCAAAATGGCGGCAACCAATGCGGCTGCACCCCCAACGGCATGAACCACTGATGAACCAGCGAAATCAACAAATCCAGCAGTATTTAACCATGCGTCGTCATCAAAAGGCCAATACCAGCTTCCTGAAATTGGGTAGATTAGTGTGGTTAATACCGCAGAGAAAATCAAATAGGTTGAAAATTTGGTTCTCCCGGCGATGGCACCCGAAACGATAGTGGCCGCAGTGGCGCAGAATACCGTTTGGAAGAAAAGGTTGTACCAATCGTCAGCACTAAAAAAGAAGTAGGCTTGGTCACCAGGGCTTGATCTAAAAAAGCCGCCTAATACCAAATCGCTACCATACATGATACCATATCCTACTGCCCAGAACATAATTGAGCCCACGGATAAGTCCATAATATTTTTCATAATAATGTTACCAGAGTTTTTGCTTCGGGTGAAACCTACCTCCAGTAATGTGAAGCCTGCTTGCATAAAGAAAACCAGCACTGCCGCTAGGGTAATCCAAAGCGCTCCCATATCTCCATTGATGGCCGCTACGGCCTGATCCAATGTTTCTTGTTGTACCTCAGTCATGATTTTAAAGTCTTGTTAGTTTGTTAGTTACTATTAATTGATTCCAGCGCTACCGCTTTCTTTGGTTCTAATGCGATAGGCTTCTATCACGTCAGAAACGAATATCTTACCGTCACCTACGTTGCCCGTAGCGGCAGAATTAAGCAAGGTTTCAATAGTGCGCTCAAGAAAGCTGTCTGAAACCACGATTACCAAATACCTCCTTTGGATATCAGTAGTGCTATAGGAAATACCCCGGTAGACATGACCTTGTTTTTCATTGCCTACTCCGGTTACATCCCAATAACTAAAGAAGTTTACCTCGATATCATGAAGTGCTTTTGTCACCTCATGAAACTTGGATTTTCTAATGATTGCCTCGATTTTTTTCATATTACAGTAGTTAATTGATGGGGTCAAATATATGTGAATTCAATAAAGACTATTAAGTTGGTAGGGTATATGCGATTATTTTTACGGTAATGAAAAAAAGCCCCCCATTTTTTTTGGGGTATCGTATTTTAAAAAGGATTTTATTAAAGATTTGATGGCTTTTTCTTAACAATTCGATTTTTGAATCGATAATTGTTCAATAAAATGAAGTGTATTGCTGAAGAATGTTCAGTAATTAACAAAAATTAATAAAAATTGTCTAATTGTAACTAAGAGAGTGATTTGCCCAACCAAAAGCCAAGGGCGACCAGTAAAACACCAAAAACCAGAGTGGCAGCAAGGTATAAGGTCAAGTGAAGCATTTGTCCTTGCTTAAAAAGTTCGTGTTGTTCAAAGGCAAAAGTAGAAAAGGTGGTAAAGCCACCACATAGGCCAGTGGCGAAAAACAAAAGTTGGTTTTCAGAAACCAATCGATTCTTCAAAGCCATCCCCCATAAGAAACCTAAAATAAGACTCCCAACCAAGTTGACCAATAAGGTGCCTGCATACACATCCGGAAAATGAAATCGTAAAACTTTGGAGATAAGATAACGAAGCATGCTGCCCAATCCGCCACCTAAAAAAACCAGTAAAGCTTGCTTCATGCCCTAAAGGTACATGCTAAACCGCTTTCTTTAGCTTAGAACTGCTGTTTTCAGAGGGCAACAGCTTGGTGACTTTGGTTTCCGTAAAGCGATTAACTGGCTTCAGCAATGATTCTTTGGCTCCGTTTACACTGAAAACCAGTAAAATACCATTGATGAAAAGTAATGCTCCGAGTATGCCTAGGAAAATTATCATTCGTTAGGATTCTGATACAAAAGTACGTGTTTTCCTAATGTATACGATTTAAAGCCTGATTTTAGTTGTGAAATCCAGAATTTTTGTAGGGAACTTAATCTAAATGTTAATTTTTCAAAAAATACTTAATCAGAAAAAGAAAAATCACAAAAAACGCAAAAGAGAGCAATACCCATTTTACGCCTTGATAATTTTTTTTGTGGAGTTTTTTGTCTTTTGAATAGGTAAAAACCATCACCGTAACAAAAACCAAAACAAACAGGATGGCAAAAATCAGTTGTCCAGAGCTGAACATATATGTCTACTTTTGGCAAAATTAATGCAAACCAATCGTAATGAAAAAAAAGATAGCGGCCGTTGAAGCCTTTCATAATGCTTTCGGACTTGGAATCCTTCAAAAACCTACCGCAGACCTGGGCAAAGCAAAAAACCAACTGCGCTTTTCGTTGATGGAAGAAGAGAATCAAGAGTATTTGGAAGCCGCTAGCAGTGGAGACTTGGTTGAGGTTGCTGATGCCTTGGGAGACATGCTGTACATCCTTTGCGGTACCATTCTAGAGCACGGAATGCAAGATAAGATTGAAGCCGTTTTTGAAGAAATCCAAAAAAGCAACATGAGCAAACTAGGCGAAGACGGCAAGCCCATTTACCGTGAAGATGGTAAAGTGATGAAGGGTCCCAACTACTTCAAGCCGGACATCGAAAAAGTTCTGAAAGAATAATTTTTAGCGCACTAAACGGAATAACGCCATCCAAAGGAATCTTCAACCGTATTGTATTGAATTCCGGTCAACATACCTTTTAAGCGAGTGGCATAGGAATCCTCTTGAGTCTGTAGCTCGTAGCGCTTTTCTTTATAGCCAAAGCCTGAAACTGGACTTATGACGGCTGCGGTTCCACTTCCGAAAATCTCCTTCAGTGAACCGTCTTGGGCACCATCCACCAATTCCTGAACCTTAATCGGTCGAATTTCTACCTTGATTCCTAAATGCTCTGCCAAGGTAATTACACTTTTTCGCGTAACCCCATCCAAAATTCGGTCACTGATGGGACAAGTAACTAGGGTATCGTTGAAACGGATAAAAATGTTCATGGTTCCCGCTTCCTCAATGTATTCATGCGTATTGGCGTCGGTCCAAACAATTTGTTGGAATCCTTCTTCTTTGGCCAAATTGGTTGGATAAAACTGTCCGGCATAGTTTCCTGCAGCTTTGGCATATCCAAAACCACCATTCGCCGCACGACTGAACTTTTCCGCAATTTTCACACGAACCTCACCACCATAATAGGCTTGCGCTGGTGAACAAATCACCATGAATTTGTATTCGTCCGCAGGAGAGGCGATAATGCCAGCATGCGAGGCAATGGCAAAGGGTCTTATATATAAGGAATTGCCTATTCCTGGTTTTATCCAGTCGGATTCCAATTTCAAAAGTGTTTTCAATCCTTCAAAAAAGACGTGCTCCGGCACTTCGGGCATGGCCATCCGTGATGAGGACACATTAAAGCGTTTAAAGTTTTCTTCAGGACGGAACAACCAAATACCACCATTATCATCTTTGTAGGCCTTCATACCTTCAAAAATGGCTTGTCCGTAATGGAATACTCTAGCGGAGGGCGCAATCTCCAAGTTTTGATAAGGAACAATCTCTGGGGTTTGCCATGCACCATTTTTATAATCACAAACCAACATGTGATCCGTGAAGATATCTCCAAAGGCCAAATTGTCGAAGTCGACCTGTCCAATTTTAGAAGAATCGGCCTTTTGAACCGAAACCTTTTGCGAAACTAATTCCATACCTCAAAAATTATCGGATAAAGGTAAGAAATACCAAAACCTGAATCCCTTACTATCCTTAAATTTAAAATAGATTTACCAGAAATTAAGCGCAATTCCCAATCCTGCTTGGTTTTAACATTTTTCCAGAAATTTGTGCAGCGAATCAAACCTAGGAAAACAAAATAACCAATTGCGCGTCTTCAAAAATTAATGAAACGAAAGATTATCGTAACGGCAGACGGCTCAAAAACCATTCAAATTGAGGATTGGAATGAGCAATACCATTCCATTCATGGAGCGGTGCAAGAAGCGTATCATGTATTCATCAAAAGTGGTTTTTGGCAAGTTGAAGAGAAGGAACACCAGGTACGCATTCTTGAAATGGGTTTTGGCACAGGGCTCAATGCCTTGATTACCATGCATGAAGCAGAAAAGCGTGACGTATCGGTAGAATATGTTGGTATCGAACGGTATCCTGTAAGCCTCGATGAAGCCTTTCAATTGGAGTATCCCAAAATGCTGAAATGGTCGGGGTCTGAAGCAATGTATCGCAAAATGCACGAGGTTTCTTGGGAGAATACCCATCAGTTGACCCCAAATTTTAGTCTTGAGAAGTGCCAAAAGGATTTTTTTGAGGTAAATCAGTCTAGTTTGTTCAACCTTGTCTATTTCGATGCATTCGGTGCTCGGGTGCAGCCTGAACTTTGGACGGCTGCACTTTTTGAAAAAATGTTTCGCGCGTTGAAGCCCAACGGTATATTGGTGACCTATTCCGCAAAAGGCAGTGTTCGCAGGGCCTTACAAGAAGTAGGTTTTGTTGTGGAAAGACTACCGGGTCCGCCGGGAAAACGTGAAATGCTGCGTGCAACGAAAAAAGAGTAGTTTCAAAGATTTTGTTAATAGCCATATCGTGCTTTATCATAAATTAAGCTAATGTTTAAACAGTTGTGTTAAACCTTATTTAATGCCTCAAAAACAGCAGTTTAAACAACTATTTTTGTTCAAAATCCATTAGATGAAGGTATTGATAACAGGAGCGACCGGACTCGTAGGGCAGGCAATTGTTTCTGCGCTGCACGAGGAAGGCATTCAGGTAAACTATCTTACCACGCGAAAAAATCAAATTCGCAAGGAAGAAGATTACCAAGGTTATCTATGGAACCCTGCGAAAGGTGAAATTGATTTGGATTGTTTTATCGGGGTCAATGGAATTATCAATTTGGCCGGTGCAAGTATTGCCAAAAAATGGACTTCTGCCCACAAAAAGGCGGTCTTGGCGAGCCGTGTTGATAGTTTGAATACCCTTCGAAAGGGACTGGAACAAATTAAGAATACACAAATCGAGTCCTTCGTTTCGGCTTCAGCGATTGGTATATATCCAAGTTCGTTAACTGATTACTATGAGGAGTCCCATTCTGGAATAGATGATAGCTTCCTTGGAGAAGTAGTTGAAGTTTGGGAAAAAGCGGCCAAGGATTTCTCCACTTTTTCTTTTCCAGTGGCTTTAATCCGAATTGGAATTGTATTATCTACCGAAGGTGGAGCACTCCCCAAAATGGACGCTCCCATCCGAAATTACGCTGGAGCGCCCATAGGAAGTGGAGAGCAATGGCAATCTTGGGTTCATATCGACGACTTGGCGAGAATGTTTGTTTTTACCCTGAAAAATCAACTTTCCGGAATCTATAATGGAGTGGCGCCGAATCCGGTTACCAACTCGAAAATGACGAAGACGATAGCAAAATCGCTGAAAAAACCACTGTTACTGCCGAACGTCCCTGCTGCTGCACTGAAGTTGTTTCTCGGTGAAATGGCTTACATAGTGTTGGCAAGTCAAAGGGTCAGCAGTAAAAAGATAGAAGATGAAGGTTTTGTTTTTGAATACAGTAATTTAGACTGTGCTTTAGAGGCTTTATACTATCCGAAAGTGGCATTGAATTCTGCTGAAATGTCCAGAATAAATAAGGAATACGTTTAGATTCCTTCTTTCTGAAAAAGTAACATCCGCTTTTGGCGGATTTTTTTATGTTTTCCGATGACATTTTGACATTTTCTTCCAAATGGCAGTACTTTTGCCGTTGCTAAACCGACAAGTGTTAAAAACAAGCAATGAGCAAAAACGATAAGGTAGAAGAACTCAACGAGGAGTTAACCGAAAATCAAGAACAAGAAACGGAGGCCACCCAAGAAGTTGAGCAACCAAGCCAAGAAGAGGTACTTCAAGAGGAGTTGGCGAAGGAAAAGGATAAGTTTCTACGACTTTTTGCGGAGTTTGAAAATTTCAAAAAAAGAACAAGCAAAGAACGTTTTGAGCTTTATAAAACTGCAGGTCAAGAAGTAATTACAGCTCTTTTGCCTGTATTGGATGATTTTGATAGGGCTTTAAAAGAGTTGTCAAAGTCAGAGGATGCCGAAATGTTCAAAGGCGTGAAGTTGATTGATGCAAAACTTCGCGAAACCCTGAAATCAAAGGGCCTCGAACAAATTGAGGTTGCGGCTGGCGATACGTTTGATGCTGAAGTACATGACGCCATTACGCAAATTCCCGCTCCTGATAAGAAAATGAAGGGGAAGATTATAGATGTCATTGAAAAAGGCTTCAAGTTGGGAGAACGCATCATACGTCACCCAAAAGTTGTAGTGGGTAATTAAGCAAGTGTATGAAACAAGATTATTACGAGGTACTGGGAATTTCCAAAAGTGCATCGGCGGCCGAAATCAAAAAGGCATACCGAAAGAAAGCGATTGAATTCCATCCTGATAAAAATCCAGGGGATACCGAGGCGGAAGAGATGTTTAAAAAAGCAGCTGAGGCCTATGAAGTGTTAAGCGACCCGGATAAAAAAGCCAAGTATGACCAATTTGGCCACGCTGCCTTTGAAGGTGGTGCTGGTTTTGGCGGCGGCGGCATGAACATGGAGGATATCTTCAGTCAATTTGGTGATATTTTTGGTAGCGCCTTTGGCGGAGGGTTCAGTGGATTTGGCGGATTTGGTGGTGGTCAACGCAGAGTGAAAGGGAGCAATCTCAGAATCCGTGTAAAACTTACCTTGGATGAAGTGGCCCAAGGGGTTGAGAAAAAAGTCAAGGTTCGCAGAAAAATGCAAGCCGATGGGGTTACCTATAAAACGTGTCCTACTTGTAACGGAACCGGTCAGATAACTAAAATCGCAAACACGATTTTAGGCCGTATGCAAACCGCTACCACTTGTACTACCTGCGGTGGCGTGGGAGAAGTAATTGACAAACGTCCTAGTGGTGCCGATGCACAAGGTATGGTGGCATCAGAAGAAACTGTTTCCATCAAAATTCCGCCTGGGGTAGAAGAAGGCATGCAGCTAAAGGTTACAGGCAAAGGGAACGGCGCGCCAGGTAACGGAATTCCAGGAGATTTACTGGTAGCCATAGAAACCGAGGAACACGATACGCTTAAGCGAGAAGGAGATAACCTCCATTATGATTTATATATCAGCTTTTCGGAAGCGGTATTGGGAAGTTCCAAAGAGATTGATGCTATTGGTGGAAAAGTGCGTATCAAACTCGAATCGGGCATTCAATCCGGTAAAATATTGAGATTACGAGGAAAAGGAATTTCCAGTTTAAACGGATATGGTAGTGGTGATTTGTTGGTACACGTAAACGTATGGACGCCGAAGGTTTTGAATAAAGAACAAAAGGAGTTTTTTCAGCGTATGCAGAATGATGAGAATTTTGAGCCAAAACCTCAAAAATCTGATAAATCTTTCTTCGAAAAGGTTAAAGATATGTTCTCTTAACAAATTAAACTTTTAGGTTTCGATAAAAACCGTATATTTGAAACTGATGTTGGGAAACCAATATCTAATTTTCTTTTTCATAGCAATTTTTTTCCCATCCTTGATTCATTTTGAGGGTGGGTTTTGTTTTTAGGCTAGTTGCAATTTTTGCAAACTCTATATCTTTGAAAAAATCAACCGAATGCAAAACATGCTGGTGGCCGATACGGTTTCCAAATTCTACGGCAAACACAAGGCACTAAGTGATGTTTCCCTCGAGATTCCCGAAAATAGCATCTATGGACTTTTAGGGCCCAATGGCGCTGGCAAGACCACTTTCATCCGTATTATCAACCAAATTACCTTTCCGGATGAGGGGCAGATTCTTTTTAAGGGTAAACCGTTGCATCCCAAAGATGTAGCTCGAATAGGCTATCTTCCTGAAGAACGCGGGCTATATAAAAGCATGAAGGTTGGAGAGCAAGCGCTGTACTTATCTCAACTAAAAGGGGTACCGAAAATAGAAGCCAAAAAACGCTTGAAAGAGTGGTTCGACCGTTTCGAGATTGGCCCCTGGTGGAACAAGAAAATCCAAGAGCTTTCCAAAGGGATGGCCCAAAAGGTACAGTTTATCGTAACCGTGCTTCATGAACCTGAATTGCTGATTTTTGATGAACCCTTCAGCGGCTTTGACCCCATAAACGCTAATCTTATCAAAAACGAGATTCTTCGTTTGAAAGAAAACGGCACCTCCATTATCTTTTCAACCCACCGTATGGAGTCGGTGGAAGAACTCTGTGAACATATTGCATTGATTCATAAATCGGAAAAAATCCTGGATGGGAAATTGTCTGATATCAAAAAAGCCTATCGGAAAAACAGGTTCACCGTGGATTTGAAATCCAACCAAGATTTGGACACTGCTAAAATTTTGGAAAAGGATATTGCCATAGTACACAATGAATATGATGCGAAAGAAGAAATTCAACACCTAACCCTGCAATTGCCTTGTGATGAGACGCGAGAAGTGTTGCACTTGCTTTCTGATTTGGGAACTGTATACCGATTTGAAGAAGTGGTACCAACGGTGAACGAGATTTTTATCCAAACTGTTAACGAAAGGGAGCAGCATGGATAAACTCAGATTGATTATTTGGCGGGAGTATTTGGCCAAAGTGCGCAACAAGTCTTTCATTATCATGACCATCCTCAGCCCTTTGCTGATTGTGGGGATGATAATCTTGATTGCCTATCTGACCAAAATCAATGATAGCGAGAGTAAAATTATCGCCGTGTTGGACCAAAGCGCATTCTTTCAAGATAAATTCCAACCCGGCAAGGCGATTTCGTATGTGCATTTTGAGGATATTGATTTAGAAGCTGCCCAAGATTCGGTAAAGGCATTGCAATACGATGGACTTTTATTTATTCCTAATGCCGCGAATGTGGACCTTGTAGCCCAAAACATGTTCTTTTATTCCGAAGACAATCCCAGCACAGGCACCACGGCTGCAATGGAATCCATTATCCAAGGTGTACTCCGCGAACAGCGGATGGAAAATTTGGGGGTGAGTAACACCACCTTTCAAAAGATTGAAAAGGAATTCAACCTAAAATTGGCCTCTTTTGATGGCGGTGTGAATCTTAAAGGAGTCAATGAGATGAAAGCCTTTATCGGTGGCGCCTTTGGGTATGCCATCATGATGTTCATTATCATTTATGGTGGCTTTGTGATGCGCAGTGTGATAGAAGAAAAAACCAGTAGGATAATAGAGGTTATCATTTCCTCCGTAAAACCCTTTTATCTGATGCTGGGAAAAATCATTGGAACCTCTCTCGCGGGGATTACCCAGTTTGCCATATGGATGATTTCCTCTGGAGTACTTCTTTTTATTTGTGTACTACTCTTGGGAATCAACCCAGAAGCACTTTATGTATCGCCTGAAATGACTGGGGCCGAGATGGCGCAACTACCCACAGATTTGGATGAGAATTTTATAGCCTATGCCCAAGAGGCTTTGCAAATTCCTTGGGCACTCCTACTGCTTTCATTTATCGTTTATTTTGTTTTAGGCTACCTTATTTATAGCTCAATTTATGCTGCCATCGGCGCTGCCGTCGACAATGAAACGGACACTCAGCAGTTTATATTTCCAATTATTTTACCATTGATGTTGGGTATTTATATCGGCTTCTTTTCGGTATTTGGGAATCCACATGGTCCCATCGCCGTAGGTTTTTCCTTGTTCCCCTTAACCTCGCCCATTGTGATGTTGATGCGCCTTCCTGGTGGTATAGGTGAGGGTGGAGTACCCGTTTGGCAATTGCTTTTATCCTTAATTTTGCTGATAATGACGTTTTTGGCCATTGTTTGGTTAGCGTCCAAAATCTACAGGGTAGGCATTTTAATGTATGGCAAAAAACCTACCTATCGAGAACTTTATAAATGGTTGAAATATTAATATTACATGCAGGAGGGCGCTGAGGATTTAAAGGAAATCATTACCAATGATGTTTGGGGTTCAGTGAAGGAATTCCTGAATTGGGGGATTCACCTTGGCGAAGGTGAAAAGTCCATCCACTTGACCATTGGGTTGCTTCTTCTACTTACATTTTCCATTATCATCACCAAGGTTGTACTGAAGTGGGTAAGGCATTTGATTACCCGTAAAATGGAACGCGAGGATAAACTGAAGTTCACCAGCATCTTTAAGTTCATTCACTATGTCATTTATGTCATCGTTTTGTTGGTGACCCTAAGTGCTGCAGGTATTAATATTACCTTGATTATTACCGCTTCTGCAGCGCTTTTTGTAGGACTTGGTTTGGCGCTGCAAGAGTTCTTCTCGGATATTTTGGGAGGTATCTTTATCATTATTGACAAATCCCTACAAGTTGGAGACATCGTTGAGGTTGATGAAAAAGTAGGTAAGGTTTTTGAAATCAAACTGAGAACGACCCGAGCAATAACCAGAGATGATAAGGTTATCGTCATCCCAAACCACAAGTTTATCAGTGATATTGTTTTCAACTATACCCAGAATCATCGCACTACGCGAGAAAACGTATCAGTTGGGGTGGCATACGGAAGTGATGTCGACCTCGTGGCCCAACTTTTGGAAGAAAGTGCATCAGAGCAAAAACAGGTGTTGAAAAATCCAAAGCCCTTTGTTCTTTTTAATGATTTTGGTGATTCGGCCCTTATTTTTTCAGTTCATTTTTTTATCAACGACAGTTTTTCAGACCCTAGGATAAAAAGCGATATCCGGTTTAGGATTCATCGAAAGTTCAAAGAAAGTGGTGTGGTTATTCCATTTCCACAGCGCGATGTGCATATCATTCAAGATACAACCCCAAAAGACAGTTGAGCCTTGCATACGAAACCCTCATTTATGGCTGCCCTGTTTTTAACCCTTTTATTAGGGACTTTTCAGGCGGCAGCGCAAAGCACAGATATCTTTCGATTTGACTACCTGAACATTCCCGAAAATGATACTGGTATCAAGACGCAACGGTATCGAATATTGTTCAATCTGCCCTTCAAGTTGAACGAAAAAAAGGATTATCTCGTCACTGGATTGGAATACAATCGGTTTGATGTCGGCTATTCTAGGGAATTTCCATTTGATCGAAGTGAACTCATCCGATTTCACGTGGTGGATTTGAACTTGGGCTACATCACCAAATGGAACGAGAATTGGAATTTCATTGCGCTTTTGACACCAAGGTTGGCGTCCAATTTTATCGAAGGTGTTCAAACAGAAGATTTTTTCATCAATGCCACGGCAACCTTTTGGAAAGAAAACAAAACGGCTGATAAACCCTATCGGATTGTTTTGGGGCTTTCATACAACAGTACTACCGGTTTGCCTATTCCACTTCCCGTGGTAAGCTATTACAAACGATTCCACCCAAAATGGTCTTATACTTTGGGTATTCCGCGGTCAAACTTTAAGTATCATGCCAGTTCCAAGCATACCTTTGAAACGACCTTGCTGTTGGACGGATATTTTATCAACGTACAAAATGATATTTTGCTTCCGGACAATCAGATTGGTTCCAAAATTTCGTTGTCTGCTTTGGTAGGTGCACTGGGCTATCAATACAATATTTCAAAAAGAATGGCACTTTTTGCCCTGTTTGGCAGGTCTTTTGAACAGGAAGGTAAGTTGAGAGACAATCAACGACAAGATGTCTTCTTGTTGAATGATGAATGGAACCTTTATATTCGAACAGGTTTCAAAATAGGAATTTTCTAAAAAATTAGACATGTCTAGAATATTGGTCATAGAAGATGAATCTGCCATCCGAAGGGTGTTGACGAAAATATTGAGCGAGGAAAACGATGCATACAAAGTTTTTGAAGCAGAGGATGGATTAAAAGGATTGGAAGTCTTGAAGAAAGAGGATTTTGATTTGGTTTTATGCGATATCAAAATGCCAAAGATGGATGGAGTTGAGGTGTTGGAAGCAGCGCGGCAACTTAAGCCCGAGATTCCCTTCATCATGATTTCTGGGCATGGGGATTTGGACACAGCAGTCAATACCATGCGGTTGGGTGCCTTCGACTACATTTCAAAGCCACCAGATTTAAATCGTTTGTTAACCACCGTACGGAACGCCTTGGACCGTAAAGAACTGGTTGTTGAGAATAAAATCCTGAAGAAAAAGGTCTCCAAGAACTATGAGATGATTGGAGACAGCAAGGAGATTGGTATCATCAAGGACATGATTGAAAAAGTGGCACCAACTGATGCAAGGGTTTTGATTACGGGCCCCAATGGAACCGGAAAAGAACTTGTCGCGCACTGGCTACATGAAAAAAGTGCACGTTCCTCTGCGGCATTCATTGAAGTGAATTGTGCAGCAATCCCATCAGAATTAATTGAAAGTGAACTGTTTGGTCATGTTAAGGGAGCGTTTACTTCTGCCGTGAAAGATCGCGCAGGAAAATTCGAAGCAGCGAACAAAGGCACACTTTTTTTGGATGAAATTGGAGATATGAGCCTTTCCGCCCAAGCCAAAGTACTTCGAGCACTCCAAGAAAATAAGATTTCAAGAGTAGGTACTGACAAGGATATCAAGGTCGATGTTCGCGTATTGGCAGCGACCAACAAGGATTTGAAAAAGGAAATTGCAGAAGGACGTTTCAGAGAGGATTTGTACCATCGCCTCGCCGTTATTTTGATAAAAGTTCCTGCATTGAACGACCGCAGGGATGACATTCCAACGCTTATTGAACATTTTGCCAAGAAAATTGGGGAAGAGCAAGGCGCTCCAACAAAAACGTTTGCGGCAAAGGCTATAACCCTTTTAAAAGGCTACGACTGGACGGGCAATGTGCGTGAGTTGAGAAATGTAGTAGAACGTTTGATAATTTTGGGAGGTAAGGAAGTATCAGAAGAAGATGTGAAATTGTTCGCGAGTAAATAGGCTTACTTACACGAATCGAGTTGTTTCAAAGCCGATTCGGTGATGTTCAATACCCGCTGGTGATAGATTTTTTTGGGTCGCGTCAAATCTGGATTTAACAATTGCTTTTGGGTATGGTCGTAAGTCTTCTGAAGAAATGCTCTGGCCTCTTTACAGTCAACCGTTTCCACCACTTTTTTGGTAGACTTTTCATAGGCTTTCAACCCATCATGTATGCGTTTTTCCAAAAGTTTGCTTTCAGGAAGTAAAACGCCACCTTGCGCATCTAGCGCGTCTTTGGTATTGAGCACCAATAAGTCATCCCCATAATCCGTATATGATTCCGATTCATGAAGGGCCAATTCCTCAAACACCCATTTGGAGTGCATTAGGGCCTCTTCCAAGTTATAATTTACCGAGGATTTAGACTTCGATTTTGTCGCCGACTTTAAGGAAGTCATCATTTGCTCTAAGCCTTCAATCGCTTTTTCACAACCGCAAGCCTTAAAATTTTCGCGTGTTTTTTCTATTCCATTAATGGCTTTGAAGGTATGGTATCGTGATTTTTCAAAATCAGATGTAGCCAAGGCTTCTTTAGTTTGCGTTTTAATGTATTGAAGATTGGAATTGGCGTATTGACAAGCGTTAACTCCAGTGAATGAAGACAACAAAAGCGTACCCACAATTCCTGTGAGGCACATCATTAGCCAGATGATTTGCTTTAATTTCACTACGCTTGATTTGGGACTTAGCGAGGTTGTACCATGCACAAGATACTCTGTCTATTGGCCCTTCAATAATATTATCGATGAAAAACAGCAAAAACTGTTGAGCACCAGAAAATGCGTTCTTACCGCTTGAATGCACAAATGTACTTGCCTAAAAAGTGCTATATTCCTTAGATGAAATCAATTGACAGCGCTAACTATAAAGTTCAATCCTCAATCAAGCTCTCCGAAACGCCCACTTTTGACGATTTGGGCGCTGATGAAGATGAGCTCAAGGATTCCTTAAAAAAGATACGTAGAAAACTGGGTAAGTTTCAAGATACCCTTTACGCCCACAGCAAATACGGTGTATTGGTCTGTTTACAGGGAATGGATACCGCTGGAAAAGACAGTCTGATACGCGAAGTATTCAAAGACTTCAATGTAAGAGGGGTAGTGGTGCATAGCTTCAAAGTCCCTACAAAGACAGAGCTGGGGCATGACTATTTATGGCGGCATTATTTGGCACTTCCTTCACGAGGGAAATTCAGTGTATTCAACAGAACCCATTATGAAAATGTTTTGGTAACCAAAGTGCATCCCCAGTACATCCTTTCTGAAAACCTTCCAGATGTCAATAGTGTTTCTGACATCGATGACACGTTTTGGGAAAAAAGATACCGTCAAATTCAAGATTTCGAGCGCCACCTCCATGAAAACGGAACCCTCATTTTTAAGTTCTTTTTACATCTGTCTAAAGAAGAGCAACGGAAAAGACTGTTAAGAAGACTGGCCTTAAAAGAAAAGAACTGGAAGTTTTCTCCTGGAGATTTGAAGGAACGTGCCCTTTGGGACCGATATCAAGAGTGTTATGAAGAGGCAATAAACCAAACCTCAAAATCGCACGCGCCTTGGTATACCATTCCTGCAGATGATAAAAAGGCAGCTCGCGTCATTGTGGCGTCCATTCTTTTACAGGAGTTAAATAAATACAAAGATGTGGAGGAACCTGAACTGGAGGACGAAATAAAGGCTAACTTAGAGTTGTACAAAGAACAGCTTCAAAAAGAGAAACCATGAAGAAACTAGGCTGGGTATTGTTGCTTTTTGCATGGATCGCGCAAGGGCAGACTGAAGACGAGAAGCAACTCAAAAGTATTTATGACCTCGCCTTGACCGAAGGAAAAGCCTATGATTTGCTGAATTATCTCTCAAATCAAATAGGGGGAAGACTATCGGGTTCGGTACA
>ERZ1740062.445-NODE-445-length-23285-cov-4.050452_pt1 | contig 23285 bp, 19 predicted proteins | sample MGYA00581741_ERZ1740062 | MGnify/ENA primary metagenome ERZ1740062 (study PRJEB43018, sample SAMN04849747) | marine metagenome | isolation source: floating plastic debris | place: Pacific Ocean | collected 2008-09-01 | study: EMG produced TPA metagenomics assembly...
GGTCGAGCACGAATGTCTCGGTCAGCTTCTGGTAGACCCAAGGCTGCACCTCACCGGTCGTGGCTGACCAGCCGAGCGTATTCGTCATATGCACTTCGATCTGACGGACGCCTTCATAACCATGTTCGAGCATGCCTTCGTGCCATTTGGGGTTCAGCATGCGCGTTCTTGTCTCCAGCGCTACCTGTTCCGACAAACTGCGAACCGTGCCATCACCGCGCGTCTGATCACCGATGTAAACCGGCGGCGTTTCTCCGTCGCGCGCTTGTTTGACGGCACCAGTAATACCACCGAGCGTATCGAAGTAGTTGTCGACCGTCGTCACGCCCAGCTCCACCGAATCGAGGTTCTGGTAAGTCAGTTCGACGTCCGCCAGCGCGCTCGTCAGCAACGCAGCTTGTGATTGCGGCCTGCCGTCGCAACCGTAAGCAAAACCTTTGCGACGGGAGTAGGTATCGGCGAGCTCGTCATCTTCACCCCAACGGCCACTTTCGACCAGGTGATTGACGTTGGAGCCATACGCACCTTCCTCGTTGCCGAACACGCGTAACGCCGCGACCTCCAGCGAACAATCGTGCGCAGCCTGGTAAGCGAGCGCGTGCTTGCGAATGAAATTCTGCTCGGGTGGCTCATCAGCAGCAGCTGCCAGATAGGCCGCTTCAGCCAGCAGTTTGATCTGCAGCGGCATCAGATCGCGGAAAATCCCGGATAGCGTCATTACGACATCGATGCGCGGCCGGCCGAGTTCCTGCAAAGGTTTCAACGTGGCGCCAGCGATTCGGCCGTAACTATCAAAACGTGGCACGGCCCCCATCAGCGCGAGCGCCTGCGCGATAGGTCCGCCCTCGCTCTTCAGGTTGTCGGTACCCCACAACACCATCGCGATCGACTCGGGCAGCCCTTCACCAGCGGCGGTATGACAATCGAGCAACCGCTGTGCCTGACGGGCACCATCCGCGACAGCATAGCTACTAGGAATACGAAAGGGATCAAAACCGTGCAAGTTGCGGCCCGTTGGCAATACCGACGGTGTGCGCAATACATCACCGCCCGGTGCCGGAGCCGTAAAGCCGCCGTCCAGCGCATGCAATAACGCATGAATCTCGTCATCGCGACTCAGTAGCGCATTAGCTCTGGCCAGTTCCTCAAACATCGCAGCAGCATCGATCGATGGGGGCAATGCAGCGAGTCGCGCCGCGGCATCGGGCGCCAGACTTTGATTAACCAGCGCGTGCAATGACTCAGCGGAAGGGATCACTCCATGTCCCGCATCTGCCATAGCCGCCAGCAAGTCTTGGCGCTCCGCCGGTGTCGGTGGCTCGCCGACCACATGCAAGCCATGCGGAATCAGCGTGTACTCGAGCTCATGCAAGGCCGCCAGCAATTCGGCCACGGTATTGTCTGCGTGGTCCACCGCCCAGGCGGGCTCCAGCGCTGCGAGCTCGAGCTCCGCCGCCTGTGACTGAATGAGTGCCAGCAGCTCGGTATCGGGCGCATCGTCCGCGCCACGCCCACGCCAGCGGTCGATACTGTCCCGCAACTCCTGCAGTCCTCGATACAGCCCTGCCTGGGCGACCGGCGGCGTCAGATAGCTGATCAAGGTAGCGCCAGCACGACGCTTTGCGATGGCCCCTTCCGACGGATTGTTGGCGGCGTACAGATAGAAATTGGGCAGGTCGCCGATCATACGTTCCGTCCAGCAATCGCCGGACAGGCCTGTTTGCTTGTCCGGCATGAATTCGAGCGCACCGTGCGTGCCGAAATGCAGCACCGCGTTGGCCGCGAAGTCTTCCCGCAGATAACGATAGAACGCCGAGAACGCATGCGTCGGTGTATGACCGTGCTCAAACAGCAATCGCATGGGATCACCCTCATAGCCGAAGGCGGGCTGCACAGCGACCAGCACGTTTCCGAACGAACGTCCCAGCACAAAAATTGCTTGGCCATTGCTTTGTTGCTTGCCAGGCGCGGGGCCCCACTGGGCCGCGATATCCGCAAGCCAGGTCTCACGCCGGACATGGTCATCAACATCGATCGTGGCGTGCACATTGGCATCAGCACCATATTGATCAGCGTTACCTGTGATGATCGCCTCGCGCAGCGCGTCGGCATCCTCGGGCAGATCCTCGACGGCATATCCGTCGTCTTGCATGGCGCGCAGCGTGTTGAGCAACGATTCGAAGACGCCGAGATAAGCCGCCGTGCCCGCGTTACCCGCATTCGGCGGAAAATAGAAGATCACGAGCGCCACCTATCGATTGGCGCGCCCCCGACGACGCAACTGTACGAGCTTGTTCACCCGCGCCGCCAAAGCCAGCGCGCGCTCAGGACAACTGTGCATGTCCTGCGGATTGTCGTCAGCGGAGAACGTACAACGATGGTGGCAACCTTCGCAGGTGACACCTGGCGCACCCGCGCGACCACCGAACACCAGCGGATTCGTCGCGCCATCTAATTCCGGAATCGCAACCATGATGGTGCTTTCGACGGGACTCAAGCCGCGCTCTGACCCGCCCCATTGATCCAGTGTTTGAAACTCAACGGGATGGGCGGCCAGATACGGTACATCGAGTGACTCCAGTAACGCCGACGCAGCCGCGGAATCGTTGTAGGCGGGACCGCCCACTAGAGAAAAGCCCGTCAGCGAAACAATCGCATCGACAATCGGTTGACCATCGCGTACGAAGAACGCCTCGATTGCCGGCCGCGAATCGAGTCCTGAGGCAAAGGCTGGCACGACTTCAAGACCCTGCGCTTCGAGCGCTGCTATAACGCCGTCGTAGTGCGCCGCATTGCCACCCAGTAAATAGGACCGTAACAGCAGCAGACCGACGCGGCCTTTCGGTTCCTTAACCGCCGGCAATCCGTGTCGATGATCAGCGATTCTGAGCTCCATGCGCGGGTGGTAGACACCGACCGACGGATACTCGAGCGGTGGCGCGCATGCGTCGAGCCGATCCGCGATCTCGCGAGTAGCCTCTCCCGCGTAGCGCGCTGCCAGGTAGCGCACCATATTGGCCATATTTTCGCGCGAACCGCCAAGCCAGTATTGCAGCGTCAGAAAATAGGCGCGTACGTCCTGCGCCGTGCCGGGAATAAATCGCAGCAGCTTCGGCAGCCGCCGCAGCATTTTCATCTGCGCCTCGCCTCCCGTCTCATTGGAAGACGGCTTGCCGCGCAGTTTCTTTAGTAGCGCGATCGGGCCAGATGCTGGCTTCGACATATCGAAATCGCCGATCTGCGTGAGCGTCGTCACTTCCGTCGCCGACATGGCACAGATGACGGCATCGCACTGCCCGCGTTTGGCGGCGATCGCGTCGAGTATTGGCTGGAAATGCTCTTCCAGAAACAACATGGTGACAATCAGGATATCGGCCTGCTCGATGTCAGCGAGACAGAGGGATCGTTTTGACTCACTCGCCGACCACTCCGAGGCGGCATGCATCGTCAGCCGCAGCCCGGGGCTCTCGCGAGCAAGATCGGCCGCAGCATTCTGTGTCGCGCTCGCAAGATGAGTGTCCATGGTCACGATAACCACGCGCAGCGTCTTTTGGTGAGTTTTCAGGCTGCCGTCTGCGCCCATTGCTGTTCACTCTTGGAAAATCCCCGACTCACAGATTAATCGTCAACCTGCCTAGCGTCAACTTTGGTTGACACTATGGAATGTCGACGAACACTGACGCGAGCGTCACTTGATTGAATATCCAAAATCGCTTGCTGCGTCACAGTGTTAGCTGAGCGTTATGTAATAATCGCGCGCACTCACTCATACGGACGCGGAAATGCCGCTGCTCTCTTTATTGCCCTTGTTCGGATTCGCGCTTTTGCTGCAACGCAGCATGCGCTGGTCTGCCCCTACAGCGCTGGTGATGACCGTCTCGATCTGGGCGTTGATGCTGTTGCTCGGTGCCTTCCTGGGCTTGTTGTGGTGGACCGCAGCTGTCATCTGGTTAGCAGGCCTGGTCGCAGCCATCGGCGCATTATTGGCATTTGTGCGCCAGCGTGACAGACACACGCCAGCACCTGCCTACGTGTTTCTGATCGCAGCCGCTCTGGCCTTCTGGTGGGTCCATCACGCGAGCGGATTCTTCTATTTTGACGAGTTTGCGCACTGGGGCATCTTTCTGAAGGATCTGTGGGCAGCAGACGCACTGTGGGGCGCCGACAGCAACTCGTTGCACCCACGTTACCCTCCGATCGCGCCACTCTGGCAATACGGATTTGTCATTTTTGCGCCGCGCGCCGAGGCCAGCGCCTACTTCGCGCAGTTTGTGTTGCTTGTGACGCCCCTGTGCGTATTGTTCGAGCGACTGGACTGGCGACAACACGCGTTGTGGATACTACCGCTGATCGTCGGTATCACCGTCGGGCTCGCCAATTTTGGTCACGCGGTGGCGAGCATCTATGTCGATCACCTGCTGGCCACCTGGCTGTTCGGTGTCTTACTGCTCGCGGTGTTATGGCGCAACGTCCTGACCGCTCGCTTCGTCTGGCTGGCATTGCCGCTCGCGGTGCTCACACTGCTGAAAGATACCGGCATCGCTTTTGCCGCCGCCGGCGCAGGCCTGGCAGCCGCAATCGTGTTCATCGAGCGCGCCCGAAAGACACCGCGGCAATCCATTGCGCACGCGTTCAGCGCAGTGCTGCTCGCGACGGTCGTGCTGGCCCCGGCTTTCGCCGGCCGCGTCAGCTGGTCGATCAATCGCGATGCGGCAGGCGTAGCGAATGACGCACAATCGATGGGCAATATTGTGGATGGTGTTGCGCGCGGCAAACGCATTCTGAGTGATGCCGACAGCGCGCTCGTCAAAACGCGATTTGTCGATGCCTTCTTGCATCAGCAAATTTCGAAAGACGCAGTGTCTGCGCAGTACAACGCCTACAGCTACGATATGGCTAATGTCTATACAGATAACTGGCGGCTTTCAACGGCGGGGTTTTATGGGCTGTTCACAGCCTTTTTCGTCGTCATCCTGGCGCTCGGTCGACGCGATTTACGGCCGGCATGGACCATGGCTGCTGGTGGCTTGCTCGCCACCGCGTTGTGTTACTCGCTCATGCTGTATCTCAGTTATCAGTTTGCGTTCGGCGAGCGTGGCCTGATCCTGTCTTCTTACGTGCGCTACACGCACTCGATCGTGCTGGCGATGTGGCTGCTGATGCTGGCTGCCGTGCTACCGACTATCGGCGTGCGCCAACCCAACACGACGCAATCCGCCGCGCCTGCCTATCGCGGAGCAATCGTCATGCTGGCCGTGCTGGCCGCGTTTTGCATCGTCGAAACGCCGTACCTGAAACCGCTGTATGAAGCGAACAGGCGCATCTCGCAACGCGACCAGAACGCCGCCGTGATGACGGCCGTAAGCGAAACCCTTCGCGACCGAAAGCTGTGGGTGTATTTTCCGAATGATATGCCGAACGGCATGCTGGGCCACATCATGCAGTATCAGCTGACACCGACGCCGACCACCATAGAGCGCGCGCGTGCCTTTGCCACGATGGCGGATGCCGATATCGAGCGCGTGTTGCGCAAACATGATGTCATCTGGCTGCCCGTCAGTAACCCACAACTCGACGCAGCGATCGCGAGAATTTTCTCATTGTCGCTGGATGGGCGTTTTCTCGAACGCGATCCAGACGATCCGGATCGTTATCGCCTTATGGAATTTTAGGATCCGCGATGCAAGAACCAATCAAGACAGAAGAAGGCATTCCCATCGGCAACGTGTACGACAAATACGCGACGCAGAATCCGATTGCACGTGCGCTGATGCAGGGGTTCGAGCGCAATGTACTAGCACTCATTCGCAAGGCGGACGCTCGCGACATCCATGAAATCGGTTGCGGCGAAGGTCACCTGTCGCAAATGATCCATCGTCTCGCGCCGGAACGACTGCGCGCCTCTGACTTTTCTGCACAAATGGTGGCAACCGCTCAAGAGACGCTGTCTGCTACCAACGCTGAGGTCGCCCAACGGAATGTCTACGAACTCTCGGACGCGTATGCGGCAGAGCTCAGCGTCTGTTGCGAGGTGCTGGAACATGTCGATGAGCCGCGTCGTGCGCTGGAAAAGTTGCGTGCAGCAGCGCAGTCCTATGTCGTGCTGAGTGTCCCGCGCGAACCGATCTGGCGTGTGCTGAATATGGCACGTGGCAAGTACTGGAGCGCACTCGGCAACACGCCGGGGCATCTGCAGCACTGGTCGTCGCGTCGCTTTGTAGCGCTGGTCGGTGAATACTTCGACGTATGCGAGGTACGCAACCCCCTACCTTGGACAATGCTGCTCGCCCGGCGCAAGGTGGGGCATCGGTGACAGGACGCCGCTGGCTGTCGTGGCTCGGATTTGTGCTGGCACTCGTCAGCATGGTGTTTGTGGCCAGACAACTGTTCGCGCTGCGTGCGGATCTTTCGGTGCTGCTCGGCAATCCGCGCCTGTTGATCGTCATCGCCGCCTGTGCACTCACTTACGCTGTATCACTCAACCTGCTTGGCTATGGCTGGGCCGGGCTGATCCTGAAGACACGGAATAATGCGTTAGACCGACAGACACTGATGGGCGTGTTCGCCGCGACGTCGCTTGCGAAGTACCTGCCCGGAAATGTCATGCACTATGCCGGGCGCCAATGGCTAGCCTCTCGATACGGCGCCACGCAGGCGCGTATTGCGGCAGCCTCGGTTGGCGAAGTCATCGCCACGCTGGCCGCAGGGCTGTCGGCCGCAGGCGGTCTTTGGCTGTGGCATATCGCTCCGTTGCCAGCAGGCATTATCGCGACCGTGATCTTTGTCATTTGCTTGCGCTTCGTCCGCCACCCGCTGATCGCCATGTTCACCTGTGCGCTGATGTTTTTCGTCGGCAATATACTGATGCTGCTCGCGATGACGCTGGTAGTGAGCGCAAATGATGATGCGTTTGCCATGCTCGCCTGTGCCTACTTGCTCGGTTGGGCTGCCGGCAATATCGTGCCCGGCGCACCCGGCGGGTTGGGTATTCGCGAAAGCGCGTTCATTGCGGTCGGCACCCAACTCGCGATCGCTTCACCCGCGTTGATCGCAACGCTAGCTGTCGCCATGCGCCTGGTTTCCATCGCCGGGGATGTTGGCTTTTACTGTTTCGCCCCTTACTGGCGCTACCGCACCGCGCTGACCAAATCCACGAGACCATTATGAAACTAGTCGTTCAAATCCCCTGTTTTAATGAGGCTGAAAACATTGCCGATGTCATCGCCGAAATTCCCCGCGACATAGCGGGAGTAAACATCGTGCAGGTCATGATCATCGACGATGGCTCGACCGACAACACAGTCGCTCTCGCGGAGGCAGCAGGCGCCGACATCATCGTCCGCAATCGACAGAACATGGGACACGCGCGCACATTTCTAACCGGCATCGAACGCGCTTTGCGCGAGGGCGCGGACATTATCGTGAACACCGACGGCGATGGACAATACCCAGGCCGTTACATTCCCGCGTTGATCACGCCGCTGCTCGAAAAGCGAGCGGACTTGACGATCGGTGACCGACAGACCCATCAGGTGGCAAGCTTTTCGCCGCTGAAAAAACTGTTGCAAAGAGTCGGTAGCGCCGTGGTCGCGAAGCTCGCCGACCTCGACATTCCCGACGCCGTCAGCGGATTCCGTGCGGTCACACGCGACGCGGCACTCAATCTCAACATCGTCTCATCGTTTAGCTATACCATCGAAACGCTGATCCAGGCCGGTCGCAAGCAATACGTGGTCGAGTCGGTGCCGATATCGGTCAACGCGGTGGAACGACCGTCGCGGTTGTTCAAAAGTATCGGTCAATTCCTGTCGCGCTCTGGCGCAACGATGTTCCGTATGTACGCGATGTACCGCCCTTTGCGACTGTATTGCTATATCGGTGGCATCCTCATGCTGCTCGGCGCACTCCCGATACTGCGTTTCTTGTTCTACTACCTCGTTGGCAGCGGTGACGGCAAAATCCAGTCTTTAATTGCGGGTACAATTCTGCTCGTACTGGGCGCATTGGCCATCATGTTTGGCATGCTCGCCGACCTGATCAGTTTCAACCGCCAACTGAACGAGATGACGCTGGAACGCGTACGCCGAATCGAGCTGAGGCTCGCTGAGAGCGACACCGCCGCAGAAGACTAAATACTGTCAAATTGTTGCTAATTTGCCGCAATTTTGGCTAATATTGCGGCCATCTTCGGATATCGAACGGATTACCGTGACACAAAGCGCCGCTGACATTCTGTTGCTCAATGGACCTAATCTGAACCGACTCGGAAAACGTGAGCCAGACATCTACGGCGACCAGACGCTCGCCGATATTGAACGGGCGTTGCAGGAGGAAGCGTCGCGGCGCTCACTCACACTCGCCGCGTTTCAAAGCAATGCAGAACACGCACTGATCGAGCGGATTCATGCAGCCGGTGACGAAGGCACCGCGTTTATTCTCATCAATCCGGGTGCATTCACACATACGAGCATCGCGCTGCGCGACGCGCTTCTGAGTGTCGAAATTCCGTTTATCGAAATCCATTTGTCGAACGTCGCTGCGCGCGAGCCATTTCGACATACCAACTATTTTAGCGACATCGCCGTCGGTTCCATCACCGGGATGGGCGCATCCGGCTATGTCATGGCACTGCACGGTGCCTGTCAATTCTTGCAACAACTGGAAGGCTGATACGTCTGCTGCGGGGTACATCATCATGGATATTCGTAAAGTCAAAAAACTGATCGAACTGCTGGAAGAGTCCGGTATTGCAGAAATCGAAATCACTGAGGGTGATGATGCCGTGCGCATTTCGCGCTACGCCGCCGCGGGCGCTGCACCTTTGCCACCCCAACAGGTTTATGCGCCACCAGCTGCAGCGGCACCCGCCGCCGCACCCGCTGCACCGGCACCGGCGCCAGCCACCGACACTGGCTCTGACGCTGAGGAATCCGGGCATGTCGTCGCATCACCGATGGTAGGCACTTACTATTCGGCAGCAGCGCCGGGCTCAGCGCCGTTCATACAGATCGGCGACCGCGTCAAGGCCGGCGATACGATCTGCATTGTTGAAGCGATGAAAATGATGAACCAGATCGAAAGTGACGCGGACGGCATCGTCAAGTCCATCCGCGTTCAGAACGGTGAACCTGTCGAGTACGGGCAGGCGCTGATCACGATCGACACCAGCGCCTAACACGGAAGGGCAGACGCAATGCTTGAAAAAATTGTCATCGCCAATCGCGGCGAGATCGCGCTGCGGATTCTGCGTGCGAGTCGCGAACTTGGCATCAAAACGGTCGCCGTGTACTCCGAGGCAGACCGCAACCTGAAACACGTGTTGCTGGCTGACGAAACCGTTTGTATCGGTCCAGCCGCATCCACCGACAGCTACCTGAACAAAGCGGCCGTGATCAGCGCTGCGGAAGTTACGGATTCGGTGGCCATCCATCCTGGCTACGGCTTCCTGTCAGAGAATGCCGATTTCGCGGATAGCGTCGAGAAAAGCGGCTTCATTTTCATCGGACCTAAACCCGAAGCGATCCGTGTAATGGGCGACAAGGTTGAGGCGATACGTGCGATGAAAAAAGCCGGCGTACCCACCGTGCCTGGCTCCGACGGACCGCTCAGTGACGACATGGACGAAAACCTGGCGATTGCCCGCGACATCGGCTATCCGGTGATCATCAAGGCGGCTGGCGGCGGCGGTGGTCGCGGCATGCGTGTCGTACACAGCGAGCCATCTCTCGCCAATGCGATCAATATGACCCGTGCCGAAGCCGGCGCCGCGTTCGGCAACGATGTCGTCTACATGGAGAAATTCCTGGAAAGACCGCGCCACATTGAATTTCAGGTGATCGCTGACCATCACGGCAACGCTGTACATCTCGGCGAACGCGATTGCTCGATGCAAAGGCGGCATCAGAAAGTCATTGAAGAGGCGCCGGCGCCCGGATTATCTGAGGAACTGCGCGACAAGATGGGGCGTCGATGTGCTGAGGCGTGTGTCAATCTGGGGTACCGCAATGCGGGCACGTTCGAATTCCTGTTCCAGGATGGCGAGTTTTACTTCATCGAGATGAACACCCGTCTGCAGGTGGAGCATCCGGTCACAGAGATGGTCACCGGCATCGATATCGTCAAAGAGCAACTATTGGATGCGTCCGGCGAACCGCTGTCATTCAAGCAGGAAGACATTAAGATCAACGGCCACGCGATCGAATGTCGAATCAACGCCGAAGACCCCAAGAATTTCATGCCGTCGCCTGGCGTTGTGGATCTATGGCACCCACCCGGCGGCCCCGGCATTCGCGTCGAGAGTCACATCTATAACGGCTACCGCGTACCGCCACACTACGACTCGATGATCGGTAAATTGCTGGCCCACGCTGACAACCGCGAAGCGGCTGTTGCGCGAATGCGTGGCGCGCTGAGTGAAATGGTGATCGAAGGCATCAAGACGAATATCGCGTTGCATTTGGAAATATTGCAGCATGCCGCTGTCATCAAGGGTGGCACCGATATTCACTACCTGGAAAAACGACTCGGCCTCTGAGCATCTCCGCCGATGGGTTGGCAACAATTGAAAATGCCGCTTGCAGGGCTCGATCAGGAGCGCTGGGAGCAGGCCATGCTGGACGCCGGCGCAGTCGCGATTACCTATACCGATGCAGCCGATCAACCGATTCTGGAGCCCGCACCTGGCGAAGCGCCGCTTTGGCATGCCGCGGTGTTGGCCGCCCTATTCGATGACCAGATCAGCTATGAGCATATTGCGCTGACGTTGCTGTCGTCACTATCGCTGCCGTCGCTACCCGCTATCGATATCAACCTGCTGCCCGAACGCGACTGGGAGCGCGCGTGGCTGGATGATTTCAAACCGATGCAGTTCGGCGAACGGCTTTGGGTGTGCCCGCACGCCATGTCGGTGTCCGCCGAGCACGCGACGATCATAAAGCTCGACCCGGGCCTGGCTTTCGGTACCGGCACTCATGCGACGACGGCGCTGTGCCTGAGTCGCCTCGACAGTCTGGCACTCGAAGGTGCCACGGTGCTCGACTATGGCTGCGGCTCCGGCATCCTGGCGATCGCCAGCCTGCTGCTCGGCGCTGCGTCGGTAGATGCCGTCGATATCGATCCGCAGGCGTTGACAGCGACGCTGCGCAATGCGGCTGACAACGACGTGGCCAAAGCACTGCATTGTGCTTTGCCGAACGATTGGCAGCCGCTGGATGACGGCTATGATGTGGTGCTGGCCAATATCCTGGCGCAGCCGCTCATGTCGCTGGCTGAGACGTTATCCCGCACATTGCGAGACGGTGGCGTCCTACTGCTATCAGGCATCCTTGAGGACCAGGCTGATGCCGTGATGCAAAAGTACGACCCGTTCATTGAGTTTGCGCAACCGAAAAGGCAGGATGGCTGGGTGCTTTTGGAAGGGGCTCGCCGCTAATGGCAGAAGACAATCTGCAGACTCGCTGTCCCGCATGCCAGACTGTGTTCGCCGTGGACTCCGATGTGTTGAAACAGGCTGGCGGCCGCGTCCGTTGCGGCGAATGCCTGCATATCTTCGATGCGCTAGCCAATGCCGACGAAGATATCCCAGTCCTGCTCAGCAAACCGTCGCCTGTTGTCGACGACATTATTGATATCGGTAGCAGCGAAGCGGATGCCGGCGAAGCGGTGATCGATTTCGCGGATACATTCTTGCCCACAGAATTCGCGGCGGCCGACGCGACCAATGAGTCTTCCGTTGCCGAAGACGCTCTTGCCGATGTCTTCAGCGATAGCGAGCCTCGCGACGCTGCCGCGCTCGACCTCGACATCGGAGCGCCGACGACCGATACACCCGATGACGCCACACGCCTGCTCTCCGACACCACACCGGACGACATTGCATCCGACGCGCTGGATCTCGACTTCGACAGTGTGTCTGCGCCCGCTGATAACGCGCTCGATTTCGATCTGGATGATGGTCTGGCCGATGCACTCGCTGGCGCGGAGAATGGCGCTGAGGTCGCACCGACCGATGCGCTCGACCTAGACTTCAGTGTGGACGCGATCCCGTCGGATGATGCGCCGGCAATCGATCCAGTCAGCGAAGCATTGCTGGTGACGGATAGCGATCGAGCAGCAAATCATTTGGATAACGATGTCGCCGACAACATCACGTCAGACGAATCGGCAGATGAATCGGTCATCGACATGCCTGTCGGCGAGGATCGTCCAGAACCGTCCGCCGATGTATCTGCGCCGCTTGAGACAGACCCTGAGGGGTACGAGCTCAATCAGGATGACCTACCCGTCGCAGACTCGGAACCCGAGTTCATGGACGTGAGCGCCGACGAGTCCGGTGTCGAAATTGATATGCAGGATCTGACCGCAGCGTTCGGTGGCGATACACCAGCTGACGACGACTCATCGCAAGACGAGCCTTTTGAAGAGACGGCTGACACTGCCGAACCACCCGCTATTGACGACGGCTTGCGCGATGGCACCGGGCGCTTCCTGTTTAGCGATGACACTCCCCCGGAGGAACTGGAAGCAGAACTGCAGGCACTGGCTAATGACGATAGCGCACCCCGCACACCGACCGCCGTGAGCGAACCGCCTGCAGTGGCATTGGAGTTAGGCCAGCCAGACTCACCGCAAGCGGACCCCGAATCGCTCATACAGACTTTGAGCGGCGAAGACTGGGACGATTTGCTGGACGAACTCGGTGACGAATCAGACGTCAGTGACAGCCCGGCATTGGATTTCGAACTGGTCGAGGACGATACCAGCGCGTCGTCTGTCGATCTCGATCTGACGCGAGCCGATGACGCGCTGACAGCCGCGGACGAGGACAGCGCGGAAAACGTTGGCTCGCCAGCAGCTGCCATCGACGCGGACGCCATGGCGCTGGCTGAGAATGACATGGACGACGCCGTCGAGCTGGCAGCACCCACGGATGACGACAGCCACGCCGACGCATTGCCGCCAGACCGCGCCATAGCAGAAACGGAGCGTCCCGTGGAAGCGCCTGCACCGTTGGCTGCAGCCGAGGACGACGACAAAACGACCTTCCTGGCAACGGAAGCCGACGGTCACGACGCAGATGGCGACAAGACCGCGTTTCTCGGATCAGGTGCGAGCGCACGCGACGACCAGATGGCGTTCCTGACGTCCGGTCCATCCAACGAATCGTCCGACGACGAAATTTTCGATATCAACGCGCTCACCAACATGCTTCGGGCGAGCGAAGTATTCCTTGACGACGACGATGAGCCGGAGGCGCCCGCAGCACTACCTGAGGAACAACGAGAAATCCTGCTCAAGGAAGATCTCGATAGCGACGTCGGCGCGCCTGCTGACGATGCTCAGAGCGACGACGGGGATCTGGCCGCTGACGACGATCGGACGGCGCTGATGACACCATCCGATGACATGGCGCGAACGGACGCTCCCGAAGAACAGCAGATCATTGAGGAAATCGTGCTGTCCAGCGAAGAGCCGCACGCCATACAGGAAACACCAGAGTATATGTTCGCCCTATCGATGATCATGACTGAGACGGAGGCGCCGCGGCGCAAGGGTTTGTGGTCAGCTTTATCGGTATTGATGGTCATCGCTCTCGGTGGACAACTTGTTCATCAATACCGCGGGCAACTGCTGACCATGGACCCGTGGGGCGCCTATCTCGGCAAGGCGTACGCAGTGCTCGGTCTGGATGCAGAACCCGTGTGGGATATCAATGCGCTCTGTGTACAACGGAGCGGATCTACACTCACGGAACGCACGCTCGATATCGAAACGCTGTTCCAGAACCAGACGCAAGGCCCAGTACCCCTGCCGACCATCAAGGTCGATATCACCGACAACTTTGACGATGTCATCGCCACCGCGTTAGTCGGTCCGGCCGACTACCTGCCGAATGACCAGCCGACTGCGTCGATGCTGGCCGCCGCAGCGCGACAAACCGCTTATCTGAGTCTCGACTTTGCCGAGAGTCGCGCGGACAAATTTGAATTGTCGCTATGTTATGACGGCGACGGCGGGACCCTGCGTTGCGGTGCCGCCATCTGTGGCAACGGCCGATGACCCAGACGGATCGTCGCGGCCCGTTGCCGTTGATCGGAGATATCCGGCTGACCGGGCGTATTGCGCTGTCGCCGATGGCAGGTATCACGGATGCCCCGTTCCGCCGCATTGCACGACGGTTCGGCGCGGCACTTGCCGCCTCTGAAATGACGACCGCCGATACAGCGTTATGGCAAAGCAGCAAATCTCGCCACCGGCTCGATATCGACCAGGATGCCTCACCACGCGTTGTGCAGATTGCTGGCTCCGAGCCACAACAACTCGCCGCTGCCGCCGAGGCGGTCGTAGAGCGTGGCGCAGAGATCGTCGATATCAACATGGGCTGCCCGGCCAAGAAAGTCTGTAAGAAACTCGCCGGCTCCGCGCTTTTGCAGGACGAGCGACTGGTTGCCGAAATCCTGAGTACGGTGGTCAGCGCGGTGCCTGTGCCGGTGACGCTGAAGACGCGTCTCGGATGGGATCAGCAACACCTGAATATTCCAACCATTGCTTCAATCGCCGAGGACGCAGGCATCGCCGCGATCGCCATACATGGTCGAACACGTGCTTGTCGCTACCGCGGTGACGCGCGTTTTGAACTGATTCGCGACGTCAAACGAACATGCCGTATTCCTGTTTTTGCCAATGGCGATATTGTCAGCGCGCAAGTTGCGCAGCAAGTTCTCGATTTCACCGGCGCCGACGGTTTACTGATTGGTCGAGCAACACAAGGCAGGCCATGGATTTTACGAGAAATATCCGAGTTCATCGCCTCAGGGGTGCTGCCAGCGCCACTTTCAATTCGCGAAAGGCATGCTATTATCGCCGACCATCTAAAAGCCCTGCACGCCTTTTACGGCGAAAAAAAAGGGTTACTGATGGCCAGAAAACATTTGAATTGGTATTGCAAAGAATTCAATGTCGCCGACCATCGTCGACGAGAGCTTCTCGCTACACCAACCGTCGAGTTACAAGCTGCGCTCGCAGGTCAAATGTTCGATGGCACCGGCCACAGCACCTCTGTAGCCGCGTAGTTGCCATCATCACATTGTTGATTCACCTGTTTGGGGGAGACGGTTCGCTGTGGCGACGATACAGGCAAATACACGCAAGACGGTTACGTCCAAAAAGAAAAAGAAGGGCAAGAAACAGCCCGTACCATTCGCGCGCATGACAGAAAGTGCACTGCAGGAATACTTCGTCACCTTGAATGGCACGATTCCCGGCGACCTTTACGGCATGGTCCTGTCGGAAGTGGAACGACCTTTGTTTGAAAAAGTCATGGAGTACACGGCGGGCAACCAAAGCCGTGCGGCAGAGATTCTCGGCATCAATCGCGGTACGCTGCGCAAGAAACTGAAGACCTACGCACTCGACTAAGACGCGTACGAGTTAGCGTTCGCAGGAGCAAAGATTCATGACCATCAGGCGAGCGCTGATCAGCGTGTCAGACAAACGCGGTGTGCTCACGTTCGCACAGGCACTGGCAAGCGCCGGTGTCGAACTGTTATCGACCGGCGGGACCGCGCGCACGCTGCGCGACGGCGGTCTCGATGTCACGGATGTGGCCGATGTCACAGGCTTTCCGGAGATCATGGACGGTCGGGTCAAGACCCTGCATCCAGCGATCCATGGCGCCTTGCTACGCCGTCCCGGGGTCGACGATGCCACGCTTGAAACCCACAGCATCACGCCGATTGACCTGTTGGTCGTCAATCTGTATCCATTTGCAGAGACGATTAATCAGGCGGATGTCAGCATTGAGGCTGCGATTGAACAAATCGATATCGGCGGTCCTGCCATGCTGCGCGCCGCCGCCAAAATCATGCATCCGTCACCGTGGTGGTCAACCCGGACGACTATGAATCCATCGGGACACTGGGCAGCCAGCGCCAGGCGCCGGATGCCACACTACGGCGACGACTCGCTGCACTGGCGTTTGCACATACGGCCGCGTATGACAGCGCCATCGCCGATTACCTGAAGAGCAGTGTTGAGCTCGCACCCCAGACCGACGATTTCTCCATCGGCGGGCATCGCGCTGATACGTTGCGCTATGGCGAAAACCCGCATCAGGCGGCGAGTTTCTATCGCACCGCAAAACGCGTACCGGGGTCGATTGCCGCAGCCAGCATGCTGCAGGGCAAGGCCTTGTCGTATAACAACATCGCAGATGGTGACGCGGCACTGGAATGCGTGCGCGCTTTTGAACAGCCCGCTTGCGTTATCGTCAAGCATGCCAATCCCTGCGGCGTCGCCGTCAGCGCAACACTCGACGCTGCCTATGATGCCGCATTTGCGACTGACCCGACTTCGGCATTCGGTGGCATCATCGCCTTCAACCGTGGCGTAACCGGCGCACTGGCCGAGCGGATCGTTGAGCGACAGTTTGTGGAGGTTGTCATCGCACCTGAGTTTGACGAAGCGTCGATCGCGGTGTTCGCCACAAAGAAAAACATTCGAGTCCTCGAGACGGGTGCACTTCAATCCATCCCGCCAGCGCAGGAAATCAAGGCCGTATCCGGCGGATTCCTAGTTCAGGACCGCGATGATGGGCGCATCAGCGAAAGCGATTTGAAAGTGGTGACCGAACGCCAGCCCACCGCATCGGAAATCCGCGACCTGCTGTTCGCGTGGCAGGTGGTCAAGTTTGTGAAGTCGAATGCGATCGTGTTTTGCCGCGATGCGCACACCATCGGTATCGGCGCTGGTCAGATGAGCCGCGTTTACTCGACGCGCATCGCTGCGATAAAAGCTGCCGACGAGGGCCTTGCCGTCAAGGGTTCCGTGATGGCCTCAGACGCATTCTTCCCTTTTCGTGACGGTCTCGACAGTGCCGCAGAACACGGCATCACTGCCGTGATCCAACCCGGAGGCTCGATGCGCGACGACGAAGTTATCGCCGCGGCCAACGAGCATGGTCTCGCGATGGTGTTTACCGGTATGCGACACTTTCGCCACTAGCGATCATGCGAGCATCTGGTCGCACCAGACCAGGTGGCCCGAGGGTGAATGCCCGCTATGTGAACAGGAACAGGCTTAGGGGACGGAACAGATGAAAGTACTAGTCATCGGAGGCGGTGGTCGGGAGCATGCCATCGCCTGGCGCTGCGCCCAAAGCGAGCAAGTCGAGCAGGTGTTCGTCGCCCCCGGCAACGCTGGCACGGCATCCGAGCTGAAAACAACCAATATCGACATTGCCGCTGACGCCATCGACGCACTGATCACCTATGCCACCGACAACGCCATCGATTTGACGATCGTCGGCCCGGAGCAACCACTGGTTGCGGGCATCGTAGATCGTTTCAAGGCCGCAGGCCTTCGCTGTTTCGGTCCAGATCAACAAGCGGCGCAATTGGAGGGCTCAAAAGCGTTCACCAAAGCGTTTCTGCAGCGCCATGGCATCCCGACGGCAGCCTATGCGACCTTCACGGAGGCGGATGCCGCTTGCGCATACGTGCGCAGTCAGCGACTGCCGCAGGTGATCAAAGCCGACGGACTTGCGGCCGGCAAAGGCGTCGTGATCGCTGAGACGCTCGACACGGCACTGACAACCATTGCCGATATGCTCGACGAGGGCCGTTTCGGCGCTGCCGGAGCTGAGATCGTCATCGAGGAATTTTTGCCAGGCGAGGAAGCGAGCTTTATCGTGATGACCGACGGTGAGCACATACTGCCGATGGCAACGTCGCAAGACCATAAGGCACGCGACAACGGCGATCGCGGGCCGAACACTGGTGGCATGGGTGCGTATTCGCCTGCGCCAGTCGTCACGCCGGCGGTTGCAGAGCATGTCATGCGAGATATCATCAAGCCGACGATAGACGGTCTGGCGGCGGACGGGATCCGTTATCGCGGCTTTCTCTATGCAGGCCTGATGATCGATCAGCATGGGAATGCACGCGTGCTCGAGTTCAATTGCCGTCTGGGCGATCCGGAAACACAGCCGCTGATGTGCCGACTGACCAGTGATTTACCGGCACTCTGCCAGGCGGTCGTCGACGGCACGCTCTCTGAGCATCGAGCGTCGTGGACGGCCGAGGCGGCGCTGGGTGTCGTGCTTGCCGCGGACGGATACCCGCAAGACTACAACAAGCACCTACCCCTGAAAGACTACGCGACGTTGGACGCACAGCATGGCGTCAAGACATTTCACGCTGGCACGACGGATCAACACGGCAAGCTCGTCAGCGATGGCGGTCGCGTTGTGTGCGTCACGGCACTCGGCGACAGCGTCAGCGCCGCCGCCGAACGCGCCTACTCTGCGGTAGCAGACATGCGCAGTGACGGCCTGTTCCACCGCGACGATATCGGCTATCGCGCGATCGATCGCGAGCGTCAGGCCCGGTCGTGATTTCGGTTAGCCAAGCGTCGGAGATTATCGCTGAGCATGTCGAATCGTTAGACGCGGAGCGCGTGTCGATTACCGATGCAGCCGGTCGCATCCTGGCACAAACCGTCAGCGCGGAACGCGCGCATCCGCCCTTTGATCGAGTGACGATGGACGGCGTCGCCATTCGCTGGTCAGAGACGCTACCCAAAACATTGCGCATCGCCGGTCGCCAACTCGCCGGTGAGCCCGCCCAGACATTGCCAGCAGGCGACTGCGCCGTGGAGATCATGACCGGCGCCGTCCTCTGCGAGGGTGCTGATACGATCATCCCGGTCGAGCGCTATGCGACACGCAGAATCGATGGCGAAACGCTGCTCGACCTGGAAGCGGGCTACGCGCCGGAACGTGGTCAATTCGTCCATCGCGCTGGTAGCGATCACCCCGCCGGCACGACACTGCTACAGGCAGGTGTATGCATCGGCGGCGCGGAGATGGCCATACTCCACTCAGCAGGCAACACGATGACGGACGTGCGCCGAATGCCCCGCGTAGCGATCGTCGCAACCGGTGACGAGCTGGTCGCCGCTGGCCAACCGATCGCTGCCCACCAGATTCGATTGTCCAATGGCCCCGGCATTGCCGCCGCGTTACAACAGCGGGGCTTCACCGATTGCTCAACACATCACCTGAAAGACTCGCGCGAGCAGCTGACCCGCGGCCTGAGCGATTTGCTAGCGCGTCATGACATGTTGGTGTTGTCCGGTGGCGTATCCAAAGGCAAAGCCGATTTCATACCGGAGGTACTTGAAGCCCTGGGCGTCACACGGTTGTTCCATTTCGTCGCACAACGTCCGGGCAAGCCAATGTGGTTTGGTCAAGGACGGCAAGGCCAGCTCGTGTTCGGTCTGCCCGGCAACCCAGTATCGACTTTGAGTTGCTGCCGGCGTTATGTGGTGCCAGCCCTCGAACGGATGACGGGGCTGGACACGTACGGTCCGGTGACTGCCAAACTGGCCGCCGACTGGCACTTCAAACCCGAACTCACCGCGTTCGTGCCGGTGGTGATACAACCTGACAACGCGGGTCAGCTATGGGCTGCACCGCTGTCGACCAATACATCAGGTGATTTCGCAGCACTGGCGGGCAGTCACGGCTTTGTCGAGCTGCCCGCAAAAAGAAAAAGCTTCGCCGCCGGCGAAGCTTTTCCTTACTACCCGTGGTAGGTGAGTCAGGCCGCTAGCGCTTCATCGCATCGAAGAACGTTGAATTGGTCTTCGTGTCCTGCATCTTGTTGAGCAGGAATTCGACCGCGGCAAGCTCATCCATCGGGTGCAGCACTTTGCGCAGCACCCACATCTTCTGTAGCTCGTCCGGATCGGTCAGCAAGTCTTCTTTGCGCGTACCCGAGCGGTTGATATTGATCGCGGGATACACGCGTTTCTCTGCCACTCGGCGATCCAGATGGATCTCCATGTTGCCGGTACCCTTGAACTCCTCGTAGATCACTTCGTCCATTTTCGAACCAGTATCGACAAGCGCCGTCGCAAGGATAGTCAGGCTACCGCCCTCTTCCACATTGCGTGCTGCACCAAAGAAACGCTTCGGACGGTGCAACGCGTTGGCAGCGACACCACCGGGCAACACCTTACCCGACGAAGGAACGACAGTGTTGTAGGCACGCGCCAGCCGTGTGATGGAGTCGAGCAGGATGATCACATCACGCTTGTGCTCGACCAACCGCTTAGCCTTTTCGATGACCATCTCGGCGACCTGTACGTGTCGGCTGGCTGGCTCGTCGAACGTCGATGAGACGACTTCACCGCGTACGGTGCGTTGCATCTCTGTCACTTCCTCGGGACGCTCGTCGATCAACAGCACGATCAAATCGCATTCCGGCTGATTCGCGACGATCGCCGACGCGATGTTCTGCAGCAACATCGTCTTACCGGCTTTCGGCGGCGATACGATCAGTCCACGCTGACCTTTGCCGATTGGTGCGACAAGATCGATGATACGCGCAGTGAGATCTTCCTTACTGCCATTGCCCTGCTCGAGCTTTAATCGATCGCGCGGGAATAGCGGTGTCAGGTTTTCAAACAGTACCTTGCTGCGTGTGTTTTCAGGTGGCTCGAAGTTGATCTGGCCGTCCTTCAATAAAGCGAAGTAACGCTCACCGTCTTTCGGCGGACGAATCAAACCGGATACGGTATCGCCGGTACGCAGATTGAAACGACGAATCTGACTCGGTGAGACATAGATATCGTCCGGACCTGCCATGTAGGAACTGTCGGAAGAACGCAGGAATCCGAATCCGTCCTGCAAAATCTCGAGCACACCATCGCCGTAGATGTTCTCACCGTTGCGCGCATGCGCTTTAAGTACCGCGAAAATGATGTCCTGCTTGCGGGATCTAGCGAGGTTCTCAAGTCCCAGAGACTCACCGAGTTCCACCAGGGCCGCGGCTGGCCGAGTCTTAAGCTCGGTCAGGTTCATGGCATCCTTACTTTGCTCTAGCTCCTCTGGCGGGATGACCTCAAGGCTGCCGCCGTCATCAATCGGCAGATCGCTATGGGCGCGTTTCCGGGACGGCTTACGTCTCGATTTTTTCTTGTTGCCCCGTGACTGCTGGGGTCTGGAACGCGTTTGCGTGCTGGCTGTCGGTGTCGTACTCAAGGATGCTCTCACAAGTTACCGTCAATGAATTCTGAAAGGGCTGCTGCTGATACAGCGCCCAGCTTTTGCGCCTGTACCTGACCATCTTTGAAGATCATCAGGGTAGGAATACTGCGAATGCCGTACTTCGGCGGCGTGTTGGGGTTTTCGTCGATGTTGATTTTGACAATCTTCAGGCGACCGTCGTAATCGCCCGCGGCTTTGTCGAGCAACGGCGCAATCATTTTGCAGGGACCACACCACTCAGCCCAGAAATCGAGGAGTACCGGGACGTCAGACTGAAGTACGTCGTCGGAAAAAGTGGAATCGGAGGTCTGCAAAATTTTGTCGCTCAACGGAATAACCCCTGTCTGGTTGGTGTGGAAAAAGATGGAAAAAAGTGCTCTGGACACAATGCAAACGCGGTATCAGTTCCTGATACGTTGAAAATGCGGCATTTTAGTGACTACGTGCGCTATATCAGGCACTATGCGCCAGTCGATCAAGAGATCCGACGCCCCGATACGGATCAATGACGCTGCTATTGCTTTTAAGTAATCTCGTGGATTTGGCAACGGCAGTTGCGCTTGGTTGGTCTAATTTCACATCGTCGCGCGGCAATTTGCAAGTGTTTCGATAGCAAAAAGGCGGGTTTTCGCAAAAAAGCCCGATCCTGATAACAAGTAAACCAAGAACCTATGTCAACAGAACATCTATCGGATCTCGAATTCGCCACACTCGACCTGCCGGAAACATTGCAACAAGGTATCAGCGCTGCCGGATTCAGCAACGCCACACCGATTCAGGCGCAGTCCCTGCCGGTAGCATTGCAATTCAACGACGTGGCCGGACAGGCACAGACCGGAACGGGCAAGACCGCAGCGTTTCTGATCGCACTGTATAACTACCTGTTGCGCCACCCACTGCCCGACGATCGCGAGCCAGGCGGTATCCGCGCGCTGGTGCTAGCGCCGACGCGGGAGCTCGCGATTCAGATTGCCAACGACGCTGAACAACTCGGAAAGTTCACCGGCTTGAAGATTGGTCTGGCCTACGGAGGCACGGACTACGACAAACAGCGCAACACGATTGAAGCGGGTATCGATGTTCTTGTCGGCACGCCTGGCCGGAGCATCGACTATTTCAAGCAACGCGTGTTTCACATGCGGCACGCGCAGGCGCTGGTACTCGACGAAGCGGATCGCATGTTCGATCTCGGTTTTATCAATGTCATCCGTTTCCTCCTCAGGCGTATACCGCCTGCCGATCAACGGCTGAACCTGCTGTTCTCAGCCACTCTCTCTTATCGCGTTATGGAGCTCGCAGCCGAACATATGAACGACCCCGAGCTCGTGCGCATCGAGCCGGAAAAGGTCACGGCAGATCGCGTTGAGCAGACGATTTACTATCCGTCGAACGACGAAAAAATTCCGTTGCTCGTCAAGCTGATGCGAGAAATGGATATCGAACGTACGATGGTATTCGTCAACACCAAGCGCGAAGCGGAACGCCTTGAAGACACACTGAATGCGAACGATATTGTCGCGAAAGCGATCTCGGGTGATGTGCCGCAGAAGAAACGCCTGCGCATGTTGCAGGCATTTCAGAGTGGCGAACTCAATGTGCTGATCGGAACGGACGTCGCGTCACGTGGACTGCACATTGATGATGTTTCCCACGTCTTCAACTACGACTTGCCGCAGGATCGCGAAGACTATGTGCACCGTATCGGACGCACCGCTCGAGCCGGTGCGAGCGGCGTCGCGGTCAGTTTCGGGTGCGAACAGTATGTGATGTCGTTACCCGATATCGAAGACTACATCGGCTTCCGAATTCCTGTCGCAAGTTTCGATCACGAGGGCTTGCCGGAAATTGTGCGGCCACCACGACGTCCGCGTAAGCCGAGCGGGGGCCGACGCGGTGGCAATAGTCGCTCTGGTAGCAATCGCGGCGGACGACCGCAGCAAGCTCACAGTCAAGCCGCCGGCTCTGGCGAAGGCGGGAGCAAGAAAAAGCGCAGACGCAGGCGCCGCCCTCAGAGCAAGCCGGCCTCAGAGCAATAGTTCGCGCACATAGTCGACAGCAACACGACCAGGTAATGCATTGGACGCTCGGCCCGTATCCGGGTGCCGGATACCGATCGTCGCGCTGACACCGAATGTCTCGGCCGCCTGAAGAACCGACTCACTATCATCCAGTAACAGCCAATCGCCGGGGACTGCAGGCTCATGGGCAAAAAAGCGCGTCCAGAACTGCTGCGACT
>ERZ1740062.447-NODE-447-length-23176-cov-13.610311_pt1 | contig 23176 bp, 26 predicted proteins | sample MGYA00581741_ERZ1740062 | MGnify/ENA primary metagenome ERZ1740062 (study PRJEB43018, sample SAMN04849747) | marine metagenome | isolation source: floating plastic debris | place: Pacific Ocean | collected 2008-09-01 | study: EMG produced TPA metagenomics...
AATGGAGAATGGTGGTTCGGGGGAGACTTGAACTCCCGACCTCACGATTATGAGTTGTCCAATGACGCTTCCGCAAGAAAAAATAGAAATAAAAAACAGAAGGTTAGGATTATTAGAAAATCAAAGACTGTCACGCAAAAGCGCAAAAAACCGTAGTTTGCGTTACAATTGCGTTACACTTTCATCGAGCGGTAACGCTGATGCCGAATCCACCAAGTTGTTCGACGTGGAGCTTCAAGCGTTGTCACGCAGGTAGGCGTGCGCCGCTGTTTTTCTTCCATGAATACTGCGCGATAGAGCCTCTTGCGTGTGTCACGCAAACTGATCGGAAAGTCCCACGAAGCGCTGGAGATTGGCCGCCCAATACATCGAAGACGCGGGTTCTCAGTCGACCAAAACTTCAACTCATGTCGTCCCGCATTTGAGCGTTGCTAATGAGGCTCAAGGCGATCGATCTAGCTACGAGAAAACAAATCGAACCGTATCCGAGGAGCGTAAGCAGCCATCCAATGTCTGGAACAAAAAGTCTTATCGCTTCGATGGGAAGTCCGAATTGACGGGGAATTAGAGCCAGCACCATCCAAGCAATCGCGGCTAGCAAGATGCCGGGTAGGACCAGTTGGGCAGCGCCGAGCCGACGAGTCGATGATTTGCTCAAATGCCTGGTGACTGCGTTTTGGCAAAACAGACCAATCCAGACCATTAGGCCCGTTAACATAGCCCCGACGACTATCAGTTGGATCAAAGAAGGCCGCTGATCTTGAAGTCCTGGCACGGGCAGATCGAAAGCGACTGCAAATGCATCCTCAGTTAGCGCCGATGTATCCCCTGCGAGCATGCCCTGGCTTGCGTTCGCCATGATCGCGAAACCTAATCCAGTTTCTGGAGCAAACCCCGCAAGCGCGCTGTAACCACCATTCATGCCATTATGTTTGGCCAACGGACCGAAGTCAGACAGGAACACCATCCAGCCTGGACCATACGTGGCGCCGATGGGCATATCCGACCCTTTAGCCCAATCATCTTCCCAAGATGCAATCGCTGAGTGTTCGTCCATGAGCGCGATCAAATAGCGCCCCATATCGTCAGCGGTGGTGTAAACTCCGCCTTTCGGTCCTAAAGCCGAGCCAGGGGAGAAGCGAAATGCTTTGGGTTTAGAGAAAATGAACCGATAGGGGGTCGCTGTTTCTGGATCGCTGTCGCGCAAAATCCCTGAGCGATTCATGTTCAGGGGCTTAAAAATCCGATTTTCGATGATCGCTTCAAACGAAGATCCTTCGACCCTCGCGAGCAAGTTCCCCAAAACTTCGTAGTTTGCGTTCGAGTACTCAAACGAATGTCCAACAGGACGATTTAGCCGATATCGTTTTGTCTGCGCCGCCACTTTGGCCAGAGTACCCTCCGATCGACTCCTGCTCGTTTGGTGTCGATTTCCGTCGAACATGGAAAAACCACTCGTGTGCTGTATCAACTGCCTTATGGAGATCGTGTCCGATTTTTTCTTCGTTACGCTTCGGAATGCGGGCAAGTGGCTGACCACTGGATCGTCTAAAGAAATGCGCCCGTCACGCTCCAGTTGCAGCAGTGCGTTAGCGACGAATGACTTCGACACCGATCCAATAGCGAAGATCGTGTTCGATGACACCGGGGTCTCAGTTTCGACATCGGCCAGGCCAAATCCACGGGCGTGAACCACGCGTCCATCTTCAACCAGAACGACCGCTGCCCCAGGAATACGCGTCTCGACCAAACGTGCCTCTATGATCCGATCAATCTCTTTAGTGCGCTGATCTGAAAAGTGCTCGCCGTGGGCGACATGATCGAGAGTGAATGCCACGCATAACGCTATCAACCACCGCAACTTCACCTATTTGTCCGCCAATTGGGTCGCGACCAAATTTACAAGTAAGTCTATTTGTGAATGGAAGAACTTTGGATCGCGTGACAGTGGCACATCGAGCGACATGCCTCTTAAGAACCATTGCGTTAGTCGCACGATATCAGTGGAAGAAAGTGCACTGTCAGAGTGAACGACAATCGTCCTGCGCGCCGCCCAGCCGAATATCCGCAATGCTCTGAGTGCCGGCCGGCGCATATGATGTGCTATAACCTGATCCGTACGCGCTGCGTGTAGAAGCTCCATGTAGACCTTCCCTTCGGCGCGCATAAACGCTTCGTCCCAGGCAGCATGCAGTAGTTGACGGATTTCTGTCACCGAGTGCGAAGAGGTAGGCCATGACCGTGCGAAGCGTTGGAACATCTGATTCACGATCACGATTGCCACCGCTTCATAGAGGTCGTGCTTGGTTTTGAAGTGGTGCAAGTAAGCGCCGCGCGAAACGCCGGCCGAACTCGTAATTTTGGTGACCGTGGCACCTGCAAGTCCGTATCGGTCTATCGCGTCAATCGCGCCTTTTATTATTTGGTGCCGCTTTGGATTGGTTCGCACACGTGAACTTTTTGTGAAAGTCGGTGGACTATTTTTCGATGCGTCAATTGCTTGTTTCCGCCTGAGAGGAGAGACCCGCGGTCTACGTGCATTGATCCTGTACCTGTTCATCCTGGTCATGATTGCCATGAAAATTCGGCGTCGCCAACTACCGCCTGGATGTCGCTTTAAAGCCACAACTAGAAGCAAACGGCGAGTCAAACCGGATCTGAGATTGAGAATAGGTTGCAATAGCATCTGCAACAGTATAGCCGTACCGCAAAATTGGGAATTCAATGAGGATCAACATGATCAAATTTGCAACGGCTGCGTCACTCGCGGCGCTTTTGACTGCGGGTGCAACGGCTCAGGATATCAGTACCGGCGACGCCGATGCGGAGGCACGGCAGGATACGGTCATCGTAACAGGTCAAAAGATTGACCGCTCTCTCCAAGATACGCCTGAGAGTGTCGCAGTCGTGACGCAAGTTGATATTCAAACACAGAACATCAATGACTTGGCTGATGCGATTTCGCGGACTGCGAACATCGCAACGCGGTTTGATGACCGGGGGTTTTCGATCCGTGGGATCAGCAATGAAAACGTCAGCGGTGCCGGCTTTTCTGACCTTGCGACTATTTATGTCGATGGCGCGCCAATTTCGCGCGATGCCGTCCGCGGCGGTCCGCTAAGCGTATGGGACATTGAGCAAATCGAATTTCTTCGCGGACCGCAATCGACGCTGCAAGGACGAAACGCGTTGGCAGGCGCGATCATTATCAATACCGCTGAGCCAAGCTATGATTGGCAAGGGCGGGCGCGCGCAGTCATCGGGTCGGGAGAGGAAGAGAGAAGGTTTGGCGCGTCGATAGGCGGGCCGATCATTGACGATCAAGTCGCGTTTCGTTTGGGCGGCGAGGTCACTGAAACGGAAGGTCTCGTCGAGAGAACGACTCTTGGTGGGTTCGATGATGCAAGTGAAACGCTGAACCTTCGCGGCAAACTTCTGATTGAGCCCAAAGCGATCCCGGATTTGACCGTTGGCTTATCCTTTACGCACGATGATCGAGAATTTGGCGAAACGATCGCATTGTTCACCATCGACGATGCGAACGATAATCGCCAAATTCCGTCTAACCGGCCCTATAGAGATGACACGGTCTATGATTTGGGTGTCGCGAAAATCGACTATGATATCAATGATCAGTTCTCTTTTTCGTCGATAACAACGTTTAGTGAGCTTGATCGCAACCGGGGTGGAGATACAGATCGCACCGCTGAGGATCTCGAATTCTTTGACTCCACGATCACGACGGATTCTTTCACGCAAGAATTTCTGCTGAACTATTCTGGTGATCGGCTAGAAGGCGTTCTGGGCGGCTACATTTCGGAAATCGATAGCGAACAATTCTTTGAGTCGACCTTCACATTTGACGTTGTGACCCAGGCGAACCTAGGGCCAACCGTTGCGGGTCTTGTCACGCTGCAATTGGTAGAAGCTGGATTTCCTTTAGCTGTCGCGCAAGCGCAAGGACAACAAACCGCCGCGGCTGTCGTGCCGCTCTATGCCGGCGGCTTCCTGATTAACGCTGTCCAGCAAAACCCTGTCGAAGTTGAGACCCAGGCGATCTTCGCAGACTTTACTTATGACCTGACCGATAGTGTCAGACTATTCGGTGGTTTCAGATATGACACCGAAGAGCAAACCATCACGACCGGAAACGAGGTGGGTATCTTAACACCGCTTCCGGACCCCGCAGCGTTTCCTCCCATCGCTGCTGTGATCACGCAGGTGAACGGGTTGCTTGTTGCGAATGCGCTCGATGCGACAGAGGAAGCTACAACCTTGCAGTCGCCGAGCTTTGACGCCTTCCTTCCAAAGTTCGGGATTGGTTGGGATATTGATGACAAGCGCAGCTTGAACTTCATTGCTCAACGTGGATATCGCTCCGGTGGTGTCGGGATCAACGTTGCGACGGCGAGCTCCTATTCATTCGATGCCGAATTCACATGGAACTATGAAGCGTCGTTCCGCAGCAAGTGGATGGACGATAGGCTGACGGTCAATGCCAACGCGTTCTTTACCGACTGGATCGACCAACAGGTCAATGTGCAGCTCAGTTCAAACACCTTTGACACAGAAACCCAAAATGCTGGTGCGTCTGAGGTCATGGGACTGGAGTTGGAAACGCAATATCGCGCCTCAGATAATCTTGATGTCTATGGATCGATCGGCATCGCGGAATCTGAGTTTACGGACTTTTGCGCAACCGTCTCGATCGCCGTTACAGATGGCCTTGAAACCTGTGAAGTCGATGGGGCAACCGGGTTTGATTTTGCTGGCAACACATTTGTCAACGCACCAGACCTAACGCTCGCAGGTGGGTTCACATGGCAAAACGAAAACTGGATCGTCAATGGCAATGCCAACTACGCGTCAGCTTCGTTTAGCCAACTTGCTCGTCCGCAAGAACAGAAAACCATTGATGAGCGGACGCTGGTTAATTTCCGAGCAGGATGGCGAAACGATAATTTTGGGATCTATCTGACCGGCGACAATATCTTTGACGAAGAATACCTGACGTCGCTGTTTACGTTCGATCCGGCGAACAATTTTAACGACCCGCAGTTCGCGCGGTTTGGGCGACCTCAAACGTTTGCTCTACAGCTCGAAGCTTCGTTCTAAGGGGGATGGCACGCGGAGGAGCCGTTTGTGGGCGGCTCCTCCAGCCAAGAATAATGCTAGTCGTCATATCTTCTCTTTGTCTTTTGTATGTGGCCTGCGCTTTGTTGTATCAGGCAGATGAGCGCCGTGCGGCGTTTGCTCAAATCAAAGAGTCCAAGTCGATGCGGTACGGACTGCGCTCCGTTGCCGCGATCCTGTTTCTCGTTTCGCTAATGTCTATGGCGCCGCTTCAAGGATGGCTTCGCGGCGTGCCGATTTGGCTTGGAATGCTCAGTCTGGCTTTTGTGCTGGGCTTATTTGTTGCCGCCCAAAGGCCGAGCTGGCACGCTCCCAGTGCGATGCTCGCGGCAGGGCTTGGTTTTGTCGCATTCGGTGGAGCAATGTTATGAGTCCAGTGACTATCGGCATTTTACTCGTCATCGTGGGCCTGCTTGGCGTGGCAACATGGAAGGCGCCGCGCCTGACTAGCGTAATATTATGGTCTCTCGTTGCCGCTATCCTTTTTGGGGCTGTCTTATTGCTGACCCTGCCATTTGAATTTCGATCGCTAGCCCTGTGGCTGTCGTTAGCGGTGCCATTGATATGGCTCGGCTTTCAGTTCTTTTGCTACTGGGACAAAAAAGGCTGGCGTGTGGCGAGCGCACTGATAACAATTTCAATCGTTAGCGGCGTTGTCGTCGCTATGGTTCCAGCTCCAGTTTAGGGTAAAACTATGGATCGCGCGCGTCACCTCCGAAACTACGACCTCCACTCGTGGACAGGGATCACGCTCGGGTTGATTGTCTACATCGTCGCCCTAACCGGCACTTTTGCGCTGTTCGACAATGAGATCAAAACCTGGGAAGATCCAAACTTGCGCGTCGCGATCTCCGACGATACGCCGCCCATCAATGAAGTGTTCTCGACTTGGGTTGAAGAGACGTCTGCGGGCGGTACCGAGTTGGAGTTTGTTCGTCTAAATTATCCCACAACTTATACGCCCTATTTTTGGGGATTCATTCAATACCACGATGAGAATGATGAGCATGTGAACGCCAATCAGAAATGGCATGCTGAGACGGGCGAGCCGATCGCGGAGCGTGGCAATGGCTTGTCATATTGGACGTTAAATTTTCACCGCGATTTTCTTTGGCCAACTTTCCTGGGTGGCCGCCAAATTGGCCGCTGGTTGGTTGGGATTGTCGGGGTCGTATTGATGCTTGCAATTTTATCAGGCGTGGTCGCGCACACAAAAATTCGCGAAGAAGCGTACTCCATGCGTCTGAAGCGTTCACAGCGATTAAAATGGCAGGATAGCCACAAAGTGGTTGGGCTGTGGGGTTTGCCCTTCTACGCCATGATCGCCTTCACCGGAGCTTTTTTGGGCGTCGTTGGGCTGGTTTCGCAATTGGCCGCCGCAGTCGCCTTCAAAGGTGACATCGACTCTCTAATTGGTGCGGTATTAGGTCCAGAGGCTGAGCGAACCGGTGTTCAGGTTCAGATGTTAAGTGCCGATGAAATAGCGCAGATTCGCCATCCCGAAACTGGCGTTAGACCACAGAGTTTCGTCGTCCGGAATTATGGTGATGAAACATCTGAGATCGACATTTTCTATGCGCCCGAGACGCAACTGTCGACGGTTGAGATTATTTCCGTGGATGGCGCTACAGGCGAGCGCATTACAGACGATCCCTTCAAAGAACAGCCCTTAGCGGGTCATTTTGTGAACGCCATGTCGCCTCTGCACTACGGAACATATGGTGGTATCTGGTTGAAGTTCTTATACTTCGCACTCGGTCTTTCATTGTCCGTCATCACGGCGCTTGGATCGATGATGTGGATAGAGCGACGCAAGCACGGCAATGAAGGAACCAAGTCTGAGACGTTTTACAACCGACTTGGTTACTTCAATACAGGCGTGATCATGGGGCTCCCGGTCGCGGCTATTTCAATCTTCTACCTTGATAAACTCTATATCGGAGCAGAATCAGGACGATTGGCGGCAACTGGATCCGTGTATTTGGGAGTTTGGGTAATCGGGCTGGTCTACGCCTTTATTCGTCGGAACGACTATTCAACGACGCGGGAGCTTTTGATGCTAACCGGAGCGCTTGCGATGGGGATACCGGTGTTGAATGGCATCACGACAGGTGACTGGTTCTTCGCGCATCTAAGCGCTGATCACAGCATCGCCGCCTGGGTCGACTTAGGAATGTTAGTTTGCGGTGCGGTGACCATCGCAGCGGGATATCTTTCTCCCGCTGAGCGAAAAACAAAACGGCGTCCCAATGCAAAAATAGCGGCAAGCCCTGAAGCCGCCGCTATTCCCGCAGAGTGATATAATTGAGTTTAGTTTTGAACCGCGATTACCGCGTTCGAAGCCGCGACGGTGACCGTCGCCAAATCAGCGTCCAATGAATCTGGGCGGACCGCGCTTGGATAGGCGTCCTCCAATTTTGCGATGGCATCTAAGATGGCGGTCGCAGCTGCTTGGTCTTCGACGGCGATCGAATCTGCGCTTTGGAGAAAGACTGCTTCACCTGCTTTGAAGAACCCATAGCCGTCGAGATAGGGCTCATATGCATCGGACTCGAGTGCGATCCGGTACATGTCTGCAGCGCGTTCGATCTGATCGACCGCAACACCCGCCGCGACACTTGCGTCGCTCGCGTCTGTCGCTGGAGCTTTTTCAGCCGCTGCCCGGAGCGCGGCGATAATTTCGTCTGCGCGTGCGTTGATCTGTTCCGGTGTTTCGCCTGCGAAGATCGCCCCTGAGGTTGCTGTTAGGAGATCACTAAAGTCTTCGACACCAAGTTGGTCGAAGACCTCAGCGCTCTCGAACAGCACTTCGGATACTGGGTGGGCAAACATCTCAGCAGCGGCGTCGTTTTCGCCGAGCGCGTGCGCATCGCGGGCCGCGATGATGTGCGCTTCTGTGATGGCTAGAATGGACAGAAACACCACAGGATCTGTCAGCGCCTCAGTGATAACTACCCCGCCTTCGCCTTCACCAGCTTCTGTTCCAGCCGGTTCCGCCGCTTCGATGGGTGGCGTTTCTGCAGCAATCTCTGTTTCGGGGGCGTCGGCTGTGGGTTCCGGGGTGCCGCAAGCCGCGAGCGTTCCGCCTGCAAGCGCGACGCCGAGACCAAGCTGGGACCAGCGTTTTAGTGTTGTTGTCATCACTGTTTTCCTAGATTGTTGAGTTCAACTACGGGATCAGTATGACTGTATTGATAATCATTCGCAAGTAGGAATTCGATGCTCATCACCATTGCAAACGTTCTCGACAAAGAGGGGCTTGAAAACGTCCGGAACTTGATCACGACCGTTCGGTGGAGAGATGGGACCGAGACCGCTGGCGCTACTGCGCGCGAGGTCAAACGGAACTTGCAAGCCGATCTGACGAGCCGCACCGGCGCTCAGCTTCGGGACCAACTTGCCCAAGCCATTTCGAGCAACGCGGTCTTGCAAGCTGCTGCGCAACCCTCACGCTTTTCCAAGCTTCTCCTGAGCAAAACGGAGGAGGGCGGCGGATATGGTTTGCACGTCGACAATGCGCTCATGCCACTCGGTGATAAGAAGATGCGGACAGACCTGTCATTCACACTCTTCTTGTCCGATCCAAAAAAGTATGCAGGCGGCGAGCTACAAATCGAGCATGCTGGGCAGTCATTGAGTTTGAAGCCGGCTGCTGGCGACTTGGTGTTGTATCCATCGACGAGTTTGCACCTTGTGAACGAAGTCACTTCCGGAATGCGCCTTGTCTGTGTTGGTTGGATTGAAAGCCGCGTTCAGCGTCCAGATGATCGTGAGCTTCTGTTTGATATGGCCAACCTGAAAACTGCGTTGGCGAAACAACATAAGCCGCAGTCGCCAGAGATGCTCATGTCAGCAAAAATTCTCTCGAATTTAATCCGTAGATTCAGCTAAATGTCGGTTTGCATGCCGTTTTGAGCGTCAGCGCGTTTGGGTCGAAAAAAGTAAGCCGGTCATCTGCTTAGGCCTCTTATCAGGGATGCTTGCATTGTATCTCAAAATATGCGAATGAGTTGCATATGCAGAATGGGGCTTGGAAAAATCGTGAGTGATCTAATCCAAAGATGCCTTGATGCTGGACTCAGTATGACGACAGCGCGTCGCGCTATTTTGCGGGCCTTGGAAAACTCAGAAGACCACCCCGATGCGCTCATGCTGCACGATCGTGCCAAGGAATTCGATCCGACGATTGCCCAAGCCACAGTTTACCGAACCATGCGACTACTGGAACAAGAAGGACTGGTTGAAAAACATGATTTCGGAAACGGGCGAGCCCGCTACGAAGAAGCCGAAAAAGAGCAGCACGATCATCTTATCAACCTGAGCACCGGTGAAATCATTGAGTTTCATGACACAAACCTTGAGGCGTTAAAGATTGAAATCGCAAAAAGGTTGGGGTTCGATTTGAAAGATCATCGGTTGGAGCTTTATGGGGTTCCACGCGAATGACCCCGCAACTCGTCATGCGTTCAATCATGACGATTATTATGATCGGTCTCGCCGGGCTTATACTGTGGAGATTGCAAATCAACGGGTGGGGCTCGATCGTTTGGCTTGCATCGGCCGTGCTCATGATGGTCATTCGTTCTCCCTACGCTGCTAGAAACACAGAAAATGAGATCACCGAGCGATTTGCGGTCAGCAAAGAACGGTTCTTACTCTTGCTCGTGTCTGTGGGTGGTACGCTTCTACCTGTTCTGCATCTTTCGACAGGGCTCTTGCTGTTTGCAAACTATGAAGCGCCGAACTGGCTGCCCGTCGTCGGCATTCTGTTCTTAGTGCCGGGGTTTTGGTTATTCTGGCGTAGCCACGCAGACCTCGGACGCAACTGGAGCGTTACGACGGAGCTCCGTGAAGCTCATACGCTGGTTTCGCACGGCGTATACAAGCATATACGACACCCCATGTACTCTGCGATTTGGCTGATTTTTCTAGCCTATCCTTTTCTCATTCAGAACTGGATTGTAGGTGCAGCCGGAATTGTCAGCTTTGCAATTTTGTATGCAGTGCGGGTGCCAATCGAGGAAGCGATGATGCGTCATGAGTTTGGCATTGAGTACGAAGAATATTCGTCTCGAACGGGGCGCCTTTGGCCGCAACTATCGAAATGAAGTGGAATGAGGCATATTTGCACTTGATAATCATTCGCAACTATGTTGAGGTCTCTTCACGTAGATAGGAGACCCAAATGCTCGGAACGCACGCGGATACCATCGCTTGGTTGGAGCGCCAGCTCAAAGAGCTCGAAACCTGGCGACGAGACTTGATCGGTGAAGGCGCATGCGAACCATGCCGATTGGAACAAATCGACCTTCACCGCACTTGGTTGGAAGATCAGATCTCCCGCCTGGTCGACGCAAATCTCAAACCCGCCACATAACCCCTTTGGGCTGCAACATGACTGATGTCATCGCGCTTTTGACGTCAGCCTCTCGGCAGCAAATCTCCTCCCAGACCTTGAGCAACATGTTGCAGCCCAATTCCCGAAAAGGACTTTCGAAATGAACTCCAGTCTTGTTGCCCACAAAACGCTGACAGATCTTGGTCCAGGGGCGCAAATCGCAACATTTGGTTTTCGTGCTTGTGCGTTTGGTCAAACCCGGTGCTGTTGTTTGCTGAATCTTTTCAAAGATTTCTTTGGTGCGGAAATTGGCGGGCCTGTATTGGGGCGCTTTATCAGACTCGCCGAGTGTCTTGGCAACAATGGCCTGAGACGGATAGACTTGACCGTTCCGAATGCGATTACGTTCACCCATGATGAGGCATCGCTCTTGAGCGCCCTCTCATCGATGCAACACGGTGCCTTTGCGCAAGCGCGTGCGCACATGACATGGCTCTTGGCACGTTCTCCACAGTCCGACGAAATGAACATTATTTCCGATTTGGCGAATTTCTTTTCAGCGCAGGACATGATCGTTCAAAGCCCTGAATATGAGTCTATGCCGGCACAGCGTGAGACCGACAAGCGACCGGCACTCGCCCTGGTGCAAAATGTCTAGTCTCCGTGATTTGGCGAAGCCGACCTCAGGAGAGGCATTGATGGTGCCGGATAATCCCTATCTTTTGATGACGTTTTTAGTCCTGAAACGGGAACGTCTTTCGCCTTCGTTCATCCGAATTACGTTCGCCAACCAAGATGGTTTGAGTTTTACCAGCTGGGGTCCTGATCAACGCGTAAAACTCTATCTGCCGGAGCCTGGAACCGCGCCGCCAAGAATGCCGCTAACGGACTGGAATGCCGTTTGGCAAAAACTTGATCAACACATTCGACCTGCACGCCGGTCCTATACGATCCGACAAGTTCGACCTGATCGAGGTGAACTCGATATTGATTTCGTAGACCATGGCGTTGAGGGACCCGCCTCTGCTTGGGCGTTTCACGCGAAACCTGGCGACCTCCTGCAAATCGCGATTCCAAACGGCGCTTTCACGGGCAAGCCAATTGGTTTCGAGTGGCGTCCGCCACAAGGTGTATCACGGCTCCTGCTCATGGGCGACGAAACGTCGTTGCCCGCGATCAGCAACATCCTCGAACACATTCCTGAAACGGTTGTATCGATTGATTGTTTCGTTGAGGTCCCTCGACCTGGTGACGACGCGGCAGCGGGAGAGCTGGCGAGCCGCATTACCTGGCTGCCACGTTATGACGAACCCCCCGGCGCGAAACTAAAGCAGGCTCTGGGCTATTCGCAAATGCCAGAGCTTTCGCGATTGAAACGCCTGCATGGTTTGGAAAAATCGGTCGATCCCAATGAACGGATGTGGGATCCGGCGGTGGACACGAGCGGTCCCTTCTACGCGTGGGTTGCGGCTGAAGGCGGTGCGGTCAAATTCATTCGACACGCTTTGATGAAGGATTGTGGTTTGCCGAAAAGTGCCGTGTCGACGATGGGATACTGGTACCTCGGTCGGCCGTTTCACTAGTTCTTAGCTTCTACTCCACCGGCTGGGCACCGGTCACGATATGGACGTGCGCGTCCATGCGGACCTCTCCATCGATCAAGTGTTTTGAAAAGAAAGATGCGAGTTCCGAAAATGCCGCCCGAGCTGTGATCTGATCGCTTTGATCGAGCAACTGTCCAATCGAAAATGCGGTCAGCGCGAAGCGCGCTGCGGCGGTCGCATCCATGCCGCCGCCAATCGCGAGTTTGTCTTTCCAACTCGCACTCGAGACATCTGCGAACCCGATTGACGCCAATAAAGAGACAAACTCATCGGCGTTCTGATATCGAAAAGGTCCGGGCGCTCCAGGTTCAGGCGTCGGTACAACGATATGGTTGCTCAATATGGTTCGAATGCTGGACATCCATGGATTTTCAGATGGCGGCCCCCAAACCGCAAAGCCAAACCGGCCGCCTGGTTTGAGCCATTGAGCCAAGTTTGCAAATGCGGCGTCAGCCGCGGGAAAGAACATGATCCCAAAGCGCGACGTTAGCCGGTCAAACTGCGCGGCCTCTTTGAGTGGTTGGCCTGCGTCCTGAACATGGAAGTGTATCGGGACATCGCCATAGGCTTCCTTTGCCATTGCCGCATCGATGAGCGCGGGCGAAATGTCGAATCCGTCGACAGAACTGCCTGGATAGGCGTTGCGCGCAATCGCGATGCTGGTTTCGCCGCCACCACATCCAATGTCGGCAATCCGATACGGCGCATCCAAATCGAGCGCTTCTATCAAAGGCGCATTCACGGGCGCCAGCATGGCCTCAAGAGGGCCCATCGAATCTCGCCAGGCCTCTCCTCGATCGGTTGACCAATCAGATGCTGAAATATTCGCGACCATACTATTTGTTCCGATCAATGTGATAAACGAGCTTACCCTGAACACGCGCGCGCTCAATAGGTCCCATGGATTCCCGGGACAGTGAGTTGGCGTTTGCGCCTTCAAGCCAAAGCGAGTCCGCGTTGACATCAATCGCGCGCTTAACGATTTTTCCAAAGCGCGGATGATTGATCAAAAGAACATCGCCATCGCGATAAATTGCGCTGCGTTTGAAGAGCGCAAACGCGCCCGGCGAGAGCATGGGGGACATGCTCTCGCCCGCCACTCGGATGAGTGACCAACCCAGCATTTAGTCAGCCAGAACCGGATATACGAGTTTGAGTTGCGGTGGATATGGGCATGTTTTCCGCGTCGTCTCGATCGACTTGGTGCGCCAGAAGATTTCTGCAAACTCGTTGACCAGCTCAACCAAAGCGAGGCCGTCTTCGCGGTGCACATCCTGCTTGCAGGCGCTCGCCTTTTGCATGATGGCATGGACGAGGGCGTGAACATTCGGATGGGCTTCAAGCAGAGGCGCCTTGAAATAGTCGCCCCATATGATGCGAATCTCCTGCTTCACTTTCTCCGCTTCTTCCTCTTTTCGCAGCGTGCAGCGCGCCCGAATGTTGGCGAGGGCTACGGGGTCTTCGCTCGCGCCATCATGCGCGATATCCATGAGACGCACGACGGAGACGGCGGCGATCAAAGCCGGGCCGGGGTCGTAAATTCCGCATGGTATGTCACAATGAGCTGACGCACGCGCGATAAGGCCTTTGCCGTCGAGATAGTTGAGAATTGAGTAAATCATGGTGTTTTTCTTTCTTGGGGTAGAGTCAGTTTGCTGACTTTTTCCAGAAGGCGAGGGCGGCTGCTTTAGCATCCTCGACGATAGATTTGGTTTCGCTGTGACTGTCTCTGAGATCTGCCAACAGTCGCGGTAAGTGCTCTGCACATCCGCGCTTGAGGCTTTCTGGCGACCGGGCGCTGGTCAAGGCTTCTGTGAAAATCCGCACAGCCGATATGAGTTGTTCTCTTGCTGCTTTTTCGTCACCGCGCGCACGCCTCTGGTTTGCGGCATTCGTGGCGGATACGATGAGCATGGGAGGAGCGTGTGGTTGTACGAGTGCGTAGCCGTTCCAGGCTTCAGCGAATATCATACGTGCCTCGTGGTGTGCCTGATCATAAGCGACGCCCGCAGCGTCGAGATGTCCAGCATTGAATGCGGCATTGGCTTGCAATGTCAGGCGTTTCCAGCGCGCGTCAAATTCTGGTTGAATTTGTTTTGCATGGGAGCGCGGTTCGAGACTATCCATTTCGGCCGTCTTTCAGATACGCGACGCATTTCATCGTAGCCCAGGTCCCAAGTGCGCCTGCTGCCAGGCCGATCAATGCAAATCCCCAAAGCGGTAGTTCATGAGAATGTGGCACTGGGTGGTCGTGAGCGAATGCGGGAAGGGCCAATCCCCCAACGGTCAAACTCGAAAAAACGATCGATTTCATGGAGCACTCCTTTTGCGATGGGCTGTCATGAATAGGGAAGAATTTCTCAAATGCAACTGATAATCATTCGCATATCACAAAATTTGTGTTACATGACCCCATCGGCGGAGAACGTTTGCGCGAGCAAAAAACAAAAGCCGGATAAAGATAATTGTATCTCGGAGGACTTGCATGGACGTTTTGGAAACCGATTACCTGATCATCGGGGCGGGCGCCTCGGGCATGGCGTTTGCCGATACAATCTTGTCTGAGACCGACCATGAAGTGATCTTGGTCGATCGTCGAACGCAACCCGGTGGACACTGGGTAGATGCTTACCCGTTTGTCGAGCTGCATCAGCCGTCAGCATATTATGGTGTGAACTCGCTGCCGCTTGGCGCGGACCGGATCGATACGAGCGGAATCAATGCAGGATTTTATGAGCGCGCTGGCGCGGCCGAGATCCAGCACTATTATCGCAAAGTCCTGGCAGACGTTTTTGAGCCGAGTGGGCGCATCAAGTTTCAATCGGCCAGCGACTATCTCGGGGCTCAAAACGGCGAACATATCATCCAGTCTAATCTAACTAGTCGCCAAACGCTGGTGAAAGTTCGGCGTGTCTTGGTCGATGCCACGGTGACGCAGTCCACCATACCCGCGCGCCACGTGCCGAAGTTTGATATTGATGACGGGGCCACGTTGGTGACACCTAATCAGCTCGTCGACATCGCTAACCCCAAAGGCATTACAGTGCTGGGAGCCGGAAAAACCGGCATGGATGTTTGTGTCTGGTTGCTCCAGCAAGGGGTCGATCCTGACGAAATTACCTGGGTGCGCCCACGCGATGTTTGGATGACGGACCGCACTTACGCGCAGCCGCTAACCATGGCCGGGAGCATGATCAAGTTTGGTGCGGCCGCGATGCAAGCCGCTGCGGCGGCGAGCGATGCCGATGACTATGCGCTGCGGATGGAGGAGCAGGGTATGATGTTTCGTGTCGATCCAACAATAGGAGCTGTCGTCAATCGCGGCGCGACAGTATCGCGCCCAGAATTGACGCTTATGAGGCAGATCGAGCGGGTGGTGAGGAAGGGGTATGTCCGCGCCATTTCGCAGACCCGGGTCATCATGGATGACGGCGAGATAGCGTCCAATCCAGGACGCGTATTTGTTGATTGCACAGCCCCAGGCTTAAGCACCACACCAGCCTCGACAATTTTTGAAGATGGAAAGATCAGCCTTCATTTTACGACCCGCGGCGTCGCACCATGGAGTGCCGCGCTGGTGGGCTGTGTCGAGTCGCTCGGTCTGACGCTTGAAGAAAAGAACAGACTTTGTCCGGCGCTGCCGCGAACCGGCGATATGAGTGGCTTTCTCAATATTATGCGGATCGGGTTGCCGGCCGAGAATGAACGGCGCGCTGTCAGTGAGCTATCTGATTGGAGTGCGAAAGCCAGGCTTAATCCAGGGCGCGCTATTCCCGATCATATGAATGATCCAGACGTTCAAGCAGGCTTCGCTGCAATGTTTCAAAGTTTCCAACCGGCGATGGAAAACCTCGATCGGATTTGCCGCCCATCCTAAACCGAGAAGACCAAGACGATGATTAATATTATTCGACGCAGCCATGGCTTTCAGCTCGATCATATCGGTCTGGGCGTGCCCAATACCGAAGCTGGTGTGAAATGGGTCGAGGAGAAGACCGGTGCGAAGGTTGACTTGCATGATCCGGAACCGGGTCAGTTTTACTGGAGTGGAAGCCTCGCGATCGGCGAACACTCATTCCTGGAAATCATCGGACCAAACCCGGATTACAAGAAGTTTCAACCCTTTGCGGCACTGATTGAAACCCTGTCAGAGCCACAGCTACTGTTCTGGTATATCGCGGTCGAGGATTTTGCCGCGTTTCAGGCTCTGGCGCGGCAAGAGAAGGCGAAACTCGAGAGGATAGAAGCGATCAATATCGAAGACGTTGATGCGGCCCAAGCCAGCTATCGGCGTGGGTTGATCGGTCCGGGCTTCTTGTCCGAACGTCCCAATGTCATTCAATGGCTCAAGCGACCCAATCGGGAGTCTCAAGAAGAGCCGGTCTGTAAATTGACGGATTTTCGCCTTTCGAATCCTCAAGCGGACAAGATCAATAATGTGTTTGAGAAACTGGGGATCGATGTGCCGGTCGCAAAAGGGGCGTCGTCAATAGGTATCACGATCGATACTCCGAAAGGCCCTTGGTCAATAGAGAATAGGGGTGTGCGTTGGACCATGCCCGGCATGCTCGTGAACGTCGCTAGGCTGTGGTGGCGGACGCGACGCCAGCATCCAAACAGATTATGAAAAGCGGCGCCGCGTTCGCGGCAAAACTGCAACAGATGCTAAAATGAGTCTTTTTGCAAACGAATTGCAATTGCAATAAGGGTTTTTTCCGGCTAAAGCACTCCCCATCTCTAGTTGCGAATGAATATCATTCGCTATTTTCTGGGTTAGAGGGATCCAAAATGAAGTTTAATGCGAACAAGAACCGACTGCTTATTGCCACTGCGATTGGCTTTGCTGTCATGATGCCGAGCATGGCTGTTGCTCAAGAAGAGACCGACACCGCCAGCGAAACGCAAGCCAGTGAAGATGGCGAATTTCTCGGCGAGCTGACACTCGGCCAGAGTAAGCGGGAAGTGCAAACCGGCACAGCAACGCCGCTGACCACGATCAAACAAGAAGAGATCGATGACCGTCAGGCTAACACGATTGCTGAGCTGATTGACTCGGTGCCTGGTGTGACGCTGGTCAACGGACAAACGCCGCAAGGCTCGGGGATCAACATTCGCGGATTCGGCGCAAACAGCATTTACGGGACCGATCAGAAGGTGGCCGTCCTGGTCGATGGGGCAACAACTGGCGCCGAGGAAATCTATCGGGTCAGCAATCAACTCTTCACCGACCCGTATCTTTATAAGAGTGTCGATGTGATCCGCGGAACGGTTGGAAGCTTCGAATACGGATCCGGCATCGTCGGCGGCGTGGTCCTGCTCGAAACGAAAGATGCGTCGGACTTTACAGGCGGCGAACCTGGGTTTGGTGGGGCGTTGACCCTTGGTGGTCAAACCAATGGTGACGGCTTCAACGGCTCAGGTATCTTGGCCTGGCAGCCCAGCGAGAAAGCGGAGTTCCTTTTCAACTACACCTATCGTGATCAAGACAATCAAGAAGATGGGAGCGGAAACGAGATTGGGAACTCGGCGTTTGAATTGCCGTCGTTCCTCGTCAAAGGGCGTTATGCATTTGACGATACGCACTCGATTATGGCGAGCTATACCCAATCGGATACAGCTGACCGCGATGTGCCTTACGACACCTTTGTCACAGGCACGGACTTTTTCGGTAATGTCGACCGGGATGTGACCACGCAAACCGGATCTCTGTTCTACTATTTCCAACCGGCGGGGAATGACCTGATCGATGTGGAAGCCGCGTTGACTTATTCCAATCAAGAGATTGATCAAACGTACATCCCGGGCACGAATGGCTTCGGGAGCCCAGTTGGTTTTGGCGTCACCAATGCCGATCTACAGTATGAGCGTACCAAGCTGACCGTGAAAAACACGTCCTTCGTGCAGACAGGGTTGATCGAGCACGAAATTCGAACGGGTGTCGAATTTATCAAAAATGACCGGCTTGAAGCCAGTGCTGCCCCAGGCGGCACCGACAATCGCCAGGCGATCTTCATCATCGACAATATCGACTTCGGCAATGGGCTGACATTCACGCCAGCGCTTCGCTACGAGAACCAAACGCTGGAAACAGATTTCTTTGATCTTGATGCTGACGCGCGAGTTGAGGGCGAGTTCGATGATAGCGCGCTCATGGGCGGCGCGTCACTGCGATATCAATTCGAAAATGGATTCGCAGTTTTTGGGAGCTACGCTTACACCGAAAGCCTTCCAATTCTGGACGATACGCCGACCACGGGAACCAGTAATCGGTCCAATATTTTTACGGCCGAAGAGGCTTCAACTTACGAGGCCGGATTTAGCTATGACACGGCGGGCGTGTTCAACGAAAGCGATACGCTGTCTTTCAAACTCAATTATTACGACACGACACTGGAAGACATCACCTTCATCGGTGGGTTGGATGAGATTTCATTGCAGGGCGTGGAGATTGAAGGATCCTTCGCGACTGAAGGCGGCTTCTATGTCGACCTGAACGGGAACTTCTCAGACGGAGATGAAACCGATGTCGCAGGCGTTTCCGTAACCTATCGTAGCCTGACGGCAGACAGCGTTCGTGTCACAGCTGGTAAGCGGTTTGGCCGCTTCCTCGATGTCAGTCTCGAAGCGCTGGCGGTAGATGACGCCGATGTCTCTTTCCGTTCGGGGAATCCCGAGCAGGGCGATTCCTACAATATCTTCAATGCTCGCGCGACGGTGAGCCCACAATCTGGATTCTTGAAGGACACGTCGTTCCGTTTCGGGATCGAGAATTTGTCCGACGAAGATTATACGCCGAACCTGTCGACGCGAAAAGCGACGGGTCAGAATTTCAAGCTAACGGTGACCCGCCAATTCTAGGCATCTCCTCTCAGGAACCGTTTTCTTGGCGGAGGTTGATCATCCCTTGCGGATTTTCAGCCTCCGCACTTCTCGTTCGAGATGATCGAGATCAGACCTTCAGGAGTTCACATGGACAGTCTCTTTTCTCCGTTTCGAGCCCTCTATGATCTGGGTGGGCCAGTGCTTCTGCTTTTGCTAGCAGTATCCATTTTCACGCTGACCGTGATCATTCTCAAGGCGTGGCAATTCCGGTCGGCGCGCGTCAGTAAGGGACAGCAAATTCGCCAGGCGATCGCCAGCTGGGATCGCGGCGAACATGATCGCGCCTTATCTGAAATTCAGAGCTCAAGACACTTTCTGGCGCCAGTCATCGCACTCGGCATGCAAGAACGAAGCGGCGACGGCCTAACGAAACGCCTCGAGTCCGAAGCCGAACAAAAACTACAACCCATGGAGGGTGGCTTTCGCATTCTCGACATGGTCGCTCAGCTTGCCCCTTTGCTTGGTCTGCTCGGGACTGTGATCGGAATGATCGAGGCGTTCCAGGCCTTGCAGGATGCAGGATCCCAAGTTGATCCAGCTGCCCTGGCAGGCGGTATCTGGGTGGCTTTGCTTACAACTGCGGCAGGGCTCACCGTGGCGATGCCAACTTCGGTCGCGTTATCCTGGTTCGAGGCGCAAATGGATGAAGCACGATCGCTCGCAGATTATGCGTTTTCCGTGATCAGCCGCCCGGTCAGCCAACCCAACGAAGTGGAGGGCTTGTCGCGGCATGTCGCTTAAGCGGGTCAGACGGAGGCGCAAAGCGTCGATCACGTCCCTAATTGACGTGATCTTTCTGCTGTTGCTCTTCTTCATGCTCGCATCGACCTTCTCCAAATTCTCGGAGATCGACATCGCTGTGGCAAATGCCTCTGGCATTGGTCAGTCATCAACGGATGTCGCTTCGTTGCGTATCCAGTCTGACCGCGTTTTTTGCAACGAGACGGAGACCCCTGATGTCGAGCTGGTGTCGCGCCTGAGCGAATTGGGAGCTACGGGCACGAGCGGTGTCAGGATCAGTCTTGCGGATGACGTCTCAACGCAACGGCTCGTCGATGTGCTGTCGCTTGTGAAACAAGTGCCGGGTTTAACGATCCAGATCGAGGAGCCGTCATGAAACGCCAATTCAAAGCTTCGAAGCGCGAACCGATCATTTCCTTGATCAATATCGTATTCTTGATCCTGATCTTCTTCATGGTTGCCGGATCGCTCTCGGCCAATCGTCCGTCCGGGATCGAATTCGTTCAAGCAGAAGGCCTGGATTGTTGTACCGAAGAAGACGCGCTCGATATCCTCGCGGATGGGACTTTGGTTCGGCACGGCGAGCGGTTGGCGTCGCTCGAACAATTTATTGCTGAAACAGAATCCCTCGAGACAACGATTCGCTTGCGCCCTGACCGGGTATTCCCGGCGCGTGACTTGTTGCAAAGCGTGAGCACCCTGCAAGACGCTGGCGCCACGCATATCGTCGTGCTGACGGAGCAAGCAACATGAATGTTCGGATCGGTCCAGCACTTGCGGTCGCGCTACTCGCGCACGCGGGCGCGTATGCAATCATCCTCGTCAGCACGCCGGAGAAGGCTGACATAAAGATTCAGGGCGGCAGCATCAGTGTTTCGCTGACGTCCACTGACATGCCGGCATCGGAGGAATCTGAAACGGCCAATGAGGAGGCGACCGAGTCGGATGCAGATGATGCGTCCGGGGCCAGTCCCGTCGAAACGCCAACGCCTGAGCCAGTTGTCGAGCCCATACCCGAGCCAGAACCGGCTGAACCTGAGCCAATTCCCGAGCCAGAGCCCGAACAAGAGCCACCGGCGCCTGAACCCGCGGCCGAAGTTACGCCGGATGAACCAGAAGACGCAGTGACTATGCCAGAGCCGACCTCATCCGAACCAGCAGGAGAGGAAGCGACTGACAGCCAATCAAGCGAGTCTGCTTCCGTTGAAACCAATGCAGCTCAGGAAGTCGACGATCAATCAGAGACCGGTGCTCCGTCCAAACATGGACCACCCGTCGAATCCACCGCCTCAACTGCTGAGATTGCAAACGCCGAGCTCGGTAACGCGGCTGTAGACAATTACAATGGCGCCCTGATGCGCCATATGCGCAAGGCGCGCAAATTTGACACGAATGCCCGCCGTAGTTCGAAGATCTCGATCACGATTGACGCAAATGGACATGTGATCGAGGTCCGCGTCCTGCGAGCTTCAGGAGACAAGACCTGGGACCGACGGGTGGTCAAAGAACTCAAACGTATCGCGCCGTATCCAGCGCCGCCCTTGGGTGAGACGCATTCCTGGTCGTTTGATGCGGTCCCGAAATAGGGGCACGAGATTAAGGAACGAAGAAGACGAAGAGGGCGATAAATAGGACCATCGTTGCGCCCATAATCCGTATCGCATTGCCCAATCGAAAGCGCAGCGAAAAGAACAGGATCAGTCCGATGACCGACATGGCCAGGATCAGAATGGCGGTAATGTCGATCATGAATTTCCAGACTTTGCCAGCATCTTTCCCGCGGTGAAGATCGTGGATGATAGAGGTCAAATTGGCCTTAGAGGTTTCAACCTCAGCCTCGGCAAGTTCGAAATCGATGAAGATGTCGGTGCCGCCTTTAACGCCAGCAAATCTGAGCATCGCATCGCTGTCTGAAATACTTGCGTCCTTTAGTTGACCTTGGACGCGGGTTGCATTGCGCACCAGGTCTTCGAACGCCCGCTCCGGTGTTTCACTTGATTGCGCGGATTGCAAAGCATCAAAATCCAAGGCGACAATGATTGGCTCAGCATCCTGACGCTCGGCACCAAACCAGCTTGGGTGATTCAGCAACAGGCCAGAGGCTGCAAAGAACATGAGCAATAAGAAAGCGGCCGCGGACAAATAGCCGTGCAGCATCCGGCACGTGCGGTAGAACGCGCCCTTGTTGAACCTCTTCTTCGCCGGTTTTTTGTTTGCCGATTGAGGGGGAGAAGTCATGCCGTCTGCTATGGCGCTGCTCCAAATGATATCGAGATGTCACCTAGTTCATCGCCGGCTTGTCGTTCAATGGCAAAAGGGTCCGAGCCGAGGGTGATCTCGAAACTCTCATGTTGATGATCCCCATGCTCCCGGGCCGCTTCGACATGCAGCACATACGCTCCGGCCGGAGCAGGGTTGCCATCATGATCCAGGCCATCCCATTGGATAAGATACTGGCCCGGCTTGCGCGTCGGTTCAGATAGCGCATCCGGAAGACTGCCGGCCTTGCGACCAAACCGGCGATGCCAGTAATAGTTCTCTTCCATCCAGCGTTCTTCCGGACCCGCCAACAAAAGTATGCGAACCAACTGACGGTTGGAATCAGCCACCCAGGCCGCGATGTAGGGGCGCTCATAGTTGGAGACGTCGAGTTCGGGGATGATGAAATCAACAGAGAAAGCATACCCGCTCGGCCAATAATCGTTGGTTCGTGCGGCGTCTGATCCCGTTTCAAGCAATGCCCAACCATCGGACGAATAGGCGCGGCCATCATCCGCAACGATGCGGGCTTCAACACCTGCCCGCGCATTGATCAATTCCATCCCATCATTCAGTGGCATGACAAGAAGGGCTGTCGCCAAGGCGTCTGCGGTCATCGAATCCGCGGCAAATACGCTAGCTTGCGAAACGCCTTCAACATGCCACCCATTTTTAGGGGAGATGATGTGAGAGAACGACTTCCCACCAATGTCCCGATCGCGAGGGCCGCGGCCGCTCGTGGCCAGGGCGCCGTCTCCGAGCATCACCTCGATTCCGTTGCCCGTTTCAGATCGAGCGGTTTTGATGGCCGCGGTCCAGGATGTGGCATCCGGGCTTTCACCCCAGGTTTTTATGTCGCCGCCAATATTGATGAGAAGTCCATCCAGGTCAGGATCCGCGGCGCGTGCGGCCGCCATGGCACGATCAATGATAAAGCCCTTGGCCAGCGCGTTGAGTTGAAACTGGACAGGGTCCGGGCGATCCAAAGACATCGCACTTTCATCCATATTCAATTTCGCACGTCGGATCTCGCCAGCCGTCAAACGCAATTGCGCGCGCGACGGCACTTCACCTTTATCTTCGCTGGATTGCCACGTCTGCAGCAGCCCCCCAATTCGGCAGCTTAGAGCGTTTCTCGTTTGCTCGCGGAATGCTTCACACGCACTCAGCACGGTGAAGAGATCGCGAGAAACCGTGGCTGAGCTGACACTGTTCAAGG
>ERZ1740062.448-NODE-448-length-23094-cov-6.980945_pt1 | contig 23094 bp, 18 predicted proteins | sample MGYA00581741_ERZ1740062 | MGnify/ENA primary metagenome ERZ1740062 (study PRJEB43018, sample SAMN04849747) | marine metagenome | isolation source: floating plastic debris | place: Pacific Ocean | collected 2008-09-01 | study: EMG produced TPA metagenomics assembly...
CCTGGGGCCCCCCCCCCTGCGGTGCTCTTCGCTTCTCGCCCCCCCCCGCCCCTCTGGGGGGGGGGGGGGGGGGGGGGGGGGCCCCCCTGCGCCGCCCTTGTGGCGCGGACACTGCGAAAGCGCATCATCTGAGTGATGGTCCGTGACGACCACCACGAGACCATCGCGTCGGCGACCGTGGACTGCTAGACCGCGCGCGCCCCGCGAACGGAAACCGCATGTCAGCCCTGCTCAAGAAATCGGTCGATGGCCTATACGCCCGGCCCTATCACCTTCTGACGCTCGCGGCAGTCTTCTGGGCGTGCAACGCAATCGCGGGACAGCTGGCGCGCGGCGAGATCACGGCGATGCAGCACGTCGCCCTGCGTTGGACATTCGGCGCATCGATCATGTGGGCCATCTACGGGCGTGACGTGATCCGGCTCTGGCACGCTGCCCGTCCGCGCATGTGGCGGATCACGATCATGAGCATTGCGGGTTTCTCGGGTTTCAACCTGCTCTTCTATCTCGCATCCTTCAGAACCAGCGGAGTGAACGTCGGCATTCTTCAAGGCTCCGTCCCGGTCTTCGTGATCCTGTTCGGATTGTTGCTGCACCGGACCTGGATCACGCCGCTGCAAACACTTGGCGTCACTGGCACACTGCTCGGCGTCGCGGTCGTGGCGACCCAGGGCACGCCCTGGCTGGCGCTCGAGATCGGATTCAACAACGGAGATCTGATCATGCTCGCCGCCTGTGCGAGTTATGGTTTCTATGCCATTCTGCTGAAGAACCGGCCCGACCTGCCGGGTGCGATCCTGTTCACACTGATGTCCGTAATTGCCCTTTTGACGTCAATCCCGCTTGCACTTGCCGAGGCTGTACTGTCCAACCACGGCTATGCCGCACCGTCAATGTACGGGATCATCCTCACACTGTTCGTCGCGATCTTCCCCGGCATCCTGGCACAGCAATTCTTCCTGCGCGGCGTCGACCTGATTGGCCCGCAAAGGGCCGGGATCTTCACGAACCTCGTGCCGGTCTTCGCCTCGGCACTCGCTGTCCTGATCCTCGGCCAGGTGTTTGCGCCCTATCACGCGCTGGCGCTTGGTCTGGTCCTGGGCGGGATCTGGCTCGCACAACGGTCGCCCGCCGCCAAAACGTAGCCGCGCGGGTCACTTTTTCCCGACACCCGCGCCCGGTTCAACGATGGCTTCATGCGGGACCAGATCCCACGTCATTCCGTCATTGCGGTAGATCCGCTGACCCTTCCAAGGGTAATCGCCGACATCATGCGCAAGACGCTGTCCAACAACGATGCAGCGCAGAACCTCGGTCCCTGTGTTGATGATCGAATGCGCGGGTCCGCCCGCGCGGTATCCCAGGAAATCGCCTGCCTCGATCGCCACTTCTTCGTCGCCATGGCGCGCCGTGGCAGATCCCGACAGCACATAGACACACTCGTCCTCGAAATGGTGCATGTGATGCTCCGTGGTCTCGTGCCCGGGTGCGACGTCGATGATATGAAAGCCAAGACCGGTCAGCCCCGTTAGATCACCAAGCGACTTGTTTGTCCGAACAGCATTGGCGTTCAGAAAATGGGTCTTCGACACGCCTTCCATGGCGTCGATTTCCGAACGCTTGATCAGAATCCTGTCTTCGGACATGGCCATAATCCTTGCTGTTGAGTTGGTATTTTTACCCACTCTCGCACGGCCTCGCGCACGTGCACAGCGCCATCGCGCAGCAGTGTGAACCGGTCGCGCATGGCGAAGGTTGATTCGGATCGCCACGCGCTCTACGCAGGACCGAATGCGCAACCGTCGAAGAGTACTTTCAAGATGCCGAGCAGCGATCCGACACTTCTCGTCTCGACAGACTGGCTGGCCGAACGGCTGACGGCTCCGGACATCCGCATCCTGGATGGGTCGATGTATCTGCCGACCGACGGCCGGAATGGCCGCGAACTGTATAATCAGGCGCACATCCCCGGCGCGCGCTTCTTCGACATCGACGATATCTCGGACGATCACTCGCCGTTGCCGCACATGTTGCCACCAGTCGAGAAATTCGTCTCGCGCATCCGCAAGATGGGGATCGGCGACGGCCACCGGGTGGTGGTCTATGACCAGCAAGGCGTCTATTCGGCTGCGCGGATCTGGTGGATGTTCCGCCTGTTCGGGCACGAAGACGTCGCGGTGCTGGACGGCGGACTGCCGAAATGGACAGCCGAGGGACGCCCGGTCGACGACATCTATCCGGACCCGCGCGAACGGCACTTCACCGCCCGGCGCAATGCATCGATGGTGCGTGATGTGACCCAGATGGCCCGCGCCGTGAAGCTGGGCGACGAGCAGATCGTCGATGCCCGCTCTCCCGGCCGGTTCAAGGGCGAAGAGATCGAGCCTCGCAAAGGTCTGAGGTCCGGGCACATTCCGGGTTCGACGAATGTCCACTTTCGCGACCTGTTGAACGACGATCAGACGATGAAGTCGCCCGAGGAAACACGCGCGATCTTCGAGGCTGCCGGCGTCGATTTGACGAAGCCGGTCGCGACAACCTGTGGCTCGGGCGTCACGGCCTGCATCCTGACGCTGGCGCTGCACCGTCTTGGGCATACCCGCAACGCCGTCTACGATGGCAGTTGGGTCGAGTGGGGCGCCTATGACGATCTGGACGTCGAGACCGGCTGAACCCATGACGACCGCCGAGCAGCCAGGAGACGAGATCGAATACGTCGTCACCTTTCTGGAAATGCCCCACCGTCCTTCGGCTCCGCTGCCACCGCGTCCGATGAATGCCCAGACGGCACTCCTGCGAGCCGAAGACCCGCCAGCCGAGTATTTTCTTTATCTCTACGGGACCGTCGGTGCTCCGTACGAATGGACCGACTGGTTCGACAGATCCCGCGACGAACTTGAAGAATTTGTCGGAAATCCATCGGTTCTGTTGTACACATTGATGCTGGATGGATGGCCGGGAGGCTTCTTCATGCTCGATCAATCCCAGACCGGGATCTGTGATCTGGCCTATTTCGGGCTGGTTCCACAGGCGGTCGGACGGCGGCTGGGGCACTGGTTCCTGGCAACTGCCGTCGACACGGGCTGGGCGCTGTCGGGCACGGAACGCATGACGGTGAACACGAATACGCTCGACCATCCAAGGGCGATCGGGCTCTATCAGCGCGTCGGCTTCGAACCGGTCCGGCGCGAAACCCACAGGCGCACGCTGACGCAGGCGCGACCGAGGGAATAGAACGAACGAAGCAGAAGGCGGCCACCGGATAAAACGAGCAGGACAAACCGGACCATGGGCGTGCAAGGGCGAAAACTGACGATCAGGATGCCGGACAATCCGCGGCTCCGATCGGCCGAGGTGGGCGGGATCCATCTGGACCCTGGCGCGCGCGTGCAGGCGGGGAACCCGGTGATGACGCTTGTCCATCGTCGGCGCGACCATCTGGTCCGCGCCCCGCGTTCGGGCCGGATCCTTCCCCTGATCGCCACCGGTGACCGGGTCACTGCGGGCGATCCGCTTTATGTCCTCCACATAGACGAGTCGGCGCTGGAAGAGCAGAATCGCACAGATCACAAGGCGCTGATCGCGGTCGAGAAGGAAAAGTGGACCTCCGGTGTCCTCGCTGACGCGATTGCGCCGGTGCAACGCAGCAGGAGCCCAGAGCCAGACCGCGGCTCGACCATCGTGACAAACTGGGGAAAGCCCGTGCTGGCCCTGGCGCTTTATGTGCTCGCATGCTTCGCACTTCTTCCCATCCTGAGCTTCTTTGGCCACAGCGCATCGACAACCACCCTGATCGCCATGGCCGTGGGCTGCGCCGCGTTTGGTGCTCTGATCTACTATCTCTACGCGCCGGAGGCCGGGGTATGGCCGCGCCGAAGCGTGCGCATGGTCGCCGCGAGCTGGATCGGCATCTCTGCCATCGCTCTGTTTTATCAGCCGCAGGACCCCAGCGATCTGGAGTTCGACGCATCGGCAAGCCAGATTGCGGGATTGTTCGACTGGTCCGAGACACCGCTTTTGCAGACACCGCAAGCCACGCCCGAGCCACAGTCCGTCGTCCTGGCAGGCGTTGCCGTTGGGCCGGTCGAGGCGAAACCGGCTCCCGACCTCAACGCGCCTGTCAGCGTTCTGGCGTCAGTCGAGGATACCGTCGTCCCGCATGGGATCACGATCCGGGCGTGGGGGCGGGCCAACCCGGTAATGGCCTCGGGCGATGAGCTGGATCGGCCGCAGGAGGGTACCACGCCGCGTCCGTCCCGATCGCTTAGCGCGGCCGTGCAGTCGGTGGATTTGGCGCTGGAGCCATCCCTCGCGCCCACTCTTTCCGAAGCACTCCGGGCCAGACCGTCCGAGGTTGAACGCGCCGACGTCTCACTGGCTGGTGCGGCGACGCAAATTCCTGCCGCCCCCCTGTCGCCACCGGAAGACGCCGGGGCACGGGCTGACGTAGACGGTCGCAGCGCGTCTGCGGATCCGCGTTCGACAGGGCCAGAGGTGCTCGCATCGACGGGTATCGCGACAACTCTGGACCCGGCGGCACCCGGCGGCTTCGTCGCCGCTTCTGCAGCGACCATGTCGGACGCGCCAATCGCCCTGATCCAGGATGAGCGCGCGCCCTCCTCGGGAGTGCTTGCGACCCGTCACGGGCTGCCGGGAATTCTTCCGGGCGACCCGGTCCTCGCGCGGACGGAACCTGTTCGCCCGGCCGAACGCCTGAGCCCTGCGCTGAACCTTTATTCTGCGCTCCTCGCATCAGACGAGGCTTGGATCGAGGAGACGCCATCCAGCACTCTGGCATCAGATGCGGCGCGCGCTGCGATCCTGGGTGCCGACCCGAGCGCGGTTCGTGCCATGCGATTCGTCAGCACGACGACACCTGCGTCGGAGCCCGACGACACGCAGCCGACCGGCCCGTCCGGCCTGACGATGCTGGCAGAGACGATCCCAATTCTGAAAGGCACGCAAAAGTTCCTGGAACCGCGAGACCGGCCCGATTGGAGTGTCGCATCCGCGTCAAACCGCGCGCGCAACACCAAAGCACCAGACCACATTTCGGAAAGCCGAAGCCCTGGCCTGATCCTGGTCGCCTCGCTGAGAGCGGGTGAAGATGTCTGGATGCGCGACCAGAGCGACCTGCTGGGGCAGGCCCTTCCCGCCCCTCGGATCACGGGCGGACCCGAGGATTCCGATCCGATCCGGCTTGCGGCCCTGGGAGATAACGTGATCGCCGCGACACCGGGCCTACAGCGCGCGGACCTCGCATTTGCGCGGGAAGTCAGCTTCGGGATGACGGCACTGCCGGTGATCGACGGACAGCCCCGAGGCCCGTCGGAGCCGCCCATCGACCTGCCTCGACTGGGGACCGACCTGGGCAATCAGCGAGCATTCAGCGCCAATCCCTTCACGCTCGCCGCGATCGCCGATCCAGAGCCGCGCCCCAAGCCGCTGATCCACGAGCCGGAGCCCCGGATCGTCGCGGATGTCGAGCGGGACCTGCTGTACCTCTACTTCGACGACCCACGCATCGAATCGCATCCGCGCATGGGCGATCCGTGGCTGGGCATCGTGTCGGACGACTTGGCCGGTGCCGTACGCTCCACCGAAGTGATCGCCGTGCACGAGATATTGCAGGTGCAGAACTGGTGCGGTGCCGCGAATGACCCGAATGGCCGCAAGCGTGCGGCCCTGGGTGCGGACTACACGACCGCCTGGCTGAACGACCGGATCCGGCTGCTGCGCGTCCGGATGCGCGTGGCCGAGGATCGTGTCTCGCTGCTGGAGCGCGAAGTGCCCCTGTTCAACGGCACGCCTGCGGGCTTCTTCCACAACCGCGCGCCCCTGCTGGGTGGTCTGCCCGACGAGCCCTTGATGAAGCGCGGCCGTGACTATCTGCGCAGCCTGTCAGCCGGGTTGTTCGATCCGAACGCACCGGATCAGGTCGGGGGCGGGCAGTACTTTGATTCGGCCATCGCGCTCTCGGTTGTGCTGCGCGGGGCCGGGTGTGATCAGGCCCAAATGAACGAAGGTGCGGGACCCTCGAACGATATTGGCCGCACCCTGGCGGAGCGCTTGGGCGGATAACCGGACGCTCGGTTCACGAGATCCGGTATTTCTTTCGCTGTCGACCGTTCAATTCATCCACATAGCGGTGTGGAAAACTTTCTGTTCCCTGTTCGTTCTACCACTGCTAGAATTGATGGACCCGTCAACCACAAAATGTAGCGATATCGAGTCAAAAAACCGTTGACCGGAATCCAAACTGTCATAATGTTGGTCCTGCTTCGGATGGAACGCACAAGATATAGTGTCTCCGGCAGCATCTAGGGGGATCCGGCTTCCGGATCGAGAACACAGACATGAAAGACCCTCCGGTCGCCAGTGGCGGCTGGAACGGCGGACGAAAGTCCACCGCGGGGAGAGGGAGTCGCCGGTGAAAACCGGCCGAATAGGGACACGACGAATGAAGATCGACCGCAAATTTACCAAGGCCGGCAAGTCTCCGTACACAGAGATTCCGTTCCGCAAGGCGACGTCCGAGATCAAGAACCCGGACGGGTCGGTGATCTTCTCGCTCAAGGATTTCGACGTCCCGCAGGCCTGGTCGCAGGTCGCCTCGGACGTGCTCGCGCAGAAGTACTTCCGCAAGGCCGGGGTCCCTGCCCGCCTGAAGAAGATCAAGGAAAAGGGCGTGCCCGAGTTCCTGTGGCGCTCGGTGCCCGACGAGAAGGCGCTGGGCGATATGCCCGAGGATGACCGCATCGGCGGCGAGACCTCGGCCCAACAGGTTTTCGACCGGCTCGCCGGCACCTGGGCCTACTGGGGCTGGAAGGGTGGATACTTCAGCACCGAAGCCGACGCCCAGGCCTATTTCGACGAAATGCGCTTCATGCTGGCCCGCCAGATGTCCGCGCCGAATTCCCCCCAGTGGTTCAACACCGGCCTGCACTGGGCCTACGGGATCGATGGCCCCAGCCAGGGCCACTTCTATGTCGACTACAAGACCGGCAAGCTGACCAAGTCCAAGACAGCCTACGAACACCCACAGCCGCACGCCTGCTTCATCCAGTCGGTCGCCGACGATCTGGTGAACGAAGGCGGCATCATGGATCTCTGGACCCGTGAAGCACGGCTGTTCAAATACGGCTCGGGCACCGGCACGAACTTCTCCTCCCTGCGTGCCGAGAACGAGTCGTTAGGCGGCGGCGGCCGATCCTCAGGCCTAATGTCGTTCCTGAAGATCGGGGATCGAGCCGCCGGCGCCATCAAGTCCGGAGGGACAACGCGCCGTGCCGCCAAGATGGTGATCTGCGACATGGATCACCCGGATATCGAGACCTTCATCAACTGGAAGGTCCGCGAGGAGCAGAAGGTTGCCGCCCTGGTCGCGGGCTCGAAGGCGCACGAGGCGAAGCTGAACGCGATCTTCGCGGCGATCAGCGGCTGGGACGGGCTGGAGGCGGACGCCACGGACCCGAAGAAGAACGCGCAGCTCAAGGCCGCGATCAAGGACGCCCGCAAGGCGATGATCCCCGAGACCTATGTCAGCCGCGTTCTGCAATACGCGGCACAGGGCTTTGCGTCGATCGAGTTTCCGGTGCTGGACACCGACTGGGACAGCGAGGCCTACCTGACGGTTTCGGGCCAGAACTCGAACAACTCGGTGCGTGTGACCGATGCCTTCCTGAAGGCCGTGCAGGAGGATGCCGACTGGGAACTGATCCGCCGCACCGACGGCAAGATCGCCAAGACCGTGAAGGCCCGCGACCTGTGGGAGCAGATCGGCCACGCCGCCTGGGCCTGCGCCGATCCGGGTATGCAGTACCACGACACGATCAATGATTGGCACACCTGCCCGGAAAGCGGTCAGATCCGCGCCTCGAACCCGTGTTCCGAGTACATGTTCCTGGACGACACGGCCTGCAACCTGGCGTCGCTGAACCTGTTGCAGTTCCTGCATGACGGCGTCTTCGACATCGAAGGCTACGAGCACGCGACACGGCTGTGGACCGTCACGCTGGAAGTGTCGGTTCTGATGGCACAGTTCCCGTCGAAGGAAATCGCCGAGCGCAGCTACCGTTACCGCACGCTTGGGCTGGGCTATGCCAACATTGGCGGCCTGCTGATGACGCAAGGCCATTCCTATGACTCGGTCGAGGGCCGCGCGATCTGTGGCGCGCTGACCGCGATCCTGACGGGCGTAAGCTATGCGACCTCGGCCGAGATGGCTTCGGAACTGGGTGCCTTCCCGGGATACGCGCCGAACCGCGAGCACATGCTGCGGGTGATGCGCAACCACCGCCGGGCGGCACATTCCGAGACCAAAGGTTACGAGGCGCTGGCCACGAACCCGGTCACGCTGGATGCCGGAAACTGCCCGGACCAGCGGATGGTCGAGCACGCTCGCAAGGCCTGGGACGCGGCACTCGAACTGGGCGAGAAGCACGGCTACCGCAACGCGCAGGCCTCGGTCATTGCACCGACCGGCACGATCGGTCTGGTGATGGATTGCGACACGACGGGGATCGAGCCGGACTTCGCCCTGGTCAAGTTCAAGAAGCTGGCAGGCGGCGGCTACTTCAAGATCATCAACCGTGCGGTGCCTGCCGCGCTGGCGACGCTGGGCTACGACGACGATACCGCACAGGGCATCATCGACTACGCGGTGGGCCACGGCACATTGGCCGGAGCCCCCGGTGTCACCGAAGACAAACTAAAACTGCTGGGCTTTGGCCCGGACGAGTTCAAGGCGATCGAGGCCGCGCTCGGCAGCGCTTTTGACATCCGCTTCGTGTTCAACCAGTGGACGCTGGGGCTCGACTTCTGCACCCAGACGCTGGGCCTGACCGAGGACCAGATGGCGGTGCCGGGCTTCGATCTGCTCTTGACCATCGGCTTCTCAAGCGCCGAGATCGAGGCCGCCAACACCCATGTTTGCGGGACGATGACGCTGGAAGGCGCGCCGGGCCTGAAGGACGAACACCTGCCTGTCTTCGATTGCGCCAACCCGTGCGGCAAGCTCGGCAAGCGCTATCTCTCGGTCAACAGCCACATCGACATGATGGCCGCGGCGCAGCCGTTCATTTCGGGCGCGATCTCGAAGACCATCAACATGCCGAACGAGGCCACGATCGAGGATTGCTCCGAGGCTTACCTGCGGTCCTGGCGCATGGGCATCAAGGCGAACGCTCTGTACCGCGACGGCTCGAAGCTCAGCCAGCCGTTGTCGGCCGCGCTGATCGACGAGACCGACGACGACGATGCCGAAAACCTGGCCGAGGCGCCCCCGGCGGCGGCGGCCACCATCGTGGCCGAGCGGATCGTCGAGAAGATCATTATCAAGGAGGTGCGGGGCCAGCGCGAAAAGCTGCCCGATCGCCGCCGCGGCTACACCCAGAAAGCCGTTGTCGGCGGACACAAGGTGTACCTGCACACGGGCGAGTTCAACGACGGCGCGCTGGGCGAAATCTTTATCGACATGCACAAGGAAGGTGCCGCTTTCCGGGCGATGATGAACAACTTCGCGATCGCCGTGTCGATGGGCCTGCAATTCGGTGTGCCGCTGGAGAAGTTTGTCGAGGCATTTACGTTCACGCGGTTCGAACCGGCGGGCATCGTGACCGGCAACGACAACATCAAGAACGCCACATCGGTGCTCGACTACATCTTTCGTGAGTTGGCGGTCAGCTATCTGGACCGGACGGATCTGGCCCATGTCGAGCCGGAAGGTCCACGTTTCGACGAGATCGGCGGCGGCATCGCCGAGGGCGACGTGAACGTCAGCGAACCCCGCGAAGAGGTCAGCAACGACGCCTTCGCCCTCGTCAAGAAGCTTGCGTCCACGGGCTACAACCGGGGCCGCGCGCCCAAGGAATTCAAGGAGTTCACCGTCGTCCACGGCGGTCAGACGCAGGCCCAGCCGCAGATGGTCGCGGGCGCTCAACCCGCAATGGCAGCAGCGGCCGCACCCGCCGTCGCCCCCTCTGTCGCCCCGGCCGTCACGGCCCAGGTGGCGGCTGCCGGTGCCGTCGCTGCCGAACGCCGGGCCGAGGCCCGGATGAAGGGCTACGAGGGCGATGCCTGCGGCGAGTGTGGGAACTTCACGCTGGTCCGGAACGGCACCTGCATGAAGTGCGACACCTGCGGCGCCACGAGCGGGTGCAGCTGAGGGGAAAGTGATGTCAGAACTGAATTTCGGGACGATTGAGGGAACCCACTGCGTCAACCTCTTTGAACTTCGAAGCGGCACAACCTTGAACATAAAACAAGCGAACATCGGTCATGTTCACGGTACGGCCTTTGACGTTGGAACTGACTCGAAGATCAATGTTGGAAGGTTCACCTTTGATCGCATTGACGGAGACTTCGTCAAGGAGCGGCGTGAACTGCCCGAACAGGTCAAGGGATCCGATTTTTGGACGAATTTAAACACTACCGTATCCGTAGTCGGGATCGTGGCTGCGCTTGCAGGACGAACTTAGATCAATCGAACGACGAGGGACGGCTCCGCCGCAATGACGGCGGGGCAACCTCGAAGCAGAGATCAGGCCGCAGGCGAAACCTCGGGCAGTAAAGGTCCCTAAGAGAAGCCTGATAACAAGGACCTCAGGGGGCGGCTTTCGGGCCGCCCCTTTTTTCTTGCGCGTGTCAGAGCAGGCGGCGCGCAGGTGCCGACGGACGGTGAACAAACCGGATGATTTCTCCCGTGACTTTCTTCCCGTAATTATCCGTTAACCGGATATGTGCGGCGAAATCTCGAGGCAAACGCGGTCGGATCAAAGCCGACCGGCGCGCGTGATTTGGGGCAGACGGGCGCAGAACGGCGCCGGGAGCATCTGCCGGAGGCAAGTCTTATATAAGACTCGGAGGCGCGTGTTTGGCATTCGGTGATTACCGGCCCGACATGGGCGTCGGGGTCGGTGCGGTGTGATGGAGAAAGCGGCGGGTGGTACCCGCCCTACGCAGGCACCCGGATCGGTGTATCGCCTGCCCGCGCACCCGGCACGATTCGCATGGCGTCAGCCGTCTTTCAGACCCATCTGCCAGGGACGCGGGAAGGTGCCCAGAACCTTGCCGATCGCGGCCTCGTCGGCGCCGGGTGTCTTCGGCACGACGGTGGCGACCAGACCGCGGGTCTTGTCCTCCTGCACCTCGATCTCGGAATCGATGCCGGCCTCCTTCAGTGCGGCACCATAGACGCGGCGGATCGCGGCCTTGCGCAGATCCGGTTTGAAGACCTTGCCAACGGCGGTCTTGGGCAGCTCGTCCAGCACCTCGACATGCTTCGGAACCGCCGCGCGTTCCGAGATGTGTTCGGCGGCATACGCGGTCAGTGCCTCGTTCGTGGTCGACGCGCCGTCGATCAGCTCGACATAGGCGCAGGGGATCTCGCCCGCATGGGCATCGGGCTGGCCGATGGCACCGACAAAGGCGACGTCCGGGTGCCCGGCCAGGGCCTCCTCGATCACGGCGGGGTCGATGTTGTGCCCGCCCCGGATGATCAGATCCTTGGCCCGTCCGGTGATCCAGAGATAGCCGTCGGGATCGATCCGGCCGAGGTCGCCTGTCCTGAGGTAACGCTCGTTGCCCGCGAACAGGCCGACATTGCGGTCAGCCTCGCGGTAGCCCGGCATGACGCCGGGGTTCAGCACGCAGATCTCGCCGATCTCGTCGGTGCCGCATTCCTTGGTGATCCCGCCGTTCTCGTCGCAATGCAGGATCTTGACGTCGGTGTAGGGGAACGGCAGGCCGACCGAGCCGATCTTCTTTTCGCCGTGCGGCGGGTTGACCGAGACGACGCAGGTCGCCTCGGTCATGCCGTAGCCTTCCAGGATCATCACGCCGGTCGCCTGTTCGAACTGCTTGAAAAGCTCGACCGGCAAGGGCGCCGAGCCGCAGAACGCGTATTGCACGGTCGACATGTCGGCGTTCACCGGGCGCTGCATCAGCGCCGAGGCCGCGGTCGGCACGGTGACCATGAACGTGACCTTCCAGCGCTCGCAGAGCTTCCAGAAGTTGTCCATCACGCCATCGCCACGATAGCCTTGCGGGGTCGGCATCACGATGTGCGCGCCGGAGAACAGGCAGGCCATGAACATCGGATAGGCGGCCATGACGTGGAACATCGGCAGCGGGCAGAGCATGACCGAGTTCTCGTCGATCAGCGACAGGCACGGCCCCAGGCCATTGTAGAGCATCCCGCGCTGCTTGTGCTGGGCGATCTTGGGCATGCCCGTGGTGCCGCCGGTGTGGAAATAGGCCGAGATCTTCTCGGCCCCGCCCTCTTCCTCGAAGGACAGTTTCGTTCCGTCCTCGGCCGCCATCGCGTCGTTGAAGTTCAGAACCTTCACCGACGGCGCATGACTGAGCTTTGGCCGGAGCAACGGCACCAGCCAGGACAGCGGCGGCGACAGATAGCGTTTGAGATCAACCTCGAGCACTGTCTTCACGGACGGCGCCAGCGCGGCCGCGCGGTGGGCTTTCTGCGCGACATCGGTCTTCGGCATCGAGGCCAGTGTCACCAGCACCTTCGCGCCGGTTTCGGCCAGGATGTGGCCGATCTGTTCCGGCTCGAGCAGCGGGTTGATCGGATTGACGATGCCCGCGGTGGCGCCGCCGGCCAGCGAGATCGCGGCCTCGTTGCAGTTGGGCAGCATGTAGGCGATCGTGTCTTCCGGCCCGACGCCCAGTCTGCGGAACAGGTTGGCGGCCTGCGTCACCTTCTTGTGGAGGTCGGCCCAGTTCAGCGTCTCGGCCGGATCCTTGGGGCCGGATTTGATCTGGAAGCTGATCGCCGGGCGCTGCGGCACGCGGGCCGCGGTCGCCGAGAGCGCCTGGTAGATCGTCTGGTAGGTTAGGCGGTCTTCAAAGGGGACCTCCTCGACCAAGGTCTTGTCCGCCAGCGTTCCGAAGCTGAAATGCTCGCCCATCGTACCCTCCCGTGCGCGTGTTCCGCGTCGTGTCTAGGAGCAACCTAGACGAACCGGCGGCGGGAACAAGATGGACCCTGCGTCATCATGGCGAATCCGGGTGTTTTGGCGGGCTTTGCGCTGCGTGCCGGGGCTGGATCGGCTGTCCGGCGCCGGGTCCTGCGGTCATGCCACCCGTGCCTCTGGCGGGGTCAGGTAGGTCCGGTCGAGCGGGAAGCGCCACATCAGTGCGATGGCGGCCAGTTTCAGCACGATGGGGGCACCGGCATAGAGCAGTGTCAGGGTCCAGAGCGCGGCGGGGTCGTTGGGTGTTCCGGTCACGAACCCCGCGATGTCGAGCGCGATCAGCGCGGTGCCGGAGGCGATGGCCAGCGAGGCCTTGGTCGCCACCTGCCAGACGGCGAAGAACGCGCCCGCGCGCGCAGCCCCGGTCTGGCGTGTGTCGAGGTCGACGACATCGGCCTGAATGGCCGGTGGCAGTGCGAGGTCCGCGCCGAAGGCGAGCCCTGTCAGGACCGAGACCACGCCAAAGGCCACGATGTCGCCTTCCTGAAGGAACAGCACGCAGGCGAACACAGCACAGGCCCAGAGCATGGCGATGCACCAGGCGCGGTGTTTGGACAGTCGTTTGGCCATCCACAGCCAGAACGGAATGCCAAGCACAGCGGACGCGAAGTACAGGATGAACATGATGCCGAAGGTTTCGGTATCCATGCCCAGGCGATCCTGGGTGTAGAACACGAACAGCGTCACGGGCAGACCGTTCGCGAGACCATTCAGGATCCACGCGCCGAGCAGCCAGAGGAACGGGCGGTTGGCCCGCATTGTCGCCAGCCCCTCGGCGATGCTGAGCCGGCGTGGCGCCTTCGCCGGAAGCCTGTCCGGGACGCGGATCACGGTGGCGAGCACGCCAAGCGGCAGGGCAATGGCGATCATCCAGGCAACGGCGGTGAGGCCCGCGGCCGGGTCGTCGGTGTCTCCGCCATCACTCGCACCGACATAGACAATCGTCACGGCCACCGTGCCGATCAGCACCACAGTCTCGCGCCAGCCGGTGACGCGGCTGCGGCTGTCGTAGTCCGGCGCGATCTCGGCCCCCCAGGCGGCATAGGGGGTCTGTGCCATGGTCCAGCCGAGCGTCACGACGGTCAGCCAGAGGGCGGCGTGCGCAAGCCCCGCGCCTTCGGGCGGGACAAAAAGCTGCCAGGCGGCGAAGCAGATCACCGGGACCGAGAGGATCAGCCAGGTTCTGCGGCGCCCCCAGCGCGCCGGTGTGCGGTCGCTGAGCCAGCCCATCGCCGGGTCGCTGACGGCGTCGAACAGCCGGATGGCGATCAGCACGATCCCGAGTGCCGCCAGATCGACGCCGCGTTGGCCGACATAGAACGGCGTCAGATAGGTGTAGAGCGGCAGGTAGAGTGCTGCCAGCGCGAAGGCGGGCAGCGCATAGGCGGCCAGGAGTGAGACCGGGAGTGAGACCGGGAGTGAGACAGCAGGCTTCATGGCCGGGGAGGTGGCGCGCAAGGCGCGGGCTTCAACCCAACCATACGTGAGGCGGTCAGGCGGCGGCGAGAATCCCGAAGACGCGGTCGATCTGGTCCGGCGTGTTGTAGACGTGCGGCGAGATCCGCAGGAAGCCGCCGTCATGCGTTGCCGGGTCGCGCATCGGCTCGCAGTCGCGCTGCGGCGCTTTCACGACAACCTCGGCGTCTGTCAGGTGCTTCATGGCCGGTCCGAGAACGTCGGGCGCCAGGCGCAGTGTGACGATGCCGCTGCCCAGGGGTTCGGACCCGGCAAGCGCGATGCCCGCGTTCTGTGCCGCCGCGCGGACGTGATCGGCGCGCCCGGCGATCGCTGTCTGGATGCCCTGCGGGTCGGCAAGATAGAGGTCGAGCGCGACCCCCATCCCGAGCCGTTGCGGCGCGAAGCTGCCCATCGCCTCGAACCGGCGCGCGTCCGGGCGATCCTTGAACGTCTGGCCGTCCCAGATAGCACCGCCATAGTCGGCCACCAGCGACGGCGTCATCCGGTCGAGCCAGCGGCGCCGGACATAGAGGATCCCGGTCCCGCGCGGTCCGCGCAGCCATTTGCGCACCGGAGCCGCGAGGATGTCGGCGTTCAGGTCCAGGACCGAGACCGGCACCTGACCCAGCGCCTGGGCCGCGTCGACCACGAAGGCGCAGCTTTCCGGGCGGGCGAGTTGGCCGATTTCTCGCAGGGGATAGCGCTCTCCGGTCAGGGAACAGACAAGCGGCGCGCAGATCGCGGCAAGATCGTCGTCGATCACTTGGGCGAGCTTCTCGACACTGACCCGTCCGGCCTGATCCAGCGGCATCGTCTCGATGCGCGCACCGCGCCGTTGCAGCAGGGCGATGTTCGAGGCCCATTCGCCCGGCGCCACCAGCACGCGCCGCCCCTCGAGCGGGAGCGACAGGACAGCGGCGTTCCAGCCCGAGGTTGTCCAGGGGGGCAGCGCGATCTCGTCCTCGTGCGCGTCGATCAGACAGGCAGCCTTGGCGCGCACGGATGCCATCTCGTCCGTTGCCTCGGTCTCGGCCTGGATCGGGCCGATCTCGTCCTCGCGTTGCAGATGCCGGATCATGCGGGCCCGCACGGCGGGGTCCGGCAGGCCGTGGCCGGCGGCGTTCAGATAGATCATGAGTGGCTCCGGCTGGCGTTTGCCCCGGCAGTCTACGGATCGATCAGGATCTCGTCCATCACGGTGCCCGCATCCGGGCCCGAGCGGATCACGAAGACCTCGCCCGAGCTGACGCCGCGCCCTGTCAGCGCCGTGATGTTGACCTGGTGTGTGACCAGCATGATGGTCTCGTCGGGCGGAAGTGCTGCGAGGAACGCCCGGAGAGCCTCGGTCTGGTCGTCAGCCGTCGAGCGGTCCTCGAAGAACGAGTTCAGCATCGGCGCGTCCTGGACCGGGCCGACGTCCAGCAGGGCGGCCGTCTCGCGGCACCGGCACCACTGGCTGGTGAGAACACGGTCGATTTGGACGCCCGAGGCCCGGATGGCGGCGCCGATCGCGCGGGCCTGCGCCCGGCCCCGCGCATCGAGATTGCGCTGCGTCGCGCAGTCACCCAGCCGGAATGCCCCGGGGTCGCCCGTCCCGGGTGCGAGCGCGTGGCGCATGATGGCGACGGTCGATGGCGCGGCCAAGGCTTCGAGGCGGCTGCTCACGGTTTCGTCGGCCCGGACAGCCGGGGTGGGTAACAGAGGGAGCACCAATGCCGCGAGTAAAGAGAGACGGATCAGACTGTGTTTCATGGACAGCACCTTGGATCTGTGCGCAAGACAGGTGGCGCGGCGCACGCGGCTGTCAATCTGTGTTGAGCCGCGAAACGGGTGTTCCTCATGGCCTGTTCACCGATTCAGAAAGGTGGTGTGCTCTGAACAAGCACGCCCGAAAACGTCGTAACTCTTTGTCCCTGACTCAGAAGATTGCCTTGATCGTGCTGACCCTGAGTTTGCCCGCGATCGAGCACTTCAAGCGCGACGCGTCCGTTCGCACCGGTCTGTCGCGGGCCGCCTGACGGGTTACTTCGTGGCGAGGTCCCCTGGCGTGCGGCTTGCTTCGCAGGCGGCTTATTTGGCGGGCGGCTTATTTGGCGGGTGGCGGATTCCCTGGGATCGCAAGGCCGCTGAGGCTCGGATGCGACCGCGCATATTGCTGCGGGAAGTTCGCCCGCTCGTCGCCCAGCGTGATCGCGGCGTGCCAAGCCCAGTGCGGATTGACCGTGATGCCGCGCGCAAGTGCGACCATGTCGGCCTGACCTGAATGCAGGATATGCTCGGCCTGCAGCGGCTCGGTGATCTTGCCGACCGTCATCACCGTCATCTCCGGCACCTCGGCCTTGACCGCGGCGGCGAACTTGGTCTGGTAACCAGGGCCAACCTGGATCTCTTGCAGGGGCGAGTTGCCGCCTGACGACACATCGACAAAGTCGCAGCCACGCGCGGCGAGCTGCTTGGTGTACTCGACCGCCTCGGGCAGGTCCCAGCCGGATCCTTCGACCCAATCGGTGGCCGAGAAGCGCACGCCCAGCGGCTTGCCTTCGGGCCAGACGGCGCGGACCGCATCGAAGATCTCGAGCGGGAAGCGCATCCGGTTCTCAAGCGAACCGCCATACTGGTCGTCGCGCTGGTTCGAGATCGGCGAGAGGAACTGGTGCAGCAGGTAGCCATGCGCCGAGTGCAGCTCGATCACGTCGAAGTCCAGCCGCACGCAGCGCTCGGCCGCCGAGACGAAGGCATCGCGCACGCGCTGGAGCGCGTTGTCGCCGAACGCCTCGGGCGTATGCCAGCCATCGGCGTAAGGAAGCGCCGAGGGGCCATAGGTCTGCCAGGCACGGTCGTCCTTCAGGGGCACGCCCTTGTTCCACGGCACGTCGGTCGACGCCTTGCGCCCGGCATGGGCCAGCTGCATCCCGATCTTCGCGGCACCGTAATCGCGGAAGAACTGGATGATCGGCTTGAAGGCTTCTTCATGCGCATCGGACCAGAGCCCGGTGCAGCCCGGCGTGATGCGTCCCTCGGGCTCGACCCCCGTTGCCTCGACAAACACAAGACCCGGGCCACCGAGCGCGAACTGGCCGAGATGCACGAGATGCCAGTTCCCCGGCAGGCCGTCCTTTGCGGTGTACTGGCACATCGGCGCCACGGTGATCCGGTTCGGGATCTCGAGATCGCGCAGCTTGATCGGGTCGAACAGGCGTGTCTTGGGCATGGATGTCCTCGCGGGCGAAGAATGGGCGGCGGCCCATCTGTGTGTCAGGAAAAGGCGGTGGAGCCGTCGGGCGTCGGCATTTGATAAGTATTCAGCGTCAGCGAGACCAGTGCGTAGTAGCCGCAGAGGCCGATGACATCGACCAGCCCGTCCTCGCCCAGATGCTGCTTCGCGGTGGCGAATTCCTCGTCGCTGAGACGGTGACGCCGGTTCAGGGCGATTGCCGTGCGGTAGACGGTCTGCTGTTTCAGATCGGTGAAGTCAGGGTCCGCACCGGTCCGGATCGCGTCCAGAATGGCATCCGAGACGCCCGCGTCGCGCGCGAAGCCGGCATGTGCCCACCACTCGAACTCGGATTTGTAGTGCGCGCCGGTCACGCAGATCGCGATCTCGGCCAGATCCTTCGACAGCGTGGTCTTGAAGCGGCAATACTCGCCCAGCGTCTGGGCTCGTTCCGCGAAATCCGGATTGACCAGCCAGGCGGCGAAGGGGCCGCGCAGCTCCCCCCGTGGTCCGGACACGATCAGATCATGCACCCTCTGTTGCTCGGGCGACATGTCGTCATAGGGCGGTGTTGAAAGCCGGCTCACTGTGCTCACCGGGTCTTCGACCAGTCCGGTTTGCGTTTCTCGAGAAAGGCCGAAAGCCCTTCTTCCGCCTCGCGCCCGCCGATGGCCTCGGCGATCCCGTCGGCCTCGGCATCGAGTTGCTGTTTCAGCGTGTTCAGGCGCGCCGCGTCGATCAGTTTCTTGCCGTTGGCCAGCGCCTGCGAGGGCATGCCCGCGATCTGCTCGGCCCAGGACATCGCTTCTTCCAGGGCTTGATCCGGCTCGGTCAGACGGTTCACGAGCCCGACCTGATAGAGCCGCTCGAGCGGGATCCGGTCGCCGGTGAACACCATCTCGGACATCAACTGGCGCGGAACGGCGGTGCCGATGAACGCGGTCGACCCGCCGTCAGGCGTCAGGCCGATCTTGATATAGGCGACCGAGGCATAGGCATCGCGCGCACCCACGATCAGGTCGCAGGCGGCCATGATCGAGGCCCCTGCCCCGGCGGCACCGCCATCGACCGCCGCGATGATCGGCTTGGGCGAGGCCCGCATCGCCAGGATCATGTCGTGGAGCTTGTCGACGCCTTTGCGCCGGGTCGGAAGGTCGGACTCGCGCCGCGCCTTGATCGAGTTGATGTTGCCGCCCGAGCAAAAGAACCGCTCGGCGCCGGTCAGGACGACGGCGCCGACATCGGCATCGCCGGAGGCCTGTTCCATCGCCTCGCGAAAGCCGTCATAGAAATCGGCGCTGAGGGAGTTGCGCGTCTTCGGGTCGTTGTTGACGACCTTCAGCACGCGGCCATGCCGCTCGATCAGGACCCGGTCGTCCGCCATCTGAACCCTCCCGCAAACTGGTTCGCAAGAGGTACGCGATCAGGCGCCCGGCGCAAGGGCCGGACGCGCAGTATCGTGAGGGTGATCCGAGGCCGCCCGGCGGGGCAGCGCGGCGCTTAGCGGATGCGCAGCCGTGCCTCGACCCGGCGGTTGATGGCCGCGAACGGATCGTCGACGCGCGGCTTCGATTCGCCGAACCCGCTCGCGCTCAGCCGGGACCGTGGCACACCGAGTTCTTCGAGATAGGCCACGACCGACGCGGCACGGCGGTTCGAGAGATCGAGGTTGTAGATATCGCCGCCGCGGGCATCGGTATGGCCGTCGATGTTGAAGCGGGCGTCACGCAGGGCGGTCCCGGTGAGCGCCTTGGCAAACTCGCCGAGGTTCTGCTTGGCCGTCTCGCTCAGCCGGTCCGAGCCCAGCTCGAACGTGATGAGCATGTCGAAACCACCGGGATCGACCGCGGCGGCGGCGGTGTCCTTGTTGTTGCAGGCGCTGGCCGTGCCGATGCAGACCGCGCGGGTCTGGTTCTTCGGCAGGCAGGGCTGGCCCGGTTCGCATTCCAGGCCCGGCTCAAAGAATTTCTCGATATCCTGGGCGGAGTAAGCTGCTTGCGCGTTCGCGGTCATCGGGAGCGCTGAGAGAGCGATAACGGCGACAAATGTCTTAAACATGATTGCATCCTTTCGGGATCAAAACGGTATTAGATATCATATTGGTATTTAGAGCAGGGAATGCAAGAGCGAAATCCCGTCTGAAAGCGGTTTCAGCGAAATGTGATTGCGCGTGGCCAACGTTTGCACGGCCAGGTCGCAGGGTCACGTCGCAGGGTCACGTCGCACGAAAAGGAAAACGGGCGCCGACATCGCCGGCGCCCGTTACAATTCGGAATACGGTCGGAAGCGGTCTTACTGGACGCGCACCGTTGCCTCGACCCGGCGGTTGATCGCCGCGAACGGATCGCTGTCGCGCGGAGCCGTCTCGCCGTGACCGCGCGCTTCGAGCCGGGCACGTTCGACACCGGCAGCTTCCAGGAAGCTGACGACCGATGCAGCGCGGCGTTGCGACAGCGTCATGTTGTAGCTGTCCGAACCGCTGGCGTCGGTGTGGCCATCGACGTTGAAGTTGATGTGCTTCAGGCTGTCGCGCGTCATCGCCTTGGCGAATTCGCGCAGGTTCTGTTCGGCCTGCTTGCTGAGCCGGTCCGAGCCAAGCTCGAACGTGATCAGCAAGTCGAAGCCACCGGCGTCCTGACGGACGGACGGCTGTTGCTTGCCGCATTTCGATGCCGAGCCGATGCAGACGCCGCGGCTCTTTTTCTTCGGCAGGCAGATGCTGCCCGCCGGGCAATCCTGGGCGGCGGCTTCTTCCTGCGGTGCAACGAAGTGCTTTTCGATATCGGTGGCTGAATACTGCGCCTGTGCCATCGCAAGCGTGGGCAGCGCAACGACCAGCGCACACGTCGTGAGTACCTTCTTGATCATCTCAATCCCCTTTCGCAAACTTCAAGCAGTCTCGGTTCAGATCGTGAGCCCCATCCACTGGGCTTGGCGTCGATCTTACACAAATCACTCTGCGAAACTGTAACATACATCACTAACGATGTCAGAAAGAGATTTTTTCTACTGAGATTGCACGGGCTTCGCCGCTCGATCTGACATTGCCGATTTTGTCCGGCGCCCGAAGGCGCCGAATCACCTCTGGTTCAGCGCACCCGTACGGTGGCTTCGACACGCCGGTTGATCGCGGCGAACGGGTCATCCGTGCGGGGCGTCGTCTCGCCGAAACCCTGAGCTTTCAGGCGATTGCGGTCAACGCCGAGGTCCTCGAGGAACTTCACAACCGAGGCCGCGCGGCGCTGCGACAGCGACATGTTGTATTCGTCCGCGCCGCTGGCATCGGTGTGTCCATCGACGTTGAAGACCGCGCTGCTGAGGGCTTCGCCATTCAGGGCGCGCGCGAATTCAGACAGGTTTTCCTGCGCCTGCGGGCTGAGGCGGTCGGAACCAAGTTCGAACGTGATCAGCAGGTCGAAGGCGGACGGTGCCTGGGCAGCCGTTGCAACCTCTTCGCGGCCGCATTTCGAGGCGGTACCGACGCACACGCCGCGCGATTTCGACTTCGGCAGGCAGATCTGGCCTTCGGCGCACTCAAACGCCGCGTTGGCGGGCGTGGTGAAGTGTTTCTCGATTTCCTGGGCCGAGTACTCGGGGCCAGCAAAGGCGAAGGCGGGGGCGGTCAGCATGACCGCGACGGCCGGAGCAATCATCTTGAGCATCGTGGTCTCCATCATTTCCAAAATCAGAGCGTTTCGTTTTGATAAATGTCATTTTGGCAGTTAATGCGCAAAAATCAACCCCTGGCCTCAATCTTTTTTCCAATTTCGATGAAACGCTCGAGATGATGGTCTACGTCGCCGAAAAGGTGATCGATCATGATCACGCGTTTCGCGAAGTGCGGCAGCGGCCATTCCCAGGTCATCGCGACGCCGCCATGCATCTGGATCGACTCCTCGGCAATCAGGCGCCCGGCCCGGCCCACCAGGTTCTTCGCCGCCGAGACATTCAGCTCGCGCGTGTCGCGGTCGGCCTCGAACGTGTTCGCGGCGAGCATGACCGCCGAGCGTGCCTGTTCCAGTTCCAGCAGCATGTCGACCACCCGGTGCTGGAGGACCTGGTTCGCGCCGATCGCCTTGCCGAACTGCTTGCGCTCTTTCAGGTAGTCGACGGTCATGTCCTTGGCGACGTCCATCGCGCCGAGCGCCTCGGCAGAGACGGCCAGCACTCCGGCAGCCAACGCCTTCTCGATCAGCGGCCAGTCCGCGCCCGGCGTGCCGAGGGGATCGGCCGGGGCGTTCGAGAAAGAGACTTCGGCGACATGCGGGCCGTCGATGCTTTCGTGATCGTCAACGCTGACGCCAGCCGCGGTCCGGTCGACGAGGAACAGACCAAGGCCGTCTTCGTCGACGGCATCGCCTGACACGCGGGCGGTCACGACCAGATGGTCCGCCGTCGCACCGTTGATGACGACCGCCTTGCGGCCCGACAGCGACCAGCCGCCGTCGTCGCGCGCCGTCACCTCGACATGGCTTGGGGTGTAGTAGGCTTCCGGTTCGACATGCGCGAAGGCCAGTTGGACCTGACCTTCCATCGCCGCTTCGATCAGCTCCGTGCGTCCTGCCTCGGCCAGCACCGTCGAGGCGAGCAAGGTCGGCAGGAAGGGTTCCACCACGATCCCCCGGCCAAGCGCTTCGAACACCAGCGCTATGTCCTCGCCCATGCCGCCGAAGCCGCCAGCCTCTGCCGGGATCAGGGCGCCTGCAAGTCCAAGCTCGCAGAACGATACCCACATGTCGCGGTCATAGCCCGCTTCGGATTTCGTCGCGGCGTGGCGTTTTTCGATCGGATACTGCTCGCGGATGAACCGCTCTGCGGTGTCCTTCAGCATCTGGCGTTCTTCGGACAGTTCGAAGTCCATCAGGAGTGTCCCCAGTCTCGTTTGTTTTTTGAACCACCCTTCGGGCGGCGATTACACCGGCTCCGGGAGGGTGGGTGGGGGAGGCGGTGGAACCGCCGCCCGAAGGGTGGCCCGGGCGCGATGCGCCCGCACCGGGATCAGAAGCCGAGCACGTGCTTGGCGACGATGTTGCGCTGGATCTCGTTCGAGCCGCCATAGATCGAGGTCTTGCGGTTGTTGAAGTACCGCCGCGCCGCGCGCAGGGCGAATTCCGGCCCGGGTGCTTCGCCGTTCCAGCCTTCGTCAAAGGCTTCGGGCAGATCGGGCGTCGCGTACGGGCCGCAGACCCGGCGCATGATGTCATTGCCTTCCTGCAGGATCTGAGTGCCCTTGATCTTCAAGAGCGAGCTTTCCGCGCCCGGCGCCTTGCCCGCACCCGCGGCGGCGACGATGCGGTTGTTGAAGACCTCGAGCGCCTTGAGGTCGATCTCGAGCGCGCCAAGCTTGGCCGCGAAGGCCGGATCGTCCAGCAGCGGGCGGCCGTTCTTCTTGACGGCCGCGGCCGCCGCTTTGCTCCCGGCCACCTGGTT
>ERZ1740062.449-NODE-449-length-23093-cov-5.188601_pt1 | contig 23093 bp, 24 predicted proteins | sample MGYA00581741_ERZ1740062 | MGnify/ENA primary metagenome ERZ1740062 (study PRJEB43018, sample SAMN04849747) | marine metagenome | isolation source: floating plastic debris | place: Pacific Ocean | collected 2008-09-01 | study: EMG produced TPA metagenomics assembly...
AAGGCTATATTTGAAGCTATGAATCATGAAAAAGTCATTGCGCAACTACGCCAAAACGTTCTGGAGCATATCAAAGCCACTATAACCGTAAAAGAGCCTGAAAGTCTTTATGCACCTATAGATTACATTATGCAATTGGGGGGCAAACGCATGCGACCCGTTTTGACGCTGATGGCCGCAGAAGTTTTTGGAGGCGATGCTAAAAACGCCATAAATGCCGCAATGGCGATTGAAGTGTTTCACAACTTTTCTTTGGTTCATGATGATATTATGGATGATGCACCATTACGACGCGGAAAAACAACGGTGCATGAAAAATGGGACATCAATACGGGAATTCTCTCGGGGGATGCCATGCTGATTTTGGCATATCAGTTCTTCGAAGACTATGAGCCTGACATGTTCAAGGGACTTGTAACCTTGTTTAGCAAAACCGCTATTGAAGTTTGTGAAGGACAGCAATACGATGTGGATTTTGAAACACGCACGGATGTCACCTTGGATGAATACCTTAAAATGATTGCTTATAAGACGGCAGTTTTGGTCGCCGCTGCAATGCAAATGGGGGCAATCACTGCTGGTGCCTCGACTGAAGATGCCCAAAGCATTTATGAATTTGGTAAAAATCTGGGGATCGCTTTTCAACTACAAGATGATTATTTGGATGCCTTTGGGGATGCGGAAAGTTTTGGGAAACAAGTTGGAGGTGATATCATTGAAAACAAAAAAACCGTTCTTTTTATAAAAGCGCTTGAGTTTTCGAAAGCTGAGAAAAGACAACAACTGCTTGAACTTTATCAAGAACAACCTGAAGAGTCAACCGAAAAGGTGGCATTGGTCAAAACAATCTTTGTTGAAAGTGGTGCCGTGGATTTTACCAAGGCCACCATTGCCGAGTACACGGAAAAAGCGTTTACATCACTAGAGAATTTGTCCATATCCGATGCCAATAAATCATTATTGGAAATGTTTGGAAGGCAATTGATGAACCGAAAAATTTAGAAGATTCTCCCAAATAATGCCCTGATAAAGGGAAATGGGTTTGGCGCTGACATCATTAAAACATCCTCAAAAAAGGAGGTTCGATTATCCAAAAACTTGAGAATTAGGGGAACTTTTCGCTTGCGAAAAAGGGATTCAAATATGGATCGCCCCAAACTATTGTCTTTTGCCAAAACATCTAGAAGCAGCATATCGTAAAAGCGAAATTTATCATTGCGATGGAATTTGGATAGGGGTTTCTCCTCCTTAAGGTATTTTACCAATTCTTTGACCTTTCTGCTACTGTTGTAAAAGGTGAAGCCCGTACTCGGCTTGGCCCAACCACCGGCTATGCCGATACCAACTACTTTGTTTGTATTCCATTTTTCGAACGGAAAACAACTCATAGGAATATTGCCTTGCTCGGTTTCCGTAATCTCATAATTTACATTAGGAAAATGCTCTTGGAGGTATTCTTTTATGGCGTCCTCATATTCCGAACGTTCCAAAGGTTCCTTTGAAAATAAGGTGTATTCAAAAAGAGCGTCCGTTTTTGAAAAAGGCAACAAATACATAAAGCGGGTGTTGCCCTTTTGAGGTACGGAAAAATCCATGAATCGAGCCGTTTGGTCATCCAAAACGGCTTGGTCCAAGCGAACAAACCAACCCACAAAATGTTGTTGCAATACAGGATATTTCTCTTGATTTAAAATGGATTTGTAATCAAAAAGACTTGAAAACACCTTGGAAGCTTGGTAGGACTCTTGATTTGTTTTTACTTTAACTCCCTCCGCTGTTTCTTCTATGGATTCAATGTTTTCTGTTATCCAAGTGATATTCGAGAAGGCACTTAGCTTGGTGCGATAATGGTTGTAAAAATCCAAACCTTTTACTAATTTATATTGGTAAGGAGCAATATTGGTATCCAGACGCAAAGTTTCCCCCGCAAAATAGATGTTGGGCCATATTTTATGGGCTATTTCGTCAAACTGACCAGGACCTGCCTCCCAAAAACACCATGTTCTATCGTTTTGCTGTTTTAGGTCTTTGTCAATCAGTAAAATGGATTTGGAAGCGAAAAAGGAATCCTTGCCCAAAGCGTCTGCCAGTAAGAGACCAGATGCCCCTGCTCCGGCAATGATATAATCGTATTTGGACATGCCTAAAAATACATATTTTGAGCATTATCCTCATGAAATTTACTTGTGAAGCACCCTTTTTGAGCGGTGATTTAGTCTTAAATCTAAATTTAGACATGACGAAAAATAAATTTTTGCTAGAAAAAATTTACTTTTGACAAAACGGTTTTATGACACGTGCCGAAGAAAATTATCTAAAAACGATATTTCACTTGGGTGGAAGCTCTTCGCATTTGGTATCTACTAATGCAATTGCGGAGCAAATGGAAACCAAGCCTTCTTCCGTGACGGATATGGCCAAAAAATTGGCGGAAAAAGGTCTGGTGGAATATACCAAATACCAAGGGGTTTCCCTTTCCAAAACGGGTTTGAAAACGGCACTTTCCATCGTACGCAAACATCGCTTATGGGAAGTATTCTTGGTAGAAACGCTTGATTTTAGTTGGGACGAGGTACATGAGGTAGCGGAACAGCTGGAGCACATCAAAAGTGAAAAACTGATTGACCGTATTGATTCCCTTTTGGGTTATCCCAAATTTGACCCGCATGGCGATCCCATCCCAAGCAAGGATGGCGTCTTTTTTGAACGAGAGCAACAACTTTTAAGCGAAATGAAGCCGGGTAGTACCGGGGTTTGCGTAGGGGTGAAGGATACGTCTTCTAACTTCTTGAAATTTTTGGATAAAAATAAAATTGCCTTAGGCGACACTATAGAAATTGTAGAAATTGAAGATTTTGACCAATCCTTGACCATTACAATCAATGGACAAAACATGTCCATATCGCATCAAATTGCGAATAATCTTTATGTAAAAAAGCAGGAATAATGGAAAACGTTATTGCATACCTTAAGGAAATCGATCCTATTCTCGCAGCTTTATATGCTACCCTTTTTACATGGGGTTTAACAGCACTGGGTGCCGCTTTGGTATTCTTCTTTAAGAAGGCCAATCGAGCACTTTTGGACGGTATGTTGGGCTTTACGGGAGGTGTAATGGTGGCCGCAAGTTTTTGGAGTCTACTGGCCCCAGGAATTGCCATGAGCAGTGGTGAGGGTTTTGTAAAAGTAATTCCGGCAGCCGTGGGTTTTTTGTTGGGTGCCGCTTTTATTTTTGGGTTGGACAAAATACTACCCCACTTACATATCAACTTTAGAGAAGAAGAGGCAGAAGGAGTCAAAACGCCATGGCGGAGAACCACTTTGTTGACTTTGGCGATAACCTTGCACAACATTCCCGAAGGACTTGCCGTAGGAGTTTTGTTTGGCGGAGTAGCAGCAGGTTTTGAAGGTGCGAGTATAGGGGGTGCCGTAGCACTTGCCTTGGGGATTGGTTTACAGAACTTTCCAGAAGGTTTTGCAGTGGCTATGCCGCTGCGCAGGCATGGTTTGAGTAGATGGAAAAGTTGGGTTTACGGGCAAGCTTCAGCCATTGTTGAACCTATTGCTGGGGTGCTTGGTGCATGGGCGGTCCTTACGTTTGAGCCACTATTGCCTTATGCTTTGTCTTTTGCCGCTGGGGCCATGATTTTTGTTGTAGTGGAGGAAGTAATTCCTGAGACGCAGCGGGATAAATACACCGATATTGCCACTTTGGGCTTTATTGGAGGTTTCATCATTATGATGACCTTGGACGTTGGTTTGGGATAATTTATATCGTCAAAAGAAATATTTGTTTACTTTTAATTTATCTTTGCATAACATTAAATTAACATTGTAAATCAAAAATGGCAAAGAAAAGTAAATTGAAAAAAGCCCTTAAAAAGGCAAAGAAGAACTTGAAAGCGAAGGAAAAAGCAGTTAAAAAAACGCTGGCTAAACTGCGTGCGTTGAAAAAGAAAAAGGCCAAAAAGAAGGAACTAAAAAAGGCTGTAAAAGTGGTCAAAGTGACAAGACTAAAAGCCGAAGCTGCTGCAAAAAAGGCCAATGCGGCGAAGAAAGCCTTAAAAAAAGCAGCTTAAAATATACTAGACTAACTCAAAATGAAAGGAGACCTTCGGGTCTCTTTTTACTTTTAGGTAAGTTCTTCCAATAGTACCGAGTAGTCGTGTTGTAAATCCTCGTGCAAGAGGGTAATCTTCTTTTGAATACTCGCAATTTGACGTTCGTATAGATTAACTAGTGTGGTGTTCCGATAAATAGAAGGTTCAAAATCTTGTAGTTTTTGACAGAAATAAAGAAGTAGCTCCACTTCGGTTTCCTTTTTACCAGAATAGCGAATGTATTTTCGTAGCGTTCGCAGGATTTTTCGAACACTTTTTTTGATGTAGAAGTAGCTGTTGGTATTGATTTCGGAAAACATTTCGTCCAATTCTTCCTGTACGGTTTGTATGTATCCCTCTTCGTTATGGGCCTCAAACAGGAGGTAGGTCAACAACTCTTTGTTTTCCTTTTTGAATTTGGAAAGCCGAAGACAGAGTTCTAACAATTCTTCCGTATCACGGAATTGCAATTCTTTTTTGAGTTGTGCTACGGTTGCGGCTTTCATCAGCTCCGAAGATACGAAGCCCCATTCACATCGATGATGGTTCCTGACGAATATTCCGCGCCATCGGAAGCTAAAAATAGAATAGCATGCGCCACTTCTTTGGGTTGTGCCATGCGTTGAAAAGGCGATTCTCGAAGCAGATTCTCACGCTCTATGGGAGTCAAGGTCTTGGCCGCCATTTCGGTTTCGGTAAACCCCGGCGCGACTACCCCGACATAAATTCCGTGTGGCGCCAATTTTTTCGCCAAAGACTGACTCATGGCATTCAAAGCCGCCTTGCTTGCCCCGTAAGCCGGTTTAGTGGGTTCGCCACGAAACGCACCCCGAGACGAAACATTCACGATACGGCCACCTCCTTTTTGCATCATGGTTTGAGCGGCCCAAAAACTCATATTGGCTACAGCAAATAAGTTCGTTTGAAAGGTAGCTTCCCAAGCTTGGGTCCAGGTTTCAAAATCCACCGAATCGATTTCATGGAAGATGGAAATGCCAGCATTGTTGACCAAAATTTCCAAAGTGCCGTAAACCGATAAGAACTCATTCACCACCGCTTTGCAATTATCCGCTTTACTGAGGTCTTTTGGGAACAATTGATGTCCTTCTCCAGGTAAACAGGCCAAGGTTCTTTCCGCTTCCAGAGTATTGCTTCTAAAATTCAACCCTACATGAGCACCCTTCTCTGCAAATGCCAGTGCAGTAGCTTTTCCAATACCTCTTGAGGCTCCTGTTATCAAAACATTTTTCCCTGTGAAATCCATGCTTGTCTATTTGGTTCTGTTTTGAATATTCTCAAAAAGTTCATCCCCTCGTTTTTCATATCGTTGAAAAAACTTGCTCATTGTAGTCTTTCTAGTTCGTTGTCAATTTCCTGTTTCAATATTTCGGCTCTCTCTTTGATGATTTCCCAACGGAGTATTTGCTCGCGATTCCCTCCAAATTTGAGTATAACCATCCGCCAAAAGTCACGGTTTTGGGTTAGTTTTTCAAAGTCAATGGATTCAATATCGGCATAGCCGGACACATCCATATCCAACATCGCAAATCCTTCTTGATTGAGGTATAAATTCTCAACAATTAGTGGAGTAATAAATTCATCGGTAATCAACTTAGTAGCTTGGTCTGTATACGTTTCTTTCGCATTGCGATAATAATTGAAAATGGACTGCCGCAATGGCTCGTTTTGGACGTAGCTCATTTTTCCAGAGGAAATCGCCTCATCAAAAATTCCGCTATTGCTTTTGAAATATTGGTCGACTACAAACTCAAAGGATTTAAGCACAAATGCTTTCTTGTCAATACTGTCTGGTTGGTTCAATGTGTCCACCAAGCTATCCAAGCGTTGCAATCTTTCCTGTGAAAAACGAGTGTTATTTTCGATTTGTTGGATATCTAAATCTACTTCTTTGGAAAGATTGGAAAGTAGAATCAATTCCTTTTCACGCTCTTTTTGTACTTCAGCATAGTTGTCTATTTGAAGCGCTATTAAAATACCAATGACCACCAATAGGATTTCGCCCAGGGCATACAACGCATATTTCGTGAAGTGTTTTTCCTCGATTAGGTTTTGGCGAATATTGCGAAAGAAGGAGAGCATGAGGGATTTACAAAACGGATATAGTTAGGAAAAGCATAATGACCAATGCGAGTATCACCAACAAGGGCCAAACAAACTTTAGGAAGCGGTCGAAACCGATTTGGGCTACTCCCAAAAATGCCAAAATCAACCCCGTGGGATTGATAAGATTAAATAGGCCATGCCCAAATTGAAACGCATTGACGATAACTTCACGGCTAATATTGACCGTATCGGCTAAAGGCGCCAATATAGGAATGGTAAGTACAGCCGTTCCAGAAGTAGAGGAGACAAAAAAGCAAATAAGATTGTAAACAAAGAACAACACATTGATAAAAAGGGTTTTGCCCATACCACCCGTAAAACTTCCTGCTTCATACAAAATCGTATCACTGATTAGGCCATCCGTCATTAAAATGGAAATACCCCTCGCGATACCAATAATGAAGGCCACCGCCAAAAGTTCTCCTGCACCTTTCATAAATGAATGGATGAACTGGGTTTCTTTCATTCGGATCATTAGACCGATAAGGATGGCTCCAAAAAGGAACACCGTTGTCATTTCCACGAACCACCATTCCCAAAAAATCACTCCAGAAATCATCAGCACAAAGCACAGCATAAATATCAAAAGAACCAGTTTAAGCTTAGTGTCTAATTTGGGAACAGAAGAGACGCCTGGAACCTTAAACAAGGCATTGATATGCTCTCTTTGGTCGAAAATAAAGGAATTACTGGGGTCTGCTTTTACCTTTTTGGCGTATCGCAAAATAAAGAGTGTGGTGATGGTAATGCAAAGTACCAACATCAGCACGCGCCCTTGCAGTCCCGTTGTCCAAGTAACCCCTGCGGCATCAGAAGCCAAAATTGTTGAAAAAGGATTAGTGGTTGAGGCCATCACCCCCACCTGCGAACCCAAAAACACGCAGGCTATGGCTACCAAAGCATCGTACTTAGCCGCAATAAAAATGGGAATGAGTATGGGTAAAAAGGCGATGCCTTCTTCTCCAAAACCAAAAGTGGTACCGCCCATAGCTACCAATAAAGTGGTGCTTATGATAAGAATGAATTCTTTTCCAATTAGTGCTTTGGAAAGCCAATGAATACCTGCACTAAACGCCCCAGATTTTTCCACAATACCGACCAAGCCACCAATAATCAGCACTAAAAAAATGATATCCGAAGTTTCGATAATGCCTTTCATCGGTGCCTGTACGAACTCAAAAAAACCTTGCGGTCTTGGGGTCAGTTGCTGATAGGTGTTCGGAATACTTACAGGCTTGTAAATGGCACCACTGGTAAAACTTTCCAGAGGAATTTTGACGTTCAAAAGCGCCAAAGTTTGCTGACTGGCATCAAGCTTTTCCACTTGCCCATTGGTGTCCTTTAGGAAAACGTTTTCGGTTGCCTCATAAACCAGGGTACTGTATTTTCCTGAGGGGATAATCCAGGTCAAGCCTGCTACAAAAGCAGAAATTAACAATAAAATGGTATGTGCCGAGGGAAATTTTTTGAACATCAATTCAAACTTTCCGGTTCGCTGGATTCACTAGAGACCATCCAAAACTCATCTTCATAAATGGAAGTGTAAATGACTTCCACTGGAAAAGGGTCTACGCCATCCATATCAGTTCCCAAATAGTCAAAAATACTATCTAAATATGAGGCGGGAAGTTTATACGTAAATAGGGGTCGTTCTTCTCCTGGGGATAAAGTCGTTCCTTTTCCCAAGGTTACGTGTTGTGAAAGGTATCCGTATTCCAACATTTTGGGAAGTTGTTCTTTCAAAAACTGCTCAGGGTTGAGGGCATGCTGTTTTCCCTTGAACTTAAAGTAAATGGAATCAATGATGGCTGGCCCCAAGCCCTTGTTTTCGAGCACTTCTTGAAATACGATAGTGGAGTCGTTGCCCCCTTGGTTTGTCGTAAAATCCAATCGAGGTTTAACTGATAGCTTGCTTTGAACGCGCATGATGTCGGTTTGGTAAATGAAAATAGCCAACGTAAGCAAACTGATGACCATAGCCGAAATCCCCAATATACGGTCAGCATTGAATTTTTTCTTGGCAGACATACATTCTGGTTTGGTATGTTTTAAAGATAACGCATATTGGAAAAAGTCATCGGTTTTGAAGAATCTGTGCGAAGGGCTACCTTTAAAAAAAATTAAAGTTCAACTCATGCTTCGTACCCTTTTTTGCTGTTTTTTGCTGACCCTATGCTTTGAAATATCGGCACAACAACCCAACTTTTCGTATCTCGATATTTTTGACCTGCAATACGCTACGGACCCACAAATTTCTCCGGATGGGGAATGGATTGTGTATCGCCGAATGGGTTTTGATATTATGAAAGACCGTGCCGCCGGAAATCTATGGCTGTTGCGGAAGGATGGAAGCAATCATCAAAAGTTAACAACCCGTGAGGTTAGCGAACGCAGTGCCAGATGGTCTCCGCAAGGCGACCGAATTGCTTTTTCAAGTGTCACGAACGAAGGGGCTGAGATTTTTATGTATTGTGTAGCCTCAGGAAAAATAGCCAAGCTAACACAGTTGCCCTACTCTCCAAGTTCCATGACATGGTCTCCGGATGGCACGCAATTGGCCTTCTCTATGAATGTACCGAAAGCTCCTCCGGTAATTGCCAAAATCCCAAAAAAACCAAAGGGCGCCAAATGGGCCGATGCGCCGAGAATTACCGATAGAGTATATCACGAAGCAGACGGAAGGGGATACATCAAACCGGGCTTCAATCACATTTTCGTGATGCCTTCCAATGGGGGAGCCGTCCGGCAAATCACCTCTGGCGATTACCATCATCGCGGGATGCTTTCTTGGGGAAAAGATGGAAAGCACATCTATTTCTCCGCCAATCGAAGTGATAATTGGGAGTATGATTTCCGAAATAGCGAAGTGTACGCTGTTTCAACGGAGACCGGTGCTATTGAAGCCTTGACCGACAGGAATGGACCAGATTCGAATCCCACCGTTTCCCCCGACGGCAAGTACATTGCCTACCTGGGTTTTGAGGCCAAGGTCCAAGCGCATCAGGGACGCAAATTACAATTGATGGCCATCGATGGCTCCAATAAAAGAGAAATTTCTACCAATTTGGACCGAACGCTTTCTAATATCAAATGGGATGCGAAAAGCGGCGGTTTATACATCTACTATGACGATAAAGGAAATGGGAAAATCAGCCATATTTCCCTCTCAGGAAAGGTGACCGAAAAAGCAAACAATGTAGGTGGAACAACTTTGGGAAGACCGTATGCAAGTGGTTCTTATTCGGTGTCAAAGAACGGAACAATTGCGTTTACACAATCTACTCCTGAATACCCAGCTGAATTGGCCATTTTGGATGTAAAAAAAGGCTCAACTACAAAAATCACAGATTTGAGTAGTTCTTTACTGGACTACCGAACCTTGGGAAAGGTAGAGGAGGTGTGGTACAACTCTTCTGTCGATGGAAGGGATATTCAAGGTTGGGTGGTGTACCCTCCGAACTATGACGCGAAGAAAAAGTATCCGTTTATGGTGGAGAATCACGGTGGTCCCATTTTAAACTACGGGGACCGTTTTTCAATAGAGATGCAACTGTATGCTGCAGCAGGCTACGTTGTGTTTTATCCCAATCCTAGAGGAAGCACTAGTTATGGTGAAGAATTCGCGAACCTGCTATACAACAACTACCCCGGTGAGGATTACAATGATGTGATGGATGGAGTAGACCATTGTATTAAGATGGGTATTGCGCATGAAGACCAACTTTTTGTGACAGGCGGTAGCGCAGGAGGTATTATGTCGGCTTGGATGATTGGAAAAAACAATCGATTTGAGGCGGCCGTGGTAGCCAAACCGGTAATGAATTGGATTAGCAAAACACTTGTGGCCGATAATTACTTCTATTATGCCAACCACCGTTACCCCGGGCAACCTTGGGAGAATTTTGAGGGATACTGGAAATTTTCACCGATTTCACTCGTTGGTAATATAGAAACACCAACGATGGTCATGGTGGGAATGAACGATTTGCGGACCCCACCCAGTGAAGCGAAGCAGCTGTACCACGCATTGAAGTTGCGTAAGATTGAAACGGTATTGGTTGAAATTCCAGGGGCAAGCCACGGGATTGCCAGCAAACCAAGTAACCTAATTGCGAAAATTGCGCATACTTTGGCATGGTTTGACCGTTACGGGAATGCATCCGAAAATGAAGAATAAGAAAAGACACTGGCTTTGGAACCTCGTGATTGTACTCACGCTTTTAGTTTGTCTTTTAGCCTTTGTGGTACATTATCAGAACTGGTATAAGGTTAAGGATGGAGAAGTGAGAATCCTATCTGGGATTTACTATAAAACCATTCTGCTCTCAGCTATCGACAGCTTGGTTTGGGTAGATAAAATTCCGGAAATGGAACGTTCTCATGGTTTTTCATGGCTTTCCAAGGAAAAAGGAGTTTTTAAAGATTCCATCACAGGAGAAAAAGTTTATGTGTTTGTAGATGACCTCCAACAACAAAAAATAAAGCTGGTTCATAGCGATTCCCTTAAAGTATATTTTAATTTTGCCGACAGTCTGAAAACCCAAAAGGTCCATTTTGATTTAGATGAACAATTGACTTTGCTTGCAGCGCAAAAGTGACTTTGGCAAGGTGTATGCTACAGCTAATGAAACCATATTCCATGAAGCTTTTTCTATTGCTATTCTTCGGGTTTTCCATTTCTGTAATGGGACAACATACTTTGTCCGTGTCTTTGCATAATACGCCTTCATCTGATGGCGCTGTTAAAGTAGCCGTCTACGATTCGGAAGGGACGTTTTTGAAGTTTGATAGCGTGTACAAATCTGGAAGCGCAAAAGCAGACCAAAACAAAGTCGTGGTTCAAATTGAAGACGTTGCTGAAGGAAAATATGCTATTGCCGTATTCCACGATGCCAATGACAATAACGAACTAGATACGAATTGGTTGGGAATTCCAAAGGAAAAAGTAGCCTTTTCCAAAGCCAAAATGAAAGCCTTTGGCCCGCCCAAGTTCAAGGAATGCGCTTTCACCGTGACCAAGGATACCCAAGTTGATGTGTATTTTTAGCAAACCGTTTGGGTAATGATTTTCCATTACATTTTTTTCTTGCCAATTTAGAACGCGCTAAAAGTATCATGAGATTATTCAATAGACTTAGATTTTCCACCCTTAAAAATGGCAACGTTAAGCGTTATTTGGTTTACGCCATAGGCGAAATCATACTGATTGTTCTTGGTATTCTCATTGCGCTGAACTTTGACGCGAAAAAGGAAAGTGACCATAAAACGTTGCGAGAAATCAAAGTTTTGGAAGGTATCCGAGATGATATTCTAAGAGATACGGTCGACATCAACCTCAATATTCGAGGTTATGAATCGGTCATAAAATCCGATAGTTTGCTTTTAAGAGCTTTCGCGGAGCGAAAACCCTATGAACCCGGAATCAGCAACCATATTGTGTATCTCTACTTTCGTGACTTTTTGTTGGTTCTTCACCAATCTTCTTTTGAACAAGCAAAATCACAAGGGCTTGAAATTATATCAAATCAAAAATTACGTACTGACGTAAGCCGTTTATACGAATTTGATTATCATTACTTGCTTTTGCTAGAAAACGAATCAGGAACTAAACCAAAGCACCAACAAGTTTTAGACAATACCTTACTCGACCAGATTGAGTTTGTAAACCAATATGCCAAGGACTCCACGGGAACTATGGAAATGCTGTCAATGGTTACGGAAGAAACCTATTATGAACTCATGGATGACGCGAAATTCATGTTAATGCTAGGAATGGAACTCGAAATGAAGAGAGAGTTACTCCATTCCAAATACCGCCCAACGCTTGAACATGCATTAAAACTGGTTCAAGACATTGACAAGGAGTTGTTGAGATTGGAAGACTAGGCTACTTTTTTACTAGTATGAATAGCTTGATTTGGGCAAGATGAAAAAATAGGACCATGATTTTGACTGAAAATATATCTTTTATTGGAGCACTTTATGGCCTTCTAGCCGTTTGTTTTGGCGCTTTTGGCGCACACGCTCTGAAAAAGAAACTTACCCCGGAACAATTGCAAAGTTTTGAAACCGGGGTAAAATATCAAATGTATCACGCGCTCGTTCTTTTAATTTTAGGATGGGCCATTCCTCTTCAGAAAACTTCGGATACCCTTATGGCGTGGTGTTTTGTCCTTGGTGTTTTCCTATTTTCTTTCAGTATTTATGGTTTGGTCTTAAGCGCAAGTGCAGGGAGAAAAATGCGATGGTTGGGACCGGTGACGCCCCTTGGAGGACTACTTTTGGTCCTCGGTTGGGCATTGTTGGCTTATCATCTACTGGTGTCTTGACGGCGCAGGTACATGTTCCCATTGATTGTTTTGAGATTCAAACGGCTCGAAGCTGAATCAAAACTTCCACTCACTTTTTGTCCAACATGTTGGTCCGAAATATTAAGTTTTAGGCTTTCATCAGCATAGATTTCTCCGTGAATCGTGCTGGCTTTAAGAGAGGTATTCTTGACCACCAAGTCAATCTCACCATTAATGGTCCTCAAGTCCAAATCCCCCTTGAAGGTTTTGATGTCAATATTTCCGTTGATGAGGTCTGCCATAAAATCCCCTTCAATGATTTCAGACTCCAAATCTCCATTGATACTGCTCACTTTAAACGAACTGTTTTTGGGAACATAAAGCGTGTAAAAGAAACGGCACAAGTCTCCACTGTTATACCAATAACGGGTATCTCTTGTTTTCTTTCCATATTCTTGAAAGGCTTTGAAAATGGCTTCTGGTTTTGAGGTAATCCTTAGATAATCTTTCTTTTCATCGATAACCAATTCATATTTGTCAATGAATCGGTCTTCGTCCACGACAATTTCAGCTTTGAAGTAGACTTCAGCCTTATCCCAAGTTTTGATTTCGATGTGTCGCGCAAACTTTACATCCATTTCAATTTCTTGATTGGTGTAGGCGAAAGTCTTTTCGATGATTTTTTGTCCGTTGACAAAACCGGTCAGGCTCAAAAGAAAAGCAATTGCTAAGATGTTTTTCATGACGGTTCGTTTTTTGATTGTGAATTAGAGTTTTCTGAGATAAATGCTACCGTTGGTGGACTTTAGTTTGATTGCCACCCCACCTCCGTTCACCGTCGCATTGGTTTTTCGGCTACTGTAGGTAGTCATGCCATCTTTTTTGATTTGCTTGATATCAAAATTGGAATACACCTCACCGTTTACAGTACTCATAGATAAGTTGGCAGGCGTGTCCCCAGGCATGGTAACGTCTACAGCGCCATTGGTGGTGTAAATGGAAATGGGAGAACCTTGGGTAACTTTACCAAAAGTGACTTCAATAGTTCCGTTAAGGGCATTTGCCGTCACCGGACCATTAATATTTTTAAGTTCAATACTACCATTTAGTTCCGCATCCACCTCAAGTTCAGAAGAGAAGCCCATGAGCTCAATATCTCCGTTCCAAGTACTTTTTACAGATACGTTCTGTGTTTTGGGAAGGTAAATGGTTCCTTTTTCTGATTTTCTGAGGTTTTTTACGATTAAGGTATTCCCATTGGTGACCACACTAAACCCAACATCGGTGTTGTCGGTTCCGCCTGCGCCAACCAATCGCAACCCTTTGGCACGGTCAGACTTCCATGAGGTCTTTCTCGCTTTAATAGTCAGCTTGTCATCATCAGCTGTTTTTACGACAATATCTGCTTTGGATTCGATTTTCACCCATTCGATGCCATCCAGCGACTGAGTATAATCGGTTTGGGCGTGCATTGTAGCGGCAAGTAATAGCGCTAAAAGGAGACTGTAATTTTTCATGATTTTCGTTTTTTGATTTTAAATGATTTTAGGCAGCCCTGTTTGAATCTGTTTTTTGATAAAGGGCTGTGTATCTTCTTGTTCTAATAATTTTTGCATAGGAGCTACGGCTCTTTTTTCTTGGATACTCACTAAAATATCAATGATGAGAATCTGTATGCTGGGGTTTTTCTCTTTTTCCAAAGCTTTGATGAAAACATCTTTTACTTTACCGTTTGCCGCGAATCGTGCTAACGCTTCCAAAGCCGTCAAACGAACGTTGTCGTTCTCATCATTCAGCATCCGCTGACTCAAGGCAGCTACAATCGCTTCATCGGGATTTGGAATTTCTTCAATGTAATTCACTCCTTGAATCCGCTTGCTTGCCGACTGATTTTCCATCAAGGAGAGCATCACTTGTTGTTTCATTACCAAGCTTTCGTTCTGCAACATTTCCAGGCTTTGATTTGACTTCTCTTTCTCAAAGAATCCACCCATTTGAAAGGAGGCTACCAATATCGCAACGCTTGCTGCTACTTTTAACAGGTTGGAAGCCCAATTGGATTTTTCCTTTTTCTGAGCTAATGGAACAACTTTTACCACTTCTGCCTTGGCTTCCTCCAAATCTTTGAGAAAAGCACTCTTTAAATTACCACTGGGAACTTCAACTTTTTCTGCCGCTATGGCACCGAATAGAATTCGCATTTCTTCTAGTTCCTTTTCGCAGTCAGAACAAGTTTTTAGATATGCTTCAAATTCGTTTCGTTTTTCGGGGGAGAGCATGCCATCCAAATATTCTGGAATATGCTCACTAAAACTATCTTTCGTCATGGTCAAATACTTTCTAAATAAATTGTTTTCAACTTCTTTAATACGCGGCAGACTTTGGTTTTAACAGCACCAGGAGTGCTACCCACAATTACCGCCAACTCTTCGTATCTAATTTCTTGGAATCGATTCAAGATGATGAGCTCTCTTTCATCAGGGCTCAACTGATTCAACGCATTTTGCAGGTGACTATATTCTTCATGGGCGTTGTTGGCATTTTCTGCTAAATGGGTGTGTACTTCATCAATGTCAGCGTGATGCTTATGTTGTCTTGAAAAATGTGTTTTCAGACTATTTCTTGCGATGGTGAACAACCAGGAAACGAAACTTCCGTTTTTGTAAGTGGTACGGTGCCGTATCAATTTCAGGAACACTTCCTGGGTCAAATCTTCGCTAAGCATTTTATCGCGACTCATCTTGTATAAAAAATTGTACACATGTTTATGGTGCCTGTCAAACAGTATGGTCAAAATGTCCAAGTTTCCTTGGGCGACCTGCTGCATCAATATTTCATCCGATTGGTTTTCCAATGTTTGTGTTAGCTGTCTTTATAGATGTATAGTCGGAAAATGGGAAAGCGTTACAAGCTAACCCGAAAAAAATTGAATTTGAATTTAAAAAGAAGGAAATCCTTTTAGTGGCAACCGCAGTCTTGACTACCACAAGCCTTATCAGACTTTGCTTTTTTAGGGCGAAGCAGTGATTTGGGCAAAATAAATTTGTACATCAAATACCCAATAGCAAGGCTTAGTACAAAATAGGCCAATATGTTTTGCAGAAAGTCCATTACTTCAAGATTTGATACGCTACTAAAGCAGCAAGATACGCAAAAGAGCCCATAAACACCAGTTGCAGTAAGGGCCATTTCCATGAGTTTGTTTCTCTTTTGACGATGGCCAACGTACTAGCACATTGCATGGCAAAGGCATAAAATAACATCAATGAGATACCGGTGGCTAGATTGAACAAGGGTTTTTTTCCGGATTCGTCCAATTCAGCTGCCATTCTACTTTTTATGGTCTCTTCTTGGTCATTGCCAACACTATATATAGTGGCCAGGGTACCCACAAAAACTTCGCGTGCAGCAAATGAAGTAAGCACGGCAATACCGATTTTCCAGTCATAGCCCAAGGGTTTCACCAAGGGTTCAATACCTTTTCCTAAATAGCCTATATAAGAGTGTTCCAACTTATAACTAGCTATTTCCTGTTCTCGGGCACTTTCCTTTAGAATGTTTCGCATTACACTAACTGAATCTTGCACTGATTTCAATCCTATCGCATTGGTTTGGTCAAACACACTGATTTTTGTGGTTTTCAGGTAGGCAGCAATATTATTTTGGATGTAGTTCTCGCTGTATGGGGTGAGTCCTTGTTTTTCTATTCGCTCATTTACGATGGTCTCAGCATTGTCAAAATCTTTTGAGAATCCATTGGAGCCCAAAAACCATAGAATGATGGAAATCGCTAGAATGATTTTTCCGGCGCCAAGCACGAAGCTTTTGGTTTTTTCCAAGACGGTGTATCCTACGTTTTTGAGAAGGGGTAGCCGGTAGATGGGCATTTCAATCATAAACACCGAACGATTGCGAACCTTCAAAATCTTGTTCAAAACAAAAGCAGATAAGATAGACATCGCAAAACCCAACACATATAAAAGGAAAAGCGTCAGGGCTTGATAATTCAAACCGAAAAAACGCTCTTTTGGAATAACAAGGGCGATTAGAATCAGATAGACTGGTAAACGGGCCGAACAGGTCGTAAAAGGCACCACAAGGATGGTAATAAGACGTTCCTTCCAATTTTCAATGGTACGGGTGGCCATTACGGCGGGAATGGCACAGGCCGTTCCTGAAATTAGAGGGACCACACTTTTACCACTCAAACCAAAAGGTCTCATGAGCTTATCCATCAAAAATACCACACGACTCATGTATCCCGACTCCTCCAAAATGGAAATGAAAAAGAACAAGAAAGCAATGGGCGGTATAAATACCACAATGCCGCCGATACCTGCAATAATCCCTTCAGCCAAAAGGCTGGTAAAAATACCTGACGGAAGCGTATTTTTTATAAACTCGCTTAAAGCGGAGAATTGTTCGTCTATAAAGTCACTAGGGTAGGTGCTCCAATCAAAAATGGCTTGGAAAATCAATAATAGGATACCAAAAAAGATAAGATAGCCCCAAACCTTGTGCGTGAGAATACGATCTAGTCTACCTTGAAAACCTTTAGCGGTTTTCAAATCCACTTGGTATGTCTTTTGGAGAACCTGATTAATGAACTGGTAGCGCAACACAGTTTCACGATGTTGCAATCGCTTCAGCTCAGTATTGGATTTGGTGGAGAAATTAGTGGCATCTTTTATGCGTTGTTTTTCGATGCGCATAAAATTGACATCTTGGGTAATAACCAGCCAAAGTTTATATAAGTTTTCTTTTGGAAAAACTTTCTGGAGTCTTGCAAAGTAGTTTTCTGAAATTCGGGAGACATCGGTATTGGGCGTGCTGGAAAGATGTCTATAATCTAGGATAAGTTGTTTTAGGATATCAATTCCGGTGTTCTTTCTCGTGCTGACCAAAGCAATTTTGGTGTCCAGCATTTGTTCCATGGTTTCGATGTCCAACGAAATGCCTTTTCGTTGCATTCGGTCCGCCATGTTGATTACCAATATCGTTGGAATTCGCAAATCTTTGATTTGGGTGAAGAGCAGCAGGTTCCTTTTCAAGTTCTCTACATCTGTAATCACTACAGCTACATCTGGAAAGTCCTTATCGTTTTTGTTCAGCAACAATTCCACTACAACACTTTCGTCAAGTGAGGTGGTATTCAAACTGTAGGTGCCAGGCAAATCAATAATATGGGCTTTGGTACCCCGGGGAAGTTTACAAATCCCTTGCTTTTTTTCAACAGTGATTCCAGGATAGTTCCCAACCTTTTGTTTCAATCCAGTGAGTTGATTGAAAATGGAGGTTTTACCCGTGTTGGGATTCCCGATAAGGGCTACATTGATGCTCTTACTCATTTGGGGTCTGTGCTTGGGCAATCGAAATTGGAATTTTTTGGGCCAAAGACCTTCTTATCGAAATATGGCTCCCATTCAAATTGATGTAAATGGGGTCTTTCAACGGCGCAATCTGAACCATTTCGACCCAGCCTCCCTGTAAACAGCCCAACTCAAGCAACTTGATGGGTAGTGCATCATCTTCAAAATCATGAATGATTCCTCTTTCACCAAGTTTTAAATCGATAACGGATTTCACCAAATTATTTAGAATGAGTTTAAGTAATCAAAAGTAGGGAAAAACTAGGGGAAGCTTATGCATATTTTCAAAAAACAAGGGTTTCAAGGGTTGTCATAGCTATTGCGGAGTATTGCAATATCGGAAAGTAGCTTTTCCATTTCCTCAATATTGGTTCCGTCGTAATAGCCTCGAATACGTCGCTCTTTGTCAACCAAAATGAAGTTTTCAGTATGAACCATATCGAATTCACCCCCATTCCCATCTGTTTTTACCGCGAGATAGGATTTTCGGGCCAACTCATAAATCTGTGCTTTGTCGCCCGTAACTAAATTCCATTTTTCATCCAATACCCCTTTTTCATCAGCGTAACGCCGTAGTTGGGCCACTGTATCGATTTGTGGGGTAACAGAGTGGGAAAGCAGCATTACATCCGGATAGGAGGCAATTTCCTCCTGTACGGCGGCCATGTTCTTGGTCATTATAGGGCATATGGTCAAACAGGTGGTGAAGAAAAAGTCCGCAACGTAAATCTTATCCTTATAATCTTGTTGTGTTATGGTTTTGCCATTTTGATTGACGAGTTCAAAATCTGCTATGGTGTGATACTTTTTCTTGTAATGAAGCGCACTGTCTACAAGTTCTTGACTCACCATCGAAGGTTGGTACACAGGAAGTCGTTCTTCCGGATTCAAGGCATTGTAGAATAAGCTTATCACAATGGCTGAGATTACCAAAAGTACGACGGCAAAGAACTTGTATTTCGCAAAGAAAGCTCGCATAATTGCAAAATTACGGGGCGTTGCCTAGATGTTCAAAAAGGTACGCCCGTTTTGTTCCTAAAACTTTCTTAAAAGAAAATCCGTGAATATTGGGGAATTTGGTATGCAAGGGTAAAAGATTACATTTGTGGGTTTAACAGACGACTGCTGATGAGCCCCATTTTAATTAAGACCATCCAATTCTTTTTAAGTCTTTCCTTGCTAATTATACTTCATGAATTGGGTCATTTTATTCCAGCAAAGTTGTTCAAGACCCGTGTAGAAAAGTTCTATCTCTTTTTCGACGTGAAGTTTTCCCTATTTAAAAAGAAAATCGGCGAAACAGTTTACGGTATTGGCTGGCTTCCATTAGGAGGTTATGTGAAAATTTCGGGAATGATAGACGAAAGCATGGACACCGAACAAATGAAAGAGGAACCCAAACCTTGGGAATTTCGGAGTAAACCCGCTTGGCAACGATTGATTATCATGTTGGGTGGCGTAACCGTAAACTTTGTTTTGGCCGTAATTATATATATTGGAATGGCCTATAGCTACGGAGAACAGTACATTCCCATGAGTAGCCTTCGTGATGGTATTTGGGTAACGGAAACTAAAATTGGAGATAAACTCGGTATTCAGACCGGAGATAAGATTTTGGAAGTTGACGGAAAACCCATTGAATCCGTAAATGGGGTTATCATTGAATTGATCAATGGCAATACCATGACTTTGGAAAGAAACGGCCAACGTATCTCACAAGACATCCCTGTTGATTTTATCGCAACCCTTGTTGAAGATGAAGATAGAGTTCGCTTTTTGCGAACACGGCAGCCTTTTGTGGTTGAAGGTGTAGAGAAGACATTGCACAATAAAGACGCTGACTTCCAGAAGAACGATGAGTTTTTGAGCATTAATGGGCAAGAAGCTATTTATTACGACCAAGTAGAATCCATTCTTCAGCAAAATAAAGGGCAGGAGATTGCAATACGTTTACAAAGAGATTCGGAAGTAAAAGAAGTAACAGCCAAGGTTAATTCCGAGGGAAAACTCGGCTTGAAATTAGGTGGTCTAACTTATGAGGACTGTCAAGAACGGGGCTATTTTGAGCTCAAAACGGTGAAATATTCCTTTTTAGAATCCATACCAGCAGGAATTCAAAAGGGTGTTGATATTCTAGGCGGCTACATCAAGCAAATGAAGAAAATATTCAACCCAGAAACGGGAGCTTATAAAGGTGTTGGCGGTTTTGGCGCTATTGGAGGCATGTTCCCAGATACTTGGAACTGGCCTGCTTTTTGGGCGACTACGGCCTTTATTTCCATTATTTTGGCCTTTATGAACATTTTACCCATTCCTGCTTTGGATGGGGGGCACGTGATGTTTTTGTTGTATGAAATGGTTTCAGGACGCAAGCCTAGCGATAAGTTTTTGGAGTACGCCCAAATGGTCGGTTTCTTTTTGTTGATAGGACTACTGTTGTTTGCCAACGGGAACGACTTATATAAATGGTTATTTAAATAGAAAAGCATTTTTTTTGCTTGTACCCTTTCGGGTAATCTATTATATTTGCACCCGCTAAATGCGATTTTCCTCCTTAGCTCAGTTGGTTAGAGCATCTGACTGTTAATCAGAGGGTCCTTGGTTCGAGCCCAAGAGGGGGAGCATTAATTAATAAGAAAGCTACACGAAAGTGTGGCTTTTTTGGTTTTTGGGTGTTAGGCGAGAAGTTTATCCTGAGCGAAGTCGAAGGGAGCCCAAGAGGGGGAGCATAATACTCATGAAAGCCATACGAAAGTGTGGCTTTTTCTTGTTTCTGGGTATTAGAGGAGAATCAATGGTCATATTCTTGACAAACAAACGGCAGGAACAATCTATCCTTGCGCTTTTTGTACCATGGCATTTGCAAAAGGCATCCTAAATATATTGCCGCGTATTTTTTTGAGTAGGAAAATAACCTAGCAATTTACTTCTCCCTATCACATAAAATGCAAATGTTGTGGTTCGACATCATTCCATAAAAAGCACATCACCAAGACTACTTTAGTCAGGTCTATTATTTCAATTTTAATTGAGGTTGAAAACCAGCCATTTAGATACATTCTAAATAAATCAGAAGCCTTTTAATTCTCGCCTTATTTTGTCATATTACTAATAAATTAACAGATTTTGGTAAACTGTGTAATTAAAACATAGCATTTATTAAACAAAATTGAATTTTGTTTAAACATTATCACATTTCACCAAACAACTAATCTAAATAAACTATGGCTAATGTATTATGGTTACAAGGAGGAGCTTGTAGTGGTAACACTATGTCTTTCTTAAATGCCGAAGAACCCACTGTGGTTGAGTTGATTACTGATTTTGGACTCAATATTCTTTGGCACCCGACAACGGGTCTTCAAATTGGAGACCAAGTACAAGACTTATTAAAGGATATCCTTGATGGAAAGGTCCAGATGGATATTCTGGTCTACGAAGGTTCTTTAATTCAAGGACCAAATGGTACGGGAACCATGAACTTCTTTGCAGACCGGCCCATGATGGATTGGATTAAGGAGCTTTCTGAAGTGGCGGGTTACGTGGTCGCTATTGGGGATTGTGCTACTTGGGGAGGTATTCCTGCAGTGCCACCGAATCCAAGCGAATCTACCGGACTACAATTCCATAAAAAAGCTAAAGGTGGTTTCCTCGGAGCAGATTACGTTTCCAAAGGTGGACTTCCGGTGATTAATGTGCCAGGATGTCCTGCACACCCAGATTGGATAACGCAGATTTTGGTAGCTATCGCTGTAGGACGTATTGGAGATGTTCTTATTGATGAATACCACAGGCCAAAAACATTCTTTACCAACTTTGTGCAAGATGGTTGTACGAACGTGACCAACTTTGCCCAAAAGGTTGATGGCGGATTTGGTACGCGCGGTGGCTGTCTCTTTTATGAGGTAGGTTGTAGAGGACCAATGACACGCGCCAGCTGTAACAACATTCTGTGGAACCGTCAATCCAGTAAAACACGAGCCAATCACCCCTGTTTGGGTTGCACCGAACCCGGATTTCCACACAATGACCTCCAAAAAGGAAGTGTCTTCAAAACCATGAAGTATTTGGGCTTTTTGCCTAAAGAAGTGCCTACGGGTAGAACCAAATTGGCCTATTATATGGAAGCAGGATTCCAAAAGGTACTTCCTACCAACAAAAGAATCATGGAAACTTCAAAATAATTGACAACTAACTAGAAAAGATAAAATGGCTGTTAAAGAATTGAATATTTCTCCCGTTGGTCGTGCAGAGGGAGATGTTGATGTAAAAGTCTAGATCGAGGAAGGAAAAGTGACGAAAGCCCATACGCAAGCCGCGATGTTTCGTGTGTTTGAAAAAATCTTGGCGGGCATAGATCCACAATCTGGATTGATTGTGACTCCTAGAATCTGTGGTATTTGTGGAGGTTCTCACCTCTATTGTGCTTCTTCAGCATTAGACACCGCTTGGGGAACGCAACTTTCGCCCAATGCTTTATTACTTAGAGCAATTGGACAAGCTACAGAAACCATTCAAAGTATTCCCAGATGGTTTTATGCCATCTTCGCTACGGATATGGCAAACAAAAAGTTTGCGAACAAACCGCTTTACAAAGAAGTAGTAAAAAGATGGTCAGCTTACGTGGGGGAGACCTTTCAGACGGGATTAACCGCAAGTGGACTTCCAGTACAGGTGTACGCACTATTTGGAGGGCAGTGGCCACACTCCAGCTATATGGTTCCTGGCGGTGTGATGTGTGCTCCTACCCTGAAGGATATCACAAGAGCTTACGCCATAATGACCCAATTCAAAAATGATTGGTTAGAGCCAGTTTGGTTGGGTTGTACCATTGAAAGGTATATGGAAATCAAGTCTTGGGAAGATATGTTGGCTTGGTTGGAAGAAAGTGATTCCCACAAAAACAGTGATTTAGGACTTTATATTAGAGCTGGACTAGAGTTTGGTTTGGACAAGTTTGGTAAAGGAGTTGAGAAATTCTTGGCTTTCGGAACCTACTTGCACAAAGACATGTACAATAATCCTACAATAGAAGGTAGAAACATGGCTTTAATTAGTCCAAGTGGTTTCTTCGATGGAGAGAATTGGCATGAGTTTGACCACATGAAGGTCAGCGAACATGTGAAGCACTCTTGGTTTGGTGACCAAGAAGATGGATTACACCCTTGGGATGAACCGATTCCAACACCTGTTAAGTCCCAGCCTTTGCA
>ERZ1740062.450-NODE-450-length-23081-cov-4.935291_pt1 | contig 23081 bp, 19 predicted proteins | sample MGYA00581741_ERZ1740062 | MGnify/ENA primary metagenome ERZ1740062 (study PRJEB43018, sample SAMN04849747) | marine metagenome | isolation source: floating plastic debris | place: Pacific Ocean | collected 2008-09-01 | study: EMG produced TPA metagenomics assembly...
AGCGAGCTTGACGTAGATGGTGAATTACTTGGCATAACTGATATTGTTGAAGAAAACAGGGGTATTTTAGAATCTATTCATTCTTGTGTACTTAGCAGTAAAAAGGGAATAGTAGAACTTGATAAGTCCATCAAGAGGTTACTATTTAACCAAAACCCAGAATTGATTGTTATTGAAACTTCTGGAAGTTGTCACCCCATGCCCCTGATATCCTATTTCGAGCATCATGAGCAGGTCATGCTTACGGGTGTTTTTGCCTTGGCAGATAGCCTTATGTTGGCGCACGATTATGATTATGGCCAAAGTCTAGTGCCAAAAATGCAAAGCAATCTAGCACAAAACAAAAGAGATACCGTAAACCTTTTGGTCGAGCAGATTCTGTTTTGCAGTCATTTACTCCTTACCAAAGCGGACCGTATTGATAAAAGTAAACTACCGGAAATCGCATCCCATATTCAAACGATAAATCCTTTTTCATCCACACACTCCGTACACTTTGGAAAACTTGCTATTGAATCGTTACTGGAACTTGAAGAATACGATTATTATAGGGTTGCCCAAATGGTTGAGGAGTTAGAACCCGTTTTGGCAGCTGAGGAAGAGGCCGATAGACCCTATAACTTAGCGACTAGGGTCATTAAGGATGACCGGCCCTTTCATCCCCAACGTCTATGGGAAATCTGCCACGAATATCTAGATAAGCGGATTTATCGCAGCAAAGGTTTCTTTTGGCTCGCGAGCCGAGATAAATATTCCCTTTTGTGGAATCAGGCTGCAGGTAGTATAAGTCTTGAGATTATTGGGTCTTGGCGCGCAGGAATCCTTGAAGATGAAGACAACGGCCTTTCTGAAATGGAGCTACGATTGTTGGAAGAAAAACTAGCGGAAGAAACAGGTAGGTTTGGAGACCGCCATTGCGACCTTACCGTAATTGGCGATGCAACCCAAGTAGACCGATTTACCAATGCCCTAAATTCTTGTTTTCTTACCGATGAAGAAATAGAACTCTGGAGAAATGGTTATGACTTTGAGGACCCATGGCCGAAGAACCTCGTGAAAATGATGAATTAAGCCTTTACAAGACCGGACGTTCTTAAAGCTACTCCAATACGCCTAAAAGTTGCTGTCGAATCTCTTATGCTTCTCCTGTAGGACCAAAATTTAATGGAATAGAAGGCTGCTCATAATCTTTTATGGTACCATGTGCCTTTTCAAAACGGGCAACATTATCACTTAACGCTTTGAGAAACTTTTTGGCATGTTGTGGGGTCAAAACAATTCTGCTTTTCACTTTTGCCTTGGGTGCTCCAGGCATCATGCTAATAAAATCCACCACGAACTCGGAAACGGAGTGGTTGATAATCGCCAAATTGGAATAGATTCCTTCTGCAGTTTTTTCATCCAGCTCAATATTGATTTGCTTCTGCTGGTTTTTATTGTTTTCTGACATGGATATCCTTTAAAAAAAGAAAACCCTGGCCTAAGCCAGGGTTATTAGATTAAAATTTGAATTCTTCCTTTCGTGCCATGATTTCATCGTACTCTTCTTTTGAGCCCACGATGATACTATCATAATCACGCATACCGGTACCGGCAGGAATCTTATGTCCTACAATCACATTTTCTTTCAAACCTTCCAAAGTATCTACCTTACCGTTTACAGCGGCTTCGTTCAATACTTTAGTGGTTTCTTGGAAAGAAGCAGCAGAAATAAAGGACTTGGTCTGCAGTGATGCACGGGTGATTCCTTGAAGGATTGGTGTAGCCGTAGCCGCAACTGCGTCACGGGCGGTTACCAACGTCTTATCTTCACGACGCAAGATGGAATTCTCATCCCTCAGCTCACGTGCGGTTACGATTTGACCTGCTTTCAAGTTCTCAGACTCTCCCGCTTCTTCAACAACCTTTTTACCAAAGATTTCATCGTTTTCGCGGATAAAGTCGTCTTTATGCACCAATTGGTTTTCCAAGAAGGTTGTATCCCCAGAATCCTCAATACGTACTTTACGCATCATTTGGCGAACTACAACTTCAAAGTGTTTGTCGTTGATTTTCACCCCTTGGAGACGGTAAACTTCCTGTACTTCATTTACCAAATACTGCTGTACCGCAGAAGGTCCTTTGATGGCCAAGATGTCTTCTGGTGTAATAGAACCATCAGACAAAGGCATACCCGCGCGTACATAGTCGTTTTCCTGAACCAAAATCTGGTTGGAAAGCTTCACCAAGTACTTCTTAATCTCACCGGTTTTAGACTCGATGATAATCTCACGGTTACCTCTCTTGATTTTCCCGAAGGAAACTACACCATCAATTTCACTTACCACGGCAGGATTCGAAGGATTACGCGCTTCGAAAAGCTCGGTTACCCTTGGAAGACCTCCTGTGATATCCCCTGCTTTGGCAGATTTTCTTGGAATCTTCACAAGAATCTTACCTTCCTTGATTTTGTCCCCGTCATCAACCATGATGTGCGAACCTACAGGTAGGTTGTATGAACGTAGCGTCTCTCCTTTACCATCTTTGATCAAAAGGGTAGGAATCAACTTTTTGTTTCTGGATTCAGAAATTACCTTTTCTTGGAAACCGGTTTGTTCATCGATTTCTACTTGGTACGTTACGCCTTGCTCAATATTCTCATACGCAATTTGTCCTGTAAATTCTGAAACGATAACCCCATTGTAAGGGTCCCACTGACAAATGACAGTGTCTTTTTTGATTTTATCGCCATCTTTTACGAACAATTGTGAACCATAAGGAATGTTGTTGGTACTCAATGTAATTCCAGTGTTGGCATCGACAATCTTGATTTCAGAAGTTCTGGAAATCACGATATTGGACTTTTCACCTTCACTATTTTCACCTACCACCGTACGCAAGTCTTCAATTTCAGCAACACCATCGAACTTCGCTTCCAACTTGTTGTCTTCCGAAATGTTTCCGGCAATACCTCCCACGTGGAACGTACGAAGCGTAAGCTGTGTACCAGGCTCTCCAATAGACTGGGCCGCTACCACACCAACGGCCTCTCCACGTTGTACCATTTTATTGGTGGCCAAGTTTCGACCGTAGCACATTACGCAAATCCCTTTGGGCGCTTCACAAGTCAGCGGAGAACGTACTTCAACTTTCTCAATTGGAGCCGCATCGACTTTCTTCACTTCAGCTTCAGAAATTTCTTGACCCGCTTTCAACAACAATTCTTCTGTCAACGGATTGTATACATCATTTAGTGATACTCTACCCAAGATTCGTTCACCAAGGGTTTCCACTACTTCTTCATTTTTCTTCAAAGCCTCAACCTCAATACCACGAAGCGTACCGCAGTCTTCGATATTGATTATTACGTCTTGGGATACATCTACCAAACGACGTGTCAAGTAACCCGCATCCGCAGTTTTCAAAGCGGTATCAGCCAAACCTTTACGCGCACCGTGAGTAGAGATAAAGTATTCCAAAATCGAAAGTCCTTCCTTAAAGTTGGAAAGAATCGGGTTTTCAATAATCTCACCACCCCCTGCTGTAGATTTTTTTGGTTTTGCCATCAATCCACGCATACCAGTCAACTGGCGAATCTGTTCCTTGGAACCCCTCGCACCCGAATCCAACATCATATATACTGAGTTGAATCCTTGTTGATCTTCGCGAATACGTTTCATGGCCAACTCCGTTAACATGGCGTTGGTAGAAGTCCAAACATCAATAACCTGGTTATACCGTTCGTTATTGGTGATAAGACCCATGTTATAATTCATCATAATGCCATCTACTTGTTCGTTGGCATCATCAATCATTTCATGCTTTTCCGCAGGGATGATGATATCACCTAAACTGAAGGAAAGTCCTCCTTTAAAGGCGAATTCATACCCCATGGTCTTAATTTTATCCAAGAAATCCGCGGTAGCAGGTACATCGGTCACCGCCAAAATATCACCAATGATATTTCTTAAGGCCTTTTTATTCAATACCTGGTTGATAAATCCGGCTTGTTCTGGTACCACACGGTTGAACAACACACGACCTACGGTAGTTTCGATGATTTGATTCACCAACTCTCCTTCATCGTTGAAATCCTTCACGCGAACTTTGATACCCGCGTTCAAGTCAACCTTACCTTCATTGAAAGCGATAACCACCTCTTCATCCGAGTAGAAGGTCAAACCTTCACCTTGAATAGGCACTTCTTTCGTTGATTTTCGCTCTTTTGTCATGTAGTACAAGCCCAAAACCATATCCTGTGATGGAACGGTAATTGGCGAACCATTAGCAGGGTTCAAGATGTTTTGGGAAGCTAACATCAACAATTGCGCTTCCAAGATGGCCTCAGGCCCCAATGGAAGGTGCACTGCCATTTGATCCCCATCAAAATCCGCGTTAAATGCGGTACATGCCAATGGGTGCAAGCGAATCGCCTTACCTTCAATCAGTTTAGGCTGGAATGCTTGAATACCCAAACGGTGCAACGTGGGGGCACGGTTCAAGAGTACTGGGTGTCCTTTGATAACGTTATCAAGAATATCCCAAACTACAGGCTCTTTTTTGTCAATTATCTTCTTGGCAGATTTCACCGTCTTAACGATACCTCTTTCGATAAGTTTTCGAATCACGAAAGGCTTGTACAACTCAGCAGCCATGTCTTTTGGCAGACCACATTCGTACAATTTCATTTCAGGACCTACAACAATTACCGAACGAGCAGAATAATCCACACGCTTACCAAGCAAGTTCTGACGAAAACGTCCTTGCTTTCCTTTCAAAGAATCTGAAAGGGATTTTAGCGGACGGTTTGATTCTGTTTTTACTGCCGAAGCTTTTCTGGTGTTATCGAACAACGAATCGACCGCCTCTTGCAGCATACGCTTTTCATTACGCAAGATTACCTCAGGTGCTTTGATTTCCATCAAACGCTTCAACCGATTGTTACGGATAATAACCCTTCTGTACAAATCGTTCAAATCGGAAGTCGCAAAACGACCACCATCCAAAGGCACCAATGGACGCAATTCTGGCGGAATTACTGGAACCACTTTCATGATCATCCACTCCGGATTGTTCTCACGGTTCTGTTGTGACTCACGGAAGGCTTCCACCACCTGAAGACGTTTTAAGGCCTCAGTTTTTCGTTGCTTGGAAGTTTCAGTGTTTGCTTTGTGACGCAACTCGTAGGAAAGTTGTTCCAAATCGATACGTGAAAGCAAATCAATCAAACATTCTGCACCCATTTTAGCAATGAACTTGTTTGGGTCAGAATCTTCCAGGTACTGGTTTTCTTGAGGAATGGATTCTAAAATGTTCAAGTACTCTTCTTCAGTCAAGAAATCCATTTTGTTGATTTCCTCACCTTCAGGTCCTTTAGCAATACCCGGTTGGATAACAACATATCTTTCGTAGTAGATAATCATGTCCAACTTTTTGGAAGGCAATCCCAAAAGGTATCCAATTTTATTGGGCAGCGAACGGAAATACCAGATGTGTGCCACAGGCACTACTAAATTGATATGTCCTACTCGGTCCCTACGTACCTTTTTCTCGGTAACCTCAACCCCACAACGGTCGCAAACAATACCGCGGTAGCGAATACGCTTGTACTTTCCACAAGCACATTCGTAGTCTTTTACCGGGCCAAAAATTCGCTCACAAAACAAGCCATCGCGCTCAGGTTTGTGCGTACGGTAGTTAATGGTCTCAGGCTTCAATACCTCTCCTCGGGATTCAGCCAAGATAGCTTCTGGAGAAGCCAAACCGATGGAGATTTTATCAAACCTTTTTGGTACGTTATTATCTTTAATTCTAGCCATTTGTATATGGAAATAAAATAATTAAAACTGTATTCTAGTGTTCTACTCTTCCAATCGGATATCCAAGCCCAAACCTTTCAGTTCGTGCATCAATACGTTGAAAGATTCTGGCAATCCAGGTTCTGGCATGGTCTCACCTTTTACGATGGACTCATAGGTCTTCGCGCGTCCAATAACATCATCAGACTTCACGGTCAAGATTTCACGTAGGGTAGATGAAGCACCGTATGCTTCAAGCGCCCACACTTCCATTTCCCCGAAACGCTGACCACCAAACTGGGCTTTACCACCTAACGGTTGTTGCGTAATCAAAGAGTATGGTCCAATTGACCTTGCATGCATCTTATCGTCCACCATGTGGCCCAATTTCAGCATGTAGATGACCCCAACGGTAGCGGCTTGGTCAAAACGTTGACCGGTACCACCATCATATAGGTTGGTATGTCCAAATCTTGGAACACCTGCTTCATCGGTAAGTGCATTAATCTGGTCCAGTGTAGCTCCATCGAAAATTGGCGTACCGTATTTTCTACCCAATTTCTGTCCGGCCCAACCCAAAACGGTTTCATAAATCTGACCAATGTTCATACGAGAAGGTACCCCTAGCGGATTCAATACGATATCCACTGGTGTTCCATCTTCCAAGAAAGGCATATCTTCTTGACGAACGATTCGTGCCACGATACCTTTGTTACCGTGACGACCTGCCATTTTATCACCTACTTTCAGCTTACGCTTTTTGGCAATATACACCTTGGCCAACTTCATGATACCTGCTGGTAACTCATCCCCTACAGAGATGGTGAACTTGTCACGTCTTAGGTTACCTTGAATGTCGTTCAACTTGATTTTGTAGTTGTGGAGCAAATCGGCAACAAGCACGTTAGTCTTGTCATCGGTGGTCCAACTGCCACTAATCAAGTGCGCGAAGTCATCAACGGAATTCAACATTTTCACAGTGTACTTTTTCCCTTTCGGCAAAACTTCTTCGCCCAAATCGTTCATTACACCTTGTGATGTTTTACCGCTTACCAGACCGAACAACTTCTCAACTAAGATGTCCTTCAGCTGCTGGAACTTCACTTCATAATCCATTTCCAATCTGGAAATAGCTTCTTTATCTTCAGAACGCTTACGCTTGTCTTTGATGGAACGTGAGAACAATTTCTTGTCTATCACAACTCCTCGCAAGGATGGAGAAGCTTTCAAAGAAGCATCTTTAACATCCCCTGCCTTGTCACCAAATATGGCACGCAATAGTTTTTCTTCAGGTGTTGGGTCAGACTCCCCTTTCGGAGTAATCTTACCAATCAGAATATCACCAGGCTTCACTTCTGCTCCGATGCGAATCATACCGTACTCGTCCAAATCCTTGGTCGCTTCTTCCGAAACGTTAGGAATATCGTTGGTCAATTCTTCAGCACCTAGTTTAGTGTCACGAACTTCCAAGGCATACTCGTCGATATGGATAGAGGTGAAAATATCTTCACGAACTACTTTCTCGGAGATTACAATCGCATCCTCGAAGTTGTATCCTTTCCAAGGCATGAAAGCTACTTTCATGTTACGACCCAAAGCCAATTCTCCGGCTTGTGTCGCGTACCCTTCACAAAGTACCTGTCCTTTTTTCACCTTGTCCCCTTTTCTAACGATAGGCTTCAAGTTGATGGAAGTTCCTTGGTTGGTTTTTCTGAATTTCACCAAGCTATAGGTCTTGGTATCTTCTTCAAAACTTACAAGTCGCTCTTCTTCTGTTCGGTCGTATCGGATGGTGATTTTCTCAGCATCCACGTATTCAGCAACCCCGTCACGCTCTGCATTAATCAAAACACGTGAGTCAGTGGCAACTTGTCTTTCCAAACCAGTACCCACAATTGGTGAATCAGGACGCAATAATGGAACGGCCTGACGCATCATGTTCGACCCCATCAAGGCACGGTTTGCATCATCATGCTCCAAGAAAGGAATCAAAGAAGCTGAAATGGATGCAATTTGGTTAGGAGCGACATCCGTGTAGTTTACCTCTCCTGGGTCAACCACTGGGAAATCACCTTCCTCGCGCGCAATTACTTTATCGGAATCAATCTGTCCATCATCTTTCATTGGAATGTTAGCCTGGGCTATTTTCATTCCTTCTTCTTCCTCTGCGCTCAGATAAGTAAATTCTTTCGTATTCACTTTACCATTCTCCACCTTTCTATATGGTGTTTCCAAGAAGCCCATTGGGTTCACCTTGGCGAAAACTCCCAAAGAAGATATCAAACCAATGTTTGGACCTTCAGGCGTTTCAATCGGACAAAGTCTACCGTAATGGGTATAGTGTACGTCACGTACCTCAAAACCAGCTCTTTCACGAGAAAGACCTCCTGGCCCTAAAGCAGACAACCTTCTTTTATGGGTAATCTCTGCCAACGGATTCGTTTGATCCATGAACTGAGACAACTGATTCGTACCGAAGAAAGAATTGATAACCGAAGAAAGCGTCTTCGCATTAATCAAGTCAATCGGAGTAAATACCTCGTTATCCCTTACGTTCATACGCTCACGAATGGTACGCGCCATACGGGCTAGACCAACACCAAACTGAGAGGACAACTGTTCTCCAACAGTTCTAACCCGACGGTTTGACAAGTGGTCGATATCATCAATCTCCGCTTTCGAGTTGATCAACTCGATAAGGTACTTGATGATAGTAATGATATCTTCTTTGGTCAAGACTTCTTTGTCCATTCCGATATCAAGGCCCAACTTTTTGTTCATTCGATAACGACCTACTTCTCCCAAGCTATAGCGTTGGTCAGAGAAGAAAAGCTTGTCGATGATACCACGTGCGGTTTCTTCATCGGGCGGCTCAGCATTACGCAATTGGCGGTAAATATGTTCAACCGCTTCTTTCTCCGAGTTGGTCGGGTCTTTTTGAAGCGTATTATGGATAATACCGTAATCAGACTGTGCATGGTTCTCTTTGTGGAGCAGGATGGTTTTTACATCTGCATCCAAAATTTCGTCTACGTGTTCTTTTTCAAGCACAGTGTCACGGTCCAAAATGATTTCGTTTCTTTCGATGGAAACTACCTCACCGGTATCTTCATCCACGAAATCTTCATGCCATGTATTCAATACCCTTGCGGCAAGCTTTCTACCCAATACTTTTTTGAGTCCTGCTTTTGACACTTTTACTTCTTCGGAAAGGTCAAAGATTTCCAAGATATCTTTATCCCTTTCGTATCCGATGGCTCTGAAAAGTGTGGTTACGGGTAATTTTTTCTTTCTATCAATATAAGCGTACATCACCCCGTTAATGTCGGTGGCGAATTCAATCCAAGACCCTTTGAATGGGATTACCCTGGCTGAATATAGCTTGGTTCCATTGGCGTGGAAGGATTGTCCGAAGAACACCCCTGGTGAACGGTGCAATTGTGAAACTACAACTCGCTCTGCCCCGTTGATGACAAAAGTACCACTAGGAGTCATGTAAGGGATGGTTCCCAAATACACATCTTGAACAATGGTTTCAAAATCTTCGTGTTCTGGGTCGGTACAGTACAATTTCAAGCGCGCCTTTAGGGGAACGCTATACGTTAGTCCTCTTTCGATACACTCTTGGATGGAGTATCGTGGGGGATCAATGAAATAGTCCAAAAACTCGAGAACGAATTGGTTTCGAGTGTCGGTAATGGGAAAGTTCTCCATGAAGGTGTTGTACAAACCTTCGTTGCCTCTCTCATCGGATTTTGTTTCAAGTTGGAAAAAGTCTTGGAACGACTTAATCTGGATGTCCAAGAAATCCGGATATTCCGGTATGTTCTTAGCGGATGCGAAGTTTACTCTTTCAGTCTGATTAGTGAACATCAATGGACAAATATTTGATCATGAATAAATAGGGTTGGTGTATGGCTCTATACACGCCTCATTAAATAGGCTAAGGTCTAATCCGCCAGAGGCGGAAAAGACCTTTAAAAACCTGTATGGTAAAAGCTATTATTTAAGCTCAACTTCTGCTCCTGCTTCTTCCAAAGATTTTTTGATACCTTCTGCTTCGTCTTTAGCAACTCCTTCTTTAACAGCTTTAGGAGCACTATCAACAATCTCTTTAGCATCTTTCAATCCAAGTCCAGTAAGTTCCTTAACCAATTTCACTACAGCTAGTTTAGAACCACCTGGAGCTTTAAGGATTACGTCGAACTCTGATTTTTCCTCAGCAGCATCTTCACCACCGCCAGCAGCAGCACCTCCACCAGCAACTGCAACTGCAGCAGCAGCAGGCTCGATACCGTACTCTTCTTTTAGGATGTCGGCCAACTCATTAACCTCTTTTACGGTAAGGTTAACCAACTGTTCTGCAAAATCTTTTAAATCTGCCATTTTTCTATCGTTTAATCAAATTTGTAAAATATACTTAGTAATTGTGCGCGAATTATTTTTCAGAAAGGGTCTTCAAGATACCAGCTAATTTACCGCCTCCGGATTTCAAACCAGAAATAACGTTTTTGGCAGGGGATTGTAACAATCCGATGATATCTCCAATAACTTCCTCTTTGGACTTGATGTTTACCAAGGCCTCCAAGTTTTCATCCCCAACGTAAACGGCTTCTTCAATGAAAGCACCTTTCAAAAGGGGTCTATCGGATTTCTTTCTGAAGTTTTTGATAAGTTTTGCTGGTGCGTTTCCTGTTTCGGAAAGCATCAAAGAGGTGTTCCCCTTCAATACTTCAGGAAGCTCACCAAACTCCTTATCAGAAGCTTCCATTGCTTTTGCAAGCAAGGTATTTTTTACAACCGCCAATTTAATATTGGCTTTGAAACATGCTCTTCTCAAGTTAGAAGTTGTTGTTGCATCCAACCCTGAAATATCAGCCAAATAGATATTGGCATTTTCAGCCAGTTGAGCCGTCAAATCTTCTATTACTACTGCTTTTTCTTCTCGTGTCATAGATGTACGTTTTAACTGCCCTAGGCTTAAACTGCTTTAGGATCTAGTGCAACACTTGGGCTCATGGTAGTAGACATGTAAATACTTTTCATGTATACCCCTTTGGCCGCTGCAGGTTTCAATTTGTTCAATGTATCGATAAGCTCTTTTGCATTTCCAGCGATTTTATCGGCAGAAAAAGAAGCTTTTCCGATGGCGGCATGTACGATTCCAGTTTTGTCCACTTTAAAATCGATTTTACCACCTTTTACATCTTTCACGGCTTTGGCAACATCCATGGTTACCGTACCGGTTTTTGGATTAGGCATTAAACCTCTTGGTCCTAAAACTCTTCCTAAGGGTCCAAGTTTTCCCATAACGCTCGGCATGGTGATGATGACATCAACATCGGTCCAACCGCCTTTGATTTTATCCAAATATTCGTCCAACCCTACGAAGTCAGCTCCGGCTTCTGTTGCTTCGGCTTCCTTGTCTGGAGTCACTAACGCTAAAACTTTTACCTCTTTACCGGTACCGTGTGGCAATGTTACCACACCACGAACCATTTGATTTGCCTTACGAGGGTCAACACCCAAACGTACAGCAAGGTCTACAGAGGCATCAAATTTTACGTTGGTAATTTCTTTTACTAAAGCAGAAGCTTCATCCAAAGAATAGAGTTTGTTACGATCTATTTTAGCGTGCGCTTCTTTTTGCTTTTTTGTCAATCTTGCCATTGTAAAGTCTTTACGATGTTAAAAAGGTTTAGGTCCAGATACTTTCAGTCCCATAGATCTTGCTGTACCTGCAACCATTTTCATGGCTGATTCCACGGTAAAAGCATTCAAATCCACCATTTTATCTTCGGCGATATTTTTTACTTGATCCCAGGTTACTGAACCGGATTTTACCCTATTGGGTTCTCCAGATCCTTTTTTAATTTTCGCTGCTTCCATCAATTGAACCGCCGCTGGTGGAGTCTTTACAACAAATTCGAAAGACTTGTCTTTATAAACGGTGATAACCACAGGTAAAACTTTACCCGGTTTGTCTTGGGTTCTTGCATTAAACTGCTTGCAGAACTCCATGATGTTAACACCGGCAGCACCTAAGGCGGGTCCAACCGGTGGCGATGGATTCGCAGCACCTCCCCTAACTTGTAGTTTAACTACCTTATCTACTTCTTTTGCCATTGTTTCTGATTAATAATGAAAGCGTGTCAATTGGAAGCAACACAACTTTACGATATTGTAACAGCTCTTTTATATTAGAAATTGGATTTAAGATTCAAGACGCTAGACCTGTACTTAACATTTCAACTGCCTAAAAGCTCTCGTCTCTTTAATCCAACAATCCATTTACACTTTTTCAACCTGCATATAGCTCAATTCCAATGGTGTTTTTCTTCCGAAAATCTTCACCATTACTTCAAGCTTCCGCTTCTCTTCATTGATTTTTTCAACTGTTCCGTTAAAACCGTTGAAAGGTCCATCAATTACCTTCACCGTTTCGCCCAAGATGAATGGAATAGCAACATTATCTGTATTCACAGCCAACTCATCCACTTTACCGAGCATACGGTTCACCTCAGATTTACGCAATGGAACAGGGTCGCCGCCTTTGGTTTCCCCTAAAAAACCAATCACGTTGGTGATAGATCGAATAATATGAATCATTTCACCACCAAGGTTTGCCTTAATCATAATGTATCCAGGAAAGTAAACCCGTTCTTTGTTGATTTTCTTTCCATTCCGGATTTGCACTACTTTTTCAGTAGGTACTAAAACATCTTCCAAGTAATCTCCAAAACCATTGCGCTCCACCTCACTTTCGATGTAACCTTTGATTTTGTTTTCTTGTCCGCTCACCGCTCGGACCACATACCATTTTTTCTCTAGCACTTCCGACATTACGAACTATCCTATTACGTTATCAAAATACAGGGTAATCAATTTGCTGAACAAAGAGTCAACTCCCCAAGTAGCCAAAGCAAACAAAATGGAAAAGACCGCAACAACGACCATTAGATTTGATGCCTTCTCTCGGCTTAGCCAAGTGACATTATTCTTTAGTTCTTCAAATGATTCCTTTACGTATGTCAACATAACAGCTCTTGTATTTTCTTGCATGCTTCGACGCTGCTCAGCACAAGCTTCGTAGAGACTCGCATGCTTTCTAAATCTTCGCACGGGAGGAGAGACTCGAACTCCCGACACCTGGTTTTGGAGACCAGTGCTCTACCAACTGAGCTACACCCGTTTATATTTACACTGAAAGGTATCCCGCCTGAGCGGAACACCCTTTAGTGCAATACTATGTTTATACTCTAAAAATTAATCTAGAATTTCAGTAACCTGACCAGCACCTACTGTTCTACCACCTTCACGAATCGCGAAACGTAGTCCAACACTCAATGCAATAGGCTGAATCAAATCAACCGTAATAGTAAGGTTGTCACCAGGCATAACCATCTCAACTCCATCAGGAAGGTTGATGTTACCTGTTACGTCTGTAGTTCTTACGTAGAACTGAGGACGGTAGTTGTTATGGAATGGAGTGTGACGACCACCTTCTTCTTTCTTAAGGATATATACCTCAGCTTTGAATTTAGCGTGTGGTGTTACAGAACCAGGCTTACAGATAACCATACCTCTTTTGATATCGGATTTTTCAATACCTCTCAAAAGGATACCTACGTTATCTCCCGCTTCACCTCTATCCAAAATCTTACGGAACATCTCTACACCAGTAATAGTAGAAGCCAATTTCTCAGCACCCATACCAATGATATCAACAGCATCACCAGTGTTGGCAACACCTGTCTCATTACGACCTGTTGCATCAGTACCACGACCAGTAATGGTGAATACGTCTTCAACTGGCATCAAGAAATCCTTATCGATATCTCTTTTTGGAAGCTCAATCCACTCATCAACTGCTGCCATCAATTCCATAACAGTGTCGACCCATTTTTGCTCACCGTTCAAAGCACCAAGTGCAGAACCGGCAATAACAGGACCATTGTCACCATCGTACTCATAGAAAGAAAGCAATTCTCTTACCTCCATTTCAACCAATTCCAAAAGTTCGTCATCATCCACCATGTCAACTTTGTTCAAGAAGACAACAATACGTGGAATACCCACCTGACGACCCAATAGGATGTGCTCTCTAGTTTGTGGCATAGGACCATCAGTAGCAGCAACAACCAAAATAGCACCGTCCATCTGGGCAGCACCTGTAACCATGTTCTTTACGTAATCCGCGTGACCAGGACAGTCAACGTGTGCGTAATGACGGTTTTCAGTTTGATATTCAACGTGCGACGAATTAATAGTAATACCACTTTCTTTTTCTTCTGGAGCGTTGTCGATAGAATCGAAGCTTCTAAGCTCAGAAAGACCAGCATTGGCCAAAACCGTTGTAATAGCGGCAGTCAAAGTTGTCTTACCGTGGTCAACGTGTCCAATAGTACCAATATTTAAGTGTGGTTTGGAACGATCAAAAGTTTCCTTTGCCATTTTAAATGATTTTAATCTTAGTTTATATTAGTGTACAAATCGTTTTTGAGCCAATGACGGGATTTGAACCCGTGACCTCTTCCTTACCAAGGAAACGCTCTACCCCTGAGCTACACCGGCTTAATGGGTCTTACAGGGTTTTGCGTTTTGCATGCGGTTTGACCGTACGAGTCAAACGTTACACCCTCACTTGAAATCCTTCAAGTTTAGAGCGGGAGACCGGGTTCGAACCGGCGACATTCAGCTTGGAAGGCTGACGCTCTACCAACTGAGCTACTCCCGCATTGAAACCTATTATTATGTAAGAACTTCTTCGCTTCACTTCAAAAGCCCTCGTGGGGAGAGCAGGATTCGAACCTGCGAAGGTAAAAACCAACAGATTTACAGTCTGTCCTCGTTGGCCGCTTGAGTATCTCCCCGCCTTATTTTCAGTACTTTAAGAGCCGGTAGAGGGACTCGAACCCACGACCTGCTGATTACAAATCAGCTGCTCTAGCCAGCTGAGCTATACCGGCCTATACCGCCTTTTTTAACCATAAAAAAGCCCGTTATTTCTAACGGACTGCAAATGTATAGATTTATTTTTTTAATCAAAATAAATTTAAAAAAATTTTCCCTAGGCTTTAGCCCTCATTTTTTCCTTCTTTTTTACCAATTGACGCTCCAAAGAATTACAGGCAGAATCCACCGCCTCTTCAAAGGTTTTGCACTGTTTCTTTACAATAAAAACATCTCTTGGGACCAATACCTTAATTTCCACAATCTTATTCTCTTTCGCGCTGGTATTGTCCACCTTTAAATGAACGTCAGCACTGATTACCTTATCATAGAACAAATCCAACTTGTCCATTCTTTTTTGAATAAAGTCGATGAGCTTGCCGTCCGCAACAAAATTGACAGATTGTGCATTTACTTTCATATGGTCTTAGTTTTTAGGCGTCGCCCGATAGCGACAAGGTTTAACTTTGCAAGAAACTACTTCTTGCCTCTGGGATGGGCCTTAGCATGTATCTTTTTCAGCTCGGCGATACTATTGTGGGTATACACCTGGGTGGATGCTAAACTCGCATGGCCCAATAGTTCTTTCACAGCATTAAGGTCAGCTCCCCTATTCAACAAATGTGTTGCAAAGGTGTGCCTCAAGATGTGAGGGCTTTTTTTCACCTTAGGGGATATCATACTAAAATACTTATTAATGACCCGATAAACAAGTGTTTCATAAATTTTACCTCCCTTCTCCGTTAAGAAAAGAAACGGTTGTTCCGGACTATTTTGTACCATCTCCCTTTTAATCCTGTATGCTTCTAGGGCTTCGACAACCTCAGGTATTAGCGGCACAATACGTTCCTTATTGCGTTTTCCCAAAACTTTAAGCAATCCAGTGTTAGTATCAATGTCAGCGTCCTTTAGGTTGACTAATTCCGCACGTCGTATACCGGTGGAGTAAAGTATTGTTATAATAAGTCTATCGCGGCATCCCACAAAATCATTTCCAAAGGGAAAATCCGCCAACACCTTTTCCATCTCATTTTCAGAGAAAGGTACTTCCAGCAGCTTTTGGGTTTTCAGTGCTTTATGCTTTTGTAAGGGGGAGGTTTCTATCGCTTTTATTTTAACCAAAAACTTGTAATACGCCTTTAGCGATGATATTTTCCTATTGATTGAAGTATTCGATACGCCCTCGGCGGATAAGCTCACTATCCATCCGCGAATCAAGCTGTAGGGAACATCATCGATGTCTTTTGTATCATGTTGTGCTATGCAGTATTCGACAAAAGACCCAATATCCGATTCATAAGCACCGACAGTGTGTTTGGAGTAATTCTTCTCGTATTGAAGATATTCTATGAATGCAGATAAAGACATTACCTAAAGGTACCTAATGCAATTGATATAAAAAGAAAACCTCCCGCTTCTGCATGAAACGGGAGGTTTAATATATTTTGATAATAGAGCTTTATATCTCTTCGCTATCTCGAAGGCCTTGTATATACTCGGCTTTTTGAATTTCCGCTCTCCTTTTAACAGAGGGTTTCGTATACTGCTGTCGTTTTCTCAACTGACGCATTGTGCCTGTTTTATCGAACTTTCGCTTGAATCGCTTCAAAGCTCTATCTATATTTTCTCCTTCTTTTACTGGTATTATTAACATAGACTACAACCTCCTTTCTTTTGGCATTAAAGGTGCAAAGATACACCTTTTTTAATGTCACCCAAACAAAATCAACTTTGTACTACTTGGGCATATTCTTTTTTGTCAATCATCAATTTGGCCAAGATTTCTTTTAGGATTTCTGAAGTTCCTCCACCAATTCGACCCAATCGACTATCTCGTAACATCCGCGCTAGAGGATATTCTTCCATATAACCATAACCTCCTAACATTTGCAAGCAACCATCAATGACTTTATCTGCCATTTTAGTGCACATCATTTTGGAAATTGTTGCTTCCTTTACTGCATACTTGCCTTCTTCCAGAAGTTGCGCAACCGTATAATTATACGCTTTGCAAACCTCCATTTCAGCCGTTAGTTCCACCATGGTATGTCGTAAAGCCTGGAAATCGGTTAATGATTTTCCGAAAGCGGTACGCTCTTTCATGTATGACATGGTATACTCCAAAGCATATTCTGCACGGGCATGGGCATTAACCCCCATAACCAAGCGCTCCAAATCAAAATGCTGCATGATGTAGGCGAAACCCATGTTTTCTTCACCCATGCGATTGCATTCTGGAATACGAACGTTATCAAAAGACAACTCTGCTGTATCCGAAGCACGCCATCCCAACTTATCCAATTTCGTTGCTGAAATCCCAGGAGTATCTTTATCCAAAAGGAAAATACTGATGCCTTTATTCCCAGATTCTGGGGTGGTTTTCGCGGCAATCACCAAATAGTCGCAATAATAGCCATTGGTAATAAAGGTTTTGGAACCGTTGATAACATAAGTATCCGCTTCTTTGACCGCAGTAGTGCGCATACCTGCCACATCAGACCCGCCAAAAGGTTCCGTAATTCCCAAACAACCTATTTTTTCACCCAAAATACTTGGGGTGAGGTATTCATTTTTTATACGTTCATCACCTTCCGCATTCAGGTGAGTCATGGCTAGATACGCATGCGCCCAAATTGCCGCAGCAAAACCTCCGGAATTGACACGCTGTAATTCTTCCAACAAAATCACAGTGTAGAAAAAATCCAATTCCAATCCTCCATACGCCTCCGGATATGGCAATCCGAAATAACCCATTTCGCCAAACTTGGTCCAAATGGAACGGTCGATTTTACCTGATTTTTCCCATTCATCTACATACGGAACCACTTCCTTTTGAAGGAAGTCTCTCAAACTCTCTCTAAAAAGCCTGTGTTCTTCGTTAAAATAAGCATCACCCATAGCTGAAACTAGTCTTTCTTTAGGGACAAATATAATCCAATTCTAGTAATCTTATCTGTTGGAAAACCTTCTACAGCCTTTAAATCCTCTAGGGATTTAATACCTTGTGTTTCCCGATAGATTACGATATTTTCTGCAACATTCCGTCGAATATAAACCAAGGAAGCCAACTCCTCAACACTAGCTGAAAGCACGTTGATTTTTTCAATCCTTGGCACTTTTATCACCTGAAAACGCTTCAAGGTTTTTTCAACCGTTATAGAATCCAAACCATATACATCATAGAGTTGCTCGTTAGCCAAAAAGCCTCCCTAACGGTCTCGAAACTTGACAATTCTGACAGACAACTTTTCCCCAATACCATACACGGCTTTCAATTCCATAGCCGTAGCAGAATTCAAGTCTTTGACACGTGCTTCCTTTTTTGAAGGGAACTCTTGAGTGTAGATTGTTTTTTGTTGGTCAAAATTGGTTTGTTTGAATTTGAAATAGGGTTGCAATTCGGTCAGGAGGGAATCCGAAACTTGTGTCACTTCCTGAAACTGAGCAGCAGATTGGATGTATTTTCCCGTTTTTCTATATGCAAACAACCTATCGATTTCTTCGGGCGAAATGCCTAGAGTATACGCTTTGAAATCGGATAAGTAATTCGGATTGAATGGATATATTGCAGTCTTGCGTTGTTGAATGACTGCCTTTTTCATGCTATCCAATTCGATTAGTAGTGCAGCATCCATCAAGCTCACTTCGTTATCTTGCCTTGGAACCCTGTCAGCAATAAAAACCAGACCCTGAAGCACCACCAAAATAATAGCCAAATAAAGGGTCCCGCGTTGTTCTTGTTTGTTAAATGAAAAGAAGGAACCCACTAACGCTTTGCTGAATGATTTTATGCTTTTGAGGCTTTGATGGCGTCTAAGTAACGTCGAAGTTGTTTCTTCACTTCTGGGAATAAGAAATACAAACCGACCATATTAGGGAATACCATGGCAAAAATCATCGCATCAGAGAAAGCCCAGATAGAATCCATACTGGCGGCAGCACCGATAACGACAAAGGTCAAAAACAAAAGTTTATAGACTAAATCCATACGTTTCCCTCTTCCGAAAAGAAACTTCCAAGACTGTAGGCCATAGTAAGACCAAGAAATCATTGTAGAAACTGCAAACAGTACAACGGCAATCGTTAAAAATACATTGGAATAAGGAATGTATTGCGCAAAGGCTTGTGAAGTAATTCCTGCTCCTTCATAGGCAACACCATCAATGAACACCGCGCCAGAACCGTCGCCTCCATATTCAAATACACCTCCAAAGTTGAAGATTATAATGACTAAAGCGGTCATAGTACAAATCACAACGGTATCAATAAAAGGTTCAAGCAATGCCACCAAACCTTCAGAAGCAGAATATTTTGTTTTTACTGCGGAGTGGGCGATGGAGGCCGAACCTGCACCTGCCTCGTTGGAGAACGCCGCTCTACGGAATCCAACCAATAACACACCAATAACACCTCCAACACCAATAGCAGTTGGATTGAATGCTTCTTTAACGATTAGACCGATAGCATCATCAATTAGAGAGAAGTTTCCAAAGATGATGTACAAACAAGCCACAATATATAATAACGCCATAAAAGGCACCACTTTCTCCGTAACCGAAGCGATTCGCTTGATACCTCCAATAATAATGACTCCTACCAACAAAGCAAGTACTAATCCGATAATAGTCCCTGCCATGGCACTATCCCATCCAAACAGCTCTTTGACCACAATAGTGGCCTGGTTGGATTGAGCAGCGTTTCCACCGCCAAAAGAACCACCGATACAAAATACCGCGAACAAGGCTGCGGCAACTTTTCCTAATGTGACGAACCCCTTGTTCTTTAAACCACGGCTTATGTAGTACATTGGTCCGCCATAAACGGTACCAGATGCATCAACATCACGATATTGTACTCCCAGCGTACATTCCACAAACTTGGTAGACATCCCTAGTAATCCACAGACAATCATCCAAAAGGTTGCTCCAGGACCGCCTAAAGCGATAGCCAATGCCACCCCTGCAATGTTTCCGTTACCCACAGTACCTGACACTGCCGTTGCCAAGGCTTGGAAGTGACTCACCTCGCCTTCTTGGCTTTCATCACGAATCGTATCGGGTAAATCACCGTCAACAATATTAACCTCCGCTTTCTCAACGCCATGTCCAGCTGCTCCCTCTAAAGCATCGTATTTACCTCGAACCACATTAATGGCCGTCCAGAAATGACGAATGTTTGGAAATCCAAAATAAAGGGTAAAAAACAAGGCACTTCCTACCAACAAAATCAGTACAAATGGCGTACCCATGATATCAAAAAAGATAACCGTATTGAAAAAATCAGATACTGGCTTGAAGGCTTGGTCTATCTTTTGGTCTAGACCAATTTCTTCAGTTTCTTGTGCTATGGTAATAAGGGGAAGTAGTAGAGTGAAAATCGCGAGAAGTCTGCGCTTCATAATCAAAGGTTTGGTTTGTTAATTGGATGTTAAGCGGTCAATATCCAAAAAAAAATCAACGCAATCAAATATTGGGGTTGTTAAACTAACCTATCTTGAACATTTGGTTCAGTTTTCGAATTTGCTCGGGTCGGCCCAACACTATGACTTTTCCTTTGGGTTGCAATTCAAGGTCTGCTTCGGGGTTGATAATGTAGTTGCCATCTGGCTCAATGTAGCCGATTATGGTACAACCCGTCCGTTTTCGCAAGTCCAAATCCCGAAGGGAATTACAAGGCATTTGATTGGTGAAATCTTCAATTTCGACCTCTTCAAGGTTGGTGGTATGTTCACCTTCAATGGACAACTGGTCCATAAATGTAATCAGGTCAGGCATAACGACTAAAGAAGCCATGTGGTCACCGCCAATTTTATCGGGCATGATAACCTTGTTTGCACCGGCGAATCGTAATTTTTTGATAGAAGTAACTTCCGAAGCCCGGCTAATGATAAAGAGCTTTTGGTTCAGCTGTCGCGCAGAAAGCACCACAAATAAATTGGTTGCATCATCCGGAACGGCTGTAATCAAATACTGTGCACGTTGGATGCCCGCCATCAAAAGCGTCTCATCTTCATTGGCATCTCCTTCTATAAAAAGTGCTTCGTTTTCATGTCGCTCAATGATTTCTTTATTCTTTTCGATGACCACAAACGGTTTGTTGTAGGCTTTCAAACGTTCCGCGGCCTGTTTTCCGTTTCTTCCAAAACCGCAGACCACCACATGATTGTCCAAGGCATCGATTTTTTTCTTCACTTTCTTCTTTTTAAGGGTTTGCAGGGAATTGCGTCCTAACAAGTATTCCGTTACCACTGAAATAGCATAACCAAAAATGAAAACACTGGTGACTATTAAAAATACAGTAAAAATCTGGGTATGGGCATCCAAGGGTTTGACCTCAGCAAAGCCAACAGTAGTTACCGTGATTATGGTCATGTATACCGCCTCAATCCACGTAAAATCTCCTAAAATACGATAACCCAAAACCCCAAATACCAACACTAGAACCATTAGGGTCAAGGCAGTTACGATTCGTGAGCGGAACAGTTTTACCATATTAAAGGTCGAAAACAGAAGTTCTTTTGGTATAAATCAGGTCTTTAATACGCAACCAGAAGGCAATGAAAAGATATAGGGCAAAACCAAAACCCAAGGTGGCAAAAGTGAGGTAAATAAAGGTTATCCGCACTACACGAACACGGATTCCCATTCGGTCTCCGATTCTGCGGCATACCTCAAAACCACGTTTTTGTAAATAATACAATAGCTCGTACATCCCCTTCATGTGTTAAAATTATGGGTTTTGATTCAATAAATGCGTGCCAACCGCACATTGAAGACACTTTTTCTGTGTGCAGTACTGTTTGTACAATTGTATTCTAGCCTGAGTTTGAAATGCATCTTTGGATGACAATCCAATGGACTCGAAATTCTCTACGACGGTATTCTTTTCCGGAGAGAGTTGTCTAAGGATTTCTATTAGCGCTTGGGATGGTTCTGTTCCGAAATGCCTGTCATAACAAAACTTCAAAGGCACAATGGCATTGATAATTAGAAGGTCAACAAACTGATTGGATACGCGTTTCACGCGCTGCTTTGAAACCTTGTTGAAGGTAAAATGGGTTTCCCAGAAAGGTGCCGTTTGCACTTTCAATATTCTCCGATACTCCGCTACGCCGTTGCAAGTCATAAGAGTTTGAAAAAGACTTTCATGTTCATGATACAGACGGGCCAATTGGGATAATCGGATGGTGGGGAAGTTCCTTGGGCGCATTCCAAAAAAAGCAGGCACCTCCTTGAAGTGCGGTAAGGAAAACTTCTGCTTCTGGTATTCATATTCCTTTTTCAGACTTGTATGATAGGGCTCAAGACAATCCTCCTCTGCCAAAAGACCAAAATGTCCAAAGAAGAGACTCTCGAGAACTATAGAATCCCCTCGGAGCTTGCGGACTACAGAAAAATCCAGCTCCTGCGCTCGGTCAAAGAAGAAACTACTATTGACCTTAGTTCCGAAACTTCGGCAAAGCATGGTAAATAGCACACGCTCCCAATCATTTTGATTTTGATTCAGGTGTTCTTGAATGATTTCCGCTTTTTGTTCCAAGCGTTCAATGTACAAGCGCTCCTCCCAGAACTTCCAATGTATTTCAGGGAAGGCCGAAATATCTTTTTCACAAGATATAAAGCGGGTTGGAGGATGTTGAATTAAATTTTTATAGGAATCCAACAGATCCGTAGACACATATTCCTTGAGTTCTAGAGTAGGGATTTCCGTATTGTCTTTTCGAAAAATGGAAATGTCATCTTCCCAAACCACATGCAAGATGACATTATCGTAGTTTTTATCAGACTCGTGGCGGTGTTGGTACCAGTCCGAAGCTTTGATATGGATTTCAACATTGCCTGCCCATTGCTGTCCGCCAATGGTGATGCGCGCATTGAAAAAATCAGGACCTGCCAAGGTATTCAGTTGGCCAGGAGCAACAACCTGGACTGCTTCACCTTTGGTGGTCTTTATCGAGGTCGGGAATTTTTGATATTGCCAAACATAAGACAATAGGTCCTCTCGCATGATATAGAAGTTTTATCATGCACCAAGCTTCAAAGAAGGTTGATTTGAGGCTAACAGGGAAGCAAAAGTGCTTTTTACGTTAAGGGTTGGCTACCTCGCCTTCCCAATTCATAAAACCACCCAAGAGGTTATAGGCATTTGCAATACCCATATTGTTCATAAGGGCGCAAGCCTGACCACTTCGATTCACCGAACGGCAATACACGTAGAAATTTTTGCTTTTGTCCAATTTATCTACTTCGTCCAAAAATCCTTGTCCTAAGTAAATGTCAATATGATGTGCTCCGGGAATGTATCCTTCTTCCCACTCCTCTGGAGTACGAACATCAAGGATTAAGGCATTTT
>ERZ1740062.451-NODE-451-length-23018-cov-14.953708_pt1 | contig 23018 bp, 12 predicted proteins | sample MGYA00581741_ERZ1740062 | MGnify/ENA primary metagenome ERZ1740062 (study PRJEB43018, sample SAMN04849747) | marine metagenome | isolation source: floating plastic debris | place: Pacific Ocean | collected 2008-09-01 | study: EMG produced TPA metagenomics...
TTTTACTTTATTTATTTATTTTTTAAGTGTTTACTCGTTAGGTGCAAGATGTGAGTTAACTTACCCTTATAACTACGTAAGTCTTAAAAGAGTATCCGCACCCTGAATTAAGGACTGATACTAACTTATATTTAGGAATATAAGTTAAACAATATACCATTATTACCTTTGATGGTGCGTTGTCCTAGGCTCGAGCGTAGCAGCTTACCCGAAGGGTTTACACACCCAGTACACACCTTATTTAATCGACATTCCTCAAAAGCATATTACTCAGTCAAACTACGCTTTCAACAAAGATTGATATCTATATATCTAATTAACCGAAACGTCCAGCGACATAATCACGGGTACGCTCATCCAAAGCATTATTAAAGATTTGATTCGTAGAACCAAACTCTACCATTTGACCAATACGACTCTCATCAGTACTAAAGAAAGCAGTAAAGTCAGATACCCTTTTAGCTTGTTGCATATTATGAGTCACAATAGCAATTGTTAACTCGTTACGCAAACTATGAATAAGTTCCTCAACTTTCATAGTTGAGAGGGGGTCGAGAGCAGAGCAAGGTTCATCCATTAGCAATACCTTTGGTCTAACAGCTAAAGCACGAGCAATACATAAACGCTGTTGCTGACCTCCGGAGAGTCCTAATGCAGAATTATGCAACTTATCTTTAACCTCATCCCAAAGAGCTGCACCTTTAATTGCAGACTCAATGACTTCATCTAACTCAGACTTTGTCTTGCGTCCTGCAATCTTTAGACCATAAGCAACATTATCGTAAATACTCATGGGGAAGAGATTAGGTTTTTGGAAAACCATCCCAATTTGACGACGCAGTCTATTTAAATTGACACGACGACTATAAATATCTTGACCAAAGAACTCAACAGAACCTTCAGCTTTAACCTCACCCTCTAACTCGCTAATGCGATTCAAAGATTTGATAAAAGTAGACTTACCACAACCACTAGAACCAATTAGTGCGGTAACATTATTCTGATGAATATCCATTGTTACACCTTCAAGAGCCTTAAAGGTGCCGTAGTAAAAGCTGAGATTTTTGACTCTGATAGCTGGAACTAAATTACTCATTCTTGGGAAATCCATTGAGGAAAGTTTGACAACCTGGCTGGAATTGTATTGACTTAATATTGACTTGATACCGGCTTTGAATATTTGTAGGAGCAATACTTATTTCCGACGAGTGATGATACGGGAGAGGAGATTGAAAAATAGAACTAGTCCAACTAAGACAATAGAAGCTGTCCAGACTAGCTCTACAATTTTCGGGTCATCGTCAGTAAAGAAATTGAAAATTAATACAGATAGAGATGCTGTCTCTTTAAATATCCCCTCTGACCAATAAAAACTAAATAAAGCAGTGAAAATCAGAGGTGCTGTCTCACCAGCAGCACGAGAGACTGCTAGCAATATTCCGGTGGTAATTCCAGATATACCGGCGGGTAATAATACTTTGGATATAGTCTGAAAGCGGGTTCCACCTAAAGCCGCCGATGCCGAACGTAGAGAACTAGGAATTAATTTTAAAACCTCTTCGGTAGTTAAAGCAATGATGGGTAACATAATTACACCCAAAGCAAAACCACCAGCAACAGCACTAAAACTAGCTGCTCCTTTTGTCCAGTAGGTAGTAGCTAAGACGATTGTGCCATAAGCAAATACACCGACAACAATTGAAGGTACTCCCGTTAAAATCGTAACCACAAAGCGAACAAAACGTCCGGCTTTAGATTCTTGACCAAATTCTGCTAAAAATATACCTGTTATTACACCACAAGGAATACTAAATACACAAGCGATCGCTACCATTGTAATGGTACCGACAATAGCATTAGCAAATCCACCGTCAATAAATGGTGTGGTAAATATATCTAAGCTGAGATTCGAGATTCCTCTAACCAGAATTTCCCAGGAAACTGATAATAGGGGGAGTAGCGCTAAAATAGACAATACAAAGGCTATGGTATTCATTCCATAGCTAAAAAATTGTCTTTCTCTTGATAAAGGTGTAAGTAACTCTGCTGCTATAGACTCATCTGAGTTTGACTGTGGATAACCATTCATTACCATCTGATATTTTTTTACTAATGGTGATTTGCTACTCTTTGGGAAACACAGAAATATTGTGGTTTAAGAAGTTGGGAATTTAGGACACCTAGGAACTGTTTCTACTTACAATTCCCACAATTACCAATTATTTCTTATTTTTGTCTAATACTTGAACTAAAACTACAGCGCCGATATTAACTAGTAGAGTTAAGACAAACAAAATTAAAGCTAAATATGTTAATGCACCAACGTGTAATCTATTTTCAGCTTCAGCAAACTCATTAGCTAATACTGCCGGAATTGTGTAAGCTGCGTCAAGTAAAGAAGGACTGATAAATGCGTCGTTACCGATGACCATAGTAACTGCCATTGTCTCCCCTAAAGCCCTTCCTAGCGCTAGCATTGCAGCACCGACTATCCCTGAAAATCCTGTTGGTAAAAGTACCCGAAAAATAGTTTCCCATCGGGTAGAACCTAAAGCCATTGCACCACTGCGTAATTGTTTGGGGATAACTAGCAAAACATCTCGACTAATAGCTGCCATTGTCGGTAATATCATGATTGCTAGAACTATCCCAGCAGTGAGCATATTATTACCGGATGTATCCTCTGTATTAAATAAAGGTATCCAGCCAAAGAAGCTGTAGAGCCATTGCTGAAAGGGTACTAAAATTGGAATTAAAACGAAGATACCCCATAAACCAATAATTACACTAGGAATCGCCGCAATTAATTCTACCAAAAAAGCTATAGGAGACTTTACCCACTTCGGAAGAAAATCTTCACTGGTTACTAAAGCAATCGCTAAACCTACAGGAACAGCTATCAAAATTGCGATCGCGCTACTAATTAAAGTACCGTAAATATAAGGTAGGGCACCATAAGCTGGTGCACCTGTATCCCAGTCTTGGCTGAAAATAAATCCCAAACCGAATTTATTAATAGCTGGATAAGCCTCTTGATAGACTACCCAAATCATCCAAAACAGGATAAAAACTGTAATAAATGCAAAACTACGAACAACCCAGGTAAATCCTTGATCTAAGCTATGATTTAAACCACCTGTGGAAGTAATATTAATATTCTCATCGATAGAGTCTGGTTGTAGCGATGAATTCGTCATTATCCATCAAAAATAATTTGTGTACAAGGAAATAGGGTAGGTTATACCCACCCTATCTAGACTAAGTATTTATAGTGTTAAATTACTTAACTTTTTTCATATCTCTTAGTACGCGCTTTCTTACACTAGCAGGAATCTTAGTGTACTGTAAGCTACCATTGTGCTTCTGACCATCGGTCATTACCCAATTGATCCACTTCTTAACAGCCTTTGCTTTTGCAGGAGAAGAGTATCTCTTATAGACCATCATCCAGGTTAAACCAACGATGGGATAACCACGAGTGGAATCACCTACGAATACACGGTAGTTAGCGGGGAACTTAACGCTAGCTAAAGCACGGTTTGCAGCAGATAAGGAAGGAGCAACGAACTGCTTACTTCTGTTTTGAACCATTGCAGACTTAATTTTGTTCTTAACTGCAAAGGAGTGGTTAACGTAACCAATACCACCACTGGTACGTCTAACTAAGTTTGCTACACCAGCATTACCTTTACCCTTAAGAACTCTTCTTAGGGGCCATCTTGGCTTTTTACTAGTACCTACTCTACCTTTGAAGTAGCGGCTAATTGTGCTTAGGTGGTTGGTGAAGATGAAAGTAGTACCACTACCATCTGCACGTACAACAGGAGTAATTCTTCTGTTGGGTAATTTAACACCAGGATTATCTTTCTTAATTCTGGAGTCATTCCAACGAGTAATTCTACCTGCAAAGATTAAAGGTAAAGTTGTGCGAGAAAGCTTAAGCTTATTTACACCAGGAAGGTTATAAACAACAGAAACTGCACCACCAGCAGTAGGAACAAGGATAACACCACGCTTAACGGAATTGATGTCGCGATCGCTCATCGCAGCATCACTACCACCAAAGTCAACGGTTCCTTTCTTAGTTTGACGGATACCACAGCTACTACCACAAGCTTGGTAGTTAACTTTTAAACCAGGATGTTTTTTTCTGACTTCACGAGCATATTTTTGATACAAAGGAGCAGGGAAACTAGCTCCTGCACCTTTTAAGGATTCAGCCTGTGCAACCGCAGTAAAGATAGGACCAAATACTACAGCAGCTGCAACTACAGAACTTGTAACTACACGATTGAAAACGGTAGCTGAAAATTTCATATAGCCTCACTATAAAGAAAGGAGTTTCTGTTAATTTCTATTAACTAACAGACTGAAATAACCCTACAATCTTATTGGTTAAGGAGGGGTTAATGCAATATAAAAAATCACCAAAAATATAGTTAAATTTTCAATTTTCTAGCTATATAAATTACATGTTTTTAAAATTTAATAATGTATTTTTTTCGACATAGTGTTTCAAAAAATATTTATTCTCAAATAAATATAAGAATCGTGAAAAATGCATCAAAAAATATTGTTTTAATGAATTTATTATTGTATAACAAATATCGAATGTTCTTATAAGTTAGATTAAGAATATTGAAATAAGATGTGGATTTAGCAGAAAAAAAGATCTATTTAATAGACAATGAATTTATTGAAAGTGTCTGTATTAAATAGATTTAATAAAATAAAAAATAATGATTTGCTTTTGTAAATGATACAGTAATTTAGATATTATAGTTGATAAATAGTTATCCATACTCTAATATTGTTGCTTATTTATTTAACTACAATATTTGGATAAATATATACTAATGCATCTGGAAATAGTTTAAAAATTGTGTGCTGAATTGAATCATATTAAAAATCTTCGATAGAAAGAGGCAAAAAATATGCTCGATAAATTTTCTGCTAAGGAATTACTAACTAAGTTGCAATCTTTCAAAAAGACAAAAATTTCACAATTGTCAAAATTAAACTTACAATCTCTGAAAGATTCATCCCCTAAGTTGAAAAAAATATCACCCTTTGTAATAACGATATTAATTTCTATACTTGCACATTCATTACTCCTAGCTCTACCAATATTTTCTTCTCAAAACTCAGATGATTCTGTAGAAGATTCGGAACAAATAGCTGAAGAAGATAATTTAGAGGATGGGGAAGAAGAGGAAAATGAAGGTATTGATGAAGATGGAAATCTAGAGGTTTCTGAACTACCACCTTTACCATCCGAACTAGAAGATGAAAATGATGATAATTTAGATGACATTTCAGACAGTGGTGCAGACGAAGATATTGATGATATTGCAGACAGTGGTACAGACGAAAGCACTGACGATGTTGCAGATACCATTGCAGACGACGATACTGATGATATATCAACATCGAATTCAGGAGAAGATTCTACTGATGTATCTGATACACAAATCGCAAATGCGGATGTGGATAACGAAGTTGATACCTTATCAGAACCAGAAACTGAAGTAGAAGAAAAGATAGAACCAGAAGAAAATACTGCTGATACACAGACCAGTACAGAAACCGTATCTGAGAATGAGACCACCCCAAGGGAGTCACGTGAAGCGATCGCAGACAATACATCAGTAGAAAACACATCAGCAGAAAACACACCATCCGAGGATTTATTCTCCGAAGCTGTTAAATATCAGAATGTTCAACCTTTACTATGTGGTTTAAAAGTTGCACAGCAAGATAAACGTAGTTTGCAAACCTCAGATTCTATAGATAAAGTCAGCGCTTACTTTGATAAGAAACTTGTTGAACAGGGTTATCAACCCCAGAAAGTCGATGAGAACAAAACCAAAAAGGTGTATCAGATTTCTCAAGATGGACAAAGCAGATTTTTACATCTATTTAGCAAAACCGAAGCTGGTACAGTAATTTTAATCAGTCAGAAGCGTCTAGATTGTTATAGTCTTAATCCTGAAACTAATAATACAGACCAAAATTCAGAAAATACAGTAACTCAAGAAATTCAGAACAACAGCGATTCACCAGATAATCAAGATTCTCCTCAAAAAGAGGATAATACTCAATCCATAGAAAAAAAAGACTCCCCCGAAAGTAAACCAGCGCAAACACCAACCACAGAGCAAGTATTTGATAACACTTTAATTAGTCTTAATAAAGAACTTGGTTGGGAAAAAGCCAAAGCAGAGGAAAATCAAGAAAACTCCCAAACATCAGACATTGAAAAAGTCTTTAATGCAGATACTGACAAAACCCCTGATGAATTAGCTTTTGCAGTTAAAAGTAAACTGGAACAGCAAGGTTTTCAAACCTCTTTGGTCAAAGACTATGAAAATGGTTTACTCTATGAAGTCAAAAAAGATGGATTTACTAAATACATCACTTTTATTCCTACAGAAGATCAAACAAAGGTATTAATCGAGAATTGGAAAAAGTCTCCTGTTGAATATCAGTAAGGTACAAATATTTTTTCGCAGAATTTTATTAAACTTTCACGAATGGTCATCTTAATAATAGAAACCCTATCTTTACGTGAAGGTAGGGTTTTTTATAATAACTCCCATTTTTTCTTAATCTGTGCGAAATGGGTTCGGAATAAACTCAAACCCATTATGTATAGACTCGTTACCTTAGTTAGCTGGTAACCACCTGTAATACTAATTGCTCGTATGGGGATGATGGAAAGCTCAGGGAAATAATTGATGATAAATAGTCAAAGATTTTGAAAAGCACATCTTTTTATCTATAACTGTAGAGTACCTTACTTTGTTAGTGAATTTTGCTTTTTTATCTATTAAGCTTATATATTATTAAAAACGAATTGTCAATGCTTTAAGCACCATTAATAAAAAATTATGATTCTAATTAGTTTTTTTATAATTAAAAAGAATGTCTCACATTTAAATCATGATATGATTTGATACATTAAGGAAAAAATTGGTTTAAAAACTTCTTTTGAGTTTACTTTCCGAGAGTTGCACAAATGTGGGATGAATTAAAGATTGAAACTATTGTTATTTCTTTCAAAATTGAGCAAAATCATCTCATGAATCAGCTATGCCAACTTCCTGTATTGCTGATTTAATCTTCAATTTCCAGTTAAGAGAAATTTATTAGTCTCATAATTGAAGATTATGTAATTTTATTAGCTATTTTTGCTAAAGCTTATTTAATTAATTAATTTATCCAAACTAAAAATAGAGTAATTAAAGAGATACTATGTCCAATTTCTCTCAATTTTCATGTCGCAAATTCTTAACTCTTAACTTGCACCTGGAAAAATGGATGTCAAAACTGCAACTACCTGTAAGGGTAGCTAAACCCTTAATATCAAGTCAAAGAAGTAACAGAAGTTGTAGAGGAAAAAATTTTGAGGAGAGCGGTTTTTGCAACCTGACCCCAATCTGGTGGTAAGGGTGATTAAGTTGATAAATAAGCCCAGTGAATTATGAAGTAAGAGGTAAACTAACTTCTTACATCAAGATTACTTTATATAAATTAATTACTCAGTATTTAGCTTGAAATATTAATTTAGCCATATAAACCGGCGTTTAATAATGTAGCTTTATTGCGTACAATTTTTAATTTTCATAGTTTATACGGTTAGGTGCAAGATATGAATAAAGAAAAGAATTAGCTACCGATACATTCCCAGCAAAGTTTCGAGGTTACGCTTGCCTGCCGTCCTGACCCCTAATATCTGATTAAGGAGAATTACACCGTGGATTTTTTGTCCGATTTCTTGATACGCTTCCTGGCGAAGTTACAGTCCCCAACACTCGGTTTTCTGATTGGTGGTATGGTCGTTGCCGCCCTCAATAGCCGACTGCAAATTCCAGATGCGATCTATAAGTTCATTGTCTTCATGCTGCTCATAAAAGTCGGTCTGAGCGGCGGTATTGCGATCCGCAATGCTAATCTGACAGAGATGCTGTTACCCGCGGTGTTCGCTATGGTCGTGGGGATCCTTATCGTGCTCATCGGGCGCTACACATTAGCCAAGCTGCCAAACGTCAAAACCGTGGATGCCATTGCGACCGCAGGCTTGTTTGGTGCCGTGAGTGGCTCTACCCTCGCTGCTGCTCTAACGCTACTGGAAACGGAAGGCATCAAATACGAAGCCTGGGCTGCCGCACTCTATCCTTTCATGGATATCCCAGCCCTCGTGACTGCGATCGTCTTGGCAAGCGTTTATGCCAGCAAGCAACGTATTACTGCCGATGAGGACCTCAGCAAGCAGGAGTATCTCAGCAATCAGGGCGGCGGTACCGCAGTCGAGTATCGCAGCAATCAGGGCGGTACCGGTACCGCAGTCGAGTATCGCAGCAGGCAGGAGTATCTCAACAAGCAGGGCGGTACCGCAGAAAAGCGGGTCAAGATATGGCCCATCGTGAAAGAAAGTCTTCAGGGCTCTGCCCTATCAGCACTATTGCTTGGTATCGCTCTAGGCTTGTTAACCCAGCCGGAAAGGGTCTATGAAAGCTTCTTTAATCCCCTCTTCCGCGGACTGCTTTCGATACTGATGCTGGTAATGGGTATGGAGGCCAGTGCAAGGCTCAACGAACTGCGCAAGGTGGCTCAATGGTATGCCCTATATGCATTAGTTGCGCCGCTGCTGCATGGACTCATAGCCTTTGGTTTCGGCATGATTGCCCACTTCTCCACAGGATTCAGCCCTGGCGGCGTGGTGATTCTAGCCGTCATCGCCTCCTCCAGTTCAGACATCTCAGGACCACCCACTTTACGAGCCGGTATCCCGTCGGCTAATCCTTCCGCCTACATAGGCTCGTCCACAGCCGTAGGTACGCCGGTTGCACTTGCCTTGGGAATACCGCTTTACATCGGGCTTGCTCAGACGCTGATGGGCAATTGATACCAGACAGGTTGAAATCTGTCTGGTGCTCCCTTAATTCAGTGATGAACGCGGCAGCGATGTCAAGTCGCTACGCTCCAATTCAAAATTAGTAATTCAAAATTATTACTCTTCCCTTAAAGGGGAGAGCTTGAAACAAGGAATATATTTTTTTATTTTTCCCCCTGAAGGGGGAGGCTTATATCCTCTTTTTAATACAGAAATTTTGAATTTTGAGTTTTGAATTTTGAATTGTTTCGGTCAACGTCCCACGGGCACAAAATACGTCTACCAAAAAAGCCGGGTTATATCCCGGCTTTTTTTGTTTGATCGGCTGGGTTTTGAATCAGAACTTGCGCGCAGTACCTCTGCGTCACAGAGATAAGCAATGCCCGAATCATTAGTAAAAATTTAAAAGTATCTGCAGAATGTCAATATGCCTAAGTATAGAAATAAATTATAGCAACAATACCTTTGCCAAAAAAAGAGGCTACAAAAATTTTGGCAAAATTGGCAAAATAACCGGCACATAAACTTTTCGCTAAAAAGATGGTTTAGACTCTCAAACCCTTTATCCTACGTAAAATATGCTAAAAAAGCCTTGTGAGAAATCCGGAAGGAATTTTTAGGGCTAGTTGTTTTTGCCCAACTTCGGAGAAATGGGGGTTTGAGCATCAACTCAGCCTCGTAAATTGGCGAAGGTATTGAGCAAGAATGATAATTAATTAGGAGTTAAAAGGATTTAATCACCAAAATTCTCGATTTATTCCCGATTTCTTCTCTAGTTATTCCCGATGATTGCTTAATTTAAAATCAGTTTCTCAGTTAGGGAAATATAAATTTTGATTTTAAACTTCTTATCTGCTTCTAGATTGAATTCAATTTATATCTCAGATAAGGAGAACAAAGGGATGATTTCACCAATAATCAAAAAAAGTACTTTAGTACTATATTATTGTGATAACGAAGTTAAGTCTGTGGCTATCGTCATGTGCTGGTTGAGTAAATCCTGGTGAAGTCAAATGTTTATGTGATCTAGCAAACAAACACTTAACACACACTGAATTTATAGGAGTATCATTATGGCTTTTGGAATAGGAGATTTGGAAAGAGATGTACAAAAGTTTAAGCAAGATATCGAAAATGCTAAAGCGACATATATAGATGAGTATGCTGAATATCTAAATGTCGCAACTGATTTCGAGAATATAGAACAGAAATATGATTTTCTTCAGGAGGAAGTCGAACTTATTACAAAAGTATTCCCAGAACCAAGACAGAGTAATTTATCAAGTGCCGCTAGTATTTTATTTATTGCGGCAACCCCTCTTGAATTATTTTCTGGCATAAGTTTTATAGTTAGAAGATATAAATCTTGGAGGCTGGGTAGAGGTTTGAGAGCATCTGGAATTAAGCCCGAACAGCTAACAAGAATTACTATTCCAAAGAAGATAATTGGAATAGCAAACCAGGCAAAAGTGAGCAGAGCTGCAAAGTTTGCAAAATTAGCACAGTCAGCAAAAACAGCACAAATAGTTGGTACTGCGGGATTTATTCTTGCGATTGTTGGTGGAGCTTTGGAGATTACCTCAATAGTCAAGCGGAAACAGTATCTTAAAGAACAGAAAGGTGAATTACAGGAACATCTAGATGAGTTTAATAGTATTATTGATGAGGCGAATGATGCCACCAAGGATATCATCAATGCTTTTTTAACTTACTTCAATGAAATAGGCATCGACGTTGATGGAGTATTTAATGACAGTCAAGATGGATTTTTAGATGAAAGTGGGCAAAATGACGATGAAGAAAGTGGAACACAAAAGTTTGAGGATGCAGTAGCACAGTTGCGTGAAGCTTTAAATGGAGCTATCAGGACAATAGGAGAACTGAATGCATCTATTGGACTAGCCAACAGATTCATAGATCGTAATATTAGTAGAGGATTAACAGGGGCAGAACTGATTGAAGAAGTTATCTTTGCTACAGAACTTCCAGAGGAGTTGATTCAACGCCTATATGTCTTCAAGTTGCGAGAGCTTGGTAACAGTGTCCAAGAAGCAATAGAGCTATCTGGATTAGCAGAAGATATTGTTCGGAATGTTTATGCTCGCGGTTTTTTAGATGATGGTAAAACTGTTGAGGAAACTGTTGAGTTATCTGGATTAACAGAAGACGAAGTTAGAAGAATTTTTGCAAGCAAGTTATTAGACGATGAGCTAAATGCAGAAAATCCAGATGATGTCATTGATTTGAGAGCTATTGCAGAAAAAGCAGGTCTCTCAGAGGAAATTGTTCGAGAAATACGAGCTGAGAAACTAGCTGATGTGCAATCTTTTTCAGAAGAGGAAGAAGCTGAACTAGTTGCAACAAGATAATAGTTACGCATTTAGGGGCTGGAAAAAACTACCCAGCCTTTTATTCGGAGCTGATTTAACAGAGTATTTTCACAATACTTACAACGAACTAAAGAATGGCTCAAGCCACAAAGAGACAGTTCTTAAAGCACAATCGCAAACAAAAAACACACACTTAATTTATTGGAGTATTATCATGGCTTTTGGAATACAAGATTTGGAAAGAGATGTACAAAAGTTTCAGCAAGACATCGAAAATGCTAAAGCGAAATATTTAGCTGAATATGCTGAATATATCGATATCGCAACTGATTTAGAGAATATAGGGCAGAAATATGATTTCCTTCTGGAGGAAGTAGAGGTTATTAAAGGGACAATGCCTGAAGAAAACGATGCCAGCGATACTCTATCAGACTCCGCTAAGAATTTGCTTATTTCCGGAGGCACCTTTCTAGGCGTTTCTGGAATAAGTTTCATAGTTCGACAGTTCAATGCTTGGAAGCTGATTAAACTCACACCAACAGTCAATCTTCTTGTGGAGGCAGAACGAGTTCGGGGTTTAGCCATCAAATCACAACAAACCATTAGAAATAATCCCAATCTTCAGGCAAGACTCCAAGCAAAAACAATGTATAAAAATAGCATGAGATGGCTTAATACTCATGGTTTTACGACTAGCAATGCTGCAAATCGGATTCCTACCCAACTTCGCTTAGCAAAAGCATCGCAAGTTGCTAAGAAAACAGTTGTGGCATGGGCAACAAAAATAGCAAAATTTACTGCTGGTGTAGGAACTATTCTTAGTGTTGTTGGTGTCGCTTTGGTAATTAGAGATGTCACGGAGCGGAAAAAATATCTTAAAGAACAGAAAGCTGCATTACAGCAAAATCTCGATGATGTAAATGGTTATATTGCTGAAGCCAACGATAGCACGAAGGATATAATCACTGCTTTTTCCACTTACTTCAATGAATTTGAGATCGACTCCGATGGGATATTCAATGAGAATCAAGATGGATTTTTAGATGAAACTGGAAAACAAAAGTTTGACAATGCAGTATCAAAACTGCGCGCAGCTTTAAATGGAGGTGTCAAGCGAATGGGAGAACTCAATGCTGTGACAAAATTAGCCAATGTACGCATAAATCGCTATATCAGCCAAGGAAATAAAGGGACAAAACTGATTGGAGAAGTTGTTTTTGATACAGAGCTTCCAGAAGAGGTGATTCAACGTCTTTATATTTTAAATTTACAAGAAGTTGGCAGCAATGTCCAGGAAGCAATAGAGCTATCTGAATTACCAGAAGATCTTATTAAGAAGTTTTATGCTCGTGGTTATTTAGACGATGGTAAAACTGTTGAGGAAACTGTTGAGCTATCTGGGTTGACAGAAGACGAAGTTAGAATAATTTTTGCAAGTAAGCTATTAGATGAACGGCTAAATGTTGAAAATCCAGATGATTTTCTGTACATGAAAGATATTGCCGAACAAGCAGGTGTTTCAGAGGAAGTTGTTCTAGAAATACAAGTTCAGAAGATACCCAATCTGCCAATTGATATTGAAGAAGAACTTGAAGAGGAACTTGAAGAAGAACTTGAAGAAGAACTTATAACAAGATAGGAATTACGCAAAAGCTGTAAATTTAATGTGACTTATAGGGTGGAAATTATCCACCCTAATCATGAAGTTTGTGTATTAATCTTCAGATTAAATCGGAACAAAAAGGCTGGCATTGAGATGAGAAATTAAAGCCATATTTTTAGTTAAAGAGTAGTTTTTTAAGGAGTTAATTATGGGATTCTTCAAACGGACTGTTAGGAAAGCAAAGAAGGGTGTAAAAAAAGCAGTCAATAAAGTAGAAAAAGTTGTAGATGAAGGAACTAGCGAAGTTAAGAAGGCTGTCAAGAAAAGTACTAAGGAAATAGAGAGAGTCGCAGATAAAGGAATTGATAACTTAGAAACAGGAGCTAACTTAGCTAAGGAAGGATTGGAGGAAGCGGGGGATTTTGTGCTTAAGAGCTCAGACAGAGAATATTGGAATAAAGAAATTTCCCATCTTAAGAGTCGCTTGAATAAATTACGAGAGGAACTGAACAATAAAATTAATACTTACTACGGCGTGAGGATAGATTATCAAGAAAAAATTCATACCTATATAACAATTAGGCAAGATACTGTCACCTTGGGATTACTATCTCCAGATAAATTAGATTTAGATCAAGTTATGGATACTGCTGGAATCATTATAGATACTACCAGAGACTTTAATGAAAGTAACAGCGACATTGAATATATTGGCAGATATACACTTGGTTTTGTATCTGCCGGAATCTCTGATATAGTACTTGCCTCTCAGGAAGCTAAGAAAGAAGTTAAACACTTAAAGAAACAAATTTCTCAATTAGAAGAAAGTCTTGAAAAAATTGGCAATAACATTGCTAATCATCAAAAAGTAATTATTCTCATCAATAAATCTCTAACAGAAATTTTGCAGTTGTATGGAGATAATACTACTATAGATAACTTTGTATCAAAGCAATGTAAATTAATTTACAAGCAAGCAAAAGAAGTAAAAGTTCAGAAAACTATCATTAAGATGCAGGAAGGAGGTGTAACCCAACAAGAAATAGTTGAAGTAACTGCAAACATCTAACTTTTAAAGTTCAACTCAGAGGATCATTCCACCTGACGTACTCAATAATCAGCCACACCCAAATCAAATCTATCCCAGTAGATATTACTTGTTACCTTGTTTTGAGATAATGCTCTGTTGCAGAAAAAACAGAGCATTAAATTAACATTGCATTTTCCCGCAGAAAGCTAACTTAATTGAATATCTTTTCAAAAAACATCTTATAAATTTGGCAAAATTACATCAGCAGCGCTAACTCTTTCAACTGAACTGAGTCCAATGGTACGCATTCCCCCATTAAGAGCAGCTTCAATTCTGGAGACTGGATTGGATCTTCGACTACAACGCATTGGGATGATTCTAATTCTAATTGACTAGCTACATACAATAATAAATCTGGTGCTGGCTGGGAATTTTTAACGCTATAACCATCGGCGATCGCTTCTAGTTTATCAGCGATTCCTAGTTTTTCAACTATAGTCACGGGCATTTTTACTTGTGGAGCCAAGATAGATTTTAATACCTTCTTCGCGCAATTCATCAAGTATATTATCTGGCACTGGTAGCAGGTTATTTGGTGATAAGCTTGTGCGATCGCCCAATAAACATCTCGGAAAATTAAGTTTTAGCCCAGTAATCATAGGGATTTCAGGTTAATTATTGGAGATATCTAATCTTTCTGAGTAGAAATTGTCAAATTAGATTGCCTAATTTATTTAAGAATTATCACAATTTATAAGCAGGGATAAATGGTACCTGCGATAGGTGACTTATGTAAAAAAATAGCTTTATAAATCAATAGGATTTATTTACTATCCCCTTCACTCTTTGTTATTCAAAATGATGCAATGAATGCAATTATTTTGATTACAAAGAATTTAATAATTTATTAATTTTTTGCAACAAAATTTACGCTATCACTATATAAGAATCTAGCTAATGTTAAAAATTCTGGACATTGTAAAATTTTTTAAGTAGCTTATAGTAAATCACAAAAATATTGAGAATATTACCTTGCAGTTAATATTTATCCAAAATAATATTCATCCAAAATACAGAGTAATAATAATGATTATAATGAATCATAATGCCTGATTTGAGTTAAATAGAACCTATAAATATTAGACTTGATAGGTAAAAGTTGGATTAACACAATATTTTCAAGCCAGGTAAAAATTCCAACAAGGCGATAATTTCGAAATTCATGGGAACAGGCTTAGTTAAAGCCAGCGTTTAGGTAAACCTCAAAAATAAGAAATTATAAATTATGGTTGCAACACCAGAAAAATCAACAGTTCAAAGTTCCATTAGTGCCTTTGGGAATGCTAGAGCAACAGTGTCTGGCGCACCTTTAAATTCAGAAGAGTTAGAAAAAATTCATGCTTACTGGCAAGCTTGTAATTATTTGGCAGTAGGGATGATTTATCTCAAAGAAAATCCTCTACTTAAACAACCCCTCAAACCAGAGCAAATCAAACAAAGATTGTTGGGACATTGGGGAACTAGTCCTGGATTAAGCTTTATCTACATTCATCTCAATAGGCTTATTAAGAAGTATGAATTGAGCATGATTTATATGGCTGGTCCCGGACACGGAGCACCAGGAATCTTAGCTCCTACATACCTTGAAGGTACCTACTCGGAAGTTTACCCCGATAAAAGCCAAGATGAAGAAGGAATGTGTAAATTTTTTCAACAGTTTTCCTTCCCCGGTGGTATCGGCAGCCATTGTACTCCAGAAACTCCTGGCTCCATTCATGAGGGTGGAGAATTGGGGTATAGTTTATCCCATGCTTATGGTGCTGCTTACGACAACCCAGATTTAATTGTTGCTTGCGTTGTTGGGGATGGAGAAGCAGAAACTGGTCCGTTGGCAACAGCATGGCATTCCAATAAATTTATTAACCCGATTACAGATGGTGCGGTGCTGCCGATTTTGCACCTCAACGGCTATAAAATTGCCAACCCAACAATTTTGTCTCGCATTTCCCACGAAGAAATAGAAGATTTGTTTAAGGGCTATGGCTACACCCCTTATTTTATCGAAGGTTCCGATCCAGAAAGTATGCACCAGGCAATGGCTGCTACCGTAGAACAGTGCGTACAAGATATTAAAAATATTCAACAAGAAGCTCGTAGTAGCCTTACCACAAAACGTCCCCGGTGGCCAATGATTGTATTGCGATCGCCAAAAGGTTGGACCGGACCCCAAGAAGTTGACGGTCACAAAGTTGAAGGATTTTGGCGATCGCACCAAGTTCCAATGGGAGGAATGCATAAAAATCCAGAACATCTAAGACTATTAGAAGAGTGGATGCGGAGCTACGAACCCGAAAAGCTATTTGATGTCAATGGTAGTTTAATTCCAGAACTCAAAGAACTCGCACCTACAGGTCATCTTCGCATGAGTGCGAACCCCATTGCCAACGGTGGATTAGTGCGTAAGGCATTAATCATGCCCGATTTTCGGGAATATGCAGTTAAGGTCGATAAACCAGGAACTACAGAAGAAGAAAATACCAAGTTTTTGGGTTATCTGCTGCGAGATATCATGTTAAAAAATACTACCAATTTCCGGTATTTCTGTCCCGATGAAACCTCTTCTAACCGATTACAAGCTGTATATGAAGCTAGTAAGAAAGTTTGGATGGGAGAACATTTTCCTGAAGATGAGGATGGAGGTGAACTAGCTGCCTCTGGTCGGGTCATGGAAATGTTGAGTGAACATACCCTCGAAGGTTGGTTAGAAGGATATTTACTTTCAGGAAGACACGGTTTCTTCTCTTCCTACGAAGCTTTTGTCCATGTAATTGATTCAATGTTCAACCAGCACGCTAAGTGGCTACAAACCTGTAAAGAATTATCATGGCGTGCCCCAATTTCCTCACTAAATCTACTGATTACTTCTACCGTTTGGCGACAAGATCATAATGGTTTCAGCCACCAAGACCCCGGCTTTATCGATGTAGCTACAAACAAAAGCCCGGAAGTAGTTCGCATTTATCTACCTCCCGATGTTAACTGTTTGTTATCGGTAGCAGACCATTGTCTTCGCTCTCGGGACTACGTTAATGTGATTGTCTGCGACAAACAAAAACACCTGCAATACCTAAGCATGGAAGAAGCGATTCAGCATTGCTCAAAGGGTATTGGTATTTGGGAATGGGCAAGTAATGATGATTGTGGTGTCGAAGCCGACGAACCTGATGTCATCATGGCTTGTTGCGGTGATGTTCCGACAATGGAATCCTTAGCAGCAACAGCAATTCTTTTCGAAGAATTCCCAGAATTGAAGGTCAGATTTATCAATGTGGTAGATCTGTATAAGCTAATGCCAGAAAATGAGCATCCCCACGGTCTATCGGATACAGATTTTGACACTTTATTTACACCAGATAAACCCGTTATCTTCAACTTCCACGGTTATCCCTGGTTAATTCACAAACTTACCTATCGTCGTACCAATCAACACCGGATTCGCGTTCGTGGTTACAAAGAAATTGGTAATATTAATACTCCCTTGGAGTTAGCAATTGAAAACCAAATTGACCGCTTTAATTTAGTTATTGATGTTATCGATAGAGTTCCCAAATTACGTTCCGCAGCAGCTTATGTTAAAGAACGGATGAAGAATGCAATTATCGAACACCAAAACTATGCTTTTGAGCATGGCATGGATAAGCCAGAAATTGTCAACTGGAAATGGCCTTATTGATTTGAGGAAGGTTTTTTAGTTTGCAGGTTGATTTTTTGCTTAGTAGTAGGGCTTTAAGCACTGCTACTAATTTTTTAGGTAACTACAAACAAATGCCAGAACTATCATGTAGCGACGTAATATTAGCTATGCTACTCAGATAGAATAAGGAACCATCATCTTGGGATATTTTTATGTCTCTTGTTGACCGAAAATAATCGGATACAAGCTCTGTCCTTCTAGGACAGCTTTCTGATAAAATTGGAATATAGTCGCCACAGGGTATTTGGAGACTTTGAACGGACATGGAGGTAAGGTCAGACTAATTCTAATTAGCGCATCCCCAAGAAGTGTCAAGGAATCCTCGCCCTGAAGTCCGAGGAGCTATGTCAAGTCGCTTCGCTCCAATTCAAAATTCAAAATTCAAAATTCCGGCATTCAAATCAGTGGAGGCTTGAACTCACCACTGATTAAAGACCACTGAATAAGATTCAGTGGGGGCTTGTACCCTCCATTAATTAATTCAAAATTTTTGAATTCTTCAAAATGGTCAAACTACCCGTAAGTTGAGTATCAGCTTTCTTGAATATATTCGCGATACGCCAAGCGTGATGCCTTCGGCTTATCGCATTTCTATAATTGAAAATATATCCACCTTTGGGAACCATTATCAGCGAGAAATCCTCTTCCAATCCTTTTGGCTGGTCATGGGTGTCACAATAACTTCCTACCCCGAAGTTTTGAGGGAATACCTTATTTTCTCCCGTAATAGGTTTTTGTATAACAAAATCTCCTAAGTAATGAAAATAGAGTCTGGTACATCTTAAGGGTTGCTCCTTAGTGTCTCCTATAATACAAAATGGTGATTTACTCAAAAGGGTAGGAGCGGCGATTCCAACAAAGGTAATTCAAGAGTTGATAAGCCTTACGACATAGCTTCGCTTACCTATCAGTTGCTCATCAGAGTAAGTATACTCACACTTTCTATACCAAATCTTTATATACCTAAGTGTTTCATTATTATAATATGACCAGAGGTTCTTCAAGATACTTGAAGAGTAAAATTTGATTATTAAAGAAGTTAGGAGGCAGCAGGAAAAGGGCAGAAAGACCGATTGCATCGGGATTCAACCGCTGGCAATCCTATGTATAGCCTTCTCGTAGGCTAGACCGCCAATATAAGGTTTGGCGGGGGTCTCGAATCCAAGTGCGAGAAAGACAATGGGGCTGTTCAACCGAACTTCTCAACTTTCTGCCACTCCTGCCCATGACGCCGATACCTTTCTCGCACAGCCAGATAAAGAACATAATTTGCCACAGGTATTTGAATCAGTCAAACCTTAAACGCATCCCAAGGATGTAGTTTTTCTGGTTTGAGCGGGAGCATCGTAATTCCCTTGTTGTAATAAATAGATTTTTTTAATCTTGAGAGCCTAAAGGAAAAAAAACAATTCCCAGTTGTCTAATTCTTTTAGCTAGGCAGGACGTTATCTAGTAGTAAATTAAATGTAAAGCAAACTTAGCTTGCGAGCTACGCTAGTATTCTGACTTCCACGTCAATTTATTGCGTGGAGTGCATCAAGAAAAGACAGGCTTGACTATTTACGACTTATAAAAATTTTGCATCTACTCTATTCATAGTCCTAATTATTGTAGCCCTTGCGATAAACAGCCTGGCTCATTTTTTAATGTTAAAGACCTGCAAATTTAGGAGATTCCATCATGACTATTAGCTTTGAGCAAGTTGGTTCTTTCAATGGTATCCAGGGAGAACCCCAAGTTATTAATAACCCGACTTCGATTCAATTTGGTCCGGATGGTAGATTGTACGTTGCCGAGCAAAATGGAACAATTAATGCGTTTACGATCGAACTTCAAAATGGTGAATATATAGCTACCGCCAACGAAGAACTGGTCTTAGCTGATGGCACAGAAGTCGTCAAATCAATTCAAAACCATAACGATGATGGCTCTCTTAGTAACGAGGAAAATCGTCAAGTTACAGGGCTTGTGGTTACGGGTACTACCAGTAATCCCGTCCTTTATGTATCTTCTAGCGATCCACGTATTGCAACCTTTGAAGACACCAACCTTGACACCAACTCTGGAGTAGTTACCCGTCTGACTTGGAATGGGACTGACTGGGAAGCGGTGGATATTATTCGTGGTTTACCTCGTTCGGAAGAAAATCATTCTGTCAATGGTATGGTGTTGAGTGAAGATGGCACTAAGCTTTACTTAACAGTAGGCGGTAACACCAACAATGGCGCACCATCAGATTTCTTTGCCTACACAGGGGAATATGCTCTTTCAGGGACAGTTCTTGAAATAGATTTAGTAGATCTCGAAAGCCGACCAATTTTAACCGATCCTAATGGTGGACAAAATGGTACTCCTCGCGACTATATCTACGACCTGCCTACCCTTGATGATCCGACCGTTAGCAATATTAGTGATGGGGTAGGAGAAGATATATCAGGTCTAGATGAAGATGGACCTTGGGGTGGCAATGACGGTTTTAATATGGCAATCTTGCCCGCTGACGCACCGATGCGAGTTTTTGTCGATGGTCTACGTAATCAATATGATTTGGCACTAACCCAAAATGGTCAGCTTTATACAGTGGATAATGGTTCCAATGGTGGTCTGGGGGGTAATCCCGTAGATGCCAACGGTAATCCTACTGAACAACCAGGAGCGGGAGAAGCTACAAATGATCCTAACGATGGGGGAACTGGCGACCCAGAACCGTTATTTTTGCTGGAAGACGGCGGTTATTATGGTCATCCAGCCCCTGCTCGTGCTAATCAAGATTTGTCTTGGACGGTTTTTGATGACGAAGGTAATCCCGATACCTCTTTATCTCCTAATAGTGTGGCTAATTTAGCCAACCTTGTTCCTGATGGTGTAGATATTGCAGAAGGCTTTCTTATTGATCCGAGTAAGTTTACTGAAGACCCTGCACGGTTAGCTGAAAGTGGGATTCGGGTGGAAAGGGACAGCCCAGATAGTAATGCAATAACTACTGTAGGGTCATCTAGTAATGGTTTGGTTGAATATACCGATGATGCCTTTGGTGGTGCCTTACAGGGTAGTCTAATCGTCACCCAGTTTAACGGCAATGTAACCTTACTCAACCTCAGCGATGATGGGACATCTATTGAGCCACTGGTCAATGGTAATCAAGTAGTTGATGATGATGGCATCTTTCCACTGGTTACAGGTCAGTCACTTCCCTTAGATGTTACTACTGGTATTAATGGCACAATCTGGGTGGCTGAATTTGGCAGCGACAATATTAATGTCTTTGCACCATCAAATCAAGTTGGCCCAACAGACACAGATTTTGACAACGATGATATTCTCAATATCAACGACCCCTTTATTCGAGATGAGAACAATGGTAATTCGGTTTTAGTATCTCCGAGTCAAACTTTAACTTGGGATTTTGATGCTAACCAAGATAACAATTTACCAGGAGAAAGTGGCTATGGGGGCGGCTTGACTGGTGTGATGATTAACAATACTACAGATTTTGAGGTGTTTTTTCAAGAACCTTCGACCATAGAAGGACAGATTATCAATTTAGATAACGTCAAGTTCAATACCGCTGCTGGTGGTGGGACGACAGTTATTGAATCTGTCTCTAATGGCGATCCTTATATAACTCTCAATAATGGTGAGTATTTATTCCATACAGGAGTAACCCTTGCGCAGACTGTAGAAACCTTTACTATAAAATGGAGCGTATTCAATCCTGGAACAGAATTTACTGGTTCCTTTCAGCAGATAGGTGGTTATATTGGTACGGGAGACCAAAGTAACTATCTGAAAATAGTAGCCATTGATGGATTTAATGATGAAATTCAGATTTTACTGGAAGATAATGATATAGTTCAATCTATATCCTTTATTTCCGCAGATGGCTTATTTGATTTGCCAACCAATCAGCAAATCTTTTTCGAGTTGGAAATTGATCCTGTTGCAGGAACTGCTATCCCTATAGTTAGTTACGAAACTGGCGACGAGAATATTACCACTGTTACAGGTGAAGCAGTAGATCTTAATGGAACTACTGTTTTAGATGTTATGCAAGGAAATTACACCGTTGAGGGGCAAGATACCGGTTTAGCTGTGGGTTTATTATCTTCTAACATTGGTGAACCGACAGCTAATACGTTTCAGGCAATTTTTGATGAGATTGAAATCACTGCCACGGGTGATACCTCCCAAACAGTAATTTATCGAGTCAATGCTGGAGGTTCAGAAATTGCTGCAATTGACGGAGGTATTGCTTGGTCCGCAGATACAGTGAGCAATAATAGTTCTTTCCTTGTGGATGCTGGCAGTAACAATACTGCTTCATTTCCAGCAGTAGAACCAGGAGATAGCATTCCTGTCTCTGTCCCTGGGACTATCTTTGATACCGAGCGTTGGGATAAGCCTAATGGTTCAGAAATGGAGTGGGCTTTTGATGTTCCTGAACCAGGTTTATATGAAGTTAGACTGTATATGGGTAATGGCTTTGGTGGAACTGACGACCCAGGAGAGAGGGTATTTGATGTAGCGATTGAGGGTAGTGTTCCTACAAACCTAGATAACATAGACCTTTCCAGTCAATTTGGCAATGAAGTCGGGGGAGTAATTAGCAATATTGTAACGGTTACTGATGGTACGCTCGATATAGAGTTTATCCATGGTGTTGAAAATCCGCTAATTAATGGCATCGAGATTGTTCAGCTTGGGGGTGGTGAGACTGAACCTGTGCCTACAGTTTCGATTGTTAACGATCCAATTTATGTAGTTGATGAAGACCAGGGTCAAATCCAAATTTCTCTGTTAACCGATGTTACTGTCCCCAGTAATCAAACAGTTAATGTTACCTTTGAAATTGTTCCTGGCACTGCTACCGCTTTAGAAGATTACGAATATCTATCTCCTAACGCCACTTTCGACGAAGAAACTGGTATTTATACTGATACCGTGGCGATCGCTGGTGGGTCTTCTGATGTTACATTCTTGGTGGATATCTTGCCCGATTCTCTCGTTGAAAGCGAGGAAACCTTTACCGTGAACATTACTGATGTTAGCCCCAACGCGCAAATAGGAATAGTAGATACTGCGAATGTAACCATTGAAAATAATAGTTCTACTCAATTTGGCGAAGCGACCCTGAGCATAACAGCAGATAGTGACGACGTACAAATATCTAATTTTGGCAGCAATTCCTTTCAAATTGCCAATTCGGGAGACAAAAAAATTGTTGGGGTCAATATCGATGTAACTGATGCTCTTTATCCGGATACAGTTTTCGATCCTTTTGGGCTGGCTGGAGATACGGTAGCTAAACAACTAACAATAGACACTTATGGTAATACTGGTGTGGTAATTGCACCAAATGATTATTATATTGGTGCTGGAGGAACAGCTGGTTTTGAAGCTATTCA
>ERZ1740062.452-NODE-452-length-22965-cov-6.479965_pt1 | contig 22965 bp, 26 predicted proteins | sample MGYA00581741_ERZ1740062 | MGnify/ENA primary metagenome ERZ1740062 (study PRJEB43018, sample SAMN04849747) | marine metagenome | isolation source: floating plastic debris | place: Pacific Ocean | collected 2008-09-01 | study: EMG produced TPA metagenomics assembly...
GGCGAGCAGAACAGCGCCGAAGAGCCATCGATGACCGAGCCACCCTTGTGATCGGTGTAGTACATGCCCTCGCCCTTGACGACGAGGCGCGGGTTGTCTTTGAAATCGCGATTGCCGCTGAACGGCATCCAGTGCTCTTCCAGCGAGTTGGCGCGCACGGCGTCGCCAATGTTCAGGTCATGCATGGCAATCTCCAGGGGTAACCGGCGCACAGCGGCCGGATTGTTCTCTGGTGCCAGAGTACAGTCACAGGCTTTCCTGGCGATAGAGCCAGTAGAGGCCCAACCGGGAACCCAGCGGATCTACCGCTCAGGGAATGATCCGGGTCGAGACATGGTCTGCTGCGCCAACAGCGCCTTCCAGAAACCCACCTTCATGGGGCGACAGCTCGGTTCCGGCGAAATGCAGTCCATGCGCCGATAGATCGTCGAGACCTTTCGCGCGGCGGTAATCTGGATGCGCGCTGGGTGGCGTGTGATCCGCCGACGTCGCCGTCAGCGGCTCATTCGCCCAATCCTGCAACAGGACTTGCCGAGGGGTCGATGCCGCCTCTCCAAACAGTTGTCTCAGTTGATCCAACGCGGCAGGCACCAGAGCGTCCCCGGCAGTGCGCCGAGCCTCGACCAAGGTTCCGAAGAAGCCGAACACCGCCCCGGCGCTGTCATCGGCGGGCGAGGCATCGTGGATCTCGGCCAATGGTCCCCGGTGGCTGATGGCATCTCCGGACAATCCCATATCGCGCCAGAACGGTGTGTCATAGATCGCGATCAGCTTGGCGTGCCCGGCCATCCAGGTTGGGATCCGTTCGAAGGCGGCGATCAAATCAGCGGAGAGCGCGGGCGCGAATGTGATGTCCCGTGCCAGAACGCGCGGTGGGAGTGCGAGGACAACGTGCCTGGCGCGCGCTTCGAACGCACCGTGCGGACCGTTTCCCGATATGGCCTTGTGATCAGAGGCCCAGTTGATCTGCGCCACGGTGCGTCCAACCGACACTGTCCCCTCTGGCAGTGAGGCAGTCAGAGCCCTCGTCAGGGTCTCGATCCCACCAGAGATTCGCAGCGATCCGGCCATCGGCGCGAGATCGAGGTCGCGGCGAACCGTACCCTGCGGATCCTCGAACACCAGTTTCCCGTCCGCGTATTGCTCGAAGGTCGACAGATTCAGGTCCTGGAGCAGGCGAAGCAACGCGATGTTGTGCGGCCAGACCCAAGCGGGTCCCAGATCATAGGGCAGGGGATCGCCGGTGCCGGTCCTGGGGCCGAGGATGCGTCCGCCAGGCCGTTCACGGGCTTCGAGCACCTGCACGGACAGACCGGACAGCACGAGCTTGCGCGCCAAAGCCAGCCCGGACAGGCCTGCCCCCACGATCGCCACATCTGTGCCCTGTTCGACCATCACCCAGCTCCACCTCAGCGAGAGCCGGACTTAAGGTATCCGCGGAATTCGGCAAGCTCAGAACAGCATGATCACCTTTGGGCGAACATGCCTGTGACCGGGTAACGACTTCTGGCACTGAACGCGCAGGGTCCGGGTGTCATGCTCAGGCGCACTTGCGGCATGTCTGCGTATGCGGGACGACTTCCAGCCGCGCGGTCGAGATCTCTTCGCCGCAGGCTGCGCAATCTCCGTAAGTGCCGTCTTTCAGCCGATGCAAGGCCGCGTTGACGGCGCGGAGTTCAGCAAGCTCGGCGGTGCCGAGATGCTCCATCACCTCGTCGCCTTCGCGTTCCGTTGCGCGGTCCTCGAAATCCTTGCTGGGTTCCTTGTCCAGTTCGTGCTCGATGTGGTTGAGCGAACTCTCCAGATACGCCTTACGGTCGGTCAGGATTTGCGTGAAATGGGCTGCATCCATAGTCTGTTTCCCTTGCCTGTGTGGCGTCCTGGTCGGGCGCCACCGGTGCTATGCTGAACCTCAGCGGTTTTTGATCTCGATCTTTCGCCCACCTTGCGCGGCGGGTTCGGCGCGGGGTATCGCGATGCTGAGCAGACCATCGCGGAAATCGGCCTCGACATTTTCGGTATCGGCATCCGGCGGCAGCCGGAATGTGCGTTGGAAGGCGCCGAACTGACGTTCGCTGAAGAACAGCTTTCCATCGTTGTGCTGACGCTCGGTCCGCTTTTCGCCCTTCAACAGCAGCACGTGCTCGTGCTTCGAAATGTCGACATCCTCCGGCTTCACGCCGGGCAGTTCTATTTCGATGCGATACCCGCTGCCGTTCGAGCCGGCCTCGGACGCCGGTGCGAACCAGTCTGCGATCCGCCCGCCCAACGTGCGGAACGGTTCGTACAGGTTAGGCCAGAAGCTGTTCGGGTGTGTCGTTTCAACCATGATCCATCTCTCCCAGAAGATCGACTGACCAGGAGAAACTCGCTTGCACGCCAGAATCGCGCATTGATTTGCGTCAAATCCCGTCTGGCGGAGGAATTGCGCCTTGAACTGGACCGCCCATGCATCCTAGTTTGGATCCAACATGGGTCCAGTTGGGCGGGGCAGGACATGCGCGATGCGCTTTATCATCTCGAAAGGTCGAAGCCTGCGAGTCTTCAGGCCCAGATCCGCGAGATTTTGATCGAGGCGATCCGACTCAGCCAGCTCAAGCCCGGCGACCCGGTGCCCTCGACCCGCGCGATGGCAAGCCGCCTGTCGGTCAGCCGCAACACCGTCACGCTGGCCTATCAGGCGCTGGTCTCCGACGGCTTCCTGGCATCGCGTGAACGATCGGGCTTCTATGTCGATCCGACGGCGATCGATGGCATGGTCATGCGGCCCGATCAGGTCAACCGGCCGGAAGGCGGCATCGACTGGGGGCCGCGTCTTGCCAAGAACCCGGGGTCCCAGCGCAACCTGATCAAACCCGAAGACTGGCACCGGTATCCCTATCCGTTCCTCTATGGACAGGTGGACTCCGAGGTCTTCCCGATCGCCGAGTGGCGCGATTGCGTTCGCCAGGCGATGGGCAAGCGCTGGATCGATGCCTGGACCGAGGACCGCTTTGCCGCCGATGACCCCTTGCTTGTCGAGGAGATCGCCCGGCGCATTCTGCCCCTGCGCGGAATCTCGGCCGCACCCGACGAGGTCCTGGTGACCCTCGGCGCCCAGAACGCGCTCTACCTGATCGCCGCCATGCTGGTGCGCCAGGACACGACCGTCGCATTGGAAGAACCCGGCTATCCTGACATGCGCAACATCTGTGCGCTGCGCACAGGGCGGATCCGGACCGTGCCGATCAATCAGGACGGGATGGCCTTTGACGGGCGTCTGGACGGGGTCGACCTGGTCTTCACCACGCCGTCACATCAGTTCCCGACGACCGTGACCATGCCGATGGAACGGCGCAAGGCACTTCTGGACGAGGCACACGCCCGGGACCTGGTGATCATCGAGGACGACTACGAGTTCGAGACCAATTACACCGGGACGCCCCGTCCCGCGCTGAAGTCGCTCGATCGCGATGGGCGGGTCATCTATGTCGGCTCGCTGTCGAAATCGCTTATGCCGGGCCTGCGGTTGGGCTTCATCGTGGCTGATTCCACTCTGATTGGCGAACTGCGGGCATTGCGCCGTTTGATGCTGCGCCATCCGCCCGGCAACAACCAGCGCGCCGCGGCCCTGTTCCTGGCCAACGGGCATTTCGACGTGTTGGTTCGGCGCATTCACCGCGTCTACCGCGAGCGCTGGGAAGTCATGAGTGAGGCGTTGCACAACGACCTGCCGGGTTGGAGCGAGCAGCCGATCTTCGGTGGGTCTTCCTACTGGCTCGAGGGGCCCGAGGGACTGGACAGCCGTGCGCTCGCCGAACAGGCACTCGAGCGCGGCGTGATCATCGAACCGGGCGATGCCTTCCATGGCAATCCCGCGGATGGCGCGCGCTTCCTGCGGCTCGGGTTTTCCTCGATCCAGGCGACGAAGATCCCCGAAGGGATCCGCATCCTTCGGCAAATCTGTGAAGAGAACCGCATCCTGTAGCATCCGGTACAGATGCGGTCGCGTGAAGATGGTTAAATTCTCCCCATCAACCAAACAGGAGAATTGATCGATGACCGATACCAAAGCGCCCCAGGCCCTGAGCGATTCCGACCTCGAGACCGCGACCGGCGGTGCCGGCTACTTGAAGCTTGGCGACATCGAGGGCGAGTCGATTTCCAAGTCCAAGGTTATCGACAGCTTCGAGACGGTCGGCAAGCGCGACATCGGCACTGGCGGGAAGCCCGTTGCGACCGAGGAACTCACGCTGGGTTACACAGAGGTCGAGTGGACCTACTGATTTGCGCACCAGGCGGCGTCCAATCCCTGGACGTCGACGCTCTCCCAATCCACGAGGCGGATAATGACCGAGCAAGCAGCACCCCAGGCGCTGGCCGATAACGCGCTGGACGACGTCGCAGCGGCGGCAGGGGCGTCACCCATGCAAACGGCGATCTTTCCGGATGTCCTGAAGACCCCGCCGCCGCCGTCACCCGTTCCAATCCCATATCCGAACGTCCCCAACAGTGCAGATCAATCCCGGGGTTTCCGCACCAAAGACAGCTGATTGCGCCGGAGCGGTTCCGGAGATAGTCATGGCGCCGTGACGAATTTCGGAGACGGCGCGATGACAACCGGCATGATGATCTGGACATGGTACGAAGGCACCTGGCACCAGGGAAATTTCCCGGTCATGGGTGCGTCGGACCATGGCGCCTGGCTGGGATCGTCGGTCTTCGACGGCGCGCGCGCATTCGAAGGCACGGCGCCCGATCTCGATCTGCACTGCAAGCGCGTTGTCGACTCGGCCGGTGTCATGGGGCTCAACGCGCCGATGGATGCCGAGGAGATCACCGAACTGGCGCGCGAGGGTATCGGCAAGGTCTCGAAAGACACCGCCCTCTACATTCGACCGTTGATGTGGGCACGCGGGGGCGGGCCGTCGATGGTCATCCCGGATCCGGATTCGACCGCATTTGCTCTGTCGCTGGAAGCGCGCCCGATGGCCGAGCCCACCGGCTTCTCGATCACCACGACGCCCTATTCGCGCCCGATGAACTCGATGGCGCCGACAGACGCCAAGGCAGGGTGCCTGTACCCGAACAACGCACGGATGCTGCGCGCGGCCTTTGCCAAGGGCTTCGACAATGCGGTGTCGCTCGACCCGCTCGGCAATGTCGCCGAAACCGCGACCTCGAACATCTGGATGGTCAAGGACGGCGTCGCCCTGACACCTGTGCCGAACGGGACGTTTCTGAACGGGATCACCCGGAAGCGCGTTCTCAAGTTGCTGCGCGAGGATGGCATCGAGGTGCACGAGACCACGATCACGCTCGATCAGTTGCGCGATGCCGACGAGATCTTCTCGACCGGCAACGCGCAAAAAGTCGTACCGATCACGCGCTTCGACGACCGCGAATACGCCTACGGCCCGATCGCGAAACGCGCGCGCGCGCTCTACTGGGAGTTTTCGCACCAGTGACGGGCGCGTGGTTCGGACGCGTTGCCATTCGCTCTACCGACACTTAGCGATGCGCGCACACATCGACCGGTCCGATCGGTTCCCGTCGAACGGTTCACTGCGCACGGTCGGGGATTGAGACTTTGGAACTCATGAAACTGCTGCTTCAGGTCCGGCGCTTTGTGCTGAAGACCTTCGTTCCGGAGTTCATCTGGCCCAAGCATATCGACGTTGACGGCGTCAGCATCAGGATTCGCGGAGAGCCTTATTCCTTCGGCGTGAAACGGGTGCTTCTGCGCGGCGATTACGAACTGACCGAACGCCAGCTTATCGCCAGGTTTGTCGAACCCGGCATGAAGGTCATCGAGATGGGCGGCTCGATCGGGATCGTCGCTGCGGTCCTTGCGCACAGGATTGGCCCAACCGGCAAACTGGTCTCGGTCGAGGCTTCCGACAAGCTTGCAGCCTATTCGGCGACATGGTTGGAGAAGAACCCGCAAACGAAGGTAGTGGCAGGCTTCGGTTTCCCGGTTTGGAAGGTTCGCCCGACCCTCAGCGTCCTGGGGTTCGAGGAATCGAACGGATCGCTGGGCGGCCAGGTGAGTGTTGCCGACTCCGATGCCGGCGACGGGTCATCGGGGCTTGGCAGATCCAATATTTGGGATCTCTCCCGGATCTGTGAAGACCACGACATCGAACCCGACGTGCTCGTGATCGATATCGAGGGGTCGGAGCGCATCTTCTTCGATCACGAACCTGACTGGCCCGATAGCGTCCGGGAGGTCTTGATCGAACTGCATCCCCAGCAGCTCGACAACGGAGATACGGATGTCCGCGAGATCTGCGGCAAGATCGAAGCGCTGGGCTTCGTGATGCGCGAGGATCTCGGGAACACGTTCTGGTTCTCGCGCCACGCGGCCTGACCTGCTCGGTGAATCGAGTTTCCCGGTGCTCTGCCATGGCGCGGTTCCCGACGCGACCGGCGGTGCGGGTTCCGACAATGCCGGGTAGTACCCCTAGGTGTAGAGATGCCGCGCCACCACCTCTTCGTTCCAGTCCAGACCCAGACCCGGCTTCTCCGGAATGATCAGGTCGCCGTCCTTCAGCGCATAGGGCTCCTGCAACACCGGATCCGCCCAGCTTTGCCATTCCAGCCAGTGCGCCGTCTCGGTCACCCGCATCACATGCGCGCCGACCTCCGGGTAGAGATGCGTTGACATCGGCATCCCCCATCCCGCCGCGATCCCAGCGGCTCGCAGCCAGCCGGTCACGCCACCGATCCGCATGAAGTCCGGCATCACCAGATCGCAGGCGCCCACGCGCAGCGCCCGATGCATCTCGCGCGGGCCATAGAAATTCTCGCCGATCATCAGCGGCGTCTTCAGATCATCCTTCAGCTTCGCGTAGCCGTCAAAGTTGTCGTAGACGATCGGCTCCTCTATCCACTCCAGACCCAGGTCGTCGATCTGGTTGCAGCGGTGCATGGCTTCGGCCAGATCCAATCCCTGATTGTAGTCGACCATCAGCGCCATGTTCGGGCCGACTGCCTCACGCACGGCGGCCAGCGTCGCCAGATCGTCCGCCGGATCGCTGCGGCCAAGGCGCATCTTGAGGGCGGTGAAGCCACCCTCATCACGCAAGACGAGTGCCTCCGCGGCGACTTCTTCAGGTGATTGCAGCCACAATCCGTTCGAGTTGTAGGCCTTGACCGGTCCTGGCGAGCCGCCCAGCAGCGTCACCAGCGGCATGTCCGCCGCCCGCGCCAGCGCATCCCAGACCACCATGTCGACGCCCGACGCCGCGATCATATTCAACCCGGCGTAACCCACGAAGTGCAACGACTTGCGGGTCTTCTCGTAGATCTCGGTCGGCGCCAGCCGGTCACCGGCCAGCATCTCGGACATGTCGTTCAGCATTGCCACCAGATAGGGCATCGACTTGGGCACGTAGGGTTCCAGATAGGCCCGCCCTGTCACGCCTTCCTCGGTCTCGAGGTCCAGCAGGATAAGCGGCTAATGCGCGATTGTTGCGATCCTGGCGACAACCGGGCGCTCCATTTCCAGAAGCACCGGGCGTGCGGTCAGGCGGCGAAAAGTCAGTGCAGGTTGCATCGGCGGTCCTCGCTGTCCGAAGTTGGTCCACCCTAGCAACGGCTGATTGGTCTGTCTGATCCTGACGCGATATCGCGCCGCATGGTTGGGTTCGGGCTTGATACACGCTCGCTCAACAGTTATTTCTGAATAGACAGAAATTACGGAAAGATGTGATGACACTGACGCCTGCCATGAAGGACTTCATCCTCCACTGGGGAGAGATGGGCAACCGCTGGGGCGTCAATCGCTCGGTCAGCCAGGTTCACGCGCTTCTGCACTTGTCGCCCGATCCGCTGCCCGCTGATGCAATCTGTGAACTGCTCGGCATGGCACGGTCCAATGTCTCGACAGCGATAAAGGAGCTTCAGTCCTGGGGCATCGTCCGGGTCTCGCGCCAGCTTGGTGACCGGCGGGATCACTTCACGTCCGAGCGCGATCTGTTCGAACTGGTCCGCATCCTGGTCGAGGCGCGTCGCGACCGCGAGTTCGCCCCGACCATGAACGCTGTCTCCGATGCGATCGAGTGCGCCAAACACGACAACGAGACCCCGCGCGACGTTCGTGCCCGCATGGAGGAGACGCTCGAGGTGATGTCCATGTTCGACACCTGGTATCAGCAGATGGCCCGCCTGCCGCATGGCACGCAGGTAAAGATGCTCAAGCTCGGCGCCCGCATCGCGAAGTATCTGCCGGGTAGTTCTGGCTGAAGAGTTTTGCCCAGGAGTTTCAGAAATGACAGAAATAACTGATAGATACGACACGCCTCAACAGGAAGCGGCACCACGGATTGACTGGGGCGCCTTCGTCGCCGCCGCGGTGGTCGCCCCAATGTGGTTCGCAGCAACGGGTGTCCTTGCCTTCGGCTACGGACTGGCCTTCACGCTGGTTGCCGCTGTCATGAGTCTTCCAGCATATGTCCTATTTGGTTTGCCAGCGTTCTATCTGGCCATCCGTTCCTTTCGGACGCAAGATGGCCGCCCCGACATTCAAGCGATCGTACTCTCCGGATTCATCGCCAACGCCCTGAGCTTTCCTCTAGCCTATTTCTACGGCCTGTATTCCGGATGGGCCGAGGCGCAGGCTCACGGAAAAGCGCTCTGGTATGCTGGCCTCGGAATGCTGGCCGCTCCCATGATCGCCTTGCAGTTTGGCCTCAGTTATCGACGCGCCGTTACCCAGGCCGCCGACAAGTTCAAATGCGACTCCGCCATGACCGGAGATCAACAATGCGCCTGATCCGCACCGCAATCGCCGTTCTATTGGCCGCTCTGTTCTTTCGCTTAGTCGAGCGAACATACCAGCGCCGCCGGATCAGCCGGTCCCGCAATGTCCGGCACCGAAGCAAACCCATTCGTCCCCATGACGAACTGCGACTCACCAATCTCTGACCGTCCATAGAAGGAGTGTTCCCATGACGGATCTTGTCTACTTCGCCCTCGGATTTGCCGGTCTCGGTGCCTTGGCCGTGATCCTCGCCATCATTGGCAAGGCGGCCGCGGCCTGTCCGCAGATCGGGGCTGCTGCCCGCGTTGGCACGCTGGTGATCACCACAGGCTTCATTGCCCTAGGGGCGGGAGCCGTTGCCATCATCGGCGCCTTCCTACCGCTGCTGGCCGAAGGCCGGGCCAGCGGTTTGTACCTTGCGTTGGGCTTCCTGTCGCTGGCCCTCGGGCTTGGCTTCAGCAGTGCTGCCATCCGCCTGCGGGAACTCCTGAACGCCGCACCCCGGCCTCCGGCGCCCGAAGCTGCCGCCATTCCGGCGCAGTAAGCTCAGGCGATCGCTGCGGTGCGGGGCAGGGCGATCGCCCGCTTGCCTGTCAGCACTGCCACGGCATCGCGCGCGACGATCCGGTCAAAGGCCGGGTCGTCGATCCTCAGCCCTCCCGTGTAAGTACCGAAAGCCGGCAGGATGACCCGCCGGGCGTCGATCAGGAAACAGGGCCGCCGGATCGATTGGCCGCGCAACCAAAGCCGCGCTTTGGGATGGTAGTGGCCCGACACATCCGGCGCGCCCCCGGACTCCGCAATATGCCGGAACGCAAGACCCTCCACCCGATGCTCGGCCAGATGCGTGCCCGGCAAATCAACCGGACCCGGATCGTGGTTCCCAGTAATCCAGATCCAGCGACGCCCGGCGGCCATCCGCGCAATCCGCTCGGCGATATCGTCAGGCAAGGCGTCTGCCGCACCCAGGTCATCGAAGCTGTCGCCGACCAGGATAACGGTTCGCGGCGCGCAGGCGCCAAGCACGCCCTCTAACCGCTCCAGGGTCTCCGCTGTCTCGTAGGGCGGCAACAGTGACCCGCCTTGCCGGGCCAGCCGCTCGGCCTTGCCAAGATGCAGGTCGGCCACCGCCATCAAACGCTGCTCTGGCCACCAAAGCGCGCCGGAGGGGAGAGCCTCGAGACAGTTCCCGGCAATCTTGAACACGTAAGAGTTCATGAATTGTTCTTACGCGTGTCCAACCCATCCGACAATCAAAAAGGGCGGGCTCGAGGCCCGCCGTTTTGGTCGATCGCGTACAGGGTGCGCATTGCGCACCCTACGCTTCACGATGCGGCAACAGCCCGCTTGGTCATCACGTGGCCCAGATGCGCGCGGTATTCCGGGGATCCATGGATGTCACCGATCATCCCGTCCGCCGACGGTGCCGCAGGGACTGCGTCGGCCGAGAAGTTGGCCGAAAGCGCTGCCTCGGCCTCACTCCACCGGAACACGCCACTTTCCGAAGCGCCGGTCACGCCAACCCGCACGCCACTGGCGTACTGGGCGACGAAGACGCCGACCATGGCAAAGCGCGAGGCCGGCTGCAGGAACTTCTGGTAGTTGGCACGCTGCGGGATCGGGAAAGTCACACCCGTGACCAGTTCGCCCTCGTCCAGAGCCGTGTCAAACATGCCCTGGAAGAAATCGTCTGCCGCGACTTGCTTGGTGTTGGTGTGGATCGTGGCGCCCGTGCCCATGCAAACCGCCGGATAACAGGCTGCAGGATCGTTGTTCGCGACCGAGCCGCCGATCGTTCCGCGATTGCGCACGGCGGGGTCGCCGATGCCGCCTGCCAGATCGGCCAGCGCCGGGAAGACGCCGCGCAGATCTGCCGAGCGCTCAACATCGACATGCCGGGTAGCGCCCTTGATGGTCACGCTGTCTGCCGCGACTGAGATGCCGGTCATGTCGGCCATGCCGGACAGGTCGATCAGCTTCGTCGGCTGGGCCAGACGCGCCTTCATGGTCGGCAGCAAGGTCTGCCCACCCGAGATTGCCATGGCATCTTCCGATTGAAGGGCCGCGACAGCTTCCGCCACCGAGCCCGGTTTGACGTATTCGAAATCGTACATGTCTCTCCTCCCGAGAGTGTGTTCAGGGGTAGGGCGGGCCTCAACCCGCCCCGAAGGCTCAGCCGTGTATGGCTTTCCAGACCGCCTGCGGGGTCACCGGCATCTGGATATCGTCTGTCCCGATTGCATCGATCACAGCGTTGACCAGCGCGGGCGGAGAGCCGATCGCGCCTGCCTCTCCGCAACCCTTGATGCCCAGCGGATTGCCGGGGCAGAAGGTCTCGTGCGTCGACACCTTGAACATGGGCAGATCATCGGCGCGCGGCATGGTGTAATCCATGTAGGTCGCCGCCTGGAGCTGACCGTCCGCGTCATAGACCGCGTGCTCCAGCATCGCCTGGCCCACGCCTTGCGCGATGCCGCCATGAACCTGGCCACCGACGATCAGCGGGTTGATCACCTGGCCGAAATCGTCCGCCGCGGTGAAGTTCTCGACCGTGGTGACGCCGGTGTCGGGATCGACCTCGACTTCGCAGATGTAAGTCCCTGCGGGGAAGGTGAAGTTCGTCGGATCGTAGAACGCGCCTTCCTTCAGCCCAGGCTCCATGTCGTCTGGAAGGTTGTGCGCGGTGTAGGCGGCCAGACCAACCTCGTGCCACAGCATTTGCTTGTCTGTGCCCTGGACCTTCACGGCACCGCCTTCGATGACGATGTCGCTTTCAGCCGCCTCCAGCACGTGGGCCGCGATCTTCTTGACCTTGTTCTCGACCTTGTCGAGCGCCTTGTGAATCGCCGACATCCCGACAGCGCCCGACCGCGAGCCGTAGGTGCCCATGCCGAACTGCACGGCGTCGGTATCACCGTGGACGATCTTGATGCTGTCCATCGGCAGGTCGAGCCGGTCCGACACAAGCTGCGCGAACGTCGTCTCGTGACCCTGGCCATGGCTGTGCGAACCGGTGAGCACCTCGACCGACCCGACCGGGTTCACCCGGACCTCGGCCGACTCCCACAATCCGACACCGGCGCCGAGCGAGCCGACCGCCTTGGACGGTGCGATCCCGCAGGCTTCGATGTAGCAGGAATAGCCAATGCCGCGCTTCTTGCCCGCCGCCTCCGAGGCCGCCTTCCGCGCTGCGAAGCCTGCCACATCGGCTGCGGCTTCGGCCGCGTCCAGCGTCGCATTGAAGTCACCGATGTCGTAGGCCATGATCACCGGCGTCTGGTGCGGGAACTCCTGGATGAAGTTCGCCCGGCGCAACTCGGCCGGGCTGACGCCCAGTTCCTTGGCCGACTTCTCCATCATCCGCTCGATCAGATAGCACGCCTCGGGACGACCCGCCCCGCGATAGGCATCCACCGGCACCGTGTTGGTGTAGTAGGTCTTCACGTTACAGTGGATATTCTCGATATTGTACTGGCCCGACAGCAGCGTCGCATAGAGATACGTCGGCACCGAGGACGAGAACAGCGACATGTAGGCGCCCAGGTTCGCCTGCGTGTCGACCTTGAAGCCGACGATCTTGTTGTTGGCGTCAAAGCCCATCTTGGCCGTCGAGACATGGTCCCGGCCATGCGCATCGGTGATGAACGCCTCGGTCCGGTCCGCGGTCCACTTGACCGGCACACCGGCCTTCCGGGCGGCCCAGAGGCAGACGATTTCTTCTGGGTAGATGTAGATCTTCGAGCCGAAGCCGCCGCCCACATCGGGTGCGATCACGCGCAGCTTGTGCTCGGGCGCGATCTGGTAGAACGCCGACAGCACCAGACGGGCGACATGCGGGTTCTGGCTGGTCGTGTGCAGCGTCAGGTGATCCTGACCGGCATCGTACTGCGCCATTGCAGCGCGCGGCTCCATCGGGTTCGGGACCAGACGGTTGTTGGTGATCTCCATCTCGACCACCTTGGCGGCACCGGCCAGTGCCGCATCGGTCGCTGCCTCGTCCCCGATCTCCCAGTCGTAGATCTGGTTGCCAGCGGCTTCCGGGTGGATCTGAGGTGCGCCTGCCGCCGTCGCATCCGCGACGGTCACGACAACCGGCAGTTCCTCGTAGGCCACATCCACCATCTCGGCCGCGTCCTTCGCAGCCTCGAGCGACTCGGCGATCACGACGGCGACCGCATCACCGACATAACGCACCGTGTTGGTGGCCAGTGCCGACCACGCGCCCATGTTCATCGGCGTCCCGTCTTTCGACGTGATGCCCCAGCCGCAGATCAGATTTCCGACGCCGTCGCCGGTCAACTGATGCCCGTCATAGACTGCGACAACACCGGGAGCCGCCTCGGCCGCCGACTTGTCGATGCCCGTGACCTTGGCGTGAGCATGAGGCGAGCGCACGAAGTACGCATAGTGCAGGCCCATGCAGGTGAAATCATCGGTGTACCGGCCCTTGCCGGTCGTGAAGCGCACATCCTCGGTCCGTGTGACCGGTGCGCCGATACCAGTATCCTTCGGCATTGGTGTTCCTCCCTGTCCAGATTATGCGCCGGCTGCGGCAGCGGCCTGGATCGATTTGACGATGTTGTGGTAGCCCGTGCAGCGGCAAAGATTGCCTTCGAGATATTCGCGGATCTCGGTCTCGGACGGGTTCGGGTTGTTCTTCAGCAGATCCGCGGCCGACATCACCATGCCCGGTGTGCAGAAACCGCATTGCAGGCCGTGATTGTCCTGGAACGCCTTCTGGATCGTGCCCAGCGAGCCGTCGGCATTCGCCATGCCCTCGATCGTCGTCACGGCGGCACCTTCGCACGACGCCGCCAGCGCCGAGCACGCCTTCACCGCCTCGCCATCGACATGCACCACACAGGCGCCACACTGCGACGTGTCGCAGCCGACATGCGTGCCGGTCAGGCCCAGCGTCTCGCGCAGGAACTGCACCAGCAGGGTGCGCCCCTCGATCTCGCCGGAAACGGCCTTGCCGTTCACGGTCATCGATACAGTTGCCATCATTTCCTCCCTAGGATCTTCAATTCGGTTGGTGTGTGTGGGCCCGCGGGGCGCCGGAGCAGCCGCCGAACAGGCGCTTCCAGAAGCCCTTCTTCGCGGGTTCGGCCTTTTCGATCTTCTCGGCGATAGAGCCTGCTGCTTCGCGCGTGGCCTCCTCGGCCTTCTCCATCACGTCAGACGCGGTTTCCTTGACGGTCTCGATCGCCTCGTCGACGGTTTCGCCAACCGTCCGCGCCTGGGGTTCCTCTTCCTCGCCCATCGCAGCCGCGTCGCCCTCGGGACCACCGGCCTCGACCGTCTCCTGGAACTTCGTGAAGAACTGGTCGGCCATCTTCTTGGCAAAGCCATCGATCAGACGCGAGCCCAATTGCGCGATCTTGCCGGTCACCTTGGCCTCGGCCTCGTACGTCAGCAGCGTGCCGCCATCCTGATCCGTCAACGAGACCTTGGCCCCGCCCGAGGCGCCACCGGCCGCGCCGCCCTTGCCCTTGCCGCTGATGGTGTAGCTGTCGCCTTCGACAATGTCGGACAACTCGACCTCGCCCGTGAACGTCGCCTTCACCGGACCGACCTTCTGCACGACCTTGGCGGTGAAGCCGTTCTCTCCGGCGCGCTCCATTTCCTGGCAGCCGGGAATGCACTCTTTCAGCACGTCCGGGTCGTTCAGTGCTGCCCAAACCGCCATGCGGTCTGCGCTGATCAGACGTTCTCCGGTCATTTCCATAGTGACGGCCTCCCCCGGCGTTCTGTCATTGCGCGAAACCGTAACGGGTTTTCGCCTGCCTCGGCAACCGTCCGATGGTCTTATGCGGCCATGTTCCCACCCCGTGGCGGCGCGGACGCTTGACTGTTTCGGTCGCCGGGCAGAGTTTCCACGCAGTGACATGGGGAGGCTGACATGATCACCATCTGGGGCAGGGCAACGTCGTCCAACGTGCAGACCGCGATGTGGGCGGTCGCGGAACTGGGGTTGGAGTATCAGCGCCTCGACTGGGGTGGCGCCTTCGGCGGCAACGACAATCCCGAATACCGGGCGATGAACCCGAACGGGCTGATCCCGGTGCTGAAGGACGGCGATACGGTGCTGTGGGAAAGCCCGGTGATCGTGCGCTATCTGGGAGCGAAATACGGGAACGAGACATTCTGGCCGACCGATCCCGGCATTCGCGGTCAACTGGACATGTGGGCCGAGTGGACCAAGACCTCGGTCTGCCCCGAGCTGATTTACAAGGTGTTCTGGCAACTTGTCCGCACAAAGCCCGAGGATCGAAGCCAGACCATTATCGATTCCGGCGTTGCCGCACTGCAACCGCTTCTGCCCCGGCTCGATGCACGGTTGGGGCAGGGCGCCTATCTGGGCGGAGACGAGATCTGCTTCGCCGACATCCTCGCGGGTCATGTGCTTTATCGCTACAACACGATGGACTTCCCCAAGGCCGAAACCCCAAATCTCGACGCCTACTACGCCCGCCTGTCCGAACGCCCCGCCTATCGCGAGCACGTCATGGTCAGCTATGAGAGCCTGCGCGCGGTTTGAGGCGGCCTTCCGGGGTCGAAGCCAAGCCGGTCCTGTTGATCTGTCGCCGTGCAGGCGCGTCGCAGCCGAGCAGGGTTTTCAGCGTTCCTGCGATCGTGCGCTTGCATGTGCCTCAGTCATCATCATTGTGACTGGCACACTCTGAGTGCGTCAGACCCGGATCGTCCATGCTCACCCGCCGCGCCTTTCTGAATTGGTCATTGCGGCTCGCGGCGGCGGGTTTGGCGACCGGCGCCTATGCTGTTGGCATCGAACCGTTTCGCCTCGTCACCAGGCACTACCGGATCACGCCGCTCCGATGGCCGCGCGGTTTCGCGCTGCGCGTGGCAATCCTGTCCGACATCCATGCCTGCGAGCCTTGGGTCAGCGCCGCCCGCATCCGCTCGATCGTTGCACAGACCAACGATCTGGACGCCGATGTGATCCTTTTGCTTGGCGATTACTCCAAGGGACATCATTGGACGACGGGCGAGGTTCACTCCGCCGACTGGTCCGCCGCCCTGTCCGGACTGAAAGCGCCACTCGGCGTCCATGCCGTGCTGGGCAACCACGATTGGTGGGACGACCGCACCGCGCAGGCGCAGGGGCACGGGCCAACCTATGGTCAGCGTGCGCTCGAAGCCGTTGGCATTCGCGTTTACGAGAACGACGTCGTCAAACTCGAGAAAGACGGCGCGTCCTTCTGGCTGGCCGGTTTGGGTGACCAACTCGCCCTTCTGCCGCACAAACGCTACGGGCGGACGCGCTGGCAAGGGATGGATGATCTGCCCGGCACTCTGGCGCAGATCGAGGATGACGGTGCGCCTGTGATCCTCATGGCGCATGAACCGGACATCTTCCCGGATGTGCCTGCGCGGGTCAGCCTGACAGTGTCGGGTCACACCCATGGCGGGCAGGTCCGGCTGATGGGCTGGTCGCCGGTCGTGCCGTCACGCCACGGCAACCGCTACGCTTATGGTCACGTCCGGGAAGACCGCTCAGACGGCAAGACGGATCTGATTGTCTCCGGCGGCATTGGCGAGTCGATCATGCCGGTCCGCTTCGGTGTGCCGCCCGAAGTCGTGGTTGTCGACCTCGGCACCGCATAGACCTGCGTTAACCCTTCGCATCAACTCCGCGTAACGATGGATGCGGTATGAATGCACTACCAAAGGAATGCGGTTGCGGTATCGAAGCATTACCGTTGCGGTATGCCGCGGGGCACAGCGCAGGGATGGTTAACGACTCCATTTGGCCGCCGCCGCGCCTGCCCAGCGACCCGTCGCCAGGCACGCCGTCAGCAGGTAGCCGCCCGTCGGTGCTTCCCAGTCCAGTATCTCGCCTGCGATGAACACTCCAGGCTTCGCGGTCAGCATCAGGTCGTCGGTCACGCCGTCCCAGGCGACCCCGCCCGCGACCGAGATCGCCTCGTCTATCGGGCGTGGCTCGACGACAGGAATCGGAAGTGATTTCAGCAGCTTGGCCAGGCCCAACGCGTCGTCCGGCAGCTCTCCGCCAAGCTCACGCAGCAGGCCCGCGCGCACGCCGGTCAGGCCGATTGCCTTGCGCAGATGATTGGAAAAACTCAGCTTCCCGCGTGGCTTCGAGAGCCGTCGCGCCACTGTCTCAATCGATTGCGCCGGCAAAAGGTCGAGCCTCAGATCGGCCTCGCCCACCTCCAGCGCATCGCGCAGCGGTGCTGAGATCGCATAGACAAGACTGCCCTCTATCCCATTGGAAGAAATAACAAATTCTCCCTGACTTTTTTTGTCGCCATCACCCAGCGCCGCGGGTTTGACTGGTGTCCCGGCAAACCGCGCGCGAAAGTGTTCCGACCACGCCACATCAAAGCCCATGTTCGTTGGGCGAAACGGTTTGATTTCAATACCTTGCGCGTCAAGCCAGGGCACCCAGGCCGCGTCCGACCCCAGCCGTGCCCAGGATGCCCCACCCAATGCCAGAACCGTCGAATCCGCTTCAATCGTGCGTGTCCCACCCGGCGTCTCGAACCGCAGCGCGTCGCGGTCCCATCCGCTCCACCGCCACCGCGTTCGCAATATGCATCCCATTCCATCAAGCTTTTTCAGCCATTTACGCAGTAGCGGTGAGCCCTTCATGGCCTTCGGAAACACCCGGCCCGACGACCCGGTAAACAACGGCTCGCCCAATCCCTCGGCCCATTGCCAGACGTCTTCCGGCCCAAACGTGCGCAGGAACGGGTCGAGCCGCGCGCAGCCGATGCTGTCGATGACCTGTTCGATTTTCTCACTTTTTGTCAGGTTCAGCCCAGATTTTCCGGCCATCAGGAACTTTCGTGCCGGACTCGGTTTGGCCTCGAAGATCACGACGCGCCGTCCTGACGCCGCCGCAACTTCGGCTGCCGCCAGCCCTGCCGGACCCGCGCCGATCACCGCGATATCGACCTGCTCACTCACCCCTTGCCTTTCTCGTTACGCTCCGGCATAGCGTCCGTATGAACCGTATTTGCATCATCTGTGAGATCTGCATTACCCGCTGACATAGTCCGCGGCGGTTCACCTGTTTTCCTTCTGACATCGACATGGTAGCCCGCCGCGGCACAACCGCGCCCGGAAGGCACGTCTATGACCGAGATCAAGCTCTACAACACGCGGACCCGCTCGAAAGAGGTCTTTCAGCCGATCGACCCGAAGAATGTGCGGATGTATGTCTGCGGGCCGACTGTCTACGACCGGGCACACATCGGCAACGCCCGCCCTGTCGTCGTGTTCGACGTGCTCTACCGGTTGCTGCGCCATGTTTATGGCCCGGAGTCAGTGACTTACGCCCGAAATTTCACGGACGTGGATGACCGGATTATCGAGAAGGCCGTGGCGACCAAGACAGGTGACGAGACGCTCGAGGCTGCAACCCGGCGCATCACCGACGAGACGATCAGCTGGTATCACGAGGACATGGATGCGCTGGGGGCGCTGCGCCCCGATCACGAACCGCGCTGCACCGAGTTCATCGAACCCATGGTCGCGATGAGCCAGGATCTGATCGACAAAGGGTTCGCCTATGCCGCCGAGGGGCACGTGCTGTTCTCGGTTGAAGCCTATAAAAAATATGGATCATTGTCGGGGCGATCGACCGACGACATGATCGCCGGAGCACGTGTTGAGGTCGCACCCTACAAGAAGAACCCGATGGACTTCGTGATCTGGAAGCCGTCGACCGACGAGCAACCGGGCTGGGCCTCACCCTGGGGCCGGGGCCGTCCGGGCTGGCATATCGAATGCTCGGCCATGGCGAAGGAATTGCTCGGCGAGGTCTTCGACATCCACGCGGGGGGTATCGACCTGGCGTTCCCGCACCACGAGAACGAGTTAGCACAGTCGTGCTGCGTCCATGGCACTGACCGGATGGCCAACTGGTGGATGCACAACGAGATGCTCCGCGTCGAGGGCGAGAAGATGTCCAAGTCGCTTGGCAACTTTTTCACGACGCGGGATCTGTTGAACAAGGGCGTGCCCGGCGATGTCATCCGGTTCATGTTGCTGTCGACACACTATCGGGCGCCCTTGGACTGGACCGAGAAACGTTTGGAGGATGCTCGCAAGCGACTGGTCCGCTGGTACCGCAAGACTGACGGGGTCGCGGCGGACAATCGTCTGGTGTCGCGGGTAGAGGAAGCGCTAGCAGACGACTTGAACACCCACCTCGTCTTTACGGAGATGGACCAAATGTCCGCGCCAGCCTTGCGTGCAACGTTGCGGATGATGGGGTTTCCCGATGCCGAAGATGTTGATTGGTTTCGTGAGGATCAGGAGCTTATCGTTGGGGTTGCGATGGATGGTGCAGGTGATCTGAGGGAAGCACAGAAACTGCTGCAACCGCACCTCGAGAGGTGGCAAAGCCTGCGCGATGCGAAAGACTATGCAGGTGCTGATACCCTGAAGGCGGGACTCAAAGCACTCAGCATAGATGTCCGCGCGACCTCCGATGGACCTCAGGCAGCGGTCACCCGGCAGAGCGATCTCGATCCAGTCAAACTGGAGGCTTTGCTATGACACGTCGTGAAAGGATGACGATCAGCGGCGGCCGAACCTGGGAGGGCGTTCCTTACGGACTCCTCGACTTCGGCGCTCCGAAGCATCCATGCTTCAGATGCGGTGACGGTAGCGGTCATGTGCCCTCCTATGGGAATGATCGGGCGGCGTATCGCGGCATGATCCCAAACGCGAGTAAGCCTACAGGAGGCGTCCAATGACCAGGGAACGCCTCTACCTCTTCGATACGACGCTGCGCGACGGCCAGCAGACCCAGGGCGTCGATTTCTCGGTCCCGGATAAGATCCGGATCGCACAGGCACTGGACGACATTGGGCTCGACTACATCGAGGGTGGCTGGCCGGGTGCTAATCCAACGGATTCGGATTTCTTCGTGCAGGCGCCAGAGACACGCGCGAGGTTCCTTGCCTTCGGGATGACCAAGCGGTCAGGTCGTTCGGCGGCCAATGACGAAGTGCTGGCCGAGGTCGTCAATGCAGGCACGCAAACCGTCTGCCTGGTGGGGAAATCTCATGATTTCCATGTGACCGAGGCATTGGGCATCCCGCTGGAAGAGAACCTCGTCAACATCCGCGAGAGCTTTGCGCACCTGACCGCGCTGGGTCGCGAAAGCCTCTACGATGCCGAGCACTTCTTCGACGGGTTCAAGGCAAACCCGACGTACGCGATGGAATGCCTGCAAGCGGCTCTGGACGGTGGCGCCAGATGGGTCGTGCTGTGTGATACGAATGGCGGCACCCTGCCGCTGGAGATCGGCGCGATTGTGTCCCAGGTCTGCGAGACAATCCCGGGCACCAAGATTGGGATCCATACGCACAACGACACCGAGAACGCGGTGGCGGGATCGCTCGCGGCGGTCGAGGCCGGGGCCCGTCAGATTCAGGGTACGCTGAACGGGCTGGGTGAACGTTGCGGCAATGCCAACCTCACCTCGCTGATCCCGACGCTGGTTTTGAAACCGCTTTACGCCGGTGCGTTCGAAACCGGCATCAGTGCCGAAGCCTTGCCGAAACTACGAACAGCCAGTCTGATGCTGGATGAAATCCTGAACCGCGTGCCTGACAGACAGGCGCCCTATGTCGGGGCCTCGGCCTTTGCGCACAAGGCCGGTCTGCACGCCTCGGCGATCGTCAAGAATCCGACGACCTATGAGCATGTCCCGCCCGAGGCCGTGGGCAACGAGCGCATCATCCCGATGTCGAACCAGGCCGGGCGTTCCAACCTGATCGACCGGCTCGCGAAGGCGGGAGTCACCGTCGAGAAAACCGACAAACGACTGGGTCCACTGCTGCAAAGCGTGAAGGAGCGCGAGGATCAGGGCTTTGCCTATGACAGCGCGGGCGCCAGCTGCGAGGTGTTGGCGCGGCGTCATCTTGGCCTGATGCCCAAGTTCTTCGAGGTCGAGCGCTACCGCGTCTCGGTCGAGCGGCGGGTCAACGCGATGGGCGAACTGGTCTCGGTCTCGGAAGCGATCGTAGTGATGCATGTCGATGGCGAGCGGATGATTTCGGCCTCGGAAAGCCAGGATCCGGTCACCAAGGAAGACCAGGGGCCGGTCAATGCGCTCAGCCGGGCGCTGTTCAAGGATCTGGGGTCTTATCAGAGCCGGATCGACGGGTTGAAACTGGTCGACTTCAAGGTGCGGATCCTGAATGGCGGGACCGAGGCTGTGACGCGTGTGCTGATAGATTCGACGGATGGCCGCGGTGGCGTGTTCTCGACCGTGGGCGTGTCGGCGAACATCGTGGACGCGAGCTTCCAAGCCTTGGAGGACGCGATCCTGATGTGCCTGTTGCGCGCCGAGGCGCAGTCGGCGTGAGCGGGGCCGCGCGCTCCCCCGCGGCATCGAACGGGACGCGGGCTTCCGGCACGACCCACCCACCCGCGCGCGGCCCCACATCTGCGGTCTGTATCGGGTGGCAGGCACCGCCGGGCGCGCAATGAACGATGCTTGCGCTGAAATCGTCCAGCGGGACGATCCACACCTGTATGCAACCGCCTTGTTCGCGCCCGAGCCCGCCCGCTCGGGGTTGATGGTGCTTTATGCCTTCGATTGCGAACTGTCGCGCGCGGCGGTGTCCTCGAAGGAAAGTCTGATCCCGCGAATGCGTTTGCAATGGTGGCGTGACGCCATCCAGGAGGCTCAGGACGGAAAACCACCCAAAGCGCACGACGTTGCCGCACCGCTCGCGGCAATGATCGCGGATGAAACTGTTGATCCCATCGATCTCGGTGCGATCATACAAGCGCGCGAGGCTGAACTGGCGCGGCCCCTGGGCGCGGACGCGTATCGCCAATGGCACGAGGCCCGGTTCAATTCTCTTGTAGCGTCTGCCGCTGGCGTGCTCGCACGCCCCGGTCCGGACCGAACGTACACGTCTCCGCCGCAATGCAGCTATGTGCATTCGGCGGCTTATGTGGTTCGGAACTCTCCCGCGATGGCCGCCGCCGGTGAAGCGCCTTTGATGGCGGAGATGGTCGGCGAGGATTGGGCTGCCCTTGCGCGGGGACACATCACCGAGTCGCTTGGGACGCGGTTCCACACCCTTGCCGAGGAAGGGCTTGACGAACTAACCCAAGCCAGAAGCCAAGCGCATCTTCACGATCCGCGCATCCGGCCCGCACTGCTGCCATTGCGCCGGGCCGAGCGTGTCCTGCGATTGGTCTTACGAACGGACTTCGCCCTCGGGGATCTCGATCGCATTAACCGGCCATTCGACGGGTTCAAACTCGCTTTCGCCGCGTTGCGCGGGCGCTGGTGAGCCTCCGGTCCCGGACAGCACCAGCGCATTGCCGATCAAGGCCAGCGGAACACCGATAACGGCCAAGAGCGGCCAGTTGTAATCCTCGGCGAAGGTCGACACGATCAGCGCCACGAGCGGGAACATGACCGTGGCATAGGACGCGCGTTCCGCCCCGATGCGCTCGACCAGGATGAAGTACAGCACGAAGACGAAGATCGACCCCATCGTGACCAGCCAGACCAGCGAGGCGATGTAAGCGAACGAGGTCTCGAACCCGAAGGTCTCACCGCGCACCACCGTAAGCAGCGCCATCCAGAGCCCGCCATAGACCATGCCCCAGCCGATTGTCGCGTAGCGCGGCATGCCGGATGCGAGATTGCGGGCCCCGATGATCCCACCGGTCGCGAACAGAACGACGCTGAGGATCACCAGCAATCCGGAGGTGACCTGCGGTCCGTCCACGGGAAGCCCCTCGATCTCGGGCCAGAATACCAAGGCTGTCCCGGCGATGCCCAGGCCTGCACCGATCGCGGCGCGCAGGGGCGGCACCTGGAAGAAAAGCACAAGCTGGATCAGCATGGTCACGGCAGAGACGCCCGCGAAGAAGACCGACACGATGCCCGTCGTCAGGTGTGCCGCCGCCAGATAGGTCAGCCAGTAATTGACCGAGAACATCAACGCGCCCTGGACCGCGCACCACAGATGCTGAGAGACGGTCAGCCGGATCGCCTTGCCGAACAGGACGGCGCCGACCAGCACCAGGACACCGGCGATCAGATAGCGATAGGTCAACGAGGCCGATGGCGCGACCTCGCCAAGCTGAAACTTCATCATGATCCAGGTCGAACCCCAGACGATGACGGCGGCTGCGTGGTAGTGTCCAGAATGTTTCGCACTTTCGATCACGCGACGACGGCTCCGTTTTGG
>ERZ1740062.453-NODE-453-length-22918-cov-10.569785_pt1 | contig 22918 bp, 14 predicted proteins | sample MGYA00581741_ERZ1740062 | MGnify/ENA primary metagenome ERZ1740062 (study PRJEB43018, sample SAMN04849747) | marine metagenome | isolation source: floating plastic debris | place: Pacific Ocean | collected 2008-09-01 | study: EMG produced TPA metagenomics...
ATTGTTTATGTTGATAGTTGTCCTCTCATAAAGAAGGAGCAGACAACAAATAAAAGATTTTAAGTTAATTTTTGGGTAGTTTATGCAACATATTTTTTGCAATTTAGGCAACTTTTTAAGGAACTTAGAGTCTCTAAGCACAAAGTTAGAGTCTCTAACTACCTAGTTCGAGCCTCTAACCCCCTTTTGGTCATACCAAAAAATTTTCTGCTGCGCGGGGCAAAAAAGTTAGAGGGTTGGCTCGGCTGATTAAATACGCCTTTGTGTGAATCTTATATTTTTGTTCCTGGTTGAAAATAGATGCTGGGACATGCATGTGCGTCAGTGAATGTGCATACTACTCTGTATGTTATGTTTACTGAAAACAGTTGTGGTTTTTGGTAAAATGACAAGTCATTGTTTGCTACAGGATGGCGTGTTGCTTCACTGACGATGATAAGAACAAGCACTTGGAGTGGGTCATGACTCTCAACATCAAGAAGGACTGGGAGTGAGAAGGACGATCGATCGCTACACATGAGCAATTATTCTAATACTACGTGTATTTCCTCCTCTACAAGGACATTGCGTAACAACACGACATTTTTTATAGGAAGTATTTCCTGTATCTTCCATCAATTTTGCAGCATTATGAAAATTGCCAACTGACTGTAGAAATGATAATAAATACTTCCAAGGAGCATTACTAATCCTTTTTTGCATAAATATTTGCATAGTTTTTTAGTACATTCGAATATGAATTCAGTAGATCATTCTTTCTTTACACTTTTGTAACTTCTGTTCACAAAAAAATATTGTATTGTAAATCACCCAGTATTTTCCTACTTACTCAATAAGGCTACTCTTTTTTTATGGGGAATAATTGAATAAAGCCGATGAAACCTTGTTTGTTAGTCACTATTTGATCAAGTTTACGGTGCTGCAACTGCAGCGAATTTTTCAACTGTTTTATATATTGACAACGATTTCACAATTTTTTAAAGAAAAATCTTTGCAGTGTTGTCTCAATGAAATACCCAGGAGTATTTCATTGGTTGTCTGTAGTGGGCCTTTATCCTGCAGTATTTAAACCAATGAGAACCCATTGTTCGAATATTTTACTATACCACGCTGTGGCCTTCAGATTCGAGATACATGTACATTGTTTTAGGTTCTTCCGCAAAGTTGTTACTCAGAGAATTTGGCACGGAGCTGGGAACAGGCCTAAGAATAAGATAACGTGGGGGGAGGGTGGGGTAACCGCATTATCAAATTGTCAATCCCAATGCGATCAATATGAATATATTTATATGGCATATATCACAGCTAGCAATAGAATTTTTAACTTTGGCATATATGGCCATATACCTATAAATATTTGGGTATAGAAATGGATGTCTGCACTGCACACGTCTAGTTGACATACACTAGGAAACCCTATTTCATTGGTGGAATTCCCAGTGAATGTGACCAATTACACTGCAACACGAGCAATAGGTTCAATGAATGCGCTTGCGTGGATCCATGCCACGTTACTGCATGTTGGGTAGTGAAACTGTGTGGTTGTCCTCAGAAGTCTTGTCTTTTCAATCAATTACTTACTTACTAGCAGTAGAAGGAAGGAATAACTATGAAGCTTTTTGTAGCAGTCTTAGCCGCTTTCACTGCTCTTGCAGCAGCTGAAATTACAGAAGAGGAGGGAGTTCTTGTATTAACAACTGACAACTTTGACTCTGCAGTCTCAGACAATGAATTCATCTTGGTGGAATTCTGTAAGTTGACAGCAGTCAGTCAGTTGAGTTGACATTTAGGTGGTGGTCATTATCAGTCAATCTGGATAAGAATCAGTAGAGGATTAGCCTACTACTACTACTTCTATTACCAAGGAGTATTACTCCTTGCTATTACTCATCAAGCCAAACTGTGGTTAGCTTTCATTTCATTATGGTTCTATCATAGACATCAAGCTGCTGATCTGATGTGATATGATGATACTCACTACACTAGCCAGGGAATAACCTTGCCTTGACAGTGAAGTGAAGAGCTTTGATTGAACTTGCTTTGGCTAAGCCTATTCTAATCCATTGCATTATTGTTGTTAATTGTTCAATCTGAATCTGATGCTGCTCTACTGCAGAAAGAAAGAGATTAATTATTATACTTATAGGGCCTACTTTATATCTGTTCACAATTAACCTCCTTTGAAGCCGGGATTTCAATCAAGGCCCCTATCTGTAATCCAATAGGCTAATATATTTTTTGTTTATATGGTGAGTGCCATTAACAATTCCATTGCGGATTGCCTACATTCAGGATCTCCCTGCTTTACTTACTTACCTTAGGCTTAGTCTTGATTTTGGCAATAAATACAATACTAAAATAAAATTTGGAATCGGTTTGGCTTTGAGTCTGAGAGCTTAGACATGTCTAGCTTTGCCCCAAAAGGGGAAGTTCATTGTCCCTGTATAATTAATACCCCAATCACAAATTCACTATGTTGTCTACAAATCCATTGATATAAATTTCATTTAACACAACAAATTTATGTTTTAGATGCTCCATGGTGTGGTCATTGTAAAGCACTTGCCCCTGAGTATGCCAAGGCTGCACAACAACTGGCTGAAGAAGGCTCTGCCATCAAACTGGGCAAAGTAGATGCCACTGTAGAGAGCAGTCTCGGAGAGAAGTTTGGTGTGCGTGGATATCCAACCATCAAGTTCTTCAAGAACGGCAAAGATATGGAATATGGTGGTGGAAGAACTGCTGGTGACATAGTCAACTGGCTGAAAAAGAAGACTGGCCCTCCTGCAACCGCTGTCTCCACTCAGGAAGACCTTGACAAGCTCATGGGTGCTGATGTCGCTGTTGTTGGATTCTTCAAGGTGTGTGGCCCTATTGTGTGATAAAAAAAAACAAATGGCATAATAATCAGACATTTTTTCATGTTGCACGGTTGGCATCACAGTGTTTTTCCACTCTTTAATCAAGGAGTTTTTTGCTCTGACTGGGTACCTAGACTATTATATTTGATTGGTTATCTTACTGTTTATAGGATCAGGAATCAGATGCCGCCAAAGCATTCCTGGAAGTTGCTTCCACAAAGGACGATGTTCCATTTGGTATCACATCTGAGCAAGCCCTCTTCGATGGGAACAAAGTTGAGAAAGATTCAGTCGTTCTTTTCAAGAACTTTGACGAGAAGAGAAATGATCTGTCAGAAGGTATTACCGTCGAATCTGTAACAGAGTTTGTTGCTGCCAATCAGTTGCCTCTGCTCATCGAGTTCTCTCAGGATGTAAGTTCATCGTTATGTTGTTGTTATGCTGAAAACATGATAGTGTCTGATTAGATGGACAGCTAATCAACGATATATTATTTTCAGTTCGCTTCAGTTTTAAAATCGTATCAATTGGGATACAATATTCATGGCTTTAATCATGGCTGTAATTATAACGTCCTATTCTATTACATATTGTGTAATTGTGTAATTATTATGATATTTCAGAATGCACCAAAGGTATTCGGAGGCGACATCAAGTCCCACTTCCTGCTGTTCCTCAGTAAGAAGTCTGATGCTTATGAGGGTGCTGCTGAGCATATCAGAAAGGTTGCCACCACCCACAAGGGCAAGCTTCTATTTGTTTTCATCAACATTGATGTTGAGGACAATCTGAGAATCCTTGAATTTTTCGGACTGAAGGAGGCTGATGTACCAACCTACAGACTTATCAACCTTGGAGAGGTATTTATAAATGGTGTCAATTATCTGGGTTGGAATGTTTTTTGGGTATCGCCTGCTGTTTTATATTGGATAAACAAGGATATAAAATCATCTTTATTCTGTTGATGTGTCAATATTATAAATGCTGATGTGTCATTCTAACATTGGTTGTCATCTCATCTCACAGCAAGTACTGGTACCATTATCAAATTGTTATTGTATTATGAAGTTGGTGACAGTCAAGCTGTCGCTGGCTCTGCTAACTACCATCATGCAAAATCTGATTCTGCTCTACAAAGAGTATTCCTGTGGTGACTTCTCCCTTATGGCTGGTTCAATGAAGTACCCAATCATTGGCTGGTTGAACTGGCTTTTGAGGAGGTGATTTCCATCACGTACTAAGTTTCTACCCTATGTCACGTAGCGAGAGTATCTTGTCAGGTGAAAACCATTAATCCTCTTGTTAGGATGATTAACTCACCTACAATCCTGAATTCATTAATCTTCACCTGATGAGTATTATCATGTATACATTATTTTATCAGGATATGACTAAGTTCAAACCAGAGAGCAATGATCTGACTGAGGAGGCATTCGGCAAATTCGTTGGCAGTTATCTTGATGGTACACTCAAACCATTCCTGATGAGCGAGGATGTACCGGAGGATTGGGATAGTAAGCCAGTCAAGGTTCTGGTCGGAAAGAACTTCGATGAGGTCGCTAAAAACAAAGACAAGAATGTATTTGTGGAATTCTGTAAGTGAATTGTTGATACCATATTTGGTAATGTTATTGTCATTTCATATCAGATGGCAGTATACAACCGTCGCAAACAAAATTTTCCCATACCATACCAGGTGAAATTTGACATTTGCAACGGTTACATATGACCATCTTGGCAATGGTGTAGGGTCAAATAATTTGTTTTCCTACAAGATTTGGCGGTTCTGAGGGCAGTGGTGATCATCGTTATGCGCCATACAAGCGGCCGAGAAAATAATAATGCCATAATATACAAGTGCTTTAATTTGGAAATTTTTTGCAGCTTAGAGATGAATAAATAATGTAAGCTGCCATTATTTTGATGCTCAGATCAAGAATTGAATGGTAGGTTCAAATACGCAGTACTCGTTCAAATTCATATATTCTGTTGCTCGTTGATTTCAGATGCCCCATGGTGCGGTCACTGCAAACAGCTTGCTCCCATTTGGGATCAGCTCGCCGAAAAATATGCTGATCATGAGAGTATTGTCATCGCTAAGATGGACTCCACTGCTAATGAGATAGAAGATGTAAAAATACAGAGCTTCCCAACTCTGAAATTCTTCCCAGCTGGAAGCGATGAGGTAATCTTTGATGGCATACCGTTCCTCTGTGCATCAATTTTTCACCAATATTCCCAGATAGTAAACCGATGTATACATTTTTCCATGGTGGAAGACATGAATCTATTGACAGTAGCTAATTAGGATCAGTTGTTATTGTGTGTCCGCGGGTTGGAACTCAGTTTATTTGGCTACACATGGACTAGGATTTTCAGCTCTGTGAGTACATGTATGAGGAGCAATGTTTCACTGATCAGGAATGTAGGGATATATCAAATGCTATGAAGTGTATTGCAAAGATATTTGAGGCACATTTGAATCGAGAATTATGCAGTACAACACATGCAGGCAACAACAAGTATTTGGGGACTGATGCGAATAGGAATTAATACTTTAATTTCCCATGTTTGCAGGTAGTAGATTATGATGGTGATAGAACATTAGAAGCCTTCGTAAAATACTTAGATGATAAAACCGGTGGCTCATCAGAGGAACCAGCTAAGGAAGAGCCCAAGAAGGACGAGCTCTAAATCAGATCTGCTCAACCACTTGTTACTTCTCAATCAAAATGTAAGCCTACAACCACTGCTAAACTAAACTAGTCTTAGTCTCAATAAACCCTCATCGAACACGGAATGATTTGAAATTTTTGCGGCTTGGCTCCACTTACAGTACAAACCTAATAAATGTATGTATGACCTGTAATTTACTCGATTGATAGATTGTTTTCTATCACTAACATTGAAGGCATACATGCTGCTAAACGTAAATATGAAGGCAACAACATGTTTCTGGTTATCATGGAAAAATCTTCTCTTTTTCAGAGGAAAACATCAAATATGCTACACTCCCGTGACATTCACGTATCAGAGAAAATCGCTGCTGGTCTGCTGACTGAAATTCTTCACACTCATTCATTCAGCATTGTATCTAATCATAACCACTAACACTATTTATATTGATATTCTAGAGGCTTGCCATATGATTTGTAGAGTAGTTGTGTGGCTCAAAGCAGGACAGAAGTGGTATTCTCTGATTTTAGGACATCGAAATGTACAAATGGTGCTAAGAATCGTTTTACTGTTGGCTTTTTAGTTACATAAGACATTCTGATGTTTCCATTTTTTATTGTTTTGTAATCAGAATCTGATACTGTTGAGTATTTTTTGTATACAATTATTGGTCCAAATTTGTTACCATCATGTATGTGGATGGCTGTTTGTTGCATTTATCATTTAGATAAATAGAAAAATAAAAAATTCTAAAAATTATTATCTCTATAACTATCTTGTAGCACCAATGTTCAAAGTAAGAACGCTTCATACTACCTTCCAACAATAGGATTTGATTGTCTAAATATGTTTGGTAACATATTACTCAACATGTTGAAGGTGTCTGCTGACAGGCCCTAAAAACAAGATAACATCTTTCAATTATAGTAGACAAAAATGACTGTTCATTATGTATTACGGGTACAAACATTTCACAGCAGCACCTCCATTTACATAAAACACGTCAGTCATGGCCTATCAAATTGCCAATTGCACTGCTATAAACATGCTCTGCATGGGAAAGAACGTGTCTTTGGTGTGGATATGAATAAGTGGATTTTAGATCATTCAATGACACAACAGCTATCGCATTTATTATAGTAGTATCCAGTTTGCAGCCAAACATGCCTTATTCCAGGAAAAGAAGTTTGGTTTACTCAATTCGGAGTTGTCTACTCATTGATACTTTCGGTTCAGTGGGGGGGGCAACTTCTTCGTTAAACAGCGGCTTGGTCATATATAGTCTGGGACTAGCGTGGCAACCACCCAATTGACAAGAGTCCAAGGCTACTGTCCGCAGCCACACTGCCGGGCACACTTCTACCCAATCAGAGATGAACCGCACCCCCACAGGGAGGCCATCAACGGTCCCCGCAGAGCAGGATGATTACCTTTATATTACATAACAAGTTAATAAACATGGTTATATATATATCTCAGTATGTGACCAACATTTGGCACTTTGTCATTCTTGAGCTGGTTTCCAACATTCCAATATTATTGCGTTATATTTTCTCACCTTCGGCACAATAAACTGGATTGTTCTAGACTCCGCGTCAGCCCATGTGGACATTTCCATCATAAACCCCTTCACACATTTGAACACCAGTTCCGCTCGTTTCAAACACCATGGTATGGTCATTTCCTACATTATGTAAGCGTATAGCAATCACAATGTTGTATGGTACACCAATTTATCTTTCCTCTCAAAGATCTGCATGTCAGCAACATTGGAGATAAGCTGATGGGAATTGTAAAGCATTTGCGTGAACAAAACAAAGATGCCTTAGGTTTTACTGTATAAATAATCAATCACAGGCCAGAAATGAGTGAGATAACTTTAACATTCCCATATAGTGATATAAAACAAGTGAAAATGAGGGGTTAGGTTTCTCTTTCTTTGCAAGGAAATGAGGGGACGTAATGAATAAGTGGGAGTTGGCCGGCTGGGCTGATCTTCATACGAGTGAACAATAAAGAATAATAGTTTCCTACCTCTGTCATTTCCAGAGTAAGTAGAAGAGGTATCGTGATTGTGATTATATCATATTTGAAGCATGCTTTCAATATATTGCGTAGTCCTAGTATTACAGCATGTCTGGAGTTGATATCACCAAGAAGACTGTCGTCAGCTACTAAGTGGAAGACTGCGTGTACCTCAGACAAATTAGAATGCCTTGTCATGTAAAAACAGCCACTCCTCAATCTTGTTTTTCTTTCCTGTAAAGATATTTATGATCACTATGATCACGCTCTTATGTCACTATTCTACATCGCCCAATTCTGATACTTAGAGAGATAAATTCAAGTGACATGCTGCATTTATGTTGCAATTTAGGTATGAGACTCTGGTTTACAAAATTCAGCTAATGTGCATGTCATGTGCATTATGTGTTGATATATATTGCAAAGAAAATACACCCCATTATAATATGGTTTGTATAATTATACCATGCAGGATCAAAATTACTGAAATAAAAGATACAATATAACATGAATTGGACACGACTGAAATGCTCTTCTTTCAGGGTAACTTGCTGGTCATATAAGTTCCTCCAATGAGATAAATAGCACCCAGAGAGGCTAAGATAAATATATTTTTATTTGTTTATCTCATCAGGGTTCTGATTGGGGTCCCCATTTCCAATCCTTCAATTGAGAGTTGTATGCCCCTTGATGATATCAAGCCACAATGATAGAGTTTGGAGAATGATTTGTTTGTGATTGGCACAATATCAACCGAGATGGCATGTGGTGCAATATCATGTCCAAAAAAGGGAAAGGGACATTGACCTTGAATTGACCTCCAACCTTACCTGAGAGTCAATGCTTGATTCACTAGAGCCACTTTTTACGCTGCCACTGTCCGCCATAGGGTGGCTTCCCCTCATCATCGGTGGTTTGGCTTCGTTGTGTTGTATCACTTGCTCCTCTATCTTCTCCAGTTGTTCAGAGAGCTCAGGAAAATGGAAATCTGTGGACTGGGTGCACACAACAGGAAAATCTAAACGAAAAAAGATAAAAATATCAAACTTTTCTCAGATGTGCAAGCAGGCTCCGATCCAATGAAGGGAGTTACTGGAATATCATGCTCTTTGCATGCACCCTGTTGACATCTTTATTTTTGGAGTCATGTCAAGAAGATGTGCCTGAACCAGGTAGAACTATACAGGTAGTTCCACTTCAAACTTATAAATTGCCAGTTTGAAGGAGGATGTTTGTTATAAAAACTTTAAACAGCTTTTAAAACCTTCTTCAGAAATTTTTGGAGACCCACGCAGGTCCAGGAACAGTCTTCTGAAATGTAAGGCTTTTCCTATTTCTCATATTGAAAGTAACTGCGCTGCCCTGTTCTGGGTTTGCAGTATTTTCACACAATGGTACCTGGCTTTTTGCAACAGGCGCAATGGAATTTATTTTAGCACACCATGAAGTGTTCTGTCATGTAGGCAGTCATCAATAGCACCCTGCCATAGGTTGCAATCAGCAACAAATTACTTTATAACAGTACTACTGATAAATATATTTCAACACCCATAACTTGAGTGTGAGTATCCAAAACGTTTCATGGGGATGAAAACAGCAAGCGATACTAAATATACAAGCGATACTAAATATCATCAAACATCACAAAACAGCAGCGGTAGTAAACATCAAGCTAATGTCAGTGTGGGCTGTTTTCAGTCAGGGATTTGATATTATTTTGCATCATAGTGCGCGCACAAGTGCTTTCTTGCTTGTTTTTAATATCTAAGTAAACAGCATCTGTTAGGACAACAATTTTATATGATTGGTTGATCATAGCTTGCCCATACCACTACAACAGTTTGTCATCATCAAGGCACCAAGCTAACTATGTATTGACACTAAGAAGACTGAAAAGTTCATGTCACTTTTGTTTAGCCGAAGAACAATTACTCATGGCTGCTAGGCTTTCATGTTATGACAACAAAAGTGTACACACAATGCCTGCTCTAATGACAGGAGATTGGAATTGATGGTGGGGTGCTGACAAGTGGCCTGGGAAATTAATAACATCTATTGACACGCTCAGAGCCGTTCTTTGTTCGGCAAATTATAAAAAGAAACACATATAGCTCTTAGATCTATTTCAATGATACTAAGTTACGATTATACTGTCATTACTCAGTACTAAGAACAGCCAAGGCTGAGGCTGACACCACTAGTTATTCCAGTGAAATGAACATGATTGTTGCAATCAATTTAATTGCTGCAAATGTTGAATCTTTAATCTTCTGAGTTAGATATTCAATACTGCTGGTCACAGCATCCTCCCGAGGGGTTTGGACGGTTGTAACAATAACAGTAAAAGTCTCATTTTGCTACACTATAAACCTCTAAGTACTAAGTAGCCACATACATTTGTACACAGTTGGGTTGGTCAATTCAACGGGGCTATGGTACAACTGTCTAATCTAATAGAAACAGCAGAAGTGTGATAAAATTCAAATTTACCCCCATTATTCTGTCAAATACTGTGGCACAGCACAACATTTACCTGCTCCCAATAACAAGGTGGTCGACAGAACTTGGTTATACATACAGAGTTGTCCTCTCTTTACACATGTATAGATAACTCTTGAGTATTATTTTGAACACCCACCCTGGAAACACTGAGAGGAGTTCCAGCACAAATTCCTAACCAGCCAAAGACTTTCAATGATATAGCATCAGGTGTCATTATACAATATAATATAAAACATTTCTTCTATGCAAACAGCAGAGAACACAACTATGAGCCCTTCACTGTCCTTCATGATAGCCCTCAGCCCTCGGTACATCGTAATAAGTTCGTCCGCTAAACAAGCCTACCTCGTTTGATGCCTGAGTAGGAGTTGAGCCTATCATCTACGAGTAACACCATACCACACAGGTTATGTGAATATAGAGATAAAGCTGTCTGTATTCTCTGAGGCTCAGCCACCACCTGCCCACTGTAATCAAACCCACAATAACACCTCATTTACGTGATCACAGCTGTTGACAAGAGCTAAACACTATACTCATCCATGTGAATGCCTGATGAAAAGCGCCCACATTTTGTCATAGAAACCCAGTTTTCTGTTTACCGGACAATATTTTTCATCATAGTACTGGGTCAATGAACAACCACGCGCTGAAATTTATTGTATCCCACTTCTTGGGGACAGCTTAAAATTGAGTAGGCGGATTCTTGACTATTCCGGGTGACAATTAGATTTCTTGTTTCCTCAAGTCTTAGACACAATTGGAGCACAATATTTTCACAAATTGAATTAGTGCACACTAAATTCATTTAGTAAAACTTTAGGCCCTTGATTTCACCAGCTCGACAATGTTTGCATCATCATACAGTCAGAAAATGGCTCAGCTATACCAATACATAAGCATGACAGACAACATTTACGAATCAAAATACATGTATTTAAACTATTCCAATCACGTTTTAGATTTTACAATGTAGAGCACACCCAAATGTGAACACAAAATGATAACTACACATGGTCGCAATAATTGTGGCGATACAGGCTGTACTCAAGGTAGACCACATAGATATGTAGTAATAGGTAATCTATTATGATTGCGACAGACTTGTTCGACAGGCATAACAGGATGTGCATGTATTTATCTACTCCCAAGACAAAAACTGGAATGGAGTGCATAACAATTGTTTGAGCTGGTGATTTTATCACACAAGGCAATTGATGTCGCTATCAGCATCCTCAGACCACAAAGTAAGCAGTCTGAGGACAATCTACAGTATGTAGCTCATCAAGTTCATCCCAAAGCAATTCGTAAAAACCTAGCTGTCATTTTGTCCTTAGAAATAAATAAGCTTCTACCATATTAAGACAAATCGCTATATATGTAAGTCAGTTCAATGGAGATTTTCATTACTTGACAATAAAACAATTTCCACATGGAGGCGAGTGACTTTTGAATACTTCCAGTGCCAATTCCATTTGGTTACACTGCGACTTGAATAGCGCAATTATTTCACACAAAAAACATGAGATGATAAATATTGTGCGCTTGTGTTTGAAACAAATGGATCATTCCATAACACAGCTTGTAGCATTCCACAGAAAAAGTTGAATTAGATATGAGTTTTCGAGTTGACAAAGGAGTGAAGAATTATTTACGGAGATACTCTCCATATAGGATACCATCAAAACTATGATCTTCGTCCATGAAATTTCTCATGATTTCATCCGTGCTCACAACATCAGGCCTGAGTTTAGCTTAGCAGGAACCGACAGGTGTAAAACTAATCTGATATTAAAAGCATTTGAGTTATTGAGCTGCCAGTTGATTCATTAGCCAGCTTCACTATTGGATGCTGCACATGATTAGCTTGACAGGTTTGGCTTGAGAGAGTGAAAGAATAGTGATTGTAATCTTATTATAGAAACTTCAATCTTGTATGCAAATGTCAAACACAGCCAGTGTCGGATAATCATTTCATGACTGGAATAAATACATCAAGCCAGAAGCACAGGGTACTTGATTGAATCATGACATTGTTATTTCAAGAGTATTCAGTCTGTCATACCCCAGCAAGTGGGTTTCACATTGTGTATGTGTATCCTAATAATATAATATGATATTGGGAAAAACTCTTAGCGAGAAATGGCAGTGGTATCCCTGCATACAATGTACAGTCCACACACAAACACAAAGAGTGTGGGTTGAAGGACAGTCTGAGGTAGACTGCAGAGTGTAATGTATATCATGTAGATCAGTGTTTATGGTGGTAGTGTATGGCTTTACCAAGGAGTAGCCAACACAAACTTAAGACCAGGTGGAGGTCATGCAATGTCACCCAATCTCTGATCAAATCAAGCACTATTTTAAGTCCCTGATCCAGTCAACAGGTATTCACACTCAGCAATGTGAATACCTCGGCCAATGATATTATTTCCTTTTGTAAAAAGTGATGGGATTGTATGACCTCAAAAAACAAAGATATAACATTCAATGAAACCCGCTACAGGGTGCATATTATGCAATTATGGCGAGAGGTTCAAAGTACTGTGATAGTTATGACAGCTTCACTTGAATCTATCGACGGCATTTCTTTTGTACCTATGCACCTACCACCGGAGATGAATAAGATGTTCCAACACCAACAATGTTTTATCATAGCCTGATGCGTTTAAAAGTTTGGTCCTTAACCAAGGATATGTTAAACGTTAGAACGCTTGCATGTAGGAATCTATAATTTTCCTGCCACGGGGTAAATGATTGTCTTGCTACATAGAATGGTAGCACACAGTAAAAATACCGTGTTTCCAGCTGAAATTATCAGGAATTTACAGTACAATAACAAACCAAAAGTCGTCACAGCGCAAGGATCATAACATCGTCAGATGATACCATCCACTAATAACAATGCGGTTAACCGCAAACTATGCCAACTTATCCTAAACAAAGAAAATTTTTGTGTACGAGACTGGCTGAAAGAGCTAGTGAACTAAAGTAATCAAATCTAGATATTGGGCGTCAGGCATTGAGCAATAAAAACACGCGGGCCTTGTAAATAGTGGCTATCAATTCCCATTAGAGCTTGCTTTTGCAGACTACAAATGGGTTTGTGAGTCTAGCTTCCACTCACATAGGTCGCTGTACAAACAATAGCAGAAATATTTTCGATAATGCTTGTACTTGGGCTTAACTATCATCAAGACCATCTTTATGTACTGGAATCCTCAGTCCACATCTTAGACCAGTATTATTCAAGTAGCTTTGTGGCTAGAAATATTAAATTTGGAAATGAGAATTCCCACATTGTCATACTGGAGTATTTTGGGAAACCCACCTGACCATATTACATACATACAGTTTTTCCTGTTTCAGTCCTTTAACACATCATTTTAGATTATCCTGGAAGTTTCTCAGTGTTTCAAGTGTGGTGATAACACATCACTGTTTACTCTAAGCTCAAAACCCGATTGCTTTAGCATGACAGAACTGCCTATTGATTCGGGTGTTCATATTTGGTCATATTCTCACAAACCAAGAGCAACAAGATGCTAAGTACCTGACGAATCCTGCAGCGTGTCTACAAAGGTCTAAGGCATCAGTACAGAGCAGGCGTAGGTTATGGGTGGTCTTGAGTTGAGCACCGAGATGTATAGTAAAGCTTTCCTCTAATCTCTCAGACTGTCCTTCCATTACCATACCGTCATCCTCAAGAGCGCTAGAGGCTGTTTGAGACATCGACCTCGCCTTCATACTGTCAAGTTAACAGACACGAAAAAACATCATGGATCTTTCATTTTTGAGCCGGTTGAACCTCTGGTCATTACATTTATGATAGGCATAAACCTAATTCAAAATAGTAGTACCTGTAATGAAAGGAGCTTCAAAATCATGAAAGCATTATGTGTTAATATCAAGCAATCATTATTCTCAACTCATGGTGCCTCGAGTGTCAGTAATGATCTGCCAAAATTGATCTACATGACAATATACAATAAGAGTTGAGGGTGGTAAAAAAAGACCAGCTTATGGCTTGGTAATGAATATAGAAATACCCTCCCCCAAGATATTCAGAAACAGACAAATCAGGGAGATTGAACAATTTTTAATGTTGCTTGGGTTCACGATTGGTTTGGGACCTTCAGTCCATCAGCAGATTCATGACCCTCCCATTTCCACACTTCTGGAAACTCATGTTTTCCATCATAAGAGCCATAATCTGTATGGGCCATTTATGACATGCGCGTAGCAGCCGCGTGTGTAAGGATGGCTAGGTGCTGAGAACATACATCTGGAAATAGCGTCTCTCCCTACTCTACGGACTGCTTTCATGACTTTGTGGTCATAACTGCGTGATTGATTGGCCTATGTAGAGTTTATTTTGGGCAATTGGATCTTGAACTTCGATAATGGCCGAGATGAATATACACATTAGAAGCCGAGCTGAAAATTCTTATAATCACAAGAATGATTCACATGCGATAACAATGTAAGTAGGAGGTTGTAAAGGTCTCCAGCATAGTTCAAGGATCAAATTAACACCAGTTGCTAGTGTGTAAGAATTTGGGCAGGTGCTTTTAAGTTATCTGAGTTTTATCAGAAATTATTGCCTGACAAAAAGAATAGTTATGTCAGTCGTTCACATGCGATTTGAGATACGTGGGTTAACTGAAAACATAGTTACAATTGGGCATCCAAATAAGCCTTTATTATTCTGTCTCAATAGGCATCCAATGAAAAGGTCCAATTTCGTCAACATTGCCCCTTTTGTAAATGAAATCAAGAAACACAATAACCCCAAGCTCTGAGGCAGATGGCTATCATATAGCCGTAAATAATTCTTTGTCATGAGTGCTCATTGAAGTAAACATTTGTCGTCCAGAGCAAAGACACATTGCAAAGCTGTCACAATTTTGCCAATCTGATCTGAGTGGGGCACCCAGTTCAGATAATCTCCTTGAGCAAAGCAAACAAGATGGATCAAAGCTATCAATGGGGTCATTGTGCCCCAATTTATTGTATTATTCCTTTGTTGGGTATTAAATCAAAATGTGTAGGCCTCCAGTATAGTATAGTCAGTATTGATCATCTTTGGTATAGTGATTTCCATGGCAAAGATTTAGCAATCAGTTGTTTTACGCAAGCTTGTAAACTATTCCCTGAGCTATGTGTGCCCAGTACCGGCATTATCCTCTTTTAGACACTAGTGATCTGAGGATCGAATATCACAGAAGCGATGTAAGCAGAACAGAGCTATGGCAATAGGGATGACATTTAATCGCCTTGGGCTCAATCCATAGGGGCTCTCACATCCCCAGACAATCTCACAGTAATGGCTATAAATTAAGAGAGTTACAACAAGCATTGTAACTGACGACAGATGGCGATCATCATGCTAGGCTGTCCTGACTAACTGTCCTTGTAATAGTTATGTTGTCTCTGTCTAATAAAAGTGTCACACAAGTTTTTTTTACCTAAATGTAGCCATGATTTTATCATCTTTGATGTATAGCTCGCTCGTTTTGCCTCACTTAATTCACGTCTGAGAGTGGGCCTGGGCAATGAATCACTGATGAATTTTTAATGTGTGGTTTTCCATAACAACTACGTAGCCCAGTTGAAATCGTGTCATTCAACCACATTATTATTCTCAATTACAGATATGCCAAAGACTTTAGGTACCAGCAGTCAGTTGCCATGGCTGCAGGATTAATTATGGGTGCTTGACTTTGAGCGAAAAAGAATCGTAAATCATTATTGTGACATAGTAACAACAGACGGTTGCCAACAGATATCCAAATATAATCACACATTTTCTCCTACAGAACAGTAATTAAATCCACCCTTTGATACCCCACCTAATCTAAATGAGAGATACCATGGTACTTCATAAGACCAGGTCAGGGCTGGGTTCACTCAATAGCTTCAAGCTCATTTGACGGGTTAAGCCGTGTACACCGGTTTACATCTAGATTAAACTAGCCATTACAGATTGCCATCGGGGAAAGATTTAAATGGGATATAATGGTATTCCTATAGCTTGTTTTTGGTCAAGGATTAGAACTTTCAGCTAGATTATCCTCAATTCTTCTCACATAATTTACCTAAATTTCCTAGTCCCACCCAGCAAACTGCATGTAAGATAATCAGATGTATCAACTAGTCTCAGCGAAATTAGGAGATTTGAGAGCCTGAATAAATAACCCCAGATAAACAAAAAGCAATCCTGAAAACAATGTTGCATGGAGATTAAATGCAAATGGTAAATCTTTAATGAGACATACGCGCTCTGATCCGGATCATCATCAATGTTCCTCAGCCATTCCAGATAATTCACCTTCTGTTCCTGTTTTAGATTGGTCAGCTCGTTGTCCCAATGCTTATTCTCATTCTACAACAGTATAATGTGATACAAAAAATCTTTTGTCTTTTTGCTGTAAAAAATGTGCTGATAAATTTTTGTCTTTACTTTGATAACATACATTTTGAAAGGACTAGGCATTTCTCAAGACCTTTGCAAAGAAAAAACCGTAAAACATGGATTGGCTAATACTGCTAACATATACCTGTAAAGTCAAAAAGTACTTTGCACCAAACTCCAAATGTCAACTTGTAGAGGGGTCAGCGAATGAACGAGGGGTTCATCGGGTCAGCACTGAGCCCAACTTCAATCAACGAGTGGGGCAACCAAATTATTGGCAGCATAATCAGCTGATTATTGCGTATGCTGATTCATTAGTCAGATAATATGAAGCAGGCATTTCCTAAACACTAGACAAAAAGGAAATGAGATAGGGGCCTGGGCTCCCTAACACCTGTAAAACTAGGCGAAGCAGCACATTTTGGATACTTCATTGGCCTTCATTCAGAATATTTTTGGCGAACAAAAATTTTTAAACACGGTGGAGAACATTTAAAACCCCACACTGTAAATTTGGCGTAAAATACCACAACAAAACAGTCCAGCAATTGGGGATCTTGGTAACTTTTCAAGCTCTAGACACTTTATTAGATCACCATCTACTCAGGGATTTCACTAAGAAATCTGATTATAGACTAATACCCTGTCTGAACCATTGGTATTGGACATTTGATGAATTGGAAATGACCAAGGATTAAATCCTTTATTCGGGCACAGCCCAAAAATTCACTTGTACGAAAACCAAAGATTTGGGCAGGTCTACTGTGTAATTGCCACTTTAATAAGTCAAGGTATCAATTTAGGGCAAAAGCTCTACTATCAAAAGGCCACTTTTCAAAACATAAAACACCAGAAAATTTGCTAAAGGTCTACTGGAATAATTTTGTCATCGATAATGTTGACACTTTTTGTCTTGGTGTGGGAGAGAGCGCTGATAATATCCGGTAATTATCTAGGCACTTAAATATGTTGAGACATTAATATTCTGCGGATATTTTAATTTGCCCATATGCGTACTGTTGTGTTTTCTTGTCATTGAAAGATCTTTGACTGCAGAACATTAAACCTGGGAAATACGTCATATCCAAGATAAAAATATTCATGCGTAATAACATTCTATCATGTACAGCGGAAAAGTTCCGATGCATGACCTCTATGGCATTGCAATCAACAAATCTATTGAACAGGTCAACACAGAGTGTCGCAATACCCTAGTTGTCATAATAAACCCAATGGAGCTAAGGTTATTGAATTCAGCCGCAAGTCGATAAAATGACTCAATTCACAACAAAAGGAAGTAATTTTCAGAATAAATAGCTGAATGTGGTACATTGTTTTGATCTGGTAATAGTTGTAACCATACACAAAGCTAATTTAATAAATGTTTACAGAATTGTAGGTTATAATGGATGGAAATCCATATACAGCCTTTTGGTTGGGAATGTTGAAGCGGGTAAATCATCACAAACCAGCTACACTGGTCTACTATTAACAAAAGTACAATCACAGACAGCATTATGCTGCTGATTCAATCACTACCCAAATAACCACCCCAGTCAGAAAAATTGAAATCTAGTTTATGTAGGTCATTCACGGTAAACCTTGGGGTGTGCGATCTCAAAGATTTTTTTTCAGAATCAAGCAATTCTTGATCTATTATGAGTGGAAGCATTCGAAGTCCTCCATGCCAGGTGCGTGGAGGGCAAATTCAACTAAAGTGAATGGAAAGTCAATTATTAAAACTTATTGAAAACTAAATATAGCAACGCTGCTGTTCTATGACACCTTGGGACTGAAAATTGGTCAGGTCACTGAACTTCTACTTGCTACAGCCAGCAACTAAATTTGACTCAATTGAAGATAGGGCACCTGAATACTACAGCCAATTTCACAGACACCTGCTTAGTGTAAACCCTCGCAAAAGGTAGGCTATTCGATCCCAATAGATTAGTTGGGTGGCCAAAATATGGGTGAGTACCGGGTAGTACACAAGTTCATGGCACTGCAATGTTATTACTACGTCTTATATGACACTTGCAGTGGATGCAAGGAAGTATAACAGAATTTCTGATAGTGTAGGTCAATGATTGTCCAAGATTCGACAATGTAAGTGACTTCTGATTTTACCTCTAATCTCTCAAAGTGTCTGTGAGCCAAAGTGTTGATCTGATCGTCTGTAAATGCTCGTCCCCCAATACCACCAGTCAGTGCTTCAGACATTTCGTCTGCCTGCCTAAAAGCAAATTGTAAAATACAAGGCAAAATTTTCATGACATACCACAGAGAGGAAAATTGTTGCCGGATATACCAGTACATCAAGCTCATGTTTTGTGGCCGTACTAAACCACTGCTACATGGGACTACAGAGGACAGCCGATGGTATCACATCTTCATAGTCGACCAAGAGGGATGCGAAGCATGAAGTTAATCTGCGGTTTGGCAACGCTTTGGTGAACTTATCTCGTATGGCATTTCCACTTTTTGCTTTGGGCTTCATTTATGGTAATAAGATGGAAAATAGCAAGTTATTTTTTATGCGCTATTGATAAGGGGGAAAATGTATAAATCAAAAACGGTGACATGAGTACTTAGGATAAGGCCTTATGAATTTTCTTACAATGTTTTTGTTTCAGCCAGTTGAATAGCTCGAATGATTGATGATGAACTAGCACATCACAACCAAACTGGTATACATGCATGCATATCATTAAAACTAAAAGAACAAAATCTAGAGTCCATTCAGTACAGGCCTACCTTTTCTCTAGTTCTGATATGGTTCTGTCTCGATCTCTAATCAAATCTTGTATAGCCATGGCGTAGGCATGCTCCACATTAAGTATACTCATCAATGAAGGAGAGTGGATAAGTTTCTTATAAAGAGCAGAAAAACTTGTGTCTATGGTTTGGCTCTGAGGAGAAAATGCTTTCACCTCCTAAAACAATAAAACAGCATCGGTATTAGATTCAAGGGAAACTGAGAGAAATCCGACCTCAGGCAAATTGGAAGGTATAAACCATAGGACCTGATGTGCTGATATTCAGTCATGCAACCAATGATGCAAAATAGATTCATACAGCTGTACATCCATCCAATATACTAGTGCAGAATCATTTTTCAGTCGTGTGGGATTTCATCATTTGGAAATGAGGCCATACACTGCATGTACATGAATGTAAGTTGAATGCTGGTAACAGAAATGACATATTGTATTCAATGGAAATGAACCTGTTGTGGTAAAGGCGCCAGCAGATATGGATACATAATTATGACGATACAGATTCTAGTATCAACAACTGGTGCCTAGAAATAGCTTGGGATCTTGTGATCAAAAACAAATAGAAAAGTGAAACCCCGCCCATAAATCCCAAACACGATGTCTACATGGCAATTTGTCTCCACGGCAGCAGTGAGCCCCCTCATCAAAGGCGGTGATAAATTAACATGAAAAGTCACATTGACTTTGATCAACACAGATCTTGTATGATATCAATGATGTGACAGATGACAATGAGAAAATCATTTTGTCCAGAATTTCCATAATGACACTACCAAGTCATGTGATCTGATAAAACTGAAATAACATCACCATAAGTAATAGAATATCCGTATATCGTCAGCTAGTAGAACAATTCATTCGCCAGATTAAAACAGGGCAAAGTGCCACAACGTCTGATAAGGTGTGGACACTGAACCAAGTAAACATGGCAAACAAACAAACTACTACAGAGAAAGCTGATGTATTGATAACGCATCGTCACCCTACCTATTTATTAATTCGGCCCCTCGGCTAAATACTCATCGTTATCTAGGGCCTAAAGATAGGCCATGAACCATTTCTATTACACCATATATCATAACAATTCATGTCATAATTTTGTGGCTCTCTGGTATCCTATAAATTTCGATGCCAGAATCATCACCTCAGTCCTAGCAATGCCCCTACAATCACAGGTGTGATATCAAATGTGGATTGTCATGGCTCACTAGCTGATTAAAGGGATGTGGAAAGATGTCACAAAGATATCACTACAGATGGTTCATAAATAATAGCCCCTGGCATCAGATCAGATTGCGTTTGAGTACTGTTTAGTCAGATGGGGATCAACGGATTTTTCACAATACCATTAGTCCACAGATGATCATCTCGGATAGACCTAGTGTGTACCTAGTAAACTCACTTTTGCATATGCATGACTCCACTTTGAACATAAAGCTGTTTTATCAATTGTTTTACTCTTGAGTCTGTCTATGGCAGCCTTTGATCTCTGTTCATAAAATCTCTTCTCTTCATTACGTACAAAAGTATCTAGTCCTTCCCTCAATCCTTAAAAGAGAAGAATGAAAATGATCATTTTATGCATGGGGTTGCTGTATGATAGCCTTAGCAATCATCTTCATCGGTGTCTACGAGCTGTGATCCTACAAAACTACCACTGGATGATAAGCCACATCATACATGCACATGTATCAAACTATCATCAGAGACATGTACATATAGCATAGGGAAGAGGACAATACATTATTATCATTATACATCATAATTTGTAAAACAACTCATGTCTTGCCATGGGGCTGTCAACAGCTCCATTAACATTAAGAACAAACAAACATACTACGGCCAAATATTTTCATTAGCATTCGAACTTAGAAGGATGCAAGGCAGTGAAATCAATCGTCAAAGTGCATGTAACACATGAAATCCAATTTGGGCTCGGCTGAGATAGTGCATATGCAAAATAAAACCGACTACCAACCATCCATGAAGGCAATCCTTACTTTTCCTCACAACAAAAGAATAATCATTTCATTGTTAAAAATATTGAAGGATAGTAGTAGACCTTTGCAGAATTTGGTGAACCCGAGCGGTTCACAGCATACTGCTCACACATGGACGGTTTCCCAGGCACTTACCTGGTAACGCAAAGCAAGGAATATCATGAGCTAGTGCCAACCTCTCACAAAATTCATTTGTCGATGTTGTGAGAGGAACTGGAATATCGACATTCAACTGTGAACTGCCTTCCTTACATGAGAATGTGTAGCTGAATGCTGACATGGCCTATAAGTAAACAAATCATATTCATTATCAGAAATGAAAAGCTAATCAAACAGTAACATGACTTCGAGAGGATCACCTCTGGTTCGAAAGAACAACCGCCCACATTACGATATTTGCCATAAACATAGGTTGTTTTGTCTGTTCTTTGCGTTGATTTTATTTTCCACATCGAAATGTTACCAATATTAAAATGTAGTCTTACGCCTGTAGTAACTAGTAACAGCCATGGCGACCAAACCTTGACCAAACCCTATTTCACTGGCTTGAAAACTAAGACACGAATCTTATGGCCAGTACATGTATTTGAATTTGTGCATTGAGGGAACGAAATCATTGGTTTACACATGTGCCCTGTCATGGCACGTCTGTGTCCTCAACAAGTTAATGTTTGAGAGGCGAAATGATTATCCGGGTGATTACCCAGTTCTAGAAAAAACCCCTTTGCTAGAACATGTTTTCAGAGCGGAGTATACATGTAGTGCTGTGAATTGAAAGATATTTCTTACACTGAGCAGGAGCTACTGTGCGCACCCTCCCAGGTGCAAATTCTTCAAGGGGGTTCAATCTTCAAAAGGGTTCAACTCAGTTCACACCAAAAATTAGGGCAACAATGAATATTCAGCAGGGATTTTAATTTCCCCTGCTGCAGATATGGAATGGGCAGGGTTATAAAAGGCTAACATTTTGGTCTTTGAAGGAGTGATATAGGGTTCTTCTGTCAATTGGATCAGCACTTCACACTACTTCCCCCCCCCAAAGACCCAGACTAAATGATAAAATGTTCTTTCTGCAGTTAGGCCTACCCCACAAATCAACAGTCCACAGGTAAACCAATGACAGGGGGAGGGGTACTTCATTGGGCAAACGGTTTGATTGAGTCTATTTGCCCTCCTCCTGGTTCCACCTTGGTTTCACATATCCATTAAATTCAAGGGTATTTATTTTGATCCCTTCCAGACCGTATGGCTAGCTGGAGTTTGGAAAAAGGTACAGGTCAGGTAGTGGTTGCCTGAAATAGAGGTACGACCTATATTCTCAAAGCGTACACATGCTTCAGAACAGTTAAGGTATCTATCTATGTATGTTTGAGGTAAGATAAGAGTAAGATACACATGACCAAAGAAAGTATAAATGCCCCTTGAGTGGTGGAGTGCTTTTGGAAAGAAAGAGTGCACATTGAAATGATTGTCTGTAATTCTCAAAGCATTTCTGGAGGACTTCTAAAGGCAATCATCAGCACAGACTTACCAACCAAAATATTACATCAAGATCAAGTGTGTGTCACATGTGTGACCGGGTAGGAAAAAACTCCTTGGTACAAACTGACCAAACATCACAGCTCGCAAATCTGACACACACTTGATCTTGATGTAATATTT
>ERZ1740062.454-NODE-454-length-22863-cov-4.635260_pt1 | contig 22863 bp, 19 predicted proteins | sample MGYA00581741_ERZ1740062 | MGnify/ENA primary metagenome ERZ1740062 (study PRJEB43018, sample SAMN04849747) | marine metagenome | isolation source: floating plastic debris | place: Pacific Ocean | collected 2008-09-01 | study: EMG produced TPA metagenomics assembly...
CACAGAGCTTTTTGAAGATGCGCAAGCTATGCTTTCAAAAGTATTGGAAGAAAAACAGCTGGTAGGAAAAGCGATTTTTGGATTGTTTCCTGCAAATCAAAAAGATGAAGATGACATTTTGGTCAAGTCTAGTACCGTTTTGGAAAACGGAAAGGATGTCGTCTTCCGTACGCTGAGACAACAGCTAAAGAAAAGAGAAGGTATTCCAAACATTGCTTTGGCAGATTTTATTGCACCTGAAGCATCTGGTTTGGAGGACCATATTGGTTGCTTTTGTGTAACCGCGGGCTTTGGGACGCAAGAGTTGGCTCAAGCTTATGAGAAAGACCACGACGATTACAGTTCCATTATGATAAAAGCCTTGGCAGACCGATTAGCAGAGGCATTTGCGGAATATCTGCATAAGGTGGTGCGAACAGAGTTTTGGGGCTATGCGAAAAGTGAAACCCTATCAAATGAAGATTTGATTGATGAAAAATATAGCGGTATACGTCCTGCTCCGGGGTATCCAGCTTGTCCGGACCATTTGGAAAAATTGACCATTTGGGACTTGCTCAGTGTGGAAGAACATATTGGGGTAAAGCTCACGGAAAGTTTAGCCATGTGGCCTGCGGCAAGTGTTAGTGGCTACTATTTTGCGCATCCTGAAGCCAAGTACTTCGGGCTCGGAAAAATCAAACAAGACCAAGTCGAAGATTTCGCGAATCGCAAAGGCATATCAATAGAAAAAGGACAAAAGTGGTTGGCACCGAATATAGCTGATGAATAAATCACACTCCGTGAAAAAAGGAACACAGATTAACTATCAACAATGAACCAACTACCATCAACAATGAACTTTAAGCAAGAATGAAAATCACTGAACATATTGCACAGGCAAAAGGTGAAACCCTTTTTAGTTTTGAGATTATTCCTCCTGTTAAGGGGCGCAGCATTCAGGAACTATACGACAATATTGATCCTTTAATGGAGTTCAACCCTCCCTTTATTGACGTTACGACTTCACGAGAGGAATACGTTTACATTGACCGTGATGGCCTTCTTGATAAAAAACTGACACGCATGCGTCCCGGTACCTTGGGCATTTGCGCTTCTATCAAGCATAAGTATGACGTAGATACCGTACCCCATGTACTTTGTGGAGGCTTCACCAAGGAAGAAACTGAATACCTATTGGTGGATTGCCATTATCTGGGTATCGATAATGTAATGGCATTGCGTGGAGATGCCATGCGAGAAGAGAAATACTTTGAAGCCACAAGAGGCGGACATTTGTTTGCTTCTGATTTGGTTAAACAAATTCACGGGCTTAACGAAGGCAAATACCTTCATGAAGTCATCGAAACTGATAACTGTGCTGACTTTTGTGTGGGAGTAGCTGGGTATCCCGAAAAACATATGGAAGCTCCATCCTTAAAAACCGATTTAAAACGACTTAAGGAAAAAGTGGAATTAGGTGCGAATTATGTGGTCACGCAAATGTTCTTTGATAATAAAAAGTATTTTGAATTTGTTGATGCTGCACGCGATATGGGTATCGATGTGCCCATTATTCCAGGAATCAAGCCCATTGCGGTTAAAAAGCATTTGCAACTTTTACCTCAAGTATTTCGAGTCGATATTCCGGAGGAGTTGATTGAAGCAGTGGAGGGTTGTAAAAACAATAAGGAAGTTCGTCAAGTAGGGGTCGAATGGTGTATAGCGCAATCCAAGGAACTCAAGGCCGCAGGTGTCCCTGTGTTGCACTATTATTCCATGGGAAAATCCGATAACATTAAAGCGATTGCACAGGCGGTGTTTTAATTTCCTACTTTCGTGCTTTATGATGAAGCGCCTACTTGTTGTTTTCCTCTTGGTTTCCGCTTTCAGTTGGTCCCAAACCCCAGAAACGACCAAGAAATATGTATTGGATGCCAGCCAATTTTATGGTTCCATCCTCTTGCATAACCCTGATATTTCACACTTGATTACCAATCATCCCGGTGGAGTTATTTTGGGTTTTAACCAAAAACGTTTTGGTGAAGAAGCATGGGAAGCCGATTATGGTTATCCAGACACGGGAATGACGTTCATTTACCAAAACATGAACAATTCAACCTTTGGAGAGCTTTTTGTACTTTATGCCCATTATAACTTTTATTTTTTTAAACGAAACCTTCAGTTTCGGATAGGGCAAGGGATATCCTACAATACAAATCCCTATGATAAGAATGAGAACTTTCGCAACAATGCCTACGGTTCTCATTTGTTGGCCTCTACCATGGTTTTGTTGAATTATCATAAAGAAAACTTGGTAGCCGGCTTGGGGTTCAAAGCAGGTTTGGCCCTTATTCACTATTCCAATGCCAATGTTAGAGCTCCCAATACCTCTACCAACACCATGGCCTTCAATAAGGGCTTGACCTATGACTAGGAAAAGGACGTGCCGAAAGAATTCATTGCACGAAAAGATACCGCTAGCGTAACGGAACCCATCCGATATAACCTCGCCTTGAGAGGTGGAGTGAATGAAAGTGATGTCAATAATTTAGGCCAACATGGGTTTTGGATTTTTTCAGCTTACGCGGACAAACGTTTGGGAAGGAAAAGTGCGTTACAACTCGGGGTGGATGTCTTTTTCTCTAATTTCTTGAAGGAATTGATTCGGTTTCAATCGACTTCTTTCCCTGAGTTAGAGGTAGACCCCGATGCAGATTTTAAAAGGGCAGGGGTGTTTCTGGGTCATGAACTGTTCATTAACCGAATGAGTTTGATAACCCAATTTGGATACTACTTTTATTATCCATTCGATTTTGAGGGGAGAACTTATAATCGCATTGGACTGAAACGCTATTTTGGAGATAAGGTTTTTGGAGCGATAACACTAAAATCTCATGCAGCTAAAGCTGAAGCCTTGGAGTTTGGGGTAGGAATTCGTTTGTAAAATGATACAGGTTTTGAAAAACATAGTAAGAAATCCGGTGCTAACTATGACGCTTTTAAGCGTTGTTTTTCTCCTTTCTTGCAATGGTGAAAATGTTCCCGATTGTCTTCAAAACGCTGGCGAAATCCAACGCATTACGGTTGAGGTTGAACCGTTTTCTCAAATAACCGTTTTCGAAAATCTAAATCTTGTACTGCGGCAAGGGGATGAACAACAAGTGGAATTAGAATCTGGGGAGTTTCTCTTAAACGAAATTACAGCGACGGTTGAAGAGGGGCGTTTAATTGTCCGCAACGAGAACAATTGCAATTTCGTTCGCAATTATGGTATTTCAACGGTTTACGTAACCGCACCGAATATTTCTGAAATACGCAGCAGTACCGGGCAATTAATTTCGAGCAATGGCGTGCTGGCTTATCCCGATTTGGCGTTGATATCAGAGAGCTTCAACAACCCCGAAACCGAAACTACCGATGGCTCTTTTGATTTGGAATTGGATTCCGAGCGCGTCAGTATTGTGGTAAATGGGATTGCTTTTTTTCAATTGAGGGGTAGCACGGATAATTTTGTGATAGGTATCGCCTCTGGAGATTCCCGTGTAGAAGCCGAAAATCTCATAGCCGAAAACGTCACCGTTAACCATCGTGGCACCAATGATGTCTTCGTGAACCCACAACAACGCATTTCGGGAGTAATTCGGGGTACGGGTGATGTCATTTCGTTTAACCGGCCACCTGAAATTGAAGTAGAGGAAATTTTTAATGGGCGTTTGTTCTTTAGGGACTAACCCAATTTTTCGCACTAGTTTCGGTCATGTGGTCATTTCTAAAGCATTTTTTTGAGCAACGTAAGAGTTCAAAGACCAGCCCTTTTGAAAAATTGCAAGGGCAAGAAAAAAGTGATGCGATATTCCACAACCTGCTTGTAGAAAACCGTGTTCCTGGAATATCAGTGACCATTCTTCAAGAAGGAAAAGTAATACTGCAAAAGGGATACGGACATGCCAATGTAGAATCAAAAACCAATATCGACCCCCAAAAAACTCTTTTTCGAATTGCAAGTATTTCAAAATGTATAACAGGGCTTGCTTTTGGAAAGATGGTCGAAGAGGGACTAGTGCATTGGGACGATTCCCTTTTTAAATATGTTCCCGAATATCCTCAAAAGCGATTTGATTTTACCTTACGGCAACTTGCCAACCATACCGCCGGAATTCGCGGTTATCGCGGTAAGGAGTTTGCCTTAAATGAACCCTATTCCATTGAGGATAGTTTGAAGGTTTTCAAGAATGATCCCTTGCAATTTGAACCAGGTAAAGGCTATCTCTACAACAGTTTTGACTTCGTGCTGTTATCCTTGGCTATGGAAAGGGCAGCTGGAACACCTTTTGAAACCTATGTGCAAGAAAAAGTGCTACTGCCTTTGGGCATGCATGATACCATTCCAGAAAAAGCTAACATTGCTGATAAAGTTGGGGTAACTGAGCGGAGTCGAATTAACCATGCTTCTTTAAAAGCAACCAACTATACCAAGTCCATTTCAGGTTTTAGAGAAGCGGTTCCAGTGAACAATTTTTACAAGCTCGCAGGGGGAGGTTATCTCTCAACGAGTGCGGATATTGCCAAAATGGGCAAGGCACTTTTACAGCAAGAACTCTTGGACAAAAAAACGTATCAAGAGATTCTCTTCAATTATCCCGTGAAAAACCATCCTATCTATTACGGCCTAGGGTTTCAGGTGAGTAAAGATGCATCTGGCAGACCGTATGTTGGTCATGTGGGCAGTAGTGTTGGTGCATACACTAACTTTTATGTATATCCCGAACAAGGTACAGTCGTTTCAATCTTAATCCATTGCACCGACCCTAAAGTGCAAGCGGATTTGGATACTGCCATTCAGGCGATTTGGGATTGAGTTTGCCGTGGATAATATCCGTTTAATGGAGTTGAATGCAGAAGAATCCTATTTTTGTGTAGAGAGATGCTTCGTATGAGGACAAAGAAAAAAACATTTCTGCTGCTTTTTTGGATGGCTGGCTTCTTGGTCACATTCGCCAATGATGCCAAAAAGGATAGTATTTTAAAGCAAAGTGATTCCCTTTTTCAAACTTCTGAACTCTCGTTGTCTGAATGGAAACGCTTCAAACGTTTCACCGAAAAACTGGAGTTGACCACCACTCAAAACGATACTGCCCAGCAGCGTCTAAAGGCTTACACAAGAGACTCTCTTCAAATCCTTGAGGTAAAGTTGATAGCATTGAAAGTGTTGCAATCCAAATATTTGTTGGACCAAGAAGTTCGTGAAAACACAGCATATTATCGGAATTTATTAGGAAGACTTCGTGCCAGTTCCATTCCGCCTAAAGAGTATCAATTTTTAGAAGAGAAACTGGTATTACTCAAATACCGAAGCTTGGAAAATCAATTGGCTGAGAGTCAAACCACCAATCGGTTGTTGATGGCGATTGTCGTTTTGCTTTCTATTTTGCTGTTAGGCCTTGTATTCAACTTCCGTAAAAAGCGAAGCCCTCAATTGAGCAAACAAGAACAGGTTATTCAAAATTTAATCTTGTCGGGGAAGACGAACAAAGAAATCGCCACTGAATTGTTCATTAGCTTGAGTACGGTCAAAACCCATATTACTAATCTATACAGCAAGCTTAATGTTTCCGGAAGAGCAGAGCTTTTGGAAAAAAAGAACGGGTACTAGTACCGAATTCCTACCCTTTAAAGTATGCCCATACGGTATGATGCTACTTCCTTTGTTAAGGTAAGCATCAATCATGTCGTTTAAAAAATGGAATTTTCGCTTGGGGTGGTTGCTATTTGCCAATGCCTTAATCACCTACACCCTCACTATGGAACCCACAGTGAGTTTTTGGGACACGGGGGAGTACATCGCCACTTCAGCCAAACTTGAAATTGCCCACCCACCGGGAGCACCGCTCTTTCAAATGATAGGGGCATTTTTCGCATTATTTGCACAAAACAAGACTCAAATTGCCACCTTGGTCAATTTTTCCTCGTGCATGGCAAGTGCTTTTACGATTCTCCTCCTTTTTTGGACCATTACCCACCTTACGTTGAAGCTGGTGACGCAAAAATGCGAGCTTTCCAATCACAATATGGTTTGGGTTTTGGGTTCCGGTTTGATAGGTGCGCTCAGTTTCACCTATTCCGATAGTTTTTGGTTCAACGCTACAGAGACTGAGGTCTATGCCATGGCCACTTGTATGATGGCCTTATTGATTTGGTTGGGGTTAAAATGGATGGAAGACTTAAACCAACCACGCGCCAATCGATGGCTATTGCTGATTTCGTTTATCACTGGACTCACCTTCGGAATTCAATTCATGGGCTTTTTGGTGATTCCTTCTTTGGTGTTACTATACTATTTCAAAACAACCCAAAAAGTAACGTTCAAGAATTTCATAATCGCTAATGTTTTAGGGTTAGGGCTGTTGTTCTTTGTTTTCAAGTTTTCCTTGACCTATGTGCTCAAATTTTTTGCCTGGGGTGAAATTTTCTTTGTGAATCAATTTGGGGTTCCATTTAACGTGGGCTCCCTGATAATCCTCTTGCTTTTCTTTGGTGTCTTCTTTTTTGCGCTGCGATTTACGGCCATTAAGCGTTGGGTAGGGGCCAACACGGTGGTATTGTGTTTTCTTTTTCTGTTTTTGGGTTTTTCTTCGTGGTTAATGTTACCGCTTCGGGCAAGTGTACACGTGGGCATCAATGAAAATGACCCTTCTGATGCGCGTACACTTTTGGCGTATTACAATCGAGAACAATACCCCAGCACGGATAGTCCATTTTATGGAGCATATTATACAGATAAGTTTGCCTCTGGTGGAGACAGTAAGGATGACAACCCTAAATACGAGCGAGATGAAACTTTAGGGAAATACGTAATTGTTAATGCGTATGAAGAAGCGCTTCAAGGTCCTCATCCAAATCATGTTGGCCTCCTTCCCAGAATGTGGAGCAGTGACCAAGCGGAGAATTATTCGAAATATTTCGGTCCTATCCAGTTTCAAATCAAACCGAAGTATCGCTCGAGTGCAGAGTTGCGCGATACGGTTTCGAGATTTAAGGAAGATTATGAAAGTGGAGCTATTGACGAAGAAGGATATATTCGTTTTTTAACGGATTTCAATGAGTATCTCATCGTTCAACCCCCTTCACTTTGGGATAATATGAAATTCATGTTCCAGTACCAATTTGGATATCTCTACATGCGCTATTTCATGTGGAATTTCGTGGGAAGGCAAAATGACATTCAGGGCAGATATGACGGTAATGGTGGTTGGTTGAGCGGGATTCCTTTTTTGGACGAAATCCATTTGGGAAGCCAAACGGATTTGCCTGATACCGTAAAGCAAAACAAAGGACGAAACACGTATTTCTATTTGCCGCTATTGCTCGGAATCATCGGCTTGGTATTTCAACTCACCACGGACCGAAAGCAGTTTTGGGTACTTTTTGTGTTTTTTGTGTTCTCGGGAGTTGCCATTCAGTTTTACACCAATCCATATATTTTTCAACCTCGGGAGCGTGATTATTCTTTGGTAGGCTCGTTTTATGCGTTTGCCATTTGGATGGGAATTGGGGCGTATGGAATTTTTGATGCTTTCCGAAAGTATATTCCCAAAAGAATGAGTGTTCAAATTATCTGCGTGCTGGGGTTGTGCAGTGTTCCGTTATTGATGGCCTTTCAAAATTGGGATGACCATGACCGCTCCAAACGTTATACCGCACGCGCATCCGCGAAAGCGTATTTGGATTCTACCAAAAAAGACTCGGGAGCCATCCTTTTTACCATTGGGGACAACGATAATTTTCCGCTATGGTACCTTCAAGAAATAGAAGGCTATCGTACCGACACGAGAGTAATTGTTACCAGTTATTTTGCCACGGACTGGTACATCGACCAAATGAAACGGAAAGCGTATGAAAGTGAACCCATTCCCTCTCAATTGACGCATGATAAATATAGTTATGGCACTAGGGATGCGATTTATTTCCAAAATGTGACCGACAACCGCTGGCTTATCCAAGACTTTATGAATTGGGTGGGCAGTGATCATCCACAAACCAAATACGAACACATTATAAAGACCCAAGGGGCGGACCCCAGCGAATATCCAGAAAGTACTCGAAATCTGATATACTATCCCACAAACAAGATTCGTGTACCTGTCAACAAAGCGAACGTATTGAAAAGTGGTTTGGTTAAACCTGAAGACGCGGACGAAATCGTGGAGTATATCGACATTGATTTGCCCAAGAATTATTTACCCAAGAATCGTCTTTTGATGTTGGATATTATCGCCAACAACAATTGGGAAAGACCTATTTATTTTTCAGGGGGTAGTTTTGACGATGCTGAATACATTTGGATGAAAGAATATTTACAAAGAGATGGATTGGCGTACAAACTGGTTCCTATAAAAACAACCTATGACGGTGGGTATCAAATGGGGAGAATTGATACCGAGCTCTCCTATGAAATTGCCAAAAAGTGGGATTGGGGCAATTCTGGAAGTACTGACATTTATCACGACCCACAGACCCGGAAACAGTTTGGGGTTACCCTTCGATTGAGTTTGGCGGGATTGGTTGAAGGTCTTATTGCTGAACAGAAATTTGAGAAGGCGAATGAGATTATCAAGATGGCCATGCAAAACATTCCCTTTGAGCACTATGACTATTATACGTTTGTAGAACCCTTTTTAAAAGGATATTTTCAGGTAGGTCGTCATAATACGGGAAATGATTTGTTTCAAAAATTGAAGAAAGTATATCAGCAAGAATTAAGCTATTATGCCGCTATGAATGAAGATGAACAATATGCTAATATTGAAAATATCATCTATGCCCTTCAAGCCTATCGCCGAAATGTCGATATTTTTCAAGAATTCAATGACGCTAAAGCAGGGAAGAAAGAAGAAGACACGTTTAACATGTATCTCACACAGTTCGATAGCATTCAGTGATATTTGCCCACTAGGCTTGAATATGTTCTGATTGTCCGGTCAATTCTGCAAAAACACTTTCCAGATTTTGATTTTTTCGGTTGAGTTGAAGGATTTTAAGACCATTGTTTTGTGCAAAATCAAAAATGGTTGACCTGTGGTCTTTGTCTCCCAAAAAAGTCAAAACGAATGCATTTTCACCTACAGAAGAGACAGATTTGATTTCTGGGATGTTGGCCAAGACCTTTTGGTCAGCCTTATCATCAAACTCGACCTCTATAACTTGGTCTTGGGCGTTCTGCAAATCTCCAATGTTTTGGTCTGCTACGAGTTTTCCTTTGTTGATGATGATAACACGGTCGCAAACCGCTTCCACTTCCTTAAGGATATGCGTGGAAAATAGAATGGTTTTCTCTTCTCCCAAGGTTTGGATGAGTTTTCGAATGTCAACCAATTGATTGGGGTCCAAACCTGTTGTAGGTTCATCTAATATCAAAACTTCAGGGTCATGAAGCAAGGCAGCGGCAAGTCCAACGCGTTGGCGATACCCTTTTGAAAGCTGTCCGATTTTCTTGTGCGCTTCAGGCGTAAGTCCTGTTTTTTCGACGGCTTCTGAAACATTTGACTTAGGTGCCCCATACATTTCAGCGCTAAAATTCAAATACTCCCGAACATACATATCTAGGTAAAGCGGATTGTGTTCCGGAAGAAAACCAATACTCTGTTTTACTTTTTGTTTTTGGGTATGAACATCGAATCCATTGACCTCCGCTTCGCCTTCATCTGCAGCATGATAGGTAGTTAGTATCCGCATCATAGTGGATTTACCAGCACCATTAGGGCCTAAAAACCCTACGATTTCTCCTTTTTTGATTTCGAAGGAAACCGTATCCAACGCTTTTTGGTTCCCAAAAGATTTGCTGATGTTACTGACCAATATGGACATTACCGGTGGATTTATGTCAAAGGTAAGCCATGAAATCCATACAGAACAATTGCCTTGGTATGGATAGATTACCTAACAGGTTAAAGATGTTTTTTAACTATTCTCATTTTCTCCACAACTTTAATTGTTTTTTTTCAGTGTTTTTTTGAAAATGAAGAAAAAATCGAAAAACCTGTGCACATACTTTGAATTGTCAAGGGAAACTTTAATCTTCGTCCTTCAAACGTTAAACATGCGCAGCACATATTTCTGGACTGGTTTTTATTTCTACTTCTTTTTTAGAAGCAGAACGGGACGGTTATAAAGTGTAGCGAACACAAATACAATTGAAGTCCCGATAAACATCGGGGCTTTTTTTTTATGCCATTAAAAGTTGCCATACAAGGAATTAAAGGAAGTAACCACCATCAAGTGGCCCATGACTTTTTTGGGGATGACATCAACTTGGTGGAATGTTTGTCTTTTGATAGTTTGATAGATAGCGTTTTGAACGGTAGTGCGGACAAGGCTATCATGGCTTTGGAAAATTCCATTGCAGGCTCTATCATTCCCAACTACAACTTGGTTTACCATAACGATATGCACATCATTGGAGAGCACTATTTGAGCATCCACCATCATTTGATGGCACTACCTGGGGTTACGCTTGAAGATATTGCTGAGGTACATTCGCATCCCATGGCCTTATTGCAGTGCAAGGTTTTCTTAAAAAAGCACCCTAAAATCAAACTGGTTGAGGATGTGGATACAGCACTCACTGCCAAGCGAATCCAAGAAAATCAATTGGGTAACATCGCTGCAATTGCACCGAAGATGGCGTCGGATTTGTATCAGCTGAATATCGTTAAAGCGGATATTCAAACCCTCAAAAACAACGCAACCAGATTCATTGTCCTGAAACGGCAAAACAAAATTCTGCCCAAGGAAGAAATCAACAAGGCCTCCATGCGCTTTGTTACTGACCATAAACGCGGAAGTTTGGCAACAGTGTTGAACGTTATGAGTGATTGTAATTTGAATTTGACCAAAATCCAATCCCTTCCCATTATTGAAACACCTTGGAAGTATGCCTTTTTCGTGGACGTTACTTTCGAGAATTATGAAAATTTTGCCAAAGCAAAATCTTTATTGGAAATCATGTCCGAAGATTTTAGGGTTTTGGGGGAATATAAAAACGCATTGAAACCATGAAGGTTGCAGACAGGCTTTTAACCGTAAAAGAGTATTACTTCTCCAAAAAGTTGAGGGAGGTAAAGCAGTTGATTGCTGAAGGTAAACCCATCATCAACATGGGTATTGGCAGTCCTGATTTGCCGCCACCTCCGGCTGCAGTCGAACATTTGCAGTCGGTTTTGGGAGCACCAAGTGCACATCAGTATCAAAGTTATCAGGGGTTGCCTGAGCTTCGAACCGCGATGACTGATTTTTATGAAAGTCGTTTTGGGGTGAAGTTGGATGCTAATAAAGAAATTTTACCCCTCATTGGTTCTAAGGAAGGCATCATGCACATTAGTATGGCCTTTTTGAATCCAGGAGACGGTGTTTTGGTTCCCAATCCAGGATACCCTACGTATACCTCGGTAGCAAAATTGTTGGATGCCCGAATGATACCATACAATCTTACCGAAAAGAATGGCTGGCTTCCAGACTTGGAGGAAATCGCCGCAATGGATTTGACCGATGTCAAAATCATGTGGATTAGCTATCCCAATATGCCAACGGGTGCTACTATAGACGTTGCCAAAATGGAAGATTTGGTTGCCTTTGCCAAGAAAAATGAGATTTTGTTGGTCAATGATAACCCCTATAGCTTCGTCTTAAATGACAATCCGACAAGTATACTTCAAGTACCTGGCGCAAAAGAGGTGGCCTTAGAGTTGAATTCATTGAGCAAGACCTTCAATATGGCAGGCTGGCGTGTGGGGATGGTTATGGGTAGTGCAGAACACATTTTAGCAGTACTTAAAGTAAAAAGCAATATGGATTCCGGTATGTTTTACGGGATTCAACAAGGCGCAATTGCTGCGTTGAAAAGCGCAGATGAATGGTATAGCAATTTGGATGCAGTCTATGCGGAGCGACGAAAGTTGATGTTTCAACTGGTTGAAAAGCTCGGTTGCATTTGTGATAAAAATACAGCGGGGATGTTTGTTTGGGCCAAGTTGCCCCTATCCGCTCCTCCTGCTGAAGAATTCATTGATGCGGTGTTGCACAAGCATCACATTTTCATAGCCCCAGGAACCATATTTGGAAGCAATGGCGAAGGATATATTCGCTTCTCGCTGTGCGTGAAAAAAGAAAAGATTAAAGAAGCGATTCAGCGCTTCGATAGAAAGTAAGGAAAGGATGCATACCGCGATAATAGGTGTTGGATTAATTGGAGGGTCTTTTGCGAAGGACATCAAAAAGTTGTGGCCCGAAGCTACCATCTACGGTATTGATTCAAATCCTGAGCATGTTCAGCAAGCCTTAGACTTATCCATAATTGACCAGAAGGCAGATTACGCGGTTCTTGCGGAGTGTGATTTGGTCATCGTCAGTATTCCGGTAGATATTTTGGTAGTTGAATTGCCGAAAATCTTGGATGCTTGTGGAGAGGATACAGTGGTGGTAGATGCGGGTTCTACCAAGCAGTTGATTTGCGAGACTGTTGCAGAACATCCGAAGCGAAGAAATTTTTTGGCATGTCATCCTATTTCGGGTACAGAGTTCTCTGGTCCTAAGGCGGCTATGGATGGTTTGTACCAAGGCAAAACCAATATCATCTGTGAAGTCGAAAAAACGGCTTTTGTGTTGCAAGAAAGAGCATTGAAATTGTTCCAAGCGTTGGATATGCGTATCCGATATATGAATCCAGTGGCGCATGACAAGCACATCGCCTATGTTTCCCATCTATCGCATATCAGTTCTTTTATGTTGGGCAAGACGGTGATTGAAAAGGAAAAAAACGAACGCGACATTTTTGATATGGCAGGGAGTGGTTTTGAGAGCACGGTTCGTCTGGCGAAAAGTTCACCTCAAATGTGGACTCCAATTATTAAGCAAAACAAGAAAGAAGTTGTTGAGACTTTGAATGAATACATCCAAAACCTGGAACATTTTAAGCAGCTCCTTTTTGAGGAGGATTATGAAAGTGTTTTCAGTGAGATGGACAATACAAATAGAATAAAACAAATATTAAAAGGAATACCCCTTACGAAAAACAAAATAAACGATGGAGAATAGTAAAGAAATGCGAAAATGGTTGGATGACATGGCGTTGCCGCATCCTTTGGTGATAGCAGGTCCGTGTAGTGCCGAAACCGAGCAACAGGTTTTGAAAATTGCTCACGAACTCAAAGATACCGACGTGAATTACTATCGTGCGGGAATTTGGAAACCGCGTACTCGTCCTGGAAATTTTGAAGGAGTGGGTGCGATTGGGCTAAAGTGGTTGCAAAAAGTGAAGGAAGAAACCGGTTTGAAAACCGCTACAGAGGTGGCCAACAAAACCCATGTAGATTTAGCTTTGGAGCACGATGTTGACCTGTTGTGGATTGGAGCGCGCTCTACTGTAAGCCCTTTTATCGTGCAAGAAATTGCGGATGCTCTTGAGGGTACGGATAAAATCGTATTGATTAAGAATCCTGTAAATCCTGATTTGTCTTTATGGTTGGGGGCAGTGGAGCGATTGTACTCCGCGAATATCAAAAAGTTGGGTGTGATTCACCGAGGATTTTCCACTTACGAAAAAACGAAGTATCGAAATATCCCGGAGTGGCAATTGGCCATTGAGCTGCAATCTAGTTTCCCAGATTTGCCTCTTATCAACGACCCAAGCCATATTACTGGAAAGCGTGACATGATTTTTGATGTTTCGCAAACCGCCCTGGACCTCAATTTTGACGGATTGATGATTGAAACCCATTATGACCCCGATAACGCATGGAGTGATGCAGCACAGCAAGTTACCCCATCCAAATTGGTGCAGATTATGAAAGATTTGAGAATTCGAAAAGAAACAGACCAAGAGGCAGAGTACAACAACAAGTTGAGCAATTTAAGAGCCCAAATTGATGTGATTGATAACCAATTGATTGAAACCTTGGGCAAGCGTATGAAGGTTTCTGATGAGATTGGAACGCTAAAAAAGAACAAGAATGTAGCCGTTCTACAAACCAATCGATGGAATGCCATCCTTGGCAATATGATTTTGGAAGGGGAACAGCGAGGTTTAAGCGAGGAATTTGTCCTTCGTATGTTCAAGGCCATTCACCAAGAATCCATCAACCACCAAGAGAAGATAATCAAGGCTTAAAAGGATTCCTTATAAATTTTTAAGCGCTTAAGTTATTTTCTTGAGCGGTTTTTTTGTTTTTTACTGTAACAAATACAGCTTTTGAACCTCTCTTTAAAAAACGAACAAATGAAAAAAATAATTACGCCTCTGTTTTTACTTGCCACGCTCTGTTCTTTCGGACAAAGAATTGTCGATACCGAGGTAGGTGATTTTGATAAAATCAAAGTCTTTGACTTGATCGAGGTCAACCTGATACAATCTGACGAAAACCGCATCCTTATCAAAGGACGCAATGTGGACGATATTGTTTGGAACAACCGTGATGGCGTGTTGAAACTTCGCATGCAATTGGATAAAAAATTCCGTGGAGAAGACACCTTGATAGAAGTGTATTACGAAGGACTTAAAGTCATCGATGGAAATGAAGGCGCTCAAATTACCTGCAATGAGTTGGTAAGTCAAGACCGTATTGAGCTTCGAACACAGGAAGGGGCCAAAATCCATATTGGAATGGAAGTTGACCACGTAGATGTTAGAGCTGTTACTGGAGGAATTGTGGAAGCTTCGGGCTTGGCTAAAAGCCAGAGTATAGTACTGAACACAGGAGGAATTTTCGAAGGTAGGGAGTTGCGTACGTCTAGTACTCAAGTAAAAATATCTGCCGGAGGCGAAGCAGAAGTATTCGCTAAAAATGATGTGGATATCAAGATAAAGGCTGGCGGTGACGTACAGGTATATGGAAGACCAAAGCACGTGAACAAGAACACATTTGTTGGGGGGAGGGTTTATATGGTGGATTAGGGTTTAAGGTGTTTTTGGTAAAGAAACGCTCTTACTCCTCTCAATAATCAAAAAAACCTCGTGAGATATCTCACGAGGCTTTTTGCATCTTCATGCTGTGTTTACTTTTTAAAGATGTAACGGGTAATGAAAATCCCTTTGCCGTCTCCTTTGCCCCCTTCACTTTCTACCGCACTGGATACAAACACAAGTTCCCAACCTTTTTCCGTCATATCATTCAACATGGAAGTAATCAAAGCATCATTCGCTGCAATATTTTGAAAACGAATACCTCCAATGTTGTAGAAGTTCAAAAGTTTGGTTTCCTCAAAGTTCTTCACTCTGATTTCACCCCGTTTTGACTTGTTTCTTGTATTGTCTTCCTCGGTTTGAACACTGGTGTATTCACGATAGTCTTTGTCTTCAAGAGCGTTTACTATTCTTGAACGACCCAAGCCATTTGGAACAATGGACTCCACACTAGTGACGACCTTATATTCCTGGGCCTTAACGTGTAAGCTAACGGACAGTACTAATCCTACGACCCATAAAACTTTCTTCATATTTTTCTATTTTACTATTATCTACAAAGACAAATGAATAGGTTGAAGGGTTGCATCAAGGCCAAAAAAAAGCCCTTTGAATTCTCAAAGGGCTTTCCATAAATGAATTTAAGGCTATTTTTTGAAGATGTAACGGGTAATGAAAATCCCTTTGCCGTCTCCTTTACCCCCTTCACTTTCCACAGCACTGGCTACGAAAACAAGTTCCCAACCTTTGGCCGTCATGTCGTTCAACATGGAAGTGATCAAAGCATCGTTGGCTGCGATGTTCTGAAAACGAATACCTCCAATGTTGTAGAAGTTCAAAAGTTTGGTTTCCTCAAAGTTCTTTACTCTAATTTCACCCCTTTTGGATTTGTTTCTTGTGTTGTCTTCTTCCGTTTGAACACTAGTGTATTCGCGATAGTCTTTGTCTTCAAGAGCATTAACGATTCTTGAACGACCCAAACCATTCGGGACAATAGATTCCACACTGGTAACGACCTTGTACTCCTGGGCATTCACCGAAAAGGTGGAGGCTAGCGCTAAAAACGCCACAAATAATAGTTTTTTCATAATTGCGTGTTGATTGTTAAATGATTATGATACCAAAGATATACGCGAAAACTAAACGATTATTGTTTCTTTGCACACAAAATATGTATGAAAGGTGCGCGGAATTGTGTATAAATCCACCGGGAGCTGGTATCTAGTGAAATCCGAAGATGGGAATTTTCACAAATGCCGCATCAAAGGAAAGTTTCGCATACAAGGTATCAAAAGCACTAATCCCGTTGCAGTTGGAGACGAAGTAGGCTTTATCTTAGAGACCCAAGGTGATGAAGAAGTAGGAATTATTTCTGAGATAGGCGACCGGAAAAATTACATCATTCGGAAATCCGTAAACCTTTCCAAACAGACTCATATTATTGCTTCCAACCTAGATTTGGCCTTTTTGTTGGTTACCTTGAACAATCCGCAAACCTTCCCTAGCTTTATCGACCGTTTTTTGGTCACCGCCGAGGCGTATGAAATACCTGCCGTGTTGCTCTTCAACAAATGGGATACCTATGATGAAGATGAATTGGTTGAAGTACAATACTTGTCTGATTTATACCAAGAAATTGGCTACCAATGTCTTTCTATTTCGGCAAAAACAGGGCAGAATGTAAGCGAGGTTCAAGACTTGATGAGGGATAAAACCTCTATCTTCTCAGGGCATTCGGGAGTTGGAAAATCTACTTTAATCAATGCCCTTCAACCCGGTTTGGAATTGAAAACAACCGAAATCTCAGAGCAACATTTGCAAGGGCAACATACAACCACCTTTGCCCAAATGTATGATTTGGATTTCGGCGCCCGTATTATCGATACCCCCGGGATAAAAGGTTTTGGTGTAGTGGATATGGAACCCGACGAGGTAGGGGACTATTTCCCTGAGTTTTTTAAACTAAAAGGCGAATGCAAATTCAACAATTGTTTGCATTTGGATGAACCGCACTGCGCCATAAAACTAGCTTTGGAAGAAAATAGAATTGCTTGGTCACGTTATCGCAGTTACGTGCAGATTGTAACGGGTGATGAAGAAAACTATCGGATTGACGTTTACAAAAACTAATTTATGCGCGCTGTAATCCAACGGGTTAAACACGCCCACATAAAAGTCGATGGAGTAACAGTCGCTGATATCGGCATAGGTTTTTTGATTCTATTGGGGATTGAAGTTGAGGATGGCAATGATGATATAGTATGGCTTTCGAAGAAAATAAGCAATCTGAGGGTTTTTGGTGATGCCGAAGGCGCCATGAACCTATCCCTTTTGGATGTGGATGGCGAAGTCATTGTCGTAAGCCAGTTTACCTTACACGCCCTCACAAAAAAAGGCAATCGCCCTTCTTTCATCAAAGCAGCCCGTCCTGAGCAAGCGGAGCCTCTTTATCTAGACTTTACAAGAACCTTGGAAGAACATCTGGGCAAAAAGGTGCAAACCGGCATATTTGGGGCTGACATGAAAGTAAGCTTATTGAATGATGGTCCGGTAACCATACTTATGGATACCAAAAACAGAGAATAACCGCAGTTCGTCCAAATTGTTTTTGGATTTTGTAAGAAATTTGACAATTTCGTCTCAGCATTTTTCCAACTAAGCTATACATGAAAAACCTCCTATTGGGTGCTTTTCTACTATGTCAAAGTATCCTTTTCGCCCAAGAAATTGACCTTTCGGTCGCCTCGATTCCAGAAGATTTAAAAGAGAATGCGAATAGTGTGATGCGATTAGATGCATTGGATATGGAAATTCATTCGTCCAATCGCTTGAACTATACCGCCAGGGTCATAACAACCGTGCTCAATAAAAAAGGGTTACGAGATGTACGTACTTCAGTGGGCTACAATCCGAATACTAAAGTAAAAAGTATTGATATACGCACATATGACGCTAATGGGGAAGAACAAGAACACATTAGAAAGAAATCCTTTTCTGACGTAAGTGCTGTTGACGGTTTTTCCCTTTATTTGGAGAGCCGGGTTTTGTATTACAAATACAAACCTGTAGAGTATCCATTTACCATTGAGTTTACGTATGAAATAGAAACCTCGAACACCGCCTTTTTGCCACAATGGTACTTTAAACCGGGTTTCAATCAGTCAGTGCAAAAAAGTCGCTATTCCATCACCTATGCCAACGCGTCTTTGAGGCCCATCATCAAGGAAAAGAATCTGAATTTGATTATTTATGATAAAAAGGATGAAGGAAATCGTATTGTTTACTCTGCCAAAAACCTGAAAGCAGATAAAGAAGAAGCGATGATACCGGATTTTTCAAAAGTGTCCTCAAACCTTTCTGTGCGATTGCCCAAATATCAAATCGAAGGTTTTGATGCAACAATCGGAGATTGGAAAGAGATGGGTATCTGGATGAATCGCCTTTTGGAAGGAAGGCAAACATTAGATCAAGCCACCAAAAACAAAGTTCTGTCTTTGGTAAAGGGAGTGGATGATGACCTAGAAAAAGCCAAAATTGTATTCCAGTTTGTACAGGACAATACCCGTTATGTAAGTGTACAAATTGGAATCGGTGGATTTCAACCCATCAGCGCAATTGAGGTAGATAAGGTAAAATATGGTGATTGTAAAGGGCTATCCAACTATACCAAAGCCCTTTTGGAAACAGTTGGGGTAGAATCCTATTACGTACATGTAGAAGCAGGTTCGCGAAAAGTTGATTTTGACCCAGAATTTCCGGATTTAATTCAAGGAAACCACGCCATTCTGGCCGTTCCTTACAAGGGTGAATATTATTGGGTGGACTCTACTAGCCAAACCATTCCTTTTGGGTATTTGGGTACGTTCACGGATGATAGAAAAGTTTTGGTGATAAAACCCGAAGGAGGTGAAATTGTTACCACCCAAGCCTACTTAAACGAAGATAATCTCAAAGAGACCTATGGAAAGTGCATCCTAGAAAAGGATGGAACAATATCAGGAGACTTGGTGATTTCCACAACGGGAGCTCAATACAGAAGACATTATTGGCTGCAAGAAGAAGATTCCGAAGAAATTGACGAACATTACAAAAAATTCTGGAGTCACATTAACAACCTATCCTTAGAAGAATATGCTTTTGAGAATGACAAAGAAGCTATCAAATTCAAGGAAACCGTAAAGGTAAGTGCCAACAGTTTTGCAAATACGGTGGGTAATAGAATTTTGTTTTCGGCACGTACGTTCGCTCAAAAAACCTCAGTTCCACCACGACATCGAAACCGAAAGTATCCCATGGAAATTCAAAGAGGATTTTTGAATAAGGATTCCTTCGAAGTGTCTTTGCCTGCGGGATATTCCGTTGAGACCCTTCCGGAACCTACAAAAATCGAAAACAAATTTGGGGAGTACAGCATCAGCTTTTCTGTCGATGGAAACCAGCTGAACATTGAAAGAAAACTTTTGATAAAAGCGGGTGAATACCCCAACACCGATTACGATTTGTATCGCGCCTTCAAACGAAAGATTTCCAAGTCTGACAGGCGCCAAATTGCACTTATTCAAAAAACCCAACCATGAAAAAACAACTGTTCAGCACTATTCTTATGCTTGGTTTGAGCATAGGACTAGTGGCACAAAACTATGAATTTGGAAAAGTTTCCAAAGCGGAGTTGGAAGAAACAAAATGCCCTATAGACGATGGCGCTTCTGCTAGTGTTTTGTACAAATTCCAAAATACATATCTCGTAACCAACAGTGGGAACACCCAACTCGTAACTGAGATTTACGAAAGAATCAAAATCTATGGTAACGAAGGGTTGGAGTATGCCAGTAAAAGCATTCCGTTGTACAAAACCAAAACTTCCGAAGAAAAGGTGTCTAGGGTTAAAGCAGCCACGTATAATCTCGAAGGCGGAAAAGTAGTTACTTCCGAATTGAACAAATCGGACATATTCAAAACGGACATGAGCTATAACTTTAATCAGGTAAGTTTCACCTTGCCCAATGTCAAGGATGGTTCCGTCATTGAGTTCTCCTATAAAATATCCTCTCCTTTCATTTGGAATATTGATGAATTTCGATTCCAGTATACCATTCCCATCATGAAAATGAATGCCGAATTGAGAACGCCAAAGGGATACAGGTTTAAACAAACTTTTAAGGGGTATCAGAATGTTTATCCCAACACCTACACCAAATTGGATAACCGCATTGGAATGGAAGTGGTAGTCAACGAATACCAAGCTGAAAATATGCCCGCGCTTGAAGAAGAGCAGTATGTGGACAACCTAGAAAATTATTGCTCAGGGGTCATTTTTGAGTTGGTTTCTGTGGATTTACCCGGTTTCAGTCGTAGCTATGCGCAAACTTGGAAAGATGTCGCTCAATATATTGGGGGTACCACAGATTACAAAAACGAGTTGGACAAAAGCCGCTCCTTTGATGACGAGTTGGATGTTTTGTTGGCCGATGCTGCAACCCCTATGGAAAAGACCAAGCGAATTTTCAAATATGTAAAGGACAATATTACTTGGAATGGGTACGACGGAAAATATTTCTATAACGGATTAAAGAAAACCCTGAAAGAGAAGAAAGGGAACGCAGCAGATATCAATCTTTTACTGGTGGCGATGTTGCGCTATGCAGGCATTAATGCAAATCCAGTGGTCATTAGCACAAAAGACAATCTCATTCCTATTTTTCCGACTAGGAATCGGATGAATTATGTGATAGCCTACGCCGAGGTAGATGAAAAACCGATTTTTATGGATGCTACCGATGAATTTAGTGATTTGAATGTATTGCCGGTCAAGGATTACAATTGGAAGGGAATTTTGATTGACAATCCAAAACAAGTCTGGAGGCAAATCAATTTGCTTTCTCCAGGAACCTCAAGAAACATGTATTCGGTAGACCTCGAACTGAATTCGGATGGTTCGGCCGAAGGCACGTTTAATTCCCGCTACGATAGACATAGCGCGTTGAAATTCAGAACAGCGTATGCGGCCACCGATGAGGAGGCTTATATCACTGAAAAAGAGTCAATGTATCACAATATTGAAATTTCGGACTACGAAGTGACCAATGCTTCAGGGTACGAAGGTACCGTATCGGAAAAATTCAGTTTTTATGATGAAGAGGCTGCAGATATCGTAGATACTGATTTGTACATACAACCGCTCTTGTTTTTGGGAACCGAGGAAAATCCTTTTAAATCTGAAAAGCGCGAATACCCTGTTGATTTTGGATTTCCCTTTAAGGATGTGTACATGATGAAGTTGAAACTACCAGAAGGGTATCAAGTAAAATCCTGTCCAAAATCCCAAGTCTTTGGGTTGCCCGACAAATTAGGGTTGTTCAAATACAATGTTATTCCTAGAGAAAATCAAGTGGATGTAATTGTCAATTTCGAGATAAAAAATGCGTCCATTGCGTCTATTTACTATCCATATTTAAAAGAATTCTTCAATCAAATTATCACCAAAGAGTCCGAAAAGTTAGTTTTGTCAAAAATCTGACAACATGGATATTCAAAATGCCCAAAAAGCGGTAGACAAGTGGATTCAAAACCATGGGGTTCGCTATTTTAACGAACTGACCAATATGGCCCAACTGACTGAAGAGGTTGGGGAAGTAGCACGAATCATTGCTAGGCGCTATGGTGAACAGAGCGAAAAAGCGTCCGATAAGTCAAAAGATTTGGGCGAAGAGCTGGCCGACGTGGTTTTTGTGGTGCTTTGTCTGGCGAATCAAACGGGTATTGATTTACAGGCTGCATTTGACCGTAAATTGGATATCAAAACCAAACGTGACCACGACCGGCATCATGATAATGAAAAGCTGAAATAGCATATCTTAGCCGCTTCATTGTAACACCCTTCTGTTTTGAAATTACAACTCTCGAAACAATCCCAAAATACCATAAAGGGAACCATTCAGGTGACCGGTTCCAAAAGTGAGACCAACCGTCTCCTCCTGCTTAAGGCACTCTATCCCAATGTGACCCTTGGCAATGTATCCATTTCCGATGATGGACGTGTCATGGAAGCAGGTCTTCAAAAAACATCGGGTGAAGTAGACATTCACCACGCCGGTACAGCAATGCGTTTTTTGACTGCGTTTTTTGCCTCCCAAGAAGGGCGAGATTTGGTATTGACAGGTTCAGCACGAATGAAACAACGCCCCATTGGCGTTTTGGTGGAAGCTTTGAAATCCTTGGGAGCTGAAATTGAGTTTTTGGAAACAGAGGGCTGTCCGCCCATACGAATTAAAGGAAAACGACTTTCCGAAAGTCAAGTGTCTCTGCCCGCAGATGTGAGCAGCCAGTACATTTCCGCTTTGTTGTTGATTGCGCCCAGCTTACCCAATGGATTGACTTTGGAGCTTGTTGGGAAAATCACCTCTGTCCCCTATATCAAAATGACCCTAAGCCTATTGACTCAACTGGGAGTGGCCACTACTTTTGAAGAAAATATTATTACCGTAGCGCATAAAAGTGAAGTTCCCGACATGGCGATTGAGGTGGAGTCGGATTGGAGTTCGGCGAGCTATTTTTACAGCATACTTGCCTTGAGCACGCCTGGTTCGGAAGTTACTTTGCGTTCCTATCGCCAGAATTCATTGCAAGGGGATAGTGTATGCGAACAGATGTACCAAGCTTTTGGAGTTGAAACGACGTTCGATAACCAGACCATGACTTTGCGAAAAAAGCAAGTCGAGCTACCCGAACGCTTCGAATGCGATTTGTCCAATGCCCCGGATATTGCCCAAACGTTGGCGGTAACCTGTTTTGGTCTGGGAATTGGGTGCTATCTTGAGGGTTTGCATACCTTGCCCATCAAAGAAACCGACCGTCTGGCGGCCATGAAAACAGAGCTTTCCAAGTTTGGCGCTGAGGTGCAAACCGATGATAAAAGCCTTACACTTGCACCT
>ERZ1740062.457-NODE-457-length-22711-cov-15.171963_pt1 | contig 22711 bp, 16 predicted proteins | sample MGYA00581741_ERZ1740062 | MGnify/ENA primary metagenome ERZ1740062 (study PRJEB43018, sample SAMN04849747) | marine metagenome | isolation source: floating plastic debris | place: Pacific Ocean | collected 2008-09-01 | study: EMG produced TPA metagenomics...
TTGTTGAGCTAATCTTTGTTCTTCTAGACGTTTTCTTTGCTGCTCTCGACGAAACTGCTCTTCCTGTTGCTTTAATTGAAGACGCTTTCGCTCTTGTTCTTGCTGACGAAGCTTCGTATTTATTTCTTCTTGTCGTCTTATTTGTGCAATCTCTGCCTGAAACTGTTTTTCTTCTTGTTGTTGTTGACGACGTTGTTTTTCTTGCTGTTGCTGACGATTTCTTGAATCTTGTTCTCGTTGTCGTTTTATTTGCTCTTGTTGTGCACGAAATTCTTTTTCTTGTTGCTCAAATTCACGACGCTGTTTTTCTTCCTGCTTGCGTCTTTGAGACAAATCACTTTGATTCCTAGGTAAAACAACAGTACCATTACCTGGAATCTCAGAAACTTTATTTATAACTGGTGCTGGATTTGCTGGTGCTAACTTTGTGGATTTTGGTGGTGGTGCTGGAACTTCAGTTTTCGGATTTTGCGCTAATTTCTGAGACTGTGGTTTGTATTTTGAAGGGAGTTCAACAAACTCAACTGGAACATTTGTAGAAAATTGTTCTCCTTGCAAAGAATAATTTATTCTAGATTGTATAAGCCACCAGAAAAATAGCAGGTGTATGACACAAGAGCCTGCAAATACGGCAATCCATAGACCTGCTGGGTCTTTATGTCTTTCCCAACTTCTGGATTCCTCTGTAATTTTTTCTGCCAAAAATTGTGTCATATGAATACTTTCACACCACTAAGACGGTAGATATTGCCATCAACGACCAGATTATGATAGTAACTCTTCCCCTCACATATCTTTTTCACAGAGAATGTAATCCATTGCAGAATAGCTAATAGCTGACCGGAATTATCAATTTTGAGTTTGTTAATTTTAAATAATCAAAATATAAAATAAAATTCACATATCCAATTTTAACGATTAACTACTAATTCGGTATTAATAGTAAAAGTCAGTACAGTTTCGTCAACTCCTTTAAGTTCTAGAGAATCACCTTTAGTAATTTCCTCATCTTCCAAATAATCAGCCACCGCAGCAGAAACAATAATGCTACCGGGTTGAGCAGCTTGCTGTAAACGTGCAGCAATATTGACGCTAGGTCCAATAGCAGTGTAGTCAGCACGCTCAGAACTACCAAACATACCTACCACAGCCGTCCCCTGATGAATACCGCAGCGAAACTTGACACCGTCTCTTCCATCTGTATCAAATAAGCCCTTATCGTACCAGCTTTGATTTAACTTTTCGAGCGATCGCAACATTGCTCTTGCAGTATTAACTGCACGACGAGCTTGTTCATTGGGAGTAAGTTCTTCTGGGGCACCAAATAAAGCTAAGATAGCATCACCCATAAATTTATCTACTGTTCCACCGTTATCGAAAACAGCTTTTGTCATTGCTTCTAAATATTCGTTGAGCAATTCGGATATTTTGCGCGACCTGAGTGTATTTGCTAGCTGGGTGAAGCCAACAATATCACTAAATAGTACAGTAATTAATCGTGGTTCTGGCTGTAAGTCTAAAACCAAATCTCCAGTTGCAGCCTTATTAACAAGAACTGGAGGTAAAAAGCGCTTCAAAACTGACTGAGTTAAATATGTATTCAACTCAACAACACGCTGTTCGTTCTCTTTCAATGCTAAAAGATTCTTAACCTCAGCTAAAAGTTCCCGATCGTTGAATGGTTTTGCAAGATATGCATCTGCTCCATGCTCTGTTCCTTCAATCCGGGTTTCATCATCGACTTTCGCTGTCAATAAGACGATTGGTACTCCTCTTAGTCGAATCTCTTGACGAATCATCTCAATCATTTGTATACCCGTAACCACAGGCATCATCAAGTCAGTGATAATTAAGTGAGGTACAAATTCTTTGGCAACATTAAAGCCTTCAGAACCATTCCGTGCTGTTATAACTCGATAACCGCTAGCTTTGAGAATATCAGATACATAAGAACGCAAATCTGGATTATCATCTACAACTAATAATAATGACGAGTCAGAATTCTGGCTACTATCAAGGTCACATTCTTCAGATAATTCATTCTTATGACCCAAGCTATCTAAATTATCTGCTGGTATTAATTCAAGTAATTCTAAATCTGCTAATTCTACATTTGCTCGTTTAATATTGACGAACCCTGTATCTTCAACTATCTGTTCTTGATGTAAATGAGCAGTACCGGGAAGCAAAGATATTGTAAACTGAGTGCCTTCACCATACTCTGAATCTACAGCAATCTCCCCTCCGTGAACTTCCACTAACTCTTTAACTAAGGCTAAACCTAAACCCGTGCCTTCATAAGAACGATTTTCAGAACCTTCAGCCTGACGAAAACGCTCAAACAAATGAAACATTTGTTCTTTTTTTATACCAATACCAGTATCCTGCACTTGCAGAATGCATTTTTCAGCATCAGATTTTATTCGGATGATAATATTACCACTTTCTGGCGTAAACTTCATAGCATTAGACAAAAGGTTATAAACCACTTTGTCAAACTTTTCCATATCCAGATATATCATCGGGCATTGATGAAAATCTGTAATTAAATTTAGTTTCTTTTTCTCACAGTAAGGACGAAAAGACTCCACAATTTGGCTGACAAACTTTACTAAATCGCAGGGACGAAAGCTAGAGCGCATTTTACCTGCATCGAGACGCTGTAAATCTAACAGCTGATTTACTAAACGTAATAATCGCCGAGAATTACGTAAAGCTATATTACTTTGGGGATAAGATAGACCTTGCTGTGAAGATACTGCTGATTCCAAAGGACCTTGAATCAAAGTAATTGGAGTCCGGAACTCATGGGAGATATTTTGGAAGAACTCGGTTTTTTGCTTATCTAACTCCAGTAGTCGTTCTGCTTGTTGACATGTCTTCTGATACAAGTACGACTGTTGTACAGCGATCGCAGCTTGAGCAGCGACAGCTTTGGTCAGTTCAATCTCAGAAGCTAACCATTTGCGAGGAAGTTTATTTTTATATAAAGTAATGCTGCCAATTATTTTGCCATCTGTAAGTAATGGCACAATCATCAGGGATTGACAAACATCTGTTTTTATGTGTAAATCTTTGACAACAGATTGATAATTATTAATATCAGAAATAATTAAAGGTTCTTGTGTTCTAAGTATTTCCTGTAAAATTACATTTTCTTCAATAAGTACTTTTGGTTGTAATAGCTGTTGATGTAAAAAATTATTTTTACTATTGCAATCTTCTAATTTATATGAATTTAAATTATCTTCATGAGAATGCATACTTTGTACTTGAGATGATTCGTATAAAGCAACCTGTTCTACAAATTCATCTTCTTTAGTCCATAAAGACAAAATACAGTAATTAACTTGTAATGCCTGTCCCAACTCCTGAGTTATAGCAGCATAAATATCTTGAGGGTTTAAACTAGAGCGAATAGAGCTATTAATTGTGTTAATTAAAGCTTCTCTTTTAGCAAGAGAATGTACTTGCTCATAAGCATAAGCCTGTGATAGAGCTAAAGCTGCTTGGTCCGCAACCATCATTACTAGTTTGACTTCGTCTTCTTGCCAAAAACGAGTTTTATGACGTTGATGCAAAGCCAAAACAGCCATTAATTTTTTTCGGAAAAGTAATGGAACTATCAAACTTGAATAAATGTCGGCAGCAGCAAAAGCCTGGGAACGTCTTCCATTAGAATCTCTATCTCCTTGAATAAATTCATTTTGAGCTACGTCTGAGACAACCAGCACCTCTTCGGTCTCCCACACTGTATAAGCTAAAAGTATATCGGAAGAAGGAAGTTTAGATGTTGGGGATAAAATATGTTCTTGCTGATCTAGAGTCTCTTTACCTTTATCTTCTATTTCATTTATCTCATTTCTTTCACCCCCTACAGTCTGCTGATAAACAAATCCCTCATCAATTAAATCCCCATCCTGAAAAGGTCGCAAAAGACATACGTCAACTTCCAACATTCGACCAACAGTATCTACTATTGTCTGAAGAATTTGACCGTAATCGAGAGCGTTACGGATAGTGGTGATAACAGTATTTAATAAAGATTCTTGACGCAGGGTACGAAATAATTCTTCAGTGCGAGCTTTTAAAACATTATGAGTATCGAGGGCTTGACGTACTACAGCTTTTAAATCTTCTGCTTCCCAGGGTTTAGTAACATATTTAAATACTTTTCCTGAATTAATTGCTTCTACTAAATCTTCAACATCGGTATAGCCAGTTAGAATAATCCGCATAATATCCGGATATTGAGTTGCAGTCAGACTCAAGAATTCTGTACCACTCATCATTGGCATTCTTTGGTCAGAAATAATTACTGCCACATCTCCTTCCTTTGCCAGTAAATCAAGTGCATCTGGACCAGAAGAAGCTCTAAGTACCTTATATTCTCGATAGAAAGTACGGTACAGCAAATCTAGATTATCAGGTTCGTCATCGACGACTAAAATTTTTGGCTTTTTGTTTATTTGAGATTTCATCCACCGTTTCCCTGCTGCAATGGCAGTCGGCTTAACAATAATTTTTTAGTGATATATTTTGAAAATTTTGAAATCAGTTGATGACAGAACATTTCGACCAGTAGGGGTTTATACTTGTATAACTGTCGTAGAAAAAATTCTTACGTGTATTTGCTGCCATTGAATCATTAGTCAGCGCATAATGTCTGCTTTCTTTGAAGATAGACTCCACATAGATATAGAAACTACCCAAAACCTCCCTTTATAAGGAAGAATGGGAAAATATTAAAGCTTGTAATATTTAATTTGTCATTACGGTTGCATAAATCCTTTCTTTAAATACAAATCGATATGCCGGTATAAAATTCTAGTTGAGCAACTATACATTGCTTGCTCAAAGCTGGTCTTATGGGAAATAGACTTGCTTGCCAAATTTGTTTTACCTCCAATTAAAATAGTCTTTTGTTATACGCAGCATACTCAACTTGTTGATTTGTCTGCATACTAAGTTTTCCCTTAGGAGACCTATCTCTAACATTCTTGAGTAAAATCTTGAATAATATTTTATGAGAGGGTTCTGAGCTTCTAGATGTCAATACTTATCTTTTTTCTACAACAGCTAAACAACCAGTAGTTACCGAAATTACTTATTAAAGTTTGTTAAAAGGCAATGCCTATCAGTAGCAAAAGCGAGTTAATATCAATAATCTACCTAATCCTATACAAAATTATATTGTGTATTGACTAATCTAAATTCTTTGTTTCAGCCTTTGATAGATCGGCATTTCTCATTGGTGATAAAAAATTCAGAGCTAAGCTTATTTATCGCGAAGTGAATGAGGAATGGGAAAATATATCCGTAAAACCGTTCCGAGAACATCTATGTTATGATTGCTGTTCTAAAATAAGTTTATTTAAGTAAATTTAAATAATAATTTAATATTTTTTTAATATTTATTGAAAAAATTCTCTTTATCCCGATCGGCTTGCTTGAGCACGTTACTAAGGTAAAGTTGCACTATTAAACAAACTTTGACTTTACATGTCACCTGGATAGCCGATAGAGTAATTTCCCAAATTTTTACCCATCTAATCAATTGGACTTATTTACAGTTTTTTACAATAGACTTGTCTAATTATTTTGTTCAATCAAAGAAATAACGATATATTATCGCTAAGAAAATACACTACTCAATTCTTGAGAATCCAATAATCTTGATATTCTTCTAGCTTATTCACCTTTCTTAGGCAAGAGAAACTAATGACAGTCGCAACTCATCGAAATACTTCGTCTTTATTCCAAGTTCGTCCAGCAAGTCCTTCTGATTTAAGGATTGTTGCTCAAATGATTGCTGAGAGCTTTCATTCTCAGAATGGATGGTGGGGAATATTTTTTCCTTTGCTTCGTTTGGGTATTTACGAAGATTTGAAACATCGCTTTGCTTCACCTTCTCCTCATCACATATGTTTAGTTGCTGTGGATACTCAAGCAAAGACTTTACAAAACATTGTTGGTACCGTGGAGCTTAATTTACGTTTTAGTGATCCTTGGATGCTTCCGAAAAAAACTTTTCCCTACTTGTCTAACTTAGCTGTTCATCCCCTATATCGAAGAAAAGGAGTTGCTTCTAGCTTACTCAAAAGTTGCGAAAAAGTATCTATGGCTTGGGGATTTGAGGATATATACCTCCACGTATTAGAAAATAATTGCAAGGCACGTCAACTATATTTCAAGTCTGGATATCGCGTGCAAAATCTAGAATTTAACTGGAATAATTTTTTACTTCGGCGATCGCAGCAAATTTTTCTTCATAAAAATATAAGAATTACCAACAGAAGCATCTAAATTTTTTATATTTTTATAACAAATCGTCATAACTACATATCAAAACAATACCTATGCACTAATTTAAATTATTGCCTATTTAAGTAAGAACTCTTACTAAGATTGTCATTAATTTCTATAAAATGCTTTTGATATTATATAAAGCAAGCAATATTTATAATTTTATATCTATATTTAATATGATTGCTAAAATTTTAAATTTATTAAAAGTTTTTTTATTTATTGAAAGTATTTTAGGATATGAATCCAATAAACTAAATGCTTTTTTAGTTGCTTCAAAGTTTTGCGGAAATCAATTTGCAAATAAAGTTATAAATATACTCGTTTAAATATGTATTCTAAATGTTTGTTTAAATCTTTATTCAATTACTGTATAAAGCATGCCGATAATAATGTGTATTTAAAACTACGATTGCTTATGCATATTGTGCATAAGCAATGATAATTGATTCGATAATATTCGTAATGTCTAATGCCTTGAAAGTCTCAGTGAAAACACCCTATATTTTCCTTGCAACCCTTATATTATCTTTGTAACGCAAGTATTCTTCTTTATACAAACTTTAAGAAAAAGCACTTATATTCAAAGACAAAATGGACTCGATATCATAAAATATGATTACGAAATTAATCTAGTTTTCTTGTGTTGTTCTGATATTAACTTTGATATATTTAGAAAGTTGCTAATAGTTGATTTAGAAAAAGTAAGTTTTTATTCAACGTTATTTGACTCAAAGTTAATTAGAGACCAGGCTGTTTACAAAATCGTTCTACATTCAAAAAAAAATGGATAGCGAAAAACACCCGCGCTATCAATCTACTATGGTATCAACTTATTCTCCTAATACCAGTTTTCTCAACTTTATTGTCATACCGGATAACGAACAGCAATTTCCTTGTCCTAATTTATTAGATACGCTGCATAGTCGAGCTATTTCTGTCGTCAACAGTCGTAGACGAAATGGAGTCATACTTTTTAAGCGTTACCATGCGGAATTCGCTGGTCCGGGTGCTGTTATAGGTGGAGATTATGACTTGGATTGCTATGGAGTATTACCTATAGGAAATTTGTCTATCTTAAGTACTGATTCTCATGAAGAACGTCAGAAAGCTTATTTGATTAGGCGACAATGGATTAGATTGATTAAGCAAATTACTGAGCATCCTATTCCTCAACAGCGAGTATGCAAAATACTCGATCAGTTTGAACAATACTTTCCTTCAGAGATTGTTTCTCGTTTACCTGATGAAGCTTTTGCTTTATTAGTTGGAGTTCTACCACAAACAGTAAAAAGCGTTCGCTGTTCGGGAAATTAAATCAAAAATAATTTATATATCAAATTAATACATTTTTTATATGTTTTTACATCTATGACTGTAATTTCAGGTCGGAAAGAACTGATTGCAGTCTATTTAGCGTGCGGGAATTTTCATCTTTACTACCAACAGTAATTCTTAAACCTTTATTAAGTTTTCGCACAAGAGTTCCAGATTTTTTTAGTTCTTGAGCTACATAAGTTAAACAATGTTGATGGGAATCAATAGATTTTTCTTCCAACTGTAAGTATACAAAATTAGCAGAACTTTTCCATACTTTTAACATCGGATTATTAGATAAAGATGCGATTATTTCATCTCTTTCCTGAAGGATTTGGGAAATTGAATCAAGTAGGACTTGCTGATTTTGCATAGCTGCTAATGCTGCTGCAATTGAAAAGCTAGGCAAATTATAGGGCAAACGAATCTTTTCTAGAACAGAGATTAGTTCTGGATTTGCAATACAGTAACCTACACGCATTGACGCTAAACGAAAGGCTTTTGAAAAGGTACGCAATACAGCCCAGTTTGGTTTATCAACTAATTCATTTACCAGAGAGTTTTTACTAAATTCAAAGTAGGCTTCATCTATCACTACTAAAATATTTTTTGGCAAACTTTTCAACCATTCCAACTCTGAGCTAGTTAGGGGATTTGCAGTGGGAGAATTGGGATGAACAACAAATACAGTTCTAACAGGAACAGATTTACGATCCTCTATAGCTTTTTTTGCTGCGGATAAATCAATTTCAAAATTTTCTTCATTCCGACCTACTTCTACAACTGGAACACCAAGTGTTTTTGCCAAAATTGAGTACATAGAAAAAGTAGGTTTTGCAATTAGAATTGCTCCTTCTCCACCTAAACAGCTAGCAATTAGTAAAGAACGAATTATTTCATCAGAACCATTACCAACAGAGATATTCTCAGATCCAAACCTAGGTGATAAAATATTTGCTGACGAATTAACATATTGGGCGATCGCATTTTTCAGTTCTTGATGTCCTCCGTCAGGATAGCGGTTTGTTTCAATTATTTCTTGATAAGTCCAAGCTAGCTTCCGTTTTAAATCTGAGGGTAAATCGTCAGGACTTTCATTGGTATCTAATCTATCCAGATTTTGATGTTGAACTGGTTGAGTAGTATCGCTACCAGGATGAGGTTTGTAAGCACTGAAATCTGCTAAATCTGACCGAATGAAAGGAAGCATAAGGATTTGAGGAATATTAAATATACAATCAGGTAGAGATTAAGTACTAATTGGAAAAAAGCACGTCAAAAACTTTAGCTGCCAAAAACTTTAGCTAAAAGTCTTCCATAAGGACATCTTAAAAAAAATCAGCCTTAGGAGAACTGACAGCAATTATCACTCCTGAGAGATAATTATACAGTTTTAAGGTATATGACAAAAAAGTTGAATTCCTTGCCAGATTCTGGTCATCGAATTACTCAGAGAATGGTCGCTATCAAGTTCTATTAGCTTTACCCAAGGACGTTGAGAGGCAAAATCACGACTAGCTTGAATTGGAATAACTTCATCACTTTTACCATGGAGCATCAGGGTTGGAATAGAGCGCTGCAATTTTTTCTCTTGGTATTGAGCCGCATCTGTAATAAATTGGTAATGGAGAGGAAGTTCCTTTTTTTCTAAATAGTGATATACCAAGGTATACTTTTCTTTCTGCCAGCGAGCAATTTTATCTGCACCCAAAGCTGCTAACCAGTGAGACAGAAAATCGAATGCAGGTGCTAGAAGTACCAAACGTTTTACCTGAGTGTATTGCTCTGCAAGATGTGCAGCAGTTAAACCACCCAAACTAGAACCAATTAAAGTGATATCTTTTCCATCCCTAGAAAATTCTGATACAACTTGTTTTAATTGACGGGTTATCGTCAAAGAAGAAAAATCTCCTTGATTTAAATCCGGAACTCGTAAATTAATATTACGTTCCTTTAAGCTATCCCATAAATATTTAGCTTTTGTGGAATTAGGACTTGATGCAAATCCGTGTAGGTAGATGAACTGGTGCATCTTGATGGATTTTTGATGTTGGGTATGGTGTTGAGACTGATTGATTATCTTTTGAATCGATTGAATCAGCTTAAAGTTAAAATTTCTTCTGCTGTTGTAGGATGAATAGCGATCGCAGTATCTTTAGACTGGATATTCAGATTCAATATGAAGATATTTGAAGCTAATAGTTAGTGCTTTGTCGATGAGTGTAATTCTAAAATATTAAGAAGTTCAGCTTTTAATAGTTGACGAATTAAGTTTATTATTTTATCAGTAAATCACATCGGATTATGCAAACTATTCCTGCAAACTGGCAAGACTGGGTAACTGTCTTTAGTTATCTGGGTTTTACGCTATTCATCATTGCCTGTATATTTGTATCCCAGAAGTAATAGTAATATATTTTTAACCCGTCATCTTCTAGCTATTAGCTAGAAGTACAGATGGAAACCAGAAATGTCAAACAATTGTATAAATTCTGATGTATAAGTTCTGATTATTTCTTCAAAGAAGGACAGATGAATTCAACTGGGTCGCTTTGTGCAAATGATGAGATTTTTCCATCCAGAATTTTAAATTTTCCCCGACAGTTGTAGATTTCTTCAGGGTTCTCTTTTCCGTCGGTACTGGTAACTACTCTAAAATTCCAATATCTTTTAGAACTACGTTTTTTACTAACGACACAAATCTGATGACCATCGTAGGTACGACACTTTCCAACATCAGAATTGGCAGCGATCGCGGGTAAAGCAATAAAACATGAACTGATAAATACTAGCAGTAGGGCAAAAAATTTCATCAAAATAATCTTGTAATTCAGTTTCGTGATAACTGTATAACTATCTCCTTAATTTAACCTATATTGATCCGTAAACGTTTCTTACTTTCAATCTAGATGTTCAAAATTGTTTAATTTCGTCTCTTGACATATTCACCGACCTGAAGGTGTGTTGATTTTTGAAACTTCAGTCAAAAGAGATAGTTGCGTTGACTGCCTCAAAGATTATAGTCTCAATTTACCCATCGGGAGACTTAAAGTTTTACGTCTCTACAACTGATCAGAATTAATGAAAAAGACTATTAGTGCTTTCCTAAGCGCAAATTCTATACAGATAGAGTAGTTTGACTCTGTGGAGGGATAGAATAGCAGCCATCAACAGAGTCAAACTAAAACTTTTCAACCTTATTTCAATTTTACTAACAAAGTCTATTAGCAAGCAATTTGCCTTGCTTCATCTTCTAGAAGATGTACTAATTTAACATCTCCATTTGCCTTTGCAACTTGCAGACGACGTTCTAAATTGCGATGAATGTTAGAAAGGTGAGTTTGTGTTAATTTATTCTCGACTTTTTCACGTTTTTTGACAAAGAAGCGTCGTTTTTGTTCAAGAATCTGCTGTATTTCTTCAGGTTCTCCAATATGGTAAGCTAAACCCCGATATTTTAACTGTGCAGTAGTTCTGTTCATTTTTAAATGTGTCGCGTTTTTTCGTCTCCAGTTTTGACCCCGATGCCTACCTGAAATTTTTCCTAATACCGAATTTTGGGTAATTGGCATATATTCGTAAGCGATTCCACGATAAGTTAATCTCATAAAACCTCCAGTAAATTGAAAAAATGAAATAGAAAATGAGTTAGGAAATCACCAATTAAATTTAATTTCAAAGACGAGAAATTTAGACGATAATTTTTTACCGTCTGAATTTAATAGATGGATAATAGATGAATTAATGGTTTTAATTTGTGACTAAGAGATAACCTTATTTAAGGTGACACAAGTGCAGAAACTTTCCCCATAAATTCCCTGGGTCGGAGAAGGGGCAGAAATATTCTAAATTATCAGCCAAAAATCAAAGTCTTATAGGTTGAGAAGACAGTAATTTTTCTATAGGAATCCGGTTTGTTTGATTTGTCGAAAGGGTTTTGACGATTAGACCCTAATTTATAGGTGTTTGAGTCTCAGTATATTTTTAAAATTCAAGCAGAATTTCTATAGCTATCGAAGTAACCTTTAATTCGCGGTGTTGAACTGGCTTGATATTTGCAGGATTTAAGTACAATCGATTTAGAAAACAGATGTAACTGTGTCAGTACAATTCCCCTTCTTACACAGCCTTCATAAAAAGTCGAAACTAGCAGAGTAATTCTTTTTGGCTGAATATCTTAACTATCTACATGATTACAATTCCTCAAAATATAAATTCGTCTCTAAATTTACATTAGAAAATTTATTTTTATTTCTGTAACTATTGTAACTTTTTAGTGATGAATATATTGTTTGTTAATAAAAGTTAACTATTACAGCTATAAGTTAAACTGATTTATAATCTTTTATAAGTTATTGTCTGTCTAATTAGTGTTTATCTTTTAATAAAGTAAAAGTAGTCCCTTTTACTTTATGGAAGATAAGCGCGATGTTCTCAGGAAAAAGACCAGAAAACTTGGGCGTAAATGATGGCAAATTGGCACCTTGTCCTAGTTCGCCAAATTGTGTATCATCTCAGAGTCCAAGTTCAGATGCTACTCACTTTATTGAGTCTTTAATATACAAGTCTGATTCTGACAAAGCATTATCCGACCTGAAAAACGTGATTAACTCTTTGGAAAGAACTAAGATAATTACTGAAACAGATAACTATTTGTATGCAGAATTTAAGAGTGCATTGATGGGGTATGTGGATGATGTGGAATTTTATGTGAATTCCAGCAAAAACAATATCGATGTTCGCTCTGCTTCACGTTTGGGAAAAAGTGATTTAGGAATGAATAGGAAGCGGATAGAGACGATTAGAGAAAAGTTTGAGCAAATGCAAACTAGTTAAAGGTAATCATTTTACCTGTTTAGTTTGGGGCATTGGTCAGCTTTAGAACACTAATTTTTCGTGACGAATGCATAGGTTCTATAGTGATGGGTTTACTGAAAAATAAGGATAAACTAAACCTCTGCCTCACTTTACCTACGTGAACCTTTCCCTCTCCGATTTGGAGAGGGACGGGTCAACAATCTAGTAAAACAAAAACTATTTAATTGTTCAATTCATCGGTTTGTGCTGCCATAATAAAGTCATTACGGTGTAAACCTCCAATATCATGAGTCCACCATGTTACAGTCACTTTTCCCCATTCAGTAAGTAAAGCTGGATGATGTCCTTCCTCTTCAGCTTTACTACCAACTTTGTTAGTAAAAGAAAGAGCAGATTGAAAATTAGAAAATTTAAAAACCCGTTCTAAACGCTTTTCCCCATCTTTCTCTATAATCTTCCATTCAGGAACTTGTGGTTTTAGCTGCTTAATTTCCTCTTCACTGACTGCTGGTGAATTACTGGTACAAGCTTCACATTTTTGCTGCCTAAGGTCTTCCATTGTTTGGGTTGTAAATCATTTTATTCTACTGGAAATAGATTATGTTGTTAGAATTACCATGTAATCTTTCTACAGAATTAAAATTCAACCATATATCTCTGGCTTTCCGTTTAGGAAGCTTTAAGAAGAAATAAGAAGAAATAAGAAGATTTGGGGTCATCCACCCCAAATCTGTTGCAAATAAGAACAAGTACTTCAACAAAATAAATTAAATTACATACATTCATTACCAGGGAAACGACCCATAAGCCCTTACTAGTAAACTTTGCGTTTACGTAGTATAGCCGCAGCTAAAGCAAGGTTTATAACTAAATTTAGTCATCTCATGTATGTTTAATATTTTTGTTCACTTACCTATATGGAGATGGCAATCAGATATAAGCTTGGGGTGTCCAGTTAAAATTAGCCCAATTATATATTTATCAAAATATCTGAAAAAGATTTAAGACTTACTTAAAACCCAATCTACCAAAGCCCTAACTCCAAAACCGGTAGCACCAGAGCCGTTATAGCCACTTTCCTTGTCAGCCCAGACTGTACCTGCAATGTCAATGTGTGCCCAGTGGGGAGTATTTTTGACAAACTGTTTCAGGAATAAAGACGCAGTGATCGAACCACCTGCACGAGGTCCAGTATTCTTCATGTCAGCAATACCAGATTTTAAACCTTCAAAATACTTATCTTCCATCGGCATTCGCCACAGCTTCTCACCAGTATTATCTGCTGCTGTTTGTAGCTGAGATACTAACTCGTCACTGGGAGAAAATAATCCTGCAATATCGTTACCTAAAGCTACAACACAAGCCCCAGTTAAAGTTGCTAAATCAACGATAGCATCTACACCTAGATCATCAGCATATACTAAAGCATCTGCTAGGGTCAAACGTCCTTCTGCATCAGTATTATTCACCTCAATAGTTTTACCATTAGAAGCCTTGAGAATATCTCCTGGATGCATCGCATGACCGCTAATCATGTTTTCGGTGACTGCTGATATGAAGTGCACCTCTACATTGGGTTTGAGTTGAGCGATCGCCTTAGCGGTCCCCAGAGTTGTAGCACCACCTCCCATATCAATTTTCATGGTTTCGATACCGCTACCGGCACCTTTAATATTCAATCCACCAGAATCAAAGGTTAAACCTTTACCGACGATTGCTAATTTAGCTTTAGGAGAACCTTGAGGAACGTAAGTGAGATGAATAAACTTTGGTGGAATGTCGGAAGCTTGAGCTACACCCAAAAAAGCACCCATACCTAGTTTTTCACAGTCTTCTTTCTCTAATATTTCCAGTTTTAAGCCGTACTCAGAAGCCATATCTTGGGCTACTTGTGCCATTGTAATCGGTGTGACTTCATTGGCTGGAGCAGCAACTAATTCTCTGGCTAAAAATACTCCAGAACAAATTTTATTTCCATGTTCAATTGCAGCATCTTGTCCTGCAAAACCTAATAAATCTATTGTTTCAATCTTGGTTTCTTTTTCTTTGTCTTCTGGTTCAGATTTAAAGCGATTATCTTTGTAAAGAGCTAGCTGTATACCCTCAGTAATTGCTTGAGCACTTTTGGCTGCATCATCATTAAATACAGGTAAACTAATTCCCAGAGTCTTACACTTTTGCTTAGAGGCTAATCTTGCAGCATTTGCAGAAACTCTGCGCAGACTTTCTAATGTAAATTGATCGGCTTTACCTAAACCTACTACGATAATTTTACGTACTGAGTTACCAGTACCTAAGCGTGTAAAAGTAGAACTATTAGCTTTTCCTTTAAATTCTTCTTCAGTAATTAGCTCTTTGAGTGTGCCATTTAGTTTTTCATCTAAACTTGCTAGTTCGCCGCTCAATTCTGTAGCATCTTCAAATAATCCTACAACTAAACCATCTCCTTTCCATTCTAAATAAGATTGATTGCTGGCTCTAATTTGCATATTCTTCTTTTATATGTGTAAAACTTCCTGTAACAGTATTGCGCAAAAAAGCTCTTTATGCCTCTGTTTCTTGAGGGGAAGCTGGTGTAACGATGACTCCATCTACGGAAATATATCAAAAAGTCGTTAATGTCATATAGTTATCTAACTTGTTAGTTATTTTAATTAATTAAATAAATAATTAAATACATATTACGAATCACCTGCCTATGGCAAACACCAATTGTAATCAAACAATGCGATCGCATGTTTCCACTGGTTCGGAAGCAATTTACGCTTCGGAAAAGGGTTGAAAATTTTCGGAATACATTAGTTTCGTATTAGTAATTATTTATTCAACTTTATTTAGTCAAAGTTACTGATAATCAAGTACAAATACTGATAGCTTATGCAATTTATTAATTAACTTTATTGGTAATCATCAACAAATTCGATTATCATCAAATCATTCATATTCCATATTTATACGGATGATACAGTAGTTTTTACGTAGAAATTAGATATTAGTTGTATGTTGACCGGGGAAAACTGGTCATATTAGTTATAGTAATTACACAGTAGTGTACCGATGAATCGCAAAAATCATATAAAACCTTATATTTTTGCATCACCCTATGAAAGCCAAAAATAATACGATAAAGCCAAGTATAACCACTGAAGGTCTTAAGAAACTACGACATCCCGAATATTTGCTTCTAGGAATAGGAACTGGAGCTATTGCGATTCATATGACATTAGTCTGGAAATCGGGAAATTCTAGTTTACTAGGTACGAGCTTTTTGTTTTGGATGGCTGTATGCTCTCTGATCTGGGAACGAAGAGATAAGCTAAATCTCACTAGCGATCTTTTTTCAAGTTTGATAGGAATATCATTAATTGCTCTACTTTTACTCAAAAGTTTAGCGATGAATAGCTTTGCTGGATTCCTATATATTTCTCCGTTTCTTTACGGTTTGAGTATAGGTTTGTTAGCTTCTGGGTGGAGAGGGATTAAGCAGTATAGTGGTGAATTATTAGCGTTGCTATCTCTTGGAGCACCTACTTTGCTGCCTTTTTGGATAAAAAATATTGCTCCTTTAACTGCAAAAATGTCGGCTTTCATGCTTTGGTATACGGGTTTTGATGTGGAGCGTCATGGAGTTTACATTTACTTACCTGGTGGAAGTATTGAGGTCGCTTCGGGATGTTCTGGTATCGAGTTAATATTTCAAATGCTGGGATTGTCGCTAATATTTCTAATTATGTTTCCTCAAAAGTGGCAACAGAAAATTATTTTACCAACTGTTGCGGCTTTGCTGGGATTTTTAGTTAACGGTGTCAGAGTGGCTGTTATGGCTGTATTAGTTGCAAATTCCAATGGTGCTGCAAAGGTTCTTGAATATTGGCATCATGGTGATGGTTCGCTTATATTTTCTACCATTTGTGTCAGCTTATTCGGATTATTTTGCTGGTGTATTTTAAATCAGAGTGAAACGAATAATCAAAATACTAAGTCTTCTTCAAGATGATAATTACTGCAAGTAAAATTCGTATTTCACTTCTAAGTGTGACCTGTGGAGCTGTTTTCTTGAGTTTAGGAAGTATTGTTATGCGATCGCCTAATTATGAACAGGGGGCAGATTCTTTTTCTTTCCCGGTTAGGGTTAAACTACTGGGATGGAAACAAGTTAGCAGTACAAGAAAACTAGATAAAATAGAGAAAAATTCTGAGATTATCAATCAAAAGCTTTATCAATACATCCAGAATGACCTAGCTCTTGATATTGAAATGCGCTACTCAAAAGAAATTAAGGTGCGATCGCTCATCAAAAAGTATCAAGGGATAGAAAAACCGGCAGAAATTCGTCAGCGTCCGAATATTGGTTATTATGGTATAGGTTTTGACAGGGGAAGAGTTTACTTAAGTGCTTGTATAACTCCTCAAGGAAATTCAACCTATACATATGAGCAGTTCAGGGAAAATGAGGAGTATATTTCTAGGTTGGATATAAAGCATATTTTAAATTGGATATTAGGGAAAAATAGGTTGAGGGAGGAAAGATGTCTATGGACGCATTTATCTATGTCTGTGGAAAAATCTTCTCCGAAACAAAACTACCAGTTATTGGAGAAAGCTTGGTTTTCTTGGTATAAATATTGGCAGTCTAGTATATATAAAAATTGATTCAAAAATTAACTTATTTTTTCTTTTTGGAATGACTATAAAAATATTGCTAAATAAAAAAATAAAATTCAGCTTCTGAATTTATCAAATGCTTGCTGTCATTTAATTTTATTTTATTCACAAGATGACGAAATCACAAAATAATAAGTTTGTTTCTTCAGTACAAAACTTTGCCTTGAATCAAGAAGGATCAATAATAATCCTACGATGTGTAGGTTACGGTTTATTCATATTGGCATTACTTGACGTTGTAGAAATATCTATTCCCCCAAACTTCATGAATCCAGTTTGGGAATTTCAAACCGTAGGTTCATTAGTAGAAAGAGTACCGGTTTCTCTAATTAGTTTAGCACTGATATTTTATGGTGAGATGAACTTTCGACGCAGATGGGAGTTTCCTCTATTGAAGTTCCTTTCTTGGTTAGCGGTAATTATTGGAGTCCTTTATTTTCTGATGATTCCTTTGGGTATAGTAAATAGCGTTCGTTTACACAAGCAAAATATCACTCAAGTAAATCCTGCTGCTATAGAACAGATAAAACGTGCAGAACAGGTTGAGAAACAGCTTCAAGGAGCTACACCGGAGCAAATTCAGACTTTAATTAAACGTCAAGGAATTAGCTCGGAGAACGAGAATATTACAGAAGTAAAAACTAAACTTTTATCAAATATTTCCCAAACTAAGCAGAACATCGAAGCACAAGCAAAAGCTCAACAGTCCTCTCGTAGTCTAAATCTGATTAAAAAAGCTGTGAAATGGAATATTGGTGCTTTAGTGGCTGGAGTACTATTTTTCTGTATCTGGAGAGGGACACAATGGGCAAGAAATAATTAGAAATTATACATTAGATAAATTGTACCTGCATCGGTTACACATTTTATCTGGGTTATGAATAGTTAATAGTGAATTGGGAATGAGCAAAAATATATAAATATATAAATATGTAAAGAGCCGAAAAATCTCCTAATCAGAAAACTTAGTCGTAGACCAAGGGAATCCACAAAGGGAGGGAATTACTGAATATAATTTGAATGAAATTTTATTTGCAAATAAAAAACCTCACCTAAACATCATGTAGTGAGGCTTAATATTTATTTAACTAATTTAACTATTTATTTAGCTAAAGGTTTACTTAACTTAAAACTCGCAGCTTTTTAAGTTTCAAACTTAAAGCTTGAAATTTAAACTTTTGCTAGCTCTGGTGCTGGACGCTTACTATTGCGAATACCAGCGATCGCTTCTGCATAGTCTGGAGCTTTAAATACCGCAGAACCCGCAACAATAGCGTTTGCACCTGCTTCAAGTACCTGCCATGTATTGTTAACCTTTAGTCCACCATCAACTTCAATCCAAGGGTCTAAACCGCGTTCGTCACACATCTGACGTAACTTACGAATTTTGGGCACCATTCCAGGAATGAAGCTTTGACCGCCAAAACCAGGATTGACGCTCATAATTAATACTAAATCACAGAGTTCTAAGCTATATTCAATTAACTCTAAAGGACTACCTGGATTGAGTACAACACCTGCCTTTTTGCCTAATTCTTTAATTTGACCTAAAGTACGGTGCAGGTGAGGAGAAGCGTTATGCTCGGCATGAACGTAAATGTGATCAGCTCCTGCTTTGGCAAAGTCCGCAACATATTTTTCTGGTTCTACAATCATCAAATGTACATCCAGAGGCTTTTGAGTAACTGGACGAATAGCCTCCACTACCAGAGGACCAATCGTAATATTGGGTACGAAGCGACCGTCCATCACATCGACGTGAATCCAATCTGCTCCCGCTGCATCTACTGCTTTAATTTCCTCTCCCAAACGGCTGAAGTCTGCTGATAGGATAGATGGAGCAATTACTATGGGCTTTTTAGATGAAGTATTGGTCATGGCAGGTGGGTATTAAAAATTCTTTTTCTGTATGCATTGTAACAAAATATTGATTAATTATTAAAAATTAATTTAATTAATTATTCAAATCTTAATTATTTAAATCTTATTATTAAAATCTTTAAACTTATATTAATTTTATGTCTTTTTGGACTATCCCTGAAGTCAAATGTTTTACTAAAATGTCAATGCTAAGAAAACAAACCTGGATATTTTGGGGGCTAACAGGATTTATATGGAGTGCCCCAATACTAGCCGTATCAATCTCTCTGGAGAGTGGGGGGATTGATGTTTTGAGGTTGCGAAAATCTCCATACAATTTAACTGGTCGCAAAATTGCTATTGGTCAAGTTGAGATTGGTCGTCCGGGAAAATTTGGATGGGACAAAGCGGTTTCTAAAAACCGAGCGATTTCTGTTGCTGAAGTTTTTCAGAGAAATAAACCTGCTCTCTCAAATAAAGGCGTTGATACCCATGCTTACAATGTTGCTGGGGTGATGGTAAGTCGGAGTAAAGCATTTCCTGGTGTTGCTCCAGATGCCAAACTGTATTCATCTGCGATTGGTTCTACCAAAAAGATGGGTCAGCAAAACGAGTGTTTATCTGCACAGCATATCGCTTTAAGAAACGGTGGAGATGTACGCTCCATTAACTTTAGTTTTGGAGAACCCCTACATCGTGACCCTCGTCCGAATGCTCGTTTAGATGGTAAAGCTTTGTTGACACTGTGTGTTGACTGGTCGAGCCGGTTTCATAATGTATTGTACGCGATCGCAGGTAATCAGGGTAAGGGTGGTATTCCTATACCTACAGATAACTTTAATGGGGTGAATGTGGCTTTTTCCTCTCGCCGAGGAGAGATGTTTAATAAAGTTCATGTTTCTAACCTTGCAGGAGAAAACACAGGTATTGGAAGAAGATTAGCAGGAAAAGAGTTCAATTTGGGTGTGCGTCGTGCGATCAGCATTGTTGCTCCGGGAACCAATATTAAAATGCCTTTACCTAGTGGCAAAATTAAAAAGGTAACGGGTACTAGTTTTGCAACCCCCCATGTCACGGGGACTGTAGCTCTATTACAGGAATTTGGGGATAGACAGTTACGTCAAAAGCGGGCTGACTGGAGTTTAGCTTCCCGTCGTCAAGAGGTAATGAAAGCTGTATTGCTCAACTCCAGTGAAAAAATTAACGACCCAAATAATGGTTTGGGAATGACTCGGACTCTCATAGATAAGCAAAATAAGAATTGGTTTGTTTCCAATGCTTATAAAAGTTCTCAAGTTCCCTTACATGCTCAAATGGGAGCAGGTCATTTAAATGCATTCCGCGCTTATCAACAGTTTAATGCTGGTCAATGGAGTCCTTCTAAGAATGTACCTGCTTTAGGCTGGGACTATCGCTCTGTGAAGACAAATGACTCTGTAGAGTATCTGATTGCTAAACCATTAAGAAAGAACAGTTTTGTCTCCATAACTTTAGCTTGGAACAGATTAGTAGAACTCGAAGATACCAATCAAAATAACCAGTATGACCAAGGAGAAAAATTTAGCGATCGCGGTTTGAATAACTTAGATTTATATTTAGTGAAAGCTAATGCTCCAGACACCGGTAAAATTGAAGCTGTATGTACATCTAACAGTAATGTTGACAGCGTAGAGCATATTTTCTGTCCGATACCTGAAGCAGGAAAATACAAAATTCGCGTCCAATTTCGTCAAAAAATAAATAATCCGATTCAACCTTATGCTTTAGCTTGGTGGACTGTAGCTGATTAATACAGACGTAGTCAGCAAATAAGAAAGTAAATGTTTATCAAAATTGAGATGCTCCCAATTAATCAGACATGTGCATTTAGAAAAAATGCTGTGATTGGAAAGTATTTTTATAAATAATTTATTTAATATTGTACAGGACTTACGCAACAAAAATCCTGCGTTCGCGCTAGCGTGTCCGATAGGACTTATGCTTCCCTACACTTCGTTTTGGTCGCAATGACAAATCTTCGTTGCATAAGTCCTATATTGATTGAGAGTTATTATCAGCCTTGGTTTCAACAATCCTTAATTTACAAGGCTTTTAGCCCCCTCAAATCCGTCCAACTCACTTTAATATTAACTGTATGGTTTGAAAATCCGAAATAATCAATTTTTCAGATGTATAAAAAGTGTGAGTTTTATATTCAGAATCTGAAACTGTAGAAAATAAGCTTATGAGTCAGCCCATCCCCAGTGAAGATAACCCAAATAATAATAAGTCAGAAGGAGAAAATTCCCAAGGGGATGATATTCGCAATATTAATACAGGTGGTGGTAATTATAACGAACGTATTGGAGGTGATTATGTTCAAAATATTATACAGCCGCCCCCTCCACTACCCACAGGAATCCCTCACAATCTTCCCTACAGTGGTGTAGAACAATTTGTTGGTCGTGGAGATAAACTCGAACTTCTCCATCAAGAACTGACTGATTCTCAACGGGTTGTCATTACTGCCCTTGCAGGAATGGGTGGAATAGGTAAAACAGAGCTAGCGCTACAATATGCTCTGCGACACCAGGATATGTACCCTGGTGGCTTATGTTGGTTGCAGGTGCGGGGAAAGGAATTAGGAATTCAAATTATAGATTTTGCTTCTGAACGCATAAACATTAACCCACCAAAAGATTTTGATGTAGAAGGACAGGTACAGTATTGCTGGTCACATTGGAAAGAAGGAACAGCATTGATAGTACTTGATGATGTACCAAAATATGGTAATTATTATAGAAAAAATATCCTTCCCTACCTACCACCACCACAATCCCGTTTCAAAGTGTTGATGACCAGCCGTCAAAGTCCAGAAAGGGGGATACGTGGAATTGACTTAGATGTGCTTTCCCCAGATGCAGCACTGGAATTACTGAAAGTACTTGTAGGAGTAGAACGGATAGAAGCCCAAATAGAAGCAGCAAAAGCTTTATGTAAGTGGCTGGGATATCTGCCATTAGGGTTAGAGTTAGTAGGAAGGTATTTAGATAATCATCCAACCCTGAAATTAGCAAAAGTGCTTTCTCGACTAGAAAGCAAACGATTAGCAGCACGAGCACTCTTGCAACAAGAACATGGGAATATGACCGCACAGTTGGGAGTAGCAGCAGCCTTTGAATTAACCTGGGTAGAACTGGATAAAGAAGCACAGCAACTGGGATGTTTATTGAGTTTATTTGCTTCAGTTCCCTTTGACTGGGGATTGGTGGAGCAATGTTTACCAGATAGCGATGAAGAAGATTTGGAAGACAAACGGGATGGTTATTTGCTAAATTTCAATTTGCTGCAATTAACTCCACAGGAATTAACTCCACAGGAAACCTACCGCATCCATCCCCTGGTGAGGGAATTTTTACAGACGAAGTTGGCACAGTTAGAATCAGCCTTGGAGCTAAAACAAGTTTTTGCTCGTGTAATAGCTATTTGCACTAGGGAAATTCCCCAAACTCCCACTCGCTCAGATATCGAATCAGTCAAAGATAATATCCCCCACCTCTCTGAAGTCGCAGAAAATCTGACAGCAGCTATAAGTGATGAAGATTTGCCTTGGGTGTTTACGGGTTTGGGCAGGTTTTATCAAGGGCAGGGATTGTATACATTGGCACAACCCTGGTCAGAACAGTGCGTACCAGTAGTAAAAGAGCGATTGGGTGAGAACCATCCGGATGTGGCTAGTAGCTTGAACAATTTAGCAGGACTGTAC
>ERZ1740062.458-NODE-458-length-22700-cov-4.141974_pt1 | contig 22700 bp, 24 predicted proteins | sample MGYA00581741_ERZ1740062 | MGnify/ENA primary metagenome ERZ1740062 (study PRJEB43018, sample SAMN04849747) | marine metagenome | isolation source: floating plastic debris | place: Pacific Ocean | collected 2008-09-01 | study: EMG produced TPA metagenomics assembly...
GCTCAGGAAGTTTCCGGACGTCTACATTCTATCCGATGAAATATACAGTCGCATGACCTATGACGGCGAAGGTCATTGCAGCATGCTGAGCTTCCCCGAATTACGGGATCGACTTATTATTCTGGACGGCTGGTCGAAAACCTACGCGATGACAGGTTGGCGTATGGGCTGGGGCCTCTGGCCGGAAGAACTTGTCCCTCATGCACAACGCCTCTGCGTGAATTTTCATTCTTGCGTCAATGCCGCGGCGCAATTTGCCGGGATAGAGGCATTGAAAGGCGATCAAGGGCCTGTCGATATGATGATGGAGGCGTTCGATGCCCGCCGCAAGCTCATTCACGAACGTCTGAATGCCGCGCCGGGGGTCAGCTGCGTAATGCCAAAGGGAGCGTTCTATGCCTTCCCGAATATTTCCGGAACGGGCCTCAACTCTAGAGAAATGCAGGATCGGCTCCTCAGCGAGAAGGGTGTGGCGGTCATCGCCGGCACCAGTTTCGGCGCCTATGGTGAAGGGTACGTACGTTTTTCCTATGCCAATTCCATTGAGAATATCGAACGCGCCATGGACCGCTTCGATGAATTTCTGAAAGGGCTTTGATTAAAACATGGAGGACAAGCGCCTTACCGATCTGGAGATCAAGCTCATGGAGCAGGGACAGGCTCTCAACGAACTTAGCGATATCGTCAACCGCCAGTGGCAGGAGATTGAACAGCTCAAGCGCAAGCTGACACATGCGCATGACCGCATCGTCACCCTCGAGGAGGCCGCTCCCGCAGCAGAAAATGAAAAGCCACCGCATTACTGAAGGGTTAGTACCCAGCAGAAACCTTGCATTTATACCATTGCATCTATAGAACCGCCTTTTCCTGAAATCTGGGAGTCGAAATGACCGACGAGACAAATAAATCTGACAATGCTGGCAAACCTGAAATAGAGGATGATCCGGTAGTGGACTATATCCTTCAGGCGGTGGAAGCTGGCGGGGATGTAGCGCCTCAGGAAGTTGCCCAGGCAATCGCCAACGATCGCTTAAAGTCGTCCTCGCCGAAGGATGCCTGGCGTAAGTATATGACTGCTGTCCGGCAGCAGGCAATCCACCTCGCCCGCGATGGTCGCTTGCATATAATCCGTAAAGGCAAAATTGCCGACCCGAATGACTTCAAAGGCCTGTATAAATTGCGCAAGGCTTCTAATGATTAATAATTAGTCGTTTGCCTAATTATTAATCGCCTATTTTTTGATCATTCCGAGCTTGCTCGATGTCGTTTCGTCAAAAATCGCAGTTTTTCAGGGCTCATAGGTGCGGCAATTTTACTTCCCAATTCTGGCACGCCTCATGCTATAGATTGGGCATAGACGCACCTTGGACGATATGACATCTATTAGTATGAGACCTGCCTAATGAAAAAAATCGAAGCGATTATTAAGCCGTTCAAACTCGATGAAGTGAAGGAGGCCCTTCATGAAGTCGGTTTACAGGGAATTACCGTAACCGAGGCCAAGGGTTTTGGTCGTCAGAAAGGTCATACGGAACTCTATCGTGGCGCAGAGTATGTAGTGGATTTTCTACCCAAGGTAAAAATCGAGATTGTTCTGGAAGATTCGTTAGTTGAACGGGCTCTTGAAGCCATTCAACAAGCTGCCAGAACCGGACGGATTGGAGATGGCAAAATTTTTGTATCCACCGTTGAGGAGGTTATTCGTATCCGGACGGGCGAAACAGGCCCCGAAGCGATCTGAATACAAGCGCTTCCCGGCCAATCGGTGGCGCCCATAAATATCACCTGAATTGTTAAACAGAGAGACGTAATAATGGCTGCTAATGTTCTTAAAATGATCAAAGAAAATGAAGTCGAATATGTAGATCTTCGTTTTACGGACCCAAAGGGTAAATGGCAGCATCTTGCCATGCATGTGGATGTTGTAGACGAAGACATGTTCGAAGATGGCGTAATGTTTGACGGTTCTTCCATCACAGGCTGGAAAGCTATCAATGAATCTGACATGACACTGATGCCCGACCCAACATCAGCAGTTATGGATCCCTTTGCTGCCCGCCCCACTCTCGTCGTATTTTGTGATATTCACGATCCACTTTCCGGCGAGGGCTATGAGCGTGACCCGCGCTCTGTTGCAAAGCGCGCAGAAGCTTATCTTGCCAGCACAGGTATCGGCGATACTGCTTTCTTCGGCCCGGAAGCCGAGTTCTTCATGTTTGACGATGTGCAGTTTGCCAACGGCAGCCATCACACTTTCTATAAGCTTAGCGATGTGGAAGCTCCGACCATGTCCGGTGAAGAAATTGAAGGCGGTAACTCCGCTCACCGCCCGCGCGTCAAAGGTGGTTATTTCCCGGTACAGCCTGTCGATAGCGGAGCAGACATCCGCAGCGAAATGGTTTCCGTCTGCAAGGAAATGGGACTTTCTGTCGAAAAGCATCATCATGAAGTGGCACCGAGCCAGCATGAGCTTGGCATGAAGTTCAATACCCTTGTTATGGCGGCTGACGAAATGCAGAAGCAGAAGTATGTTGTCCACAATATTGCCCACGCCTATGGCAAGACGGTTACTTTTATGCCGAAACCTGTCTCAGGTGACAATGGTTCAGGTATGCATACTCATATGTCCATCTGGAAAGACGGCAAGCCTACCTTCGCTGGCTCCGGCTATGCTGATCTATCCGAAACGGCGCTCTACTATATCGGTGGCGTGATCAAGCATGCCAAAGCGATCAACGCCTTCACCAATGCAAGCACCAACTCCTACAAGCGTTTGATCCCGGGCTTCGAGGCACCGGTCCTGCTCGCCTACTCTGCGCGCAACCGCTCTGCTTCCTGCCGCATCCCTTACTCCCCGAGCCCGAACGGCAAACGCGTTGAAGTCCGCTTCCCTGACTGTACAGCGAACCCGTATCTCGCTTTCGCAGCAATGATGATGGCCGGTCTTGATGGCATTCAGAACAAGATCCATCCGGGCGATGCCATGGATAAGGATCTTTATGATCTGCCGCCGGAAGAGCTGAAAGACATTCCGACGGTTTGCGGATCACTCCGTGAAGCGCTTGAAGCACTGGACGCAGATCGCGAATTCCTGAAAAAAGGCGGTGTCTTTTCCGACGATATGCTCGATGGCTACATCGCCATGAAGTGGGAAGATGTCTTTAAGTTCGAACATGCACCGCATCCGGTCGAATTCGATATGTATTACAGCGTCTAAGCGCTAAGTCGAACAGAGAAAAAGGCTGCCGGAGAACTGGCAGCCTTTTTTATTTGCGCTGTGGCTAAATCAATTGAGATTAACTTATTCGTCAACCAGCCTTGGTTTCCCATTGTCGTCAATGGCAACGAATATATAGGTGCCCTCGGTCACCTTGATTTCTTCGGGATCCAGTTTACGCGTGACAATAGTTGTCAGTTTCACGGCAACCGACGTTCGCCCTACCCGCTCAATCTCCCCATAAATACTGACGACATCACCAACCTTGATAGGCTGATGGAAAGTCATCGCCTCGACGGCAACAGTTACGGTACGCCCATTCGCCCGCCGCGCGGCAAGAATGCCGCCGGCCATGTCCATTTGTGACAATACCCAGCCACCAAAAATATCGCCATTGTTGTTGCAATCGCTAGGCATTGGCGCTGTGCGGATAACGGGGTCACGGAATTCGGTGGTCATGATCTTTAGGCTTCCTTATCACTGTAAATTAAGAGAATAACTTATACAGATTCAGCCCGCGGGGCGAACATATTTTAATGACCGCAACCATTCAAAAACAGTCAGTGAATTGCCTTAATGTCCGATCTTTTCCAGCAACCTAAATCCGAAAGTGCAGATTATTCCGCTAAAGATATCGAGGTCCTTGAAGGTCTTGAACCGGTCCGCTTGCGGCCCGGCATGTATATCGGCGGCACGGATGAGCGTGCACGCCATCATCTCGCGGCCGAGGTTCTGGATAACTCGATGGATGAGGCCGTCGCCGGTCATGCAACCCGTATCGAAGTCGAGCTGTTCGCCGACGGCTCACTCGGCATTCGGGACAATGGCCGGGGCATCCCCATCGACCGGCATCCGAAGTTCAAGGACAAGTCCGCCCTTGAGGTTATCCTGACGACGCTCCATTCAGGCGGCAAATTCTCTAACAAAGTTTATCACACTGCGGGCGGCTTGCATGGTGTTGGTATTTCCGTTGTGAACGCCCTCTCTGACCGGATGACGGTAGAGGTTGCCCGTGACAAGGAACTCTGGCGGCAGGAATTTTCTAAAGGTGTTCCGATCTCGGCTCTTGAAAAGGTTGGCGCAGCACCAAACCGGCGCGGCACTTCCGTCCAATTTCATCCTGATCCTGAGATATTTGAGACCGGCACTGCCCTTCGCCCGGCGAAACTATATAAGATGGTTCGCTCAAAGGCTTATCTCTTTCGCGGGGTCGAAATCCGCTGGAAATGCGCCGAGGAGCTGATCAAGGATGAAACGCCGGTCGAAGCCACCCTTCATTTTCCAGGCGGCTTGCGAGATTTTCTAAGTGCCTCCCTTGATGGCATCAAATCCGTAACGCAGGAACCTTTTGCGGGCCGCGTCGAGATGGACAATGATCGTGGCCGCGTTGAATGGGCCATTGCCTGGCCGCTGACGAATATGACCTTTCTGAACTCATACTGTAATACGGTACCGACACCCGAAGGCGGCACCCATGAACTCGGCTTTCGCGGCGCGCTTTTACGTGGCCTTAAAGCCTATGGGGAGTTGATCAACAACAAGAAAGCGGCACAGATTACGGCTGAGGATATCCTCTCAGGTGCAACGGCTGTTCTTTCCGTCTTTATCCCCGATCCGCAGTTTCAGGGACAGACAAAGGAAAAACTAACCACCACAGAGGCGAGCCGCCTTGTCGATCTTGCGATTAAGGATCACTTCGATAACTGGCTTGCCGCCGCGCCGGATCAGGCGAATAACCTGCTAGCCTGGGTGATTGAGAAATCCGAAGAACGCCTCCGTCGTCGGCAGGAAAAGGAAACAAGTCGAAAGACTGCGACCAGCCGTCTGCGCCTGCCCGGCAAGCTCGCTGATTGCAGCAAGAGCGGTCGCGACGGTACCGAGATTTTCATCGTCGAGGGCGACAGCGCCGGTGGCTCCGCAAAGCAGGGGCGCGACCGTAAGACACAGGCCATTCTGCCGCTCCGCGGTAAAATCCTCAATGTCGCCTCCGCCACCAATGACAAAATCAAGGCAAACCAGGAATTACGCGATCTGGTACAGGCCCTTGGCTGCGGTCTTCGGGACAAATACAGGAGTGAAGACCTCCGTTATGATAAAGTCATCATTATGACGGATGCCGATGTTGACGGCGCCCATATCGCCTCTCTCCTCATGACGTTCTTTTATCGCGAAATGCGCCAGTTGATTACTGATGGACATTTATACTTGGCGCAGCCGCCGCTTTACCGGCTCTCGCAGGGCGGGAAAACCTTCTACGCAATGGACGACACACATAAAGACAAACTGATGGAAACCGAGTTCAATGGCCGTGGCAAAGTCGATATCAGCCGATTTAAGGGCCTTGGTGAGATGCCACCGGCACAGCTGAAGGAAACGACGATGAACCCGAAAAACCGGGTCCTTCTTAAAGTCGACGTCCCGATGGAGGAATTTGGCGAAACCGCTGATCGCGTCGAAAGCCTGATGGGTAAGCGGCCAGAGCTGCGGTTCTCCTTCATTCAGGAAAATGCCCGCTATGTTGAAGATCTGGACGTTTAAGCGACGACTTACGTCCGTGCAAGCCAGTGGCGCATATACTTACTGGTAAGTTCCGGCTCTTCCATTGTCGGTAGATGACCACAATTCGGAATTTCAACATATTGCGCGGTTGGGATTTCAACGGCCATTTCCCGCTGGATTTTCGCCGGGATTAACTTGTCATCTGCACCGGCCAACACCAAAGTCGGGCAGGTAATAGTCTTCAGCATATCGGTCAGCACAGCACGGTCGAGCAGAGCGCGTTCCTGCCGAAGGAAGGCCTCCTTTCCCACATCTTCGGCCATCTTGAAAATACGCGCGACAAGCTCTTCATCCTCAATACGAGATTCATGGATCAAAATGGGCAGAAGGCTACGGGTCACGCCCTTAAATGCTGATCCCTGCTCCACCAGCTTCATGAAATCAATCCGCTTCTGGCGATCCTCGGGCGTGTCGGCAACGGCACGCGAATCCATGATGGCCAGATGTGTCACCCGTTCCGGTGCCTGTCGCATAATCTCCAGAACGACATAGCCCCCCATCGACAACCCGGCGAGCGCGAAACGCTCCGGCGCGCTTGCCAATATCCGTTCGGCAATAGCCGACATGTTATCGTCCTGTGTATGATCCCCGATAGTGATATCGGCAATATCGGACAGCGCAATCATTTGATCGCGCCACAAATCAGCCGTGCACAAAAGGCCCGGAACAAGAACAAGTGAATGTTTTTCTGTCATTTTTGTGTGCTTTGTTGTATTTTGTTGATGGTTTTCGTTTCTCGGCTGTGCATTTCTTTTACAGATTGGATTTCAGCTTGAGAACCGTTAACTTTAAAATACAGCAAATTTAGTGTAAAACTCCTGTCGCAGGCCCGGTTTTACTGGGAAAATCGCAGGAAACATTTGACAGAATGCGCTAATTCACTAGATTGCGCACAGTTTTAAGATGATTTTATTTTTTTACGAACGGTAGTTCTCTTTATATGAAATTTGTAGATCTCGGCCTTAGCTCCGAAGTGTTGAAAGCGGTTGAGGAAACCGGTTACGAAAGCCCGACGCCTATTCAGGAAAAAGCCATTCCCTACGTATTAATGGGGCGTGATGTTCTGGGTACAGCGCAAACCGGCACCGGCAAGACCGCAAGTTTCACCCTGCCGATGATTGATATTCTCGCTTCCGGTCAGGCGAAGGCGCGGATGCCGCGCTCCCTGATCCTAGAGCCCACGCGGGAACTGGCGGCCCAGGTCGCCGATAATTTCGAAAATTACGGCAAATACAGCCGGCTTTCCATGGCGCTCCTGATCGGCGGCATGTCTTTCGCGGATCAGGATGCCAAGCTCGACAAAGGGGTTGATGTTCTGATTGCAACGCCGGGCCGCCTCCTCGATCATGTAGAGCGCGGGAAGGTTCTTCTCAACGGCGTAAAGACCCTGGTGATTGACGAAGCCGACCGGATGATGGACATGGGATTTATCCCGGATGTAGAGCGGATCGTTTCCTTGTTGCCGCCCTTGCGCCAGACCCTCTTCTTCTCGGCTACCATGTCAAAGGAAATGAGAAAGCTTGCGGATAAGTTTCTGCTTAATCCGAAGGAAGTTGCTGTCTCTCCGCCGACATCAACGGCCGCAACAGTCACGCAAGGACTGGTGATGGTCCAAAGGGCCGAAAAACGCCCCGCTTTGCGCAAACTTCTGAAACAAGAAGAAGTAAAAAACGCCTTCATCTTCTGCAATCGCAAGAAAGATGTCGATATACTTCTGGGCTCGCTCATCAAGCACGGCTTTAATGCCGGTGCATTGCACGGCGATATGAGCCAGAGCCATCGCATGGAAACGCTTGAGAAGTTTAAAAGCGACGAGATTAAACTGCTCGTATGCTCCGATGTTGCCGCCCGCGGCATCGATGTTAGTTCCGTCAGCCATGTGTTCAACTTCGATGTCCCGACCCATGCGGAAGACTATATTCACCGGATCGGGCGGACAGGCCGCGCAGGGCAAGAAGGCCATGCCTATACACTTGTCACGAAAAGCGAAACCAAATACCTGGACGGCGTCCAAAAACTGGTTGGCCGCGAAATCCCAATAATATCACTCGACGGGATGGATGAAATCGCTGAAGAAGGCGCCGCAATAGCGGAACGAGAAAAAGAATCAAACCGTGGCACAAAGAAAGGCCGACGGCGTGCAAATGACGACGCCCCCTCTGCCAGATCCCCGCGCAAAAGCGCCTCCCGAGGCGATCCGAAACCTTCAAAAAAACCTGAGGAAAGCAGCGCCAGCGCTCAGGGCGAAAAAACTAAAAACCGGAAGCCCCGCCGTTCGCGGCAGGCAAATGACGATCAGGATACGCCCGTCATCGGACTCGGCGACAATATCCCGGCCTTCTTCAAAATTCCGTTGCGAAAGACGGCACAGAAATAATCTAGCCCAAGCTGTAGGCTTCCTAAAAAGGGAAGCCTTTTTTGTTTCCTTAAGTCCGCAGAATTTGTAGTATTCAGCAATTTCTACAAGCCAGAACATGGGTAGTTATAGCGCCGCGGGAAAGGTAGCTTCTCTTGAAAACGATATTTATCATGGTGAAATGCGATCTCGGCAAGGCATATGATGTCGCCGCGAAGGCTATTGAAAATGTTGAGCATGTCTCAGAAGTCTACTCCATTTCAGGCCAATACGACCTGATGATGAAGTGCTATCTCGATGACGATCAGGACATCGGGCATTTCGTTAATGGGCAGATTCAGTCTCTGCCCGGCATCAAAGATACCTTCACCATGATCACGTTCAAGGCTTTCAGCTAGCCCTCTCAAGGTCCCTAAGACACGACGCCAGAAAACATTTCATTTGCGCGCGCCCTAAAATTACTTAATCTAAGGATCGCTTTAGGGAGTGGAGCGGGACACCCGCTTCTGAGACTGTACAGGGAGACTTCATTGTGAAAAAGAAACTTATCAGCCTGGTTTCTGCGGCCGCCATGATGGCCGCGCCAGCCATGGCTAACGCCGCAGATGCCGTCAAAATCGGATTTGTAACTACCTTGACCACCGGCGCTGGCGCAATCGGTAAAGACATGCGCGAGGCGGTGGACCTCGCCGTTATTCATCTTGGCGGCAAGATGGCTGGACGCGACATTGACGTCATTTATGAAGACGACGGCTTCAAGCCGGAAATCGGCAAGCAAAAGACCGACAAACTTGTTAAGAAAGACAAGGTCGACTTTATCGCCGGCTACATCTGGAGCCATGTTCTGATGGCATCCTACAAGAGTGCCGTCAACAGCGGAACTTTTCTGATCAGCTCCAACGCGGGACCAAGCGCACTCGCAGGCAAGCTCTGCCATGAGAATTTCTTTTCGACTTCCTGGCAGAATGATCAAACACCAATGGCGATGGGCGAAGTGCTGAACCAACGCGGGATCAAGAAACTCTATATTATGGCCCCCAACTACGCGGCAGGCAAAAATATGGTGACCGGCGTTGAACGCACCTTCAAGGGCGAGATCGTTGGTAAGGATATGACAAAATTCCCGGCGCAGCTCGACTTCTCCGCGGAACTTGCCAAGGTTCGCGCCGCCAAGCCGGATGCACTTTTCGTCTTCTACCCCGGCAAGCACGGTGCGCAGTTTATGGCGCAATATGCACAGGCCGATCTTGCCTCCTCGGTCCCGCTCTATACGACCTTCACAATCGACTCCATCAGCCTGCCCCGTGTGGGCGAACAGGCCGAAGGTAGCCTCATGACGATGTTCTGGTCACCGGACCTCGACACGCCGGCTAACAAGAGATTTGTCGGCGATTTCACGGCAAAATACGGCCATTATCCGAGCCATTATGCGGCGCAGTCCTATGACTCGATCATGCTGATCAATAGCGCGGTTGAAAAGGTTAAGGGTGACTTGAGTGACCGTGACGCCGTTCGGGCCGCGATGAAGGCCGCCGAATTTGAGAGTGTTCGCGGGAAGCTGAAGTTCGGCAATAACCATATCCCAATCCAGAATTTCTATCTGCGGCAGGTCGTCAAGGATGATAAGGGACAATACACAACAAAGATTGTTTCCACCGTCTATGAAGACCATCAGGATACATATGCCAAAGAATGCAAAATGAAGTAAACTCATCTGCATTTCACAACCCTGAAAAAGGTGCGTAAGCCGGACGGGACTACGCACTTTTTTCACACCCAACACAAGATTTCACGGTAAGGCATATCGATGAACTGGTTACTCCTGCTGGAACAGATATTGAACGGATTCCAGCTTGGCCTGCTCCTCTTTTTGTTAGCGGCGGGTCTGACGCTCGTCTTCGGTATTATGGATATGGTGAATCTTGCCCACGGCTCGCTTTATATGATGGGGGCATATTTCTGCGCGACCTTCACAGGATGGACCGGATCCTTCCTGATTGGCGCCCTCCTCACCTTGCCTGCGGTCTTCCTCCTTGGTGTTGTTGTTGAGGTGGTCGCGCTTCGAACCCTCTACGCCCGCGACCATCTCGATCAGGTCATGGCGACCTTCGGTCTCATCCTCTTCTTCAACGAAGCAACCCGCTTGATCTGGGGCCCGATAGGGTTGGTCATCCCGCTCCCGGAATTTCTGAACCAAACGGTGGAGATTATTCCCGGTGCGCCCTACCCCGCCTTCCGCCTCGCGATCATACTCGTCGGATTTCTGATCGCCGGGCTTCTTTATGTCATCGTGTCGCGGACGAAGCTCGGCATGCTGATCCGTGCGGGGGCGAGCAATCGCGATATGATCGGCGCGCTGGGGATCAATATCCGCCTCCTCTTTACGCTCGTCTTTGGCCTCGGGGCGGCGCTTGCCGGCCGTGCTGGATTGATGGCTGGGCCTATTCTCTCGGTTGAGATCGGCATGGGCGAAAGCATCCTGATCCTGACACTGGTTGTCATCGTGATTGGCGGCATCGGCTCCATCAAGGGGGCGTTCATCGCGGCCATCCTGATCGGCCTGATCGATACGGTCGGCCGGTCGTTCCTGCCGGAGATACTGGATCTGGTACTTCCCTCCCAGACAGCGGCGACGGCTGCTCCGGCCATTTCCTCGATGATGATATATCTGCTGATGGCGCTGGTTCTCGCGATCAAGCCGCAAGGTCTCTTCCCGCCGAAGGGAGTTGGCAGATGAGCATATCGCCCCGTCTACTGATAAATTCGGCCCTTCTCATTTTTCTGGCCGCCCTGCCTTTCCTGACTGACTGGGCCGGAGACAGTTTTTATACCGGACTAGTGGCGCGTATCCTTATCCTTGCGATCGCGGCCCTCAGCCTCAATCTGCTGATTGGTTATGGCGGCATGGTGAGCTTCGGACACGCCGCCTATATCGGTGTCGGTGCCTATGTGGTCGGCATTGGTGCCTTCCACGCGTTCGAGGATGGCATCGACTGGATGCTGAACGGTTATATCCAGCTTGTCATTGCGCTGCTTGGTTCAGCGTTTATTGCGCTCATAATCGGTGCGATCAGCCTCCGTACCCGGGGGGTCTATTTTATTATGATCACCATGGCTTTTTCCCAGATGCTCTATTTCACGGCGGTCGGGGTTGAAACCTATGGTGCGGATGACGGCCTCTCGATCTACTCCCGCAGTGACATGCTGGGCCTGATCGATTTGAATGACGAGAAAAGCCTCTATTACCTGATTTTTATCTCCCTACTGGTCGTGCTGTACCTGATGCACCGGCTGGTCGGCTCGGCCTTTGGAAATGTCATTCGCGGGAGCAAGTCGAACGAGGCCCGCATGCGGGCTATCGGCTTTTCACCCTATAAATACCGCCTGACGGCCTTTGTCATTGCGGGTGCCATTGCCGGCTATGCGGGCTTTCTTATGGCAAACCTGAATGATTTCGTCAGTCCCGATGTCATGCATTGGACACGTTCGGGCGATCTGATCATCATGATCCTTCTCGGCGGCATGGCGAGCCTGTTCGGTCCCCTTTACGGCGCCCTCGCCTTCCTGATGCTCGAGGAGATGCTCTCCTCCATCCCGCTGACCATTGGCGGGCTCCACGTCGGTGAGTATTGGCAATTGATATTCGGGCCCCTCTTGATATTGATCGTACTCTATGCACGGAACGGCGTGGACAGTTTCCTCCCCGGCGCAAGGAAAAACTCATGACTACGCGAGATCTGTTAGTCATCAAGAATCTGGTGAAGCGGTATGATGGCCTTCTCGCCACCGACGATCTGTCCCTGACCGTGCGAGAGGGGGAGCTACATGCCATTATCGGCCCGAATGGCGCTGGCAAGACCACCCTGATCAAGCAGCTCACCGGCGAAATCCCGTCGGATGGCGGCCAAGTTACATTTGCCGGCCAAAATCTCAAGCGTCTGTCAGAGCCTGAACGCTCCCATATCGGGCTTGCGCGATCATTCCAGATTACCTCTCTCTTTCAGGATTTCACGGTTCTTGAAAATGTGTGCCTCGCTGTTCAGGCTCACAGCGGACACTCTTTCCGTTTCTGGAAAAAAATCAACGATGACACAACGCTGACAGAACCTGCACTGGATATCCTCCGTCAGATGGGGCTTGAGCCGCGCGCCTATATCGCGACCTCCTCCCTCAGTCACGGAGAACAGCGGCAGCTAGAGATCGCGGTGGCATTGGCGACTAAGCCCAAGCTATTGTTGCTTGACGAACCCATGGCCGGTATGTCCCAGGAGGACAGCGAGAAGCTGGTTGAGCGACTGAATGAATTGAAACAGCGCTATACCATCCTTCTGATCGAGCATGATATGGATGCTGTCTTCAGCCTGGCGGACCGGATCAGCGTCCTTGTCTATGGTCGCGCCATCGCTACCGGAACACCCGATGAAATCCGCAACAATGAAGATGTCCGACAGGCCTATCTTGGGGAGGAAGCTTAAGGATGTTGGAAGTAAACGCCATAGACAGTTTCTACGGCCAGAGCCAGGTGCTGTTCAACATGTCCCTGGCCGTAAAGGACGGTGAAGTCGTCACCCTGATGGGCAGGAACGGTATGGGCAAAACCACCACCATTCGGTCGATCATGGGGCTGACACCGGCCCGGCATGGAAGCATCCGGTTCAGGAATAAGGAAATCACCTCCCATTCGCCCTACCGTATTGCCCGATTGGGCATTGGCCTCGTGCCGGAAGGCCGCCTGATATCACCAAATTTGAGTGTGGAAGAGAACCTTGTCGCCACAGCAAACGCCGGGCCCAGCGGTGCGGGGCGGTGGGATCTTGATGCCATCTGGGCGATGTTTCCAAGACTCCGCGAACGAAAAAGCAGCATGGGAAATCAGATTTCCGGCGGGGAGCAGCAGATGCTCGCCATCGCACGCGCGCTGATGACAAATCCCGAACTTCTGCTACTGGATGAAGCAACCGAAGGGCTTGCTCCTCTCATCCGTCAAGAAATCTGGGGTTGCCTGCGTAACCTGAAAGAGGAAGGGCAGTCCATTTTAGTGATCGATAAAAATATCCAGGCTCTCACTGAAATTGCGGACAGACATTATATCATCGAGAAAGGCTCCGTCGTCTGGGAGGGAACCTCTCGCATGCTGCTTAAAGATCAGATGGTAAAGCGTCAGTATCTGGGCGTCTAAAACAATTTTCAATAGTATTTGCCATTATAAATCACTAATATAAAAAAAATTCCTGCGTTATTAGTTAATTATATTTACAACTCTCAATATTTTTTTTAATTATACGTCGCTAAAATATTTTTATACTAACGATCTGCCATCCATGAGAAAGACCGCAAATAATTTGGAGGCTCGATGCTTTGGCTATGACGGAAGATTATCAGAATACGCGTGTTGTGGCCAAGAAGACGTTGGCTCTGATTGAAGAACGGGGTATCCGGCCTACACCGCATAACTATGCAATCTGGTTCGAATATTTACAGGAAGCAAACCCGGATTTGACTCGTGCGGTCAATGAACTGATGGCGAAGAACGGCAAATATTCAGAGAAAATGGGTATTGAGCTTTTCAACCGCTTCTTTACGCGCGACCGTGAAGGTCGGATCATCCAGGAAACTAATCGCCTCGTCCAAAAATCAATGGATAATGTTATGGGTGATTTGAAAAGAACGACTGCGGATTTTTCCTCATATGGCGAACAGTTAAATAATTTCGCCGTCAATGCGGAGGGGATGAGCCAGCAGGATTTGCAGAATATGATCGACGAAATCGTCGACCAGACGAACTCCATGTCTGACAACAGCTCACAACTCCAGAATGGGCTGGATAACGCCTCGCGCGAAATTGCCGATTTAAAACGACGGCTTCAATATGTGCAGAAAGAAGCCTATACCGATTCCCTGACCGGCATCCCAAATCGCAAGAGCTTTGATACTGTTCTCTCGAAAGAAGTAGCAACAGCGCGAGAGAAGCAATCAGGCTTGTGCCTGGTGATGGCCGACATCGACCATTTTAAACAATTCAATGACCTCCATGGCCACACATTCGGCGATCAGGTTATCAAGCTTGTTGCTAACACATTGGCAAAGGGCATAGAGAAAAATGCCACTGCGGCTAGATACGGTGGAGAAGAGTTCAGCGTTATCCTTCCCGCAATCGACCTTGCAGACGCCGTTAATACCGCTAATGATCTTCGAATGGCCATTGCAGCAAAAAAGCTGGTTGAAAGATCAACAAAGAAGGATGTCGGAAGGATCACCATGTCATTCGGCGTTACGACATACGCCCATCCGGAAGATTCAATGGCCTTCATCAATCGCGCTGACCAGGCTCTCTATTCCGCAAAAAAAGCGGGCCGAAACTGCGTGAAGCATCTTCAGCCCAGCACCGTTTAAGATATTCAACATAAAGCCATAGGCGCTGCTGGCATTTATACGGCCTTGCGAATCCTCCGGCTGCCATATTTTTTACCACCACAGAAAAACCTGTTCTCCCCATTGCTATTCGATTAATCTTGTCGGATAAACACACTTAAAAATAACAACAACGCGCGGGGATCAGATGACATACGCAACGATCAAATTCGATATTAAAGACGGCGTTGCCGGAATAACGCTGAACCGTCCCGATAAGCTCAACTCATTCAGCGACGAAATGCATGAGGAACTTCGCTCGATCATGCCTCTCCTTGAGGGCGATGAGGTCCGTGCAGTCCTGATTACCGGTGAAGGCAGGGCCTTTGGTGCCGGCGCTGATCTTTCATCGAGCAGCGCCTCTGGCGGAGGAGCTCTCGATGCGGGGGAAACGCTGGAGAAAAACTACAATCCACTGATCATGTTTGTACGGAACCTGAACAAACCTGTCATCGCGGCCGTCAACGGTATTGCCGCTGGCGCAAGCATGAGCCTCGCGCTCTCCTGCGATATCGTGCTCGCCGCCAAGTCCGCCTATTTCCTGCAGGCCTTCTGCCATATTGGGCTGGTGCCGGATGCAGGTAGCACCTATTTCCTGCCCCGCCTTGTTGGATCAGGCAAGGCGATGGGCCTGGCCATGCTGGGCGATAAGCTCCCCGCCGAGGAGGCGGAGAAAATGGGCATGATCTGGAAAACCTATAACGATGACGAGTTGATGCCCGCCGCAGAGGCGCTTGCAGCTAAACTCGCTGCCGGCCCAACGATGGGGTACGCCTATATCAAACAGGCGATGAACGCGAGCCTTGTAAACGACCTAGAGGAACAGTTGGGGGTCGAGCGGGATCTGCAGCAAAAAGCGAGCGCTACGGAAGACTTCTACGAAGGTGTCTCCGCCTTTCTGGGTAAACGGAAAGCCAACTTCAAGGGCCGCTAAAATGTCCGGAAATGACGGAGTGAGCGCCGAGGATATTGCCAAAACGGTTGGCGAAACCATGTACCGCAAGGACACGGCTGCGCAGCATATTGGCATCGCGTTGAAAGAAATCGCTCCAGGGCGGGCCGTGATGACAATGCGGGTAGTGGATTATATGCTGAACGGTCATCATATCTGCCATGGCGGGTATATTTTTACGCTCGCCGATACTGCCTTTGCCTATGCCTGCAATAGCTATAACCAGAATACCGTCGCACAGGCCGCCCAGATCAATTTCATCCAGCCAACGCCATTGAATACGCTTTTGACGGCAACGGCGACGGAAAGTGCGCGGACCGGCCGAACCGGACTATATGATATCACTGTTCATGACGAGAACGGTGAAACCGTAGCCTTTTTCCGCGGCAACTCCCACACCATCAAGGGACAGATGATTCCAGGCCTTAATGAAAGAGAAGAAGAATGAAAAACGCCTATATTTGTGATGCCGTTAGAACTCCGATTGGCCGTTATGGCGGTAGCTTGTCTGCTGTTCGCACCGACGACTTGGGTGCCATTCCAATCAAGGCTCTGATGGAACGCAATCCCTCCATCAATTGGGAAAAGGTCGATGACGTGATATACGGCAACGCCAATCAGGCCGGAGAAGACAACCGCAATGTCGCCCGGATGAGCGCTCTGCTCGCCGGACTACCTGAAAGCGTCGGCGGCGCCACAATCAACCGCCTTTGCGGTTCCGGCATGGACGCCACAGCATCGATTGCGCGACAGATCATGACGGGAGAGGCCAACCTCGGTATTTCCGGCGGCGTTGAAAGCATGAGCCGCGCCCCCTTCGTGATGGGCAAGGCAACAACGCCCTTCTCCCGCAATGCAGAGATTTTTGATACCACCATTGGCTGGCGCTTCGTGAACAAGAAGATGAAAGAGCAGTATGGTATTGATTCTATGCCGGAAACGGCGGAAAACGTCGCGGAGGACTATCAGGTCCGGCGGGAAGACCAGGATATGTTCGCCTTGCGCAGTCAGGAAAAAGCCGCAGCCGCGCAAGCCAATGGCTCCTTCAACGATGAGATCATTCCGGTAGAAATCCCGCAACGCAAGGGCGACCCGGTCATTGTCGATAAGGATGAGCACCCCCGCGCAACCAGCATCGAAAAGCTCGCCGCACTAAAGGCCCCGTTCCGGGCGGGCGGTTCCGTCACAGCGGGCAACGCCTCCGGTGTGAATGACGGGGCCTGCGCCATCCTGCTCGCCTCCGACGAGGCGATAAAGGAATATGGCCTGACCGCCAAGGCGCGCATTCTCGGCGCGGCCACCGCAGGCGTGCCACCTCGGATCATGGGGATCGGCCCTGCTCCGGCCAGCCAGAAATTGCTGTCTCGTCTTGGGCTTACCATTGATGACATGGATGTAATTGAACTGAACGAAGCCTTCGCCGCGCAAGGCCTTGCCGTCACACGGGAATTAGGACTGGAAGATGATGATCCGCGCGTCAACCCTTTGGGCGGTGCCATTGCACTCGGCCATCCGCTTGGAATGTCCGGAGCACGGCTGCTCACCACCGCGATGTATCAGCTACATCGTACAGGTGGCAGATATGCGCTCTGCACAATGTGCATCGGTGTTGGTCAGGGGATCGCCACGGTGATCGAAAGAGTATAACATAAGAGGGAGAGACATGCGCCTGAGCCCACCGTCGCAGGACGAACTTGATCCGATCGAGATTGCCAGCCGAGATGAAATCACGGCCCTGCAACTGGACCGTCTCAAAAGGAGTTTGGCGCATGCCTACCAGAATGTTCCACTCTTTCGCGAGCGCTTCGATGCAGCTGGCGTTCACCCTGATGGGGTAAACTCCCTCGAAGATCTGGCGAACTTTCCTTTCTGCAAGAAGCAGGATCTGCGGGACAACTATCCGTTCGGCATGTTTGCCGTCCCGAAATCTGATATTGTCCGGCTCCATGCTTCTTCCGGCACGACCGGCCGCGCAACCGTTGTCGGCTATACACAGACAGATATCGATAACTGGTCGAACCTTGTCGCCCGCTCCATCCGCGCAAGTGGCGGCCGTAGGGAGCATACCGTTCATGTCACCTATGGCTACGGCCTTTTTACCGGCGGGCTTGGTGCGCATTATGGGGCCGAGCGGCTCGGCTGTACTGTCGTTCCCATGTCAGGCGGCCAGACCGAGCGTCAGGTCCAGATCATCAATGATTTCGGCGCCGATATCATCATGGTCACCCCGTCCTACATGATGGCAATCGCCGAGGAATTTGAGCGCCAGGGCCTCGACCCCCGCAAATCACCGCTGAAGGCAGGTATCTTCGGGGCCGAGCCTTGGAGTGAGGCCATGCGCAGCGAGATTGAGGACCGCTTCGATATCGATGCACTCGATATCTATGGCCTGTCGGAAGTGATGGGCCCCGGTGTTGCCAGTGAATGCATCGAGACCAAGGATGGCCCGGGCATCTGGGAGGACCATTTCTACCCTGAAATTATCAACCCCGAAACCGGCGAAGTCTTGCCTGACGGCGAAAAAGGGGAGCTTGTCTTTACGACCCTCACCAAGGAGGCCTTCCCTGTCATTCGCTACCGCACCGGCGACCTCTCACGCCTGTTGCCGGGTACGGCACGCTCCATGCGACGGATGGAAAAAATTACCGGACGCACGGACGATATGCTGATCATTCGCGGGGTTAATCTCTTCCCTTCCCAAATCGAGGAACTGGTGGTGCAGACCGAGGGACTATCCGCCCATTATGTACTGGAAGTTCATCGCGACGGTGCCCTCGACAGCCTCACCATCCGTGTTGAGCATGCCCTTTCTGGTGCCGCGAGTGCCCCGGATACCGCCGGGAAGCTGCGCAACCGGATCAAGGGCGTCCTTGGCGTCAGCGCCGTCATTGATATCTGCGAACCCGGCTCAATCGAACGCTCCCTTGGCAAGGCAAAGCGGGTCATCGACCACAGAAAAGCATAAGAGCGGCACATGACGAGCAGTTTTCAAGGCTTTCCGAAAGATTTTTTGCGCTTTTACGCAGAGCTGATCGAGAATAACAATCGCGACTGGTTCGGGAAAAACAAACAGCGCTATAAGGATGTCGTTGTCTATCCGATGTGTGATTTCATCGAGGCAATGGCGCCACGACTGGAAGCCATCGCGCCGATGTATGTCGCTGATCCGCGCCCCAATGGCGGCTCCATGTTCCGGATTTACCGCGACGTGCGATTTTCTCGCGACCCAAAGCCGTATAAGGAGCATGCCGCCTGCCAGTTCAGACATCAGGCCGGGCGGGACGCCCATGCACCGGGCTACTATGTTCATCTTGCCTTGGACGGAGTGCGTTTCGGTGGCGGCATTTATCTCCCCCCTGCCCCCATCCTTACCAAGATCCGCCATGCCATCGATGAGAAAGATGCGAACTGGAATGCCATCAAAAGCGACCCGGATTTCAATACAACATTCACCGACGGAATCCGCGGGGATGGCCTCAAACGTGCGCCCAAGGGCTTTCCCATTGATCATCCGCAAATCGAGGATTTGCGGCGCAAAACTCTCTTTGTAATGAAACCCCTCGCGGACATTAAAACAATCACAACCCCGGGTTTTGTCGATGAAGTCGACGATGCTTTTCAAAAGGCAACGCCCTTCATGCGCTTCCTAACCAACGCGGTTGAGCTTCCTTTCTAACAGCGATTTTAGCGCCTCCGCGATTAACTTTCTTTTAAGACAATTTTTCTAAAATTAACGGCAAGTTGATTAACCGGCACCGCTTAAGGATGACTGCCATGATGAATATCATTGAATTGCACCCCGATACGACAATCGATCTTTATAGTACGGCGCACGACCTGATTGCCCATCAGGGAGAGAATGCCGTTGACATGCTGACAGCGGAGGCAGATGCCCTGCGTCGGAATGACCAAGCCGAAGAAGACCTCTATGCCTGCATTGAGCTGATGCGCGTTGTGAATGAACTCATCGACATGGAAGTTGGCGGCCCGATACATTAATCGCACACGATAAAACGTTAAAAAAGGCGGCACTTAAAATGCCGCCTTTTTTGTTCTGTCTGGATCAGATAATCAGCTTTGCAGCACCACTCGACCGACGACCTTTCCGGCGCGCAGATCTTCAAGGGTGTTATACGCCTCCTTCATCGGGCGTGGCGTGATGGCAAGCTCATTCAGTTTGCCAGCCTTAGCCAGTTCCATCAGTTCCTGCATCTCCCGAAGGTTTCCGACATAGCTTCCTTCCACCGAAATGGCCTTGAACGGGACCATCGGAAGTGGCTTGGAAAGGCCCCCGCCAAGGCGGCCCCCGATGCCAGGATTACCGCATTTGGTGAGCACTTTGGCCCCGAAGGCCGCGCTGCTTTCCGCACCAACAAAATCGATGGTCGCGTTGACACCACCACCGGTCATCCCCATAAAGCTTTTAAAGGCCGCCGGATCAGAAGGATCGATTGCCTCAACGGCACCCGCTTCCAGGCCGGCTTTGCGTTTTTCAGGATCAATATCGGCCACATAGATTTCGGCATCCGTCACGGATTTGGCAATGGCCATTCCCGCAAGACCAACACCGCCTGCCCCAATGATCAGGAGTTTTCCGCCATCGGCGCGCGACTTCACCTTCTGAAGCGCGCTATAGGCCGTGAGCCCCGAGCAGGTATAGGTACAGGCCAGTTCCTTCGGCAGAGATCCGTAGTCCAGCAGATACCGCGAATGCGGTACCAGCAGGGTGTCGGAATAGCCACCGGCCACATCAATCCCGAGCTGACGGGGGCGATTACAGAGCTGCTCCTCCCCCGAGGCGCAGATAGAGCACTGACCGCAACCGATCCAGGGATAAACAACCCGTTTGTCCCCGACTTTTACATCCGTGACATTCTCGCCAACGGCCGTAACCGTTCCAACGATTTCGTGACCAAGGGTATGGGGTAGCTCCCGCCCTCCCCGGATATCGAGTTTTTTGTTATTACCGAGGTCGAAATACCCTTCCCAGATGTGAATATCGCTGTGACAGACACCGCAAGCAGTCACATCCATCAACACTTCATCGCCACTTATGCTTGGCGCCTCGCTGGTATTTTCCACCAGCGGGGCTCCATATTCCTCAAATTGATAGCTTTTCATTTTTCTCTCCCTGTTTTCTTGAAACTCAGCGATCAGCCAATATTGATCCAGGTTGTTTTCAACTGAGTATATTTTTCAAGAGCATGGAGGGAGCGGTCGCGGCCACTGCCGGACTGCTTGTAACCGCCAAATGGCGTAGACATATCAACGTCGTCATAGGTGTTGACCCAGACTGTACCCGCCCTGAGCGATTGCGCGAGCTGATGCGCCTTGGAGATATCCCGTGTCCAGACGGAGGCGGCCAGGCCATAAATGGTGTCGTTGGCGATATTAATCCCCTCTTCCATATCCTTAAAGGTAATGGTGCTGACGACCGGGCCGAAGATTTCTTCCTGCGCAATGGTCATATCGTTGGAGACATTATCGAAAATTGTTGGCTCAATATAAAAGCCGCCGGTTTCCTGCAATACCTGGTTGCCGCCATAGAAGAGCTTAGCCCCTTCTTCCTGACCTTTATTAATGTAACCCATCACACGCTCGGTTTGGGTCTTATCAACCATGGCACCGACGACTGCTTTCGGGCTCAACGGATCGACTGGCTGCAGGGTCTTGGCGACACCGGCAATCTTCTCGACCAGTTCATCCTTGATGCTGTCCTGAACGACGACACGGGATGCGGCCGTGCAAACCTCTCCCTGGTTAAAGAAAACGCCCATGGCAATCTTCTTCGCGGCAAGGTCAAGGTCGGCATCCGCCATCACAATGCTCGGGCTTTTGCCGCCGCATTCAAGGCCGACAGCTTTCAGGTTGCTTTCCCCGGAGTAGCGCATAAAGAGTTTACCAACCTCGGTTGAGCCCGTGAATGCCAGCGCATCGACATCCATATGACGGCCGAGCGCCTGCCCGGCGGTTTCGCCAAACCCGGAAACGACATTAAAGACACCTTCCGGAATGCCTGCCTCGACCGCAAGTTCCGCAACTCTCAGCGCAGTAAGCGGAGATTGCTCCTCTGGCTTCAGCACAACGCTGTTACCCGCCGCAAGTGCCGGTGCGAATTTCCAAGATCCCATCAGCAACGGGAAGTTCCAAGGAACAACACAGGCAACAACACCAATTGGCTCGCGCGTGATTAGCGCGATGGAGCGACGGCGATCCGTCGGCGCAACCTCATCATAAACCTTGTCAATTGCCTCGGCATACCAGGAGATACAGCCCGCAGAACCCGGAATATCAACGGCGCCCGCCCATTTAACAGGCTTGCCCATATCAAGGCACTCGAGCAGCGCGAGCTCTTCCTTGTTCTTCATAATCAGGCCGGCAAATTTCTGCAGGACTGATTTACGCTTCGCCGGCGCAGCCCGAGACCAGGCACCGGAGTTGAAGGCCGCACGCGCAGCTGCCACTGCGCGGTTGACATCTTCAACGTCACAGGCGGCGACCTGCGTCAGCACGCGTCCATCTAAGGGGCTGATACAATCGAATGTTTTGCCGGATGCGGCGTCAACATACTGGCCGTTGATGAAGGCCTTATTGCGAATAGAGATCTGGCTTTCGAGTTTTTCCCAGTCTTCACGTGTGGGGGCGGGTGCTGCGGACATGCTATTTCCTCTTTTATCTTATTGATGTCAGACATGATTTAATTTTGGCACGAGCATAAACAATGCTCTGCTATCGTGAAAGAGTTAGTTTACGCGACAAAGAAGTTTTTACCTGTCATTTTTTTGGTGAGACGCTCCTGACTTTTGTTGCAACGTAATGTATAACTCTTTTTTACTAAATCCAATTATCATTAATAGGATAAGTTTATGGTGCCGGGAAATATCAATCTGACCCAGCTTCAGACCTTTCTCTGGGTTGCCTCTTTACATAGTTTCCGCAAAACGGCGGAGAAAATGAGCACAACGCAACCAGCAATTTCCGCCCGGATAGCCCGATTGGAAGAAACGCTAGGTGTTCGGCTGTTCGAACGTGAAACGAGTTTTATCCGGCTGACGGCCAAGGGCGTAGAACTCCTCCCCTATGCGGAAAAGCTGCTCATGACATCCGCGCAACTCGTCGACCGCCTCAGCCAGGAAGAAAACCTCTCCGGCGTTTTACGTCTGGGCGTTTCGGAGACAATTGTTCATACTTGGCTCTCGGAATTT
>ERZ1740062.460-NODE-460-length-22690-cov-3.826463_pt1 | contig 22690 bp, 18 predicted proteins | sample MGYA00581741_ERZ1740062 | MGnify/ENA primary metagenome ERZ1740062 (study PRJEB43018, sample SAMN04849747) | marine metagenome | isolation source: floating plastic debris | place: Pacific Ocean | collected 2008-09-01 | study: EMG produced TPA metagenomics assembly...
TCGGCGATGATCCCCCATTCGAAAGATCGACCGAGGCGCTTCTTGGTTGCCCGATGCAGAGTGGCTCCCCATGATTCCTCGAGCGGTTTGCCGCCGTAAACAGATCGCATGCCAAGCGGCCCACCTGTTGGCATGGCATTCCATTTTGCACCCCGGACAAAGCCCCGCTTTTCATCGGTTTCGTAAAATTGCATAGAGTGGATTGCTTGCCCAGCAGGTCCAACCCAGCTTTCCATTGGCTCGTCAAAGTATCCAACGACCGCTGCAAAAGGATGCATCATTAAATTGCGACCTACCATGCCCGATGAATTGGCCAGCCCGTCCGGGTGGGCGGCGGTTGCCGATAGCTGCAATAGACGCGGTGTGCCGATGCCGTTGGCGCATAGAATAACGGTCTCTGCCGCTTGAAATTGTTCAGCGCCATCACGATCCAGATAGATCGCGCCATTCGCTTTACCCTGAGCGTTCAGGGTGATTTGGCACACCCGAGCGCCAGTGATCAAAATGGCACCGGATTTTAATGCGTCCGGCCAGTGAGTAAGATCAGTCGAAGCTTTAGCTTGCTCTGGGCAGCCTTGCATGCAAGTTCCACGTCGCGCACATTGGCTGAGATTGCGATAAGGACGCGATGGAATGGCTTGCGGTGCGGGCCACCAATGCCAACCTAATTCGTTCATACCTTTCGCAGCGCGTCTACCAATCGCACCAATAGGATGGGGGGGCAACGGTGGTGGCGACATAGGCGGATAGGCCGGGTCACCGGCTAACCCCGAAACGCCCATCTCTATATCAACAAGATCATAAAACGGTTCAAGGTCTTCATACTTAAACGGCCAGTCATCCGCGACACCGTCGAGTGAACGAACGCGAAAATCCGACGGCATAAAACGCTGCCAGTGCGCCGCATATATAACACTGCTGCCTCCAACTGCGCTGTACATCAGCGGATTAACATCCGATTCTGAGACGTTGATAGGGTAATCCGTGGGTTGGTCGCGAACATTTGGATTAGGGTGCCAACGCTTCTGCGACATCAATTCCCATTCCGGTTTGTCGCCATAAAACTCTTCCGGCTCGACTTTGCGACCTTGTTCTAGGCAGACAACACGAACCCCAGTTTCAGCCAAATGTTTCGCGGCAATTGCGCCTGATACACCTGCACCAATAATGAGAACTTCGGCGCGATCGGCTTGCTTTGTCATGTTTTTTGCCAGTCTATCGGTTTAAGTTGCTTGTCCAAAGCATGTTTGTACGTGACCACTATATCCATGGCCCAGAACTAATTTCAACGTCCGATATGGGTTGTTCTGCTACCAGGCAGCCCATCCCCCGTCGACAAGCAGGTTTACGCCGTGGACAGAATTGGCATCGTCTGATGCAAGAAAAACGACGGCGCCAGTGAGTTCTTCCGGGTCCAAATGCCCGACGCCATTAGGTGTGAGAGAAGCATTTTTGTCGTCGTAACCTTCGACCTCTCGCAGAAGGGCATTGATATCCGTTTTAATGTTGCCGGGCGCTACCGCATTGACGTTAATGCCGAACTTTGCAACTTCCAGGCACATTGCCTTGGTCATATTGACCAGCCCACCCTTCGACGCGCAATAAGCGGCCGAGTTTGGAAAACCTCCGACCCCAGCAATCGAGGTAATATTTATAATCTTACCATTCGCTCGCGGTTTCATATCTGCAAGGACGGCCTTGCTTAGAAAGAAAGCCGATTTGAGATTGATGTCTAATTGCTGGTCCCAAATTTCTTCAGTGGTTTCTTCAATAGGCGTCGGCGTAAAAATTCCGGCGTTATTTACTAAAATATCGACACGCCCCAACTCCTTGATAACCTGATCAACGAGTTGCTGGCAATTCGCTGGCGTCGATAAATCGATCATATGGACGCAGGCCTTTCCGCCATCAGACTTGATGGTTTCAACCACAGCATCGGCTTCTGGTTTTTTGGACCGCGCGACAACCGCGACGATTGCTCCTTCGGCAGCAAGTCGTTTGCTGATACAAGCACCGATCCCACGTGAACCGCCGGTAACAATGGCAACTTTATTTTTCAGCTTCATTCTTTATCTCCGTAAAGTTCGCTGTACCAAGAATTATCTATTCTGAACCGACACCGCTGAACGAAACACTCATGAAATCCATGAACGCTTTTGTCATCGGAGTCATTGCCTTTTCAGGGTTCCATGCTAACCCCACGTCCATTGTCGGAATATCCTCTACAAGATTAACAGTTTCAATTCGTTGACCGTCCAGTGACCAGGGGCGGTACACCATGTCAGACAGGATTGTGATCCCCATGCCCGCGGCAACCATGCTTCGCACAGCCTCTACGGCCGACGTTGAAAAAATTGTTTTTGGACCAAGCCCTGTTGGCATCCAGTATTTGCTGGTCGTTTGATCAGCCTCGTCAATGGTGAGCATGATGTAGGGCTCTTTAGCAACGTCGTTCAAAGTGACGGCTTCTGCTTCCAACAGCGGGTGATTTGACGGCAGCCAAAGGCGACGCTTTGAACGGAGCAGGGTATCACATTCAATGTGCTGCCTATCTCTTAGGTTTGACACCAGAATGACCGCAATGTCGAGATCCCCTTTTAGAAGACTGTTTTCTATCTTGGGGCGGGCCAACTCAATCATTTCCAGCTTCAGGTTTGGATAACTCCGCGTGAAACGGACGTAGAGCTTCGGCATAAAATAACCCGCAACAGTGCTCGTAATTCCAATGCGAACGCTGCCTGATAAATTGGTTTCCGTCGACAACGGTGTTTGGACCGCTTCATTGACGGCAGCCATAATGTTGTGAGCGTGCTGTAAGAACCGCGCGCCCTCATTGGTCAGTGAGACCCCCGACGGCAGGCGCTCAAATAAAGGCATACCAACGTCTTCTTCCAGTTGACGAATTGACGCTGTCACAGTCGACTGAGAAATATTGAATTCTTTGGCAGCCAGAGAGATTTGGCCAAAATCCGCCGTTGCAATGAAGTAGCGAATTTGTTTCAGAGTTAAAGGCACAATTGAATCCTAACGCGCATCTGAAAAATCGATATCATTAAGCATATTTTTCTATTTTACAATACCACTTATTCATTGCCAAACTCCATAGATAAAAAAACCGATGTGACATTGATAATAGGGAAGCAGATGATGGTTACGTTGAACTGCGACATGGGAGAAGGTTTCGGCCTATACAAATTGGGCAACGACGAAGGTCTAATGCCGATTATTTCGATTGCAAATGTTGCATGCGGTTTTCACGCATCGGATTTCAATCATATGCGAAAAACTGTTCGGCTTGCTAAGCAGTACGGTGTCAAAGTTGGGGCGCATCCATCTTTGCCGGATTTACAGGGGTTTGGCCGTCGGGAAATGCAGATGTCGCGCGAGGAGATGGCGAATTGTCTGATCTATCAAATTGGCGCACTTAAAGGATTTCTTGATGCAGAGGGGATGCCCCTAAATCACATCAAACCGCATGGGTCGCTTTATGGTATGGCGGCCAGTCAAACGCATATTGCGGAAGCAGTTTGTGATGCCGCTGACGTATTCAAGGTACCATTACTTGGCATGATCGGCACACTCCACGAAACCCTGTACCCAGCGCGAGGGCATGAATTTGTGTCTGAATTCTATTCAGATCTAGATTATAACGATGACGGCAGTTTGATCGTGTCTCAGGTTCACGAAGCATTTGATGCAAAGGGCGCTGCGGCTAAGTGCCTTAGGGCCATTAACGACGGTAAGACCACCTCTATTAGCGGGAACCAGATTGACGTACGCGCCGATTCAATATGCGTACATTCAGACACGCCGAATGCGATTGAAATAGCGGAGGCGGTTCGAACGGCCATTCAACCGTACATGGCCGCGTGAGGTGTAATGTTACAGGCAAAAAATCTTATAACTTTTGGCAATGGATGAGGAAAAATGGCAAATAAACAAGTATTATCTCCGCTTCCCGGTACGTTCTATCGTAAGCCAACCCCAGATGATCCGGCATATAAATCCGAAGGCGATAGCGTTGCCGTCGGTGACGTCATTGGTCTGGTAGAGGTCATGAAGTCTTTCCACGAAGTGAAGTCGGATGCCAGTGGCACAGTTGGTTCGTTCCTGGTTGAAAATGAAGATGCGGTGATGGCGGGTCAGCCAATACTTGAACTCTCTGATTGAGCAGGAGTGAGTCCAATATATCAGTTTAGAATGCTAGGGACGTATCATGACTATTCGTAGGCTATTAATCGCCAATCGTGGCGAAATTGCAGTACGGATAATCCGTGCTGCGCAAGAATTGGGCATTCATACTATACAGGTGTTCAGCGATGCGGATGCAGATTCCCTCGCGGTGAAGTTAGCAGACGACGCCGTCAATATAGGTGGCGCGCAGGCATCAAAATCTTATCTAAATATTTCCGCAATTATAGAAGCCGCAAAAAGCTCCAAAGCCGATGCGGTACATCCGGGCTATGGATTCTTTTCGGAGAATGCTGATTTCGCAGACGCCGTGGTCGCTGCCGGAATGATCTTTGTTGGACCGAGCGGTGACACCATCCGATTGATGGGTGACAAGGTATCGGCGCGGCAAGTCGCCGCGAAGGCCGGTGTGCTAACTGTACCGGGTAGCGACGGCCGCATTGAGGATATTGAAGAAGCCAGAGCGGTTGCCGATAAAACTGGTTTTCCGGTGATGATCAAGGCGGCAGCCGGCGGAGGTGGCCGAGGAATTCGGATCGTTGCCGATATGGCTGAATTTGAGCTCCAAGCGCCCCAAGCAAAGGCAGAAGCTGAAGCTGCGTTTGGTGACGGCGGCCTCTACATTGAAAAAGTCATTGAGTCAGCGCGGCATATCGAAGTGCAGGTACTGGGTGATGGCAAAAACGTCGTTCATTGTTATGAGCGCGAATGCTCGCTTCAGCGTCGACGCCAGAAAGTGTGGGAAGAGGCACCTGCTGCGGTGCTGCCGGCGGACGTACGAACTGAACTTTGCCGAGCCGCTGTCGCACTAGCTGTTTCGGTTAAATACAAAGGTGCGGGCACCGTCGAATTTTTATACGATGACAGGACGCAGGCCTTTCACTTCATTGAGATGAATACCCGTATCCAGGTTGAGCATCCTGTGTCGGAGTTTATTTGCGGCGTTGATTTGGTTCGTGAGATGCTTCGTATCGCTGGTGGAGAGCCGTTGCGCTATGCTCAAGAAGACATTGTTGCACGCGGCCATGCCATCGAAGTTCGCATCAACGCGGAAGATCCGGCGATGGATTTTATGCCGTTTCCTGGCGTTGTGAGTGAACTCATCGCTCCCGGCGGACCAGGTGTTCGCTTTGATACGATGCTGTATGCGGGATACGCCATTCCGCCATTCTACGATTCATTGCTGGGCAAGTTGATCGTTTGGGATGAGGACAGAAGTGCGGCAATTGCTCGATTGCAGCGCGCCCTAAATGAGCTCGAGATTGAGGGCGTGAAAACAACTAAACCACTATTTATTGCCTTGGCCGCAGACGGAGATGTTCGTGAGGCGAGGTTTGACACCCGATGGCTTGAGGGGTGGCTGAAGCAAAATAAAGCTAAATTGGCCTAGCAGGTATAACTGGGAAGGTGGGTAATATATGAAAACAAGATACACATTCGGCGGCGACGAACATGTCTTTGTTGAAGTAGACGAAGAAATGTCCCTCGAAGCCTTTTTTAAAAGCTTGTCGATGACGAACGGAGTTCGTGACAAGAACATAAAGGGTGTTACAGAAATTTGTCCGGCAAACGCATCCTTCCAGATTAAATTTGATCCTGATGTGATCAGTCCCAACGAGATGTTGGCAGAACTTAAAAAAATAGAAGCGACTGCGGAACACGCTGATCATACGATTGAGACCCGCATTGTCGAAGTGCCCGTCTTCTACAAAGACCCGTGGACGCATGAAACGTTAATGCGCTTTCGCGAGCGTCATCAAGACCCTAACGGGACAGATCTTGATTATGCGGCGAAGATTAACGGGTTTGATAACGCGGATGAATTTATCAAGGCCCATCATTCCGCGCCTTGGTTTGTTTCAATGGTTGGTTTTGTGGCAGGTTTGCCATTCCTTTATCAGATGGTTGATCGCGCTCGCCAGCTTGAGGTGCCGAAATATCTCAGACCCCGTACGGATACACCAAAGCTGACGGTGGGCTACGGCGGTTGCTTCTCCTGCATCTATTCGGTGCGCGGGGCCGGTGGCTATCAGATGTTTGGTGTCACTCCTATGCCGATTTACGACCCCAAACAAGAAATTAGCTACCTTAAAGACTTCATGGTGTTTTTTAAGCCCGGAGACATTGTCAAGTTCGCGCCAATTGATCGTGCGACGCATGATAAAATTGCCGCTGAAGTAGAGGCTGGTAGTTATCAGCCGCGTGTGAAAACAGTCACATTTTCTCTCGATGATTTTAATAACGATATCGATGCCTACAACCAAAAGCTCGAGGAGGTCCTCTATGGCGATTAAAGTCATTTCTCCAGGTCTCGCGACCACAGTTCAGGATCTCGGACGCCCCGGTTATTATCATTTGGGTATCCCGATTTCGGGTGGCATGGATCGATATGCGCTCCGGGTCGCCAACATGCTCGTTGGTAATGATGAAGATGCGGCTGTTCTTGAAGCGGTTTTCATGGGACCTGAGTTGGAATTCACGGCTGATGCCACGGTTGCCGTTACTGGTGCTGACTTGCCGCCTAAAGTCGACGGTGAAGCGCGGGAATCTTGGTCATCTTTTGAAATTAAGGCGGGTCAGGTCTTATCTTTTGATTATCTAAAGTCTGGTGCACGGGCATATATCGCTATTTCTGGCGGTATTGACGTTCCCATTGTCCTAGGCAGCAGATCAACATACGCCCTTGGCGCCCTTGGCGGTTTTGAAGGCCGCGCGCTTGGTAAAGATGATGAGCTGAAGCTGTTGTCTGAAACCCTGGGGGCGGGTAGTGGTAGAACCGTTGCGCCAGAGCTTCGCCGTCTGCCCGGCAATCCTGCGGAATTGCGGGCTTTGCCGGGGCTCTACTGGCATTGGATTACCGAGGATTCGGGAACTAACTTCTTTTCCGATACATGGAAGGTAGCGCCTGAAGCCGACCGTATAGGGTATCGTTTCAAAGGTGGTCAGCACATTCAATTCAATGAACGTGAGCGTCCATTTGGCGCAGGTTCTGATCCGTCAAATATCGTTGATGGATGTTATCCTTATGGGTCCATCCAAGTGCCGGGCGGCACGGAACCAATTGTTCTGCATCGCGATGCCGTATCGGGCGGTGGGTACGCGATGATCGGTACCGTGATTTCCGCTGATATGGATTTGATTGGTCAACTTCAACCGCATTCCGAAACTCGTTTCGTAAAAGTGGATATGGAAGAGGCGCTAGCAGCGCGACATGATCGGAGGGCGTTGCTCGATAAGGTAAGGGCATCATTGGCATAGCATATTAAAAAGGCCGTTGAGTCGGCGGACAACATTTTTCAATAAGAGGTTAAGATGGCAAAGAAGACAAAAAACAAGAGCAAGGTTGATCCAATCACTTTATCTGTTGTTCGCGGTGTCCTCGAGACCACGCAACGAGAGATGACGTTGTCCCTGGAGAAAACGGCACGTTCAAGCGTGTTCAATTTGGCGCATGACTACTCGACGGCCCTTTTTAATGGCTCTCCCGAGATGATCTTGCAAGGGCAAGATATTCCCATCCATCTAGGATCACTGATCCCGGCGATGAAAGTTGTCGCCGCTTATTTTGGCGACGATATCCACGAAGGCGATCTTATCTTGCATAATGATCCAGCCTATGGCGGCAGTCATGCGATCGACGTCTGTTTTTACAAGCCAGTATTTTTTGAAGGCAAGCTTCGGTACTGGACCGTTTGCAAGGGACATCTGACGGACATTGGCGGGCCAGTGCCTGCGGGTTATAACCCGAATGCTAAGGAAATCTATGAGGAATGCTTGCGGATTCCACCAGTAAAAATCTGGGACAAAGGAAAGCCGCGCAAAGATGTATTGAATATGATCTTGACCAACATGCGTGCGCGTCGCGATCAGGAAGGCGATTTCAATGCATTGATCGGTGCTTGTCAGGGAGGTGAGCGGAACCTTCTAGGTTTGATCGATAAATACGGCATGGATGTCGTTGACGATTGTATCGATGAACTTTTGTCGATGGCAGAACAACATATGCGATCGTTAATTAAGACGGTCCCGGATGGCAAGTATACCGGGACGGCGGTTCTTGAAGATGCTGGCCACGGATTAGGTGACTTTGATATTACGGCGACCGTAACGATCAAGAAAGATACTTGCCATATTGAAATCGCAAGTCCGCCGCAGATCCCGTATTTCATCAATTCCTATGAGGGCAACTCCTACTCAGGCGTTTATCTCGGGCTGATGATGTATGCGCAGCTTCCACCCCCTTATAACGAAGGGCTGTATCGTTGCATCAGCGTCAATATGGGCCCAAAAGGCACCCTTTGTAATGCGAAGGAACCAGCCCCTCATATGAATTGTACAACAACACCAATGGAGACATTGACCGACGCGGTTCGCCTGGCATTTGAACAGGCGATGCCGTCGAAAGTATCGGCCTCTTGGGGTCATTCAAATGGTTTGAATATTACCGGATGGGATAATCGACACGACGAAGAATACGTCACCATGGTGCTCGCAAGCATGATTTCAGGTGCCGGCGCGACACCGCAACAGGATGGCTGGCACGCGTGTGGTCCAGAGTGCTGTTTTGGTGCGTTGACATCAGGGGATGTAGAGCTTTTGGAATACTCCTATCCAATCGTAATTCATAAATATTCGTTGATGGAAGATTCCGGTGGTGCAGGGAAGTACCGCGGTGGCTCCGGGACGGCTTGGGAAGTTGAGCCGTTAGATAGCGAAATGACTTTTATCACTTTTGGTGAGGGGCGACATATTCCTGCTATGGGAGCTGCCGGTGCGAAATCGACGCTTGTGGATAGCAAAGTTGGGCGCGTCGAGGTGAAGCGCAAAGGCAAGGTAAAAATAATACGTGAAAATGTTATCGAAGACATCCAGCCCGGTGACACAGTCACCAACATGAACCCCGGTGGTGGTGGCTACGGAAATCCGTTTGAGCGCGAGGTTCTAAAGGTCGTGGATGACGTTAAGAATGGCTTGGTGTCGATTAAGGGCGCTGCGAGTGACTATGGTGTCGTGATTAAGAGCTCGAAAACACTGGAAGTGGACGTGGATGCCACTGAGAAGTTACGAGCTAAATCCATCGCGGCCTAGTTATTTAGATAGACTAAAGAGAAGTAAAATATCATGCGCATGAAATATCGCCTAGGCGTTGATGCCGGCGGCACCTTTACAGATTTTGTTTTGGCAGAACAAGATGGTCAGATCAAACTGTACAAAACACCTTCAACGCCGTCTGATCCGAGAAAAGCAATACAAACAGGCCTCGAACTGATTTCTGAAGATATCGGCGAAAGTATTGAAGAAATAATCTCGAATTGTGATCTGTGTATTAACGGTACAACTGTAGGGCTAAATGCGCTCATTCAGCATAAAGGCGCTAAGACCGGTTTGATTTGTACCGCAGGTCACGAAGATTCGATTGAGATCCGGTTAGGTCATAAAGAAGACGGTTATCGTTATGATCCTGAATATCCTCCGGCAACGATGTTGGTGCCGCGCTATCTTCGCAAAGGCGTTCGGGAGCGGGTTGTTTCTGATGGTTCAGTTAAAACACCATTGAATGAGGCTGATATTCGCGCGGCATGTCGTTTGTTTAAGAAAGAAGGTGTCGAAAGTGTCGCCATTTCTTTCGTGTGGTCTGTGTTGCATCCGGAACATGAACTCCGCGCGGCCGAGATTGCGCGCGAAATGCTGCCAGGGGTTATTATTACGGTTGGCAGTGAATTGTATCCGCAAGTACGGGAATATACGCGTACCTCAACGGCGATCACGAACGCTTATCTTGCGCCGATTTTGCGAAAGTATGTGGAATCTGTGGACAAGTATTTCGCCGATCTCGGGGCTAAGTATCCCGTCCGGTATTTCCAGTCAAATGGCGGTCTCGCCATTGGCGAAGTCATGGGTGACCGTTCCGTTTACGCGATCAATTCGGGTCCAGCCTCTGCACCGCAAGCCGGACTGTATGTCGCAGAGCCCTTCAACAGCAAAAATGTGATTACCGTTGATATGGGGGGTACGTCTTTCGACATTACGTTGACCAAAGATGGCGTCACAAATTTAAATAAAGATATCGACTTTTTACGCTACAGAATCGGTGTGCCGATGATCCAGGTGGAAACCCTTGGTGCCGGAGGTGGGTCGATTGGTCATATCGATGAAATAGGCCTCATGCAAATGGGCCCGCAAAGTGCTGGCGCAGACCCTGGGCCCGCGTGTTATAGCAAAGGTGGAGAGTTACCTACGGTATCTGACGCAAACCTCGTGCTTGGATATTTGAGCCCAGAAGGCCTGATCGGTGGGCGCTTGCCGCTTGACATTGATAAGGCTCGCAAAGCCATTAAGACTCATTTGGCAGATCCACTCGGCATTTCTGTAGAACATGCCGCTTTTGGGATGTTCACCATCGTCAATAACAACATGGTGAACGGTATTCGTCGCGTATCTGTTGAACGCGGCTATGATCCGCGTGACTTTGTTTTTGTGGGTGCGGGTGGTGCGACCGCCGCGCATATCACAGCGCTTGCTTCTGAAATGGGTGTTAAAAAGATCATTTTGAGTAAGTTGGCGTCCGGGCTGTGTGCGTTTGGTCAGATTATTTCAGACGTTAAATATAACTTTATGGCGACCTGCCCGGTAAGGCTTGAAGGCAGCGCGCCGAATAAGCGTATCAACAAGGTATTTAAGGAACTTGAGGCGAAGGGAAGGAAACATCTTGTTGCCGACGGCTTCAAGAAAACCCAAATCGATGTCAAGCGCAGTATTGAAATGCGCTATGTCGGTCAGGTTCACGAATGCACTGTTGAAATTGGCAATTTTGAAATCAACGACAAGACAATTGAAGATGTCAAAACGGCTTTCCATAAGCGCCACGAAGAACTCTATACATACTCCGAACCGCATAATTTTGTGGAAGTGGTGAATGTCGAATGTACTCTTTACGGCCGGATTGAAAAACCGAATCCGCTTAAACTTAGCAAAGGGGTAAAACTGGAAAAAGCCCTTAAAGGCCATCGCAAGGCGATCTTCTCGGGGAATGGTAAAGGCTCTAAAACACCTGTTTACGACGGTGATAGGCTTGGTGCTGGCTCTCATATTGTCGGACCCGCAATCATCGAAGAGACGACGACGTCAATTGTTGTTCAACCGGGTTGGGCGGCTAAACTTGATAAGTCTGGTTCCTACGTACTGACACACGAATAGAAGAAGTCCGCAATACGACTTTCCAATTATTTTATATGCCCTGATTTAGTGATCGTAATGAATTAAGCGATCAGTCCATAGAGCATTCGAACAAGGAGATACGCTAATGAACTATGCACCTAATTCTCTTGCTGGCCGCGACTTGGCCTATTCGCTACATCCTTACACCAACCTGGCCGCACATCAAGAAAAAGGGCCTCTCGTTATAACGCGAGGCGACGGCATCTACGTTTACGATGACCAAGATAATCAGTACATCGAGGGCCTTGCCGGGCTTTGGTGTACTGGCCTCGGCTTTAGTGAAAAGAGACTCGTCAAAGCTGCTACGGCTCAGATGGATGTCTTGCCATTTTCGCATTCCTTTTCCCACAGGGCGACAGTGCCGGCGATTGATCTCTCTGAAAAATTGATTGAGTTGGCTCCGGGCGATCTGGGTAAGGCCTATTTGGTTAATTCTGGCTCGGAAGCTGTTGATACGGCCATCAAGATGGTGTGGTATTACCATAACGCTATCGGCAAACCGCAAAAGAAAAAGATTATTTCTCGCAAACGCGCATACCATGGCGTAACGATAGCGGCAGGCTCGTTGACGGCTTTACCGTATGTGCAGGATGGCTGGGATCTGCCCGCAATCCAAGGCATACTTCATACTGACACGCCGTGCTATTATCGCTATGGAGAGGATGGCGAGTCAGAAGAAGATTTTGCCACACGTCTAGCAGAAAACCTCGATAAACAAATACTGGAAGAAGGTTCGGATACGGTTGCCGCTTTCATCGCTGAGCCGGTCATGGGGGCGGGTGGTGTTATGACCCCGCCAAAAACCTATTTCGAAAAAATACAGAAGGTTTTGAAAAAGCACGACGTGCTGATGATTACCGATGAAGTTATTTGCGGTTTCGGTCGAACCGGAGAAATGTGGGGATCAGATACCTATGGGATTAAGCCAGACATTCTGACATGCGCCAAGCAGCTCTCTTCGTCCTACTTACCGATCGGCGCTGTCTTGATTACAGACGCCATATATAACGCGTTCGTCGAACACAGCACAAAATTGGGCACTTTTGGAACGGGAAACACCTATGGTGGACATCCTGTCGCTGCCGCCGTAGCGCTGGAAACACTAAAAATATATGAGGATGACGACATCATAGGCCATGTTCAGCGTGTCGCGCCACATTTCCAAAAACGACTTAAGGCCTTGGGCGAACATCCGCTGGTTGGCGAGGCGCGTGGCGTCGGACTTATTGGTGGCTTGGAACTGGTGGCTGACAAAATCACTAAAGAGCAGTATCCCGCAAGCGCGAAAGCGGCGCCCTTAGCAGTTGAAAAAATCTTTGGTCATAATCTTATACTTCGGCCAATGCCTGGTGATGGCATTGGTATTTGTCCTCCGCTTATTATTACAGAGAAAGAAATTGATGAAATGTTCGATCGCATTACGCGAGGACTGGATGAGGCGGAAGATATTCTGGGGCAATAGTAATACTTACTATCTAAGGGTGTTTTTTTGGTGAAAAAGCATTGTTTGGTATCGAAAAAAGCGATGTCAGTGTTTTGATTTTCAGATTTTACAATGACAGTAGAAGCGCTAAGATGATCTTTAGTTTCAACGAGGGAGCCTCGCTAACTTCCTCGTAATATACCTACGGCACTTAAAGTAAATGCGTAGGAGCGAAGGTGGCAGTTAAATAACGTCGGCAAGTAAATCTTCTGATTAAGTCTGAATGAAATCGTCATAAACCCATTAGTTAGATTTCATTTTCCGACGTTTACAACAAGACTAATACATGGAGGCGAAAATAATGAAATTAAGTCTTAAAACATCGTTAGTAGCAGCGACTATGGGTGCATTTGTACTTACAGCTGCAAGTGCACAGGCAGCCGATGATTGGTGGCCGGTAAAGGTCTATGATGCGAGCTCTGGCAAGAATGTCGAAACCACATATTCTCCATTGGAAAAAGCGTCCAAGCCATGGAACCTTTGCGTTTCCTTCCCGCACATGAAAGACAGCTTCTGGGTTGCTGTTGCATATGGCATCGTGACTGAAGCCAAGCGCCAAGGCGTTAATATGACATTGCTTGAAGCTGGTGGTTACGAGAACCTGCCGCGTCAGCTGTCTCAAATCGATGACTGCATGGCCTCTGACGCAGATGCAATCATTGTTGGTCCGATTTCCGAAGCTGGTCTGGCTAAGAAGTTCGAAGAAAGCATTGCAGCTGGCAAGCCGCTTATTGCGACTGTGAACCCAGTTAAAGAAGCAAAAACCACAGCAAAAATGTTTGTTGAGTTTGACACCATGGGTGAGCAAACAGGCACATACCTCCTCGGTCATCTTAAAGGTAAGCCGGCAAACGCCGTTGCATTCCCTGGTCCTGCGGGTTCTGGCTGGGCAGAAGCATTCTATGAAGGCTTCCAGCGCGCTCTTGATGGCAGCAACGTGAAGATTGAAACTGAAATGTTTGGCGATACAGGCGTTGGCGTTCAGCTCAAGCTGATCCAGGACGCTTTGCAGGCCTATCCAGACATGAATGTTATCTGGGGTTCAGCACCGACTGCTGAAGCGGCGATTGGTGCCGTTGCTGAGATCGGTCGTAGCGATGACATGATGATCATGTCCTCATATGAAAACCAGGCAATGCTCGATGCCATGAATAATGGCGAAATTCTCGGCTTTGCGACACAGTACCCGGTACTTGAAGGTATGATTGCTGTTGATATGGCAATCCGCGCCCTTGAAGGTAAAGAATTGAAAACATTCCTGAAGCCAATCCCTGATATGATTGCTAAAGCGAATGCAGACAAAATCAACATGGATCTGGTGCTTGCGCCGGCTACATGGAAGCCGGAATATTCTGTGACTGCAGAATAAGCAACGAACAGCTTGAGAGAATCATAACCTATGTATAAAGATTCGGATCAAGTTCTTGATACAGTGATTTCCTCCCCAGCTAACACTGGGGAGGAGGTTCCTTCTTCAAGTATCCTGGAGATGCGTGGCATCTCCAAACAATTCCCAGGTGTTCTCGCGTTGGATAACGTGGATTTTGATCTTCGTCGTGGTGAAGTACATATACTTTTTGGCGAAAACGGTGCTGGAAAATCGACACTTATAAATGTCATTGCAGGAACTTTCCCGCCGGATAAAGGGACATTTCGCTATGATGGGAAGGACGTTTCTCATCTGACTCCCCATCGTGCACGGGTCATGGGGATTAGCCCCGTTTTTCAGGAATTTTCACTCATTCCGAATTTGACGGTTGAAGAAAACCTCTTTTTGGGACGAGAGACATCTACTTCCGGGTTTCTTCGCAAAAAAGCGATGAGTGCCCGTGCTGCTAAAGTTATTGAGATGTTGGGCTTCGATTTAGATCCCAAAAAACGAGTGTCATCACTGTCACGTGCGCACCAGCAAATGGTTGAGATTGCCAAAGCGCTGCTTGCTGATGTTAGGTTGCTGATTTTGGACGAGCCCACGGCATCCTTGACTGAAAACGAAACCTATAAACTGTTTGAACTGATTGGCCGTTTAAAGGCGGACGGTGTCGGCATTATCTATGTCTCCCATCGTATGCGCGAAATTAAGGAAATCGGTGATAGAATTACTGTATTGCGCGATGGTCGTAAAATTGAAACATGCAATGCGGCCGATGTCGGCGAAAACGAACTCGTTGAGTTGATGACAGGGCGTAAAATCGATGTCTTGTTTCCGAAAATAGACCATAAGCCGGCAGAAAAGCTGCTTGAGATTAATAATCTTACCCTCGCCAATCACGTGGTTGAGGATGTGAGTATCTATGCTCGAGCAGGTGAAGTTACAGGTATTGCAGGACTTGTCGGTTGCGGGAAATCGGAACTCGTGCGGGCTGTATTTGGACTAGAGGCGATAGAAGAGGGCGAGATTGTTGTCAAAGGCGAACAAGTTTCGCACCCGCGCCCGGATATTAGTCTAAGTAAGGGCGTCTGTTATTTTCCATCTGATCGGGTTGCCGAAGGTTTGGCGCTTGAGCGTCCCATTCGTGAAAACGCATCGATGGCCGCGCTCAATTTGGCAGATTTCTCATGGATGCGGGTATTGAAAAAATTGAGCGAGCGAAAGCTCATTCAGGACATTGTTGATCGGTTAAAGTTGCGGCCGCCCAATATTGAACGTGCGGTTGGCAATCTATCTGGCGGTAATCGACAGAAAGTCATGTTGGCGCGCGGATTGACCCGGGAAACCGATATATTTTTGTTTGATGAACCGACGGTTGGAATTGATGTTGGCGCCAAGGTCGAGGTCTATGATCTCATGAAAGAATTAGTCGACAATGGCGCGGCAATTATTCTCGTTTCGTCGGAGTTGCCAGAAGTCTTGAACCTTTCAAATCGGCTTTACGTCAAGCAACGTGCTAAGTTGGTCGCTGAATTGACCGGTGATGATATGATCGAGCAAGCTGTCTTATCCTGTTTCTTCCAAGATGAAGAAGCAAATTCAAACGCAGGAGCTTAGGTGGTGAGCAATAATATAGCTTTAGGTCATCTGCCCCAAAAAGAAGTGAACCAGCTTGTCAGGGTCATTTCAACGATGGGGTTATTGCCTATTCTGCTGATAGTCATTGTTGCCGCCCTGTCAATTTTTGAACCCCGGTTCCTGGGGATATTCAATATCCTCAATGTGCTCAGAGAGACCTCATTTCTGGCGATCTTGGCGGCCGGGCAAATGTTGGTTCTGATTGTCGGCGGCTTTGATTTGTCTGTCGGTGCGGTTGTCGCACTTTCGAGTACTGTCATGGCCACGGTGATGGCAAACACGTTAGGTATCATGCCGGATGAAGTCGGCTTGGTAATATTCATTGGCGTCGCGGCGGGCATCGGTTGCGGCGTTGTTGTGGGCCTAGTGAATGGCCTATGCGTTGCATACCTTCGGGTTTCACCATTTATGGTGACCTTGGGAACACTATCAATCGCCTCTGGTATCGCCTTGTTGCTCACTAACGGCATTCCTGTCTATGGAATGCCGAAAGTATTTGTAAATGGTTTTGGTCGTGCCCTTTGGCTCGGCCTGCCGACCACCGTCTACGTAGCCTTGACGCTTGTTATTATCGTTTGGGCTATTCAGCGTTTTACGGTTCTTGGGCGATACATCTATGCCATTGGTGGAAACCTGCAGGCATCGCAGGTATCCGGTGTATCGACGAAACGCTATTTGATCACGGCCTATACAATGTGCGGCGCTCTGGCTGCGATCACCGGCGTTCTCCTGACTGCCCGTGTTGGCTCGGGTCAAGCGACGCTTGGTGGAGATATTATGATGCTGCAATCTATTGCGGCGGCGGTCATAGCTGGCGTGAGCTTGCGGGGCGGTATTGGCCGTGTTGAGCTGGTGACATTGGGCGCTTTGTTCTTGTCGATTGTGACAAATTCCATGAATTTAGTGCGGATTGACAGTAAAATTCAAACGATTGTGCTTGGCGTTATTGTGATTTTTGCTGTTGCGCTTGAAGAATATGGTAACCGGAGGAAAATTCGTGAGTGACGCATCGGTTTCCGTTCAAAAGGGGCAATTCCCACGCGTGATGGCGCTAATTATGCGTTGGCTGATGCCAATTTGCCTTGTCTTGATGGGGCTTGGTTTTGCCGCTGTCGAGCCGCGCATCCTGTCTGAAGCAAACCTTCTGAATATTACCACGCAAGCCAGTTATCTGGTCATTTTTGCCGCCGCACAAATGGTGGTGATCCTGACACGCGGATTTGATTTGTCGCTCGGTATGTGTGTATCGTCAGTTAGTGTGCTGGTTGCGCTAGTTATGACCGGTATTGTTAAGTCCGATCCACAATCCCTGACGCTGGCTATTGTTCTCTCTGTATCAGCCGGGATTGCCTTTGGTGTCCTTGTTGGTGCGTTTAATGGGTTCTGCGTATCTGTCTTGCGCGTAAATCCATTTATTGTAACGCTTGGTTCACTGAATATCTGTTACGGGATCGCGTCGACGATATCCGGTGGCCGCCCGGTCTTTGGGGTGCCACGTGAATTCAGTAATATGGTTTATAGTGGAGAATTGCTGGGTATACCGGCGCCAATTATTATTGCAGCGGTTCTGCTCGTGATCATTCACTTGATTTTGACACGGACTGTTTTCGGGCGGGGTTTCTACATTTTGGGCAGCAATCCAAGGGCCGCTAAGGTTGCGGGCATGCCGAGCCGCCTGTACCTGACTTATGCATATATTATTTGTTCTGTCTTGGCGGCGATTGGCGCCATACTGTTGACGGCGCGTACGGGTTCGGGTGAACCGAACTTAGGTGGTAGCATTGCGCTGGAAAGTATCGCCGCAGCCGTGATTGGCGGGGTGAGTCTACGTGGTGGCGTTGGCGGCATTCCGGCGGCCTTATTGGGTGCCGTGTTCGTTACCGTGTTGTCAAATGGAATGAACCTGACACGTATCGACGGCAATGTTCAGATGATCGTTTTGGGATGCGTTGTAATTGCGGCCGTCTTTGTTGATCGTATACGAACCAAATAACACAAGCCGATTTAGAGTATTTTTTTGCTACTGCGATGCCGCAACGGATTATTCTGGGCGGATTAACACTGGAAACTGATGTCCAATAGCCCAGAGCCAATTAAGAAAGTTGATCCGGTAACAGTCGAAATCCTGACAGGGAAACTGCTGGCGACCGTCGATGAAATGGGCATCATCATGACAAAAACCAGCATGAGCCCGATTGTCTATGAGGTTCTAGATTTTGCGTGTGGTATCTGTGCGCCAAATGGCGATCTGATTGCACAATCAAACGGTATTACCTTATTCACGGGTACCTTTGCCTCGCAAGTACGGACCCTAACGGCGCGTTACGAAAATGATATAGCGCCCGGTGATATTTTTATTACCAATGACCCTTTTTCAGGTGGAACCCATCCGAATGATGTCGCTGTTATTCGGCCGATTTTCTTTGAGGAGCAGCTGCTGGCCTACGCGATTACCGTTGCCCATTGGCTGGACATCGGCGGAGCTGTGCCGGGTAGTCTCCCAGTTGATGCGACTTCTCTTTTTCAAGAAGGCCTGCGCCTTCCCGGTGTACGCATTGCGCGCGAAGATAAACTCAATAGTGATTTGGTTCGCCTGATTGAAGAAAACGTACGTATGCCGGAATTGGCAATGGGCGATCTACGTGCACAAATCGCAACGGTTCGAATTGCGGAGCGAAACCTTTGTGACGCCGCTGAGAAATATGGCTTTGAGACGGTCAGAGCGGCGTTTTACGAGATCAATGAGAGCAGCTCTCGGAGTAGTCGGCGCGTAATCGCTGAACTTCCGGATGGGGTCTATAAAGCCCAAGACACAATAGATGGCGACGGCGTGACAGACGACCCCATTCCAGTATGTGTGCGTATCACAATTGCGGGCGATAGTATGACAGCTGATTTTACGGGCTGTTCACCAACGACAGCAGGACCAGTCAATTGTACGCGTGGTGCGCTGGAATCAGCTGTGAAGACTGTCTTTAAGGCACTTGTCGATCCAAGTGCGCCATCTAATGAGGGCTGGTTTGCGCCGTTGGAGGTTATTGCTCCAGAAGGCACGGTTTTCAGTGCGACTAAGCCGGCACCGACAGGCTGGTACTACGAAGGATCTGTTCATGCTTCAGAACTAGTCTGGCGTGCCTTGGCACCATTGAAACCGGAGCAATTTTCCGCCGGATCATATACTAGTTTAACCGTACTTTATTTAACCGGTAAAAAAGCGAACGGCGACCTGTTTGTTCATATCGCGCCGCAGCACGGTGGCTGGGGGGCGACCTCAGATCGTGACGGGGCTAATGCGCTAATTGCTCTGACCGATGGCGATACCTACAACCACTCGGTAGAGTTACTAGAGGCAAAATTGCCGGTTCTTGTGCGTCGTTACGGGTTCAATATTGAAGGGGGTGTAGGCGCCGGACGCCATCGTGGAGGCTACGGCTTGATCCGTGAATATGAAATGCGCACTGACGAGGCGTCTTTCTTTTGCGGCATCAGTCGCAACAGCACTCCGCCTTGGGGTATGGAGGGTGGTGCGGTGGGAAGCTGTAATTTCGTTGAGGTTCAGACGGCCGCTGATAGTACTCCTTCTCGTGTCCATCATCATCCGAACTGGCAACTCCAGAAGGGTGACCATGTAAAGGTTGTCACCGGTGGTGGTGGCGGTTGGGGGGCTGCAGAAGACCGCTCTATTGCCGATATTCAGACGGACATCGCTGATGGCTTTATGACGCCAGAAGAGGCTTTCGAGACATATGGCCTGAGTCAGACCGCCCTCAAGATGGGTGAGGAGTGACAGGCTTATGGTGAGATTGGCAACAGACGTAGGCGGCACATTCACTGACCTGATCGCTTATGATGAGGAAACGGGACAAATCACGTTTGCGAAAACGCTAACGACGACGGAAGATCAGTCAGTTGGCGTGCTTAACACCATTTCTGACGCATGCGAAACGAGCAGCCTTGACCTAGCAGCTGTTGACTTTTTCGTTCATGGCGGGACCACAGTTATTAACGCCATTACAGAGTGGAAAGGCGTAAAGACGGCCCTTGTTACGACGCGCGGATTTCGGGACGTTTTAGAGATTGGACGCGGTAATCGCCCTGATTTATATAATCTAAAGGCTAAAACACCACCGCCCTATATTCCGCGTCGCTATCGTCTTGAAGTCACCGAGCGTCTTGATGGACAGGGTAATATCGTCACGCCGCTAGTTGAAACCGAAGTGGCCGATGTTGCTGATATCTGTCGAGACGCAGGTGTTGAGGCTATCGCGGTTGTCTTTCTACACAGCTATATTGATGATCGGCACGAAGTTCGCTGTGCTGATTTGCTGCGCTCGCTTTTACCTGGCGTAATGGTCTCTACGAGTAGTCAAATTTCACAGCAATGGCGGGAATATGAGCGTACGAGTACGGCGGTTTTGAATGCCTATGTCCAGCCTGTAATAGACCAATATTTCAGGAGCCTTGAGAGCAGATTAACAGAAACCGGGATCGATTGTCCGTTATACGCAATGCAATCGAATGGTGGAGTGGCGACATTTGAAAATGTTAGGTTACAGCCGTTGACGCTAGTCGAATCAGGGCCGTCAGGCGGCATCGCCGGCGCCGTCAGAATTGGCCAAGCGATTGGTGCGCCGGATGTATTGTCCTTGGATGTGGGAGGCACAACGGCGAAGTGCTCGTTAATACGAAATGGACGCCCGCAAATAGCCTCAGAGTACAAGCTTGAATGGAGCCGCTTTTCGCCGGGCTATACGGTTCAAGTGCCGGTCGTGGACATTGTCGAAATCGGTGCAGGTGGCGGATCTATTGCTTGGATGGATGAGGCAGGACATCTGCATGTTGGTCCGGAAAGTGCGGGGTCGACGCCTGGTCCAGTTTGTTACGGGCGTGGCGGCGTATCGCCCACAATAACAGATGCCAAGTTGGTCATTGGAATTCTTGATCCGGAGAATTTTGCCAACGGACAAATGGCCCTTGACGTGGCCAGCGCGCGTATCGCATTCCAACCAATTGCTAATGCCTTAAAATGCTCTGTTGAAGAGGCTGCCAGTGCGGTTATTAGTATCGCCGAAGCAAACATGATTAATGCCTTGAAGCTTGTCACCGTGCAGCGCGGCCATGATCCTAGGGATTTGTCCTTGGTCGTCACCGGCGGAGCAGGGCCGCTGCTCGCTGCTTAACTAGGGCGAGAGCTAGGCGTAAAATCAACGGTAATTCCAGTATATCCGGGTGTATTTTCTGCGTGGGGGATGCTATCGGCCTTACCGCGGACTGATTTGCGGCGGACCTTGTTCTGTGAAGTAGATAATGAGGGACTGGAAAAGGTTCGATCTGAATTTCAACAATTGGTTGCTCAGGCCGCACAGCATTTTAATGTGAGTGAAGTAGGGGCATTGCACCTTCATTTCGCCGTTGAGGCTCGCTATCAAGGGCAAGAGCATTCCGTTTCTGCCGCGTTTCAGCTCGACGATACTGTGGAGAGTTTCTTGCAAACCTTTCATGCAACCCATGAAACGGCCTATACGTTTCAATTGCCGGAAAGTCTCGTCGAAATCACCAACCTGCATCTACAAGCTGAGCATAAGAGTGATATCATCGCACTGGGCGAGATCCCGCACAGGGATATGCCGCCAAGCGGCGCGACTAAGGGAGCGCGTGATGTATTCTTTGGCTCAGAGCTTGGTTGGATATCTTGCCCGGTCTATGATCGTGCATCACTTTTTGCGGGCTGCCAACTTGAAGGACCTTTGCTCATTGAAGAACCAACAACGACGACATTGGTGCTGTCGGGGCAAGTTGTTAGTACGACGCCTGCCGGATTACTGGTAATCACGGAATTAGAATAGTTCATTAGCGGGCAGTACAGGTACCCATAGGGGATGACAAAACAATCTTTGGTTGATGAGTTTAAATGACAACAAATGCCTTCAGTGCTCCCATGGTCCAAACGAGAAGGCTTAGTGGTATTGTCAGAGGAAAATCACTCGAGTTAATGTGACAGCGCCTGCTCATTGAGGTAGGCGATCATTGCATTGTATGTCATCATCCGGGGATAGTCCGCTTCAGGCATGTCTATGCTGAAACGATTGCTCAAGGCGGTCACCAAATGGAGAAAATCCATGGAATCGATGTCGAATTCTTCCTGCAAATTGGCTTCACGGTCGATTGTCGTGGCATCGATATCTGGAGCAATGCGGTGAATTTCCTCTTTCAGTGCGGTTTCAACCTCGATGGTGTTCATAACGTCTCCGGTTCCTGCAAAAAATTATCAATTGCTCTCAGGAAAAGAGCCCCCTGATGGCCATCGCTAACGCGATGGTCCGCTGCCAAAGTGAAATTGGCAATCTGCCGAGGCTCCAGCACACCATCCTGCACCCAAGGGCGCTTTGATGGAGTGCCAATACCAATCAGCGCAACCTGTGGCGGGTAAATAACGCCATATAGGGTCTCCACGCCCCGGTCACCCAAGCTGGATATCGTAATTGTCGGGTCTGAAAGTTCTGATGACCGGAATCGCCCGGCACGGACACGGGAAACCAAATCACGTATTGCCGACATCGTGTCCTCAAGATTAAGGCTTTCCGTGTTGTGAATTGCCGGAGCGACCAAGCCGCCGCCGCGTATTCTGATGGCCATTCCGATGTGAGCTGCGGCGTTGGGGTGGAAGCTGTCGTCGGTAAAATGTCCGTTGAACTCGGGATATCTCCCCAAAGCCCGTGCGACGGCCTTTAGATAAAGCGCGCCCAGCAAGATCCGCTCCGCTGGAGGCCGGTTTGCGTTGGTCTGAG
>ERZ1740062.461-NODE-461-length-22540-cov-7.249633_pt1 | contig 22540 bp, 19 predicted proteins | sample MGYA00581741_ERZ1740062 | MGnify/ENA primary metagenome ERZ1740062 (study PRJEB43018, sample SAMN04849747) | marine metagenome | isolation source: floating plastic debris | place: Pacific Ocean | collected 2008-09-01 | study: EMG produced TPA metagenomics assembly...
TGCACACCGAGGCCGATATCGACCACCTCGTCGGTGCGCTCTCCAACCTCTGGTCGCAGTGCGCCCTGGCAAGACAGGTGGCGTAGCCCTGTAGCATCATCCCGTAGGGGGTGCGCAGCGCGCACTAAGCATGATCCGGTAGGGTACGGCATTGCGCACCGAGACCTGACACCAATCAGGCCAACAGAAAACGGCGCCGCGTCGACCTCAGCTCAAACTGATCACCTGTCCGACGGAAATCGCGGACGCGTCCGTGATTGACGGGTTCAGATGCAAAATCGTCGATACGCTCACGCCCGTAGCCCGTGAGATCCGAAACAATGTATCGCCGCGTATCACCGTCCAGCTTTCGCCAAGGTCCATCGGCGTTGGCGGCGTGTGCAGATCCTCATCCTCGGTCTCGTCGTGTGGCTGGTTGTTCCACCAGGGAATGACGTCAAAGCAAGGACATGCTTTTGGTGCGGCATTGGTCAGCCGGATCAGGTCACGGTGACCCATGATCTTGACGCCTGCACTGTTCCGATGCAGCGAGAGGAAGCGCTCGATACCGTCGCGCAGAGTCTCCATCTGCACGGCTGTCATATTGAATTCGGGCCTATTCTGGGAATCGACGCCCCCGACGAGCGAGACCCCAAATGAGCGGCCGTTCCAACCCGGGCCGCACCCTCCGACATGTGCTCCGGCCCTGCCGATCGGGCGGGTCTTGAAACCGTCATCGGCATCTTCCCAGTCGCCGTTGCGGCGGATGACGGCATTGTAACCGCACATGCTAAAACCGCGCTGGCGGTGCATCGCATCCACTTCCGCGGCGCCGATGTCCCGATCAGGCGGCGTTGCTGTTACATGCACGATGAGGTGATCGTAACGATCCAGTCTGGCGTCTGGTACGCCGGTTGCTCCGTGAAACATGGCTGTGCTCCAGTAATTGTTGTTTCAAACAGTCGTGGAATCAATCTTGCCTATTATACGTGATTTTAGCGTGATTCGAATGTAAATGGATCGTGAATTCTGCATGCATTCTTTGACGAGCCTCTTTTTTTGATTTGCGACTACCTCACTGATGAATTGCCCTTACGTGATCTTAACCTACTTCTCGGAGGTCCGATTTCCCGCATACCACGGCCAAACAACAGATTGCTGCGGCGCCGAAGCGCGGTGTCACAGGTGCCGCCAGGGAGTAGTCTCCACCAATGCAAGCCGAGTTCGAAGATCATCCGCAACGGGTCGCGCTGACCAACGAGTTGCACGCCCGGCCGTTCCAGCAGGCGACGGCGCCGGGGCGCTTTCTGCACTATGCGTTCAAGCAGCAGAAGAATGCGGCAGAGCGGGATCATGCAGCCGACCGGGCGCACCTGTTGCAGTTGCTCGACCATTTCGGTGCTTCGCATCCGCCGCCCGAGGCGCGCCAGCACGCGGTTGATCTGGGCCGATTCCGCTTGAAATGGGAAAGCCACACCGAGTTCGTCAGCTATACTCTGATCGAGGACGGGCCGACCGATACGCTGTTCTCGGGCGATCTGGCCAAGCAACTCTCGACGGACTGGCTCCGTTCGGCCCCCGGAAAGACCGTGGCAGCCATTCAGTGCGAACTGATCGATGACCGTGCTGAGGGCGAAACACAGCGCCCGTTGCCCGAGGCCGTGCTGCGCCATTTCGATCAACAATCGGTCGCCGCGGCCCTTCTTTTGGATGGTCAGGCCATTGCCTTGGGCGACTTCCGCATACATGCACAGGGATATACGCGGTTCGCAATTTTGCAGCGCGGCCGAACGGGACCGCGGCGTCTCGGCCGGGTCACTCAGCGTATGCTCGAGGTCGAGACCTACCGGATCATGGCCATGCTGGCTCTGCCGATTGCGCGCGATGTCGCCCGGCGGCTGAACGAGGTTGAGCGCGAGTTGTCCGAACTGATCGCCAGCGTCATTGACGAAAGCCGCCCGCGCAATGACTCCGAGAACCTCGCCCAGTTGATGAGCCTGTCAGCCGAGATCGAGGCCATGGCGGCCTCCTCGGCCTTTCGGTTCGATGCGGCCGAAGCCTACGAGCGGATCGTTGACGAACGTATCAGCACAATGCGCGAGAAACCGATCCACGGGCGCCAACAATTCGCCGAATTCATGGCGCGCCGGTTCGACCCGGCCATGCGCACCGTTAGTGCTGCCAAGTCGCGGCTGGGCGCCTTGTCGAACCGCGCGGCTCGCACGGGCGAGTTGCTGCGCACCCGGGTAAACGTCACGCTGGAACAGCAGAACAAATCGCTGCTCGAGTCGATGGACCGGCGTGCGGGCTTTCAGTTTCGCCTGCAGGAAACGGTCGAGGGTCTGTCGGCGGTTGCCATCAGTTACTATGCGATCAGCTTGTTCGGGTATCTTCTGGACCCGGTGGCAGCAATGGTCGGTATCGGTAAGCCCACCCTCCTGGCCATCGTCACGCTTCCCGTCGTGTTTCTGGTCTGGTGGTTCACCCGGCAGATCCGCAAGCGCGCAGGCGCACTCTGATCAACGTTCGTGTCACGTCGGCAAGGCAGTCGTATCCTGCGCACCTGTCGCCGTATTGGGAGCCTTGTGGAACATCAGGGTCGCCCCGCGAAGTTGCCCTTCGTTGTTGAAGAATGGCGCGATGTCTAGATCGTAGACACCCTCGGCAGCGGTCAACCGGCGTGACATCGGTCGACCGACCGACAGTGCCTCGTTGCAGAATTCACTGACCGACGAGATCCCGTCCGGGAACTTGCACTGAGACAGGTGCGGCCGGTCCATCTGGCGCACGACGTCCATCAGCTTCGCGGCGGCACCGTTCATCTTTGTGACGTGCATAGAAACGTCGACGATGATCAGCGGCGACTGGACGCTTTCGAGCACCGCCGCCTGTTCGTCATTGAGCAGGTTCATCTCGTAGGTCGAGATCTGAAGCTCCTCATTGACGGTCGTAAGTTCCTCATTCGCAGATTGGAGTTCTTCATTCGACGTCTCGATCTCCTCGTTGGTGGATTGCAGTTCCTCGTTCGTTGATTGGAACTCCTCGATCGTGGTCTGTAACTCCTCATTGGTGGTCTCCAGTTCCTCGATCGTTTGCTGGTGTTGGTGTTGTAGCTGCCGGATCTCGTTCTCGAGCGTTTCGATGTGTTCCAGAGCTTCCCGGCTGATGCCATCGCCCAGGGTTGGTTTCGGCTTGGCGGGACGCCCCTCCTCACGAAACGCCAGCAGCGCGTACTGTTCATCAAGGCCCGGCGCCTGAATCGGATAACACTCTATGTGAACGAGGTGGTCCTTCTCGTCCGTCAGAATACCCGTCGTCGCAGAGCGTTTCTCGTTCTGCCGCAATGCACTGCTGACAAGGCCCCGGGCCGTCGCCGAAAGCTCGGGGCGCAGCATCGAGATGTCAAAGCGCAACCGGGATTGATCGGTCAGCGACGAGTACTTCGAGACGTTTCCGAAGACCCGGACGATCTTCAGATCGGACTGCAGGAGCAGCGCGTCCGGCCCGACCACCTGGGCAAGCCGCTCGAACAGAAGCTGGTTCTTGTTTGTCTGGGCAGAGTGGTCGTTGCTGACCGGCGGGGGTTCGAGCAAACGCGGTGTCACGGGTGTCGTCGGCGGGATCACGTCGCGGACCACATGGTCCACTTTGCGTTTTCGATAGAGATGCGCGCGGTGATCGAAGACTTCAAAGAGACTGGCGTGAACACTCACTGTCTCGGATTTGCCAAGAAACAGCATACCCTTCGATGAAAGCGAGTAGTTGAGCCGTGAAAGCACGCGTTCCTGCAGTCGCTCGCCAAAATATATCATCAGGTTTCGGCAGCAAATCAAATCGATGTTCAAGAATGGCGGGTCCATGCAAATGTCATGGCGCGAGAACACGATCGATTTCTTTAAACTGGGATCGACATAAAGACGATCATTCTTCACCTGACCATAGGTCTGCAGCAAATCCGAAGGGATATCCGAAGCAGCAGAGCTGGGATAGATCCCCTGGCGGGCAACCTCCAATGCACCCGGATCGATGTCCGTTGCGAAGATCTGCAAGGTATCCTTGTTGAGCTTGCCCGGTGAGCCCAGGGCATCAGCGAACTGCATCGCGACAGAGTAGGCTTCTTCACCGGTCGCGCATCCCGCAACCCAGACGCGGATTGGATCGACGCCTTTGGTGCTGATAAGATCGTCGATGACCTCGCGGAGCTTCTGAAACTCCAGGGGATCGCGGAAGAACCGTGTCACGGAGATCAGCAGATCCTGGAACACCGCGCGCACCTCGGCCGGACTCGACCGGCATAGATTCGTGTACTCGCGGAATGACGTGATACCCACTGCTGCCATCCGTCGTTCGATCCGTCGCCTGACAGTGGTCTGCTTGTAGTCCTGAAAATCGACGCGCGTGGCGGAATGCACGATCTGCAGAAGATCGAGAAGCGGGTTCTGGTCGGATTCTGTCTGACGCAGCGACTCGAGGTTGCGCGGGAGCGAGAGAATTCTCTGAAGCTTCTGCGCGATCTCTGTCGGTGGCAGAACGAGATCGACGCACCCGGTCTCGACCGCGGCAAGCGGCATGCCGTCATACTTTGCTGTTTGATCGTCCTGCGCGATGGTGATCCCGCCGGCCGCTTGAATGGCCTGAAATCCGTAGCTCCCGTCCGAACCGGTGCCCGAAAAGATGATGCCGACGGCCTGCTCGCCGAAGCTTTCCGCAGCACTTCGGAAGAAGCGATCGACGGATGGCCTTGGTGAACCGGAGTGCTGACTGGGTTGCACCAGCCGCAACAGCTTGTCTTCGACGCTGATGTCCCAACTCGGCGGGGTCACGTAAATCGTATTGCGTTCGATCGGAACACCGTCCGAGACATCCTGGACCCGCAGCTTCGTCTCGCGATCGACCAGCGTGGTCAGCAGGCTGTGGTGATCGGGGGACAGGTGCTGGACGATGACATAAGCCGCTGGAAGATCTTCGGGCAAATGCTTGACAAATTCGCGGATGGCTTCGAGCCCACCTGCCGAGGCACCGATCCCGACGAGATGAAGACCATCTGTATCGTCCCAAAGCGCTGTGCCGGTTTCGCGATCCTGCTCTAGTGTCTCGTCGGTCATCTGAAATCCCCCGGCCCGTCCGCAGATTGGGCCCCGAAGGACTAAACCTTTGATTAATCATTATTAACAAAGCGTTAACTCTAACCCGCGAAGCGCGAGAAGCACATCAAACTTGATTAAATTTGCTTACATTTTTTTAACCATTCGTTTGCAAACAAGGACACCGCGGTCGACGCTTGCATTACGGAGTAACCATGCGCGAAATTGCCCAACTGCCACGAGCCGGCAGCCCGGAGAAGTTGATCATCAATCTCTGGCGAAACCCGGATGGCACCTTGTTTACACGGAGCGTCGAGATTGTCGATCAGGTCACGCGCGTCCGGTTTTCGTTTAACAGTGATTTCACCATTGACGGCATTTTCAAGAACGGCGCTGTTCGGGCGCTGAAGGATATTGTTCAGGATTCGAGCAATCGCCGCGGTATGCTCATATTACCGGACCTGAAGATCCAGCTTGAAGGGATTCTTCTCAGTGGCTGCCGGGTTCTGATCACGGCGACCGAGCAGGGTATCGAGAACATCATGATCCGCTTCGCGAAGTACTACGGACGGGTGAATGCGCTGTTCAACGAAGGGTTCTCGCATCGCGACTCCCTGGCGGAAGATGCGGTCGATCAAGCGGTCGAAGCGCTCGAGAAGGTTTATCTGCCGCTCCGCAATTTTTCCTATTATCTCAGCGACTTCCTGAACCGGTTCCCGAACGTGCTCGGCAAACAGCGAACAGAGTTCCTGCGCAAGATCAGCAACGAGATCACGACATTGGGCTATTTTACCGACCTCATCAGCCACTACGTGAGCTCGCAGGAGATCATAGCCAGAACGCGCGGATCCGAAGCGCGGCAGACGGTCGATCATTCGGTCGATCATCTGGTGCCAGAGCATGTGCTCTCCAAGCGTGCCGAGCACCGGGATTACCGGTATTCCGAGCAATCCGCGTTGGAGAATGATGACAGCGATGTGGCCCGCAGTGCCTGAGGAGATCTGATCGGAGACGCGCTTAGACGCAGTTTATCGGCTGAACGCGGTGACCGGCGCCGCTTCACGCTGGAAAAACACCAGATCGAGCGCGGGCGCATCGGCGCCGATCTGCGTGAGCATCGCATGGCATTGACCGCGGTGATGGGTCTGGTGATTGAAGAAATGCGCGAGCGCAGGCGAGAGCGACTGCGTCATGCGCGTATGGTCGGTCATGGTGATGTAACTGAACTCGGCCGAAAGCTGCTTTTCCGTCAGCGCGCCGGTGTAGCCGATAATGTCCCGGTCCAGCGCTTCGCGTCTGCGCCGAAGCTCGCCCGGTTCGTCGTGCGCGATGTGCGACAGTTTCCAGGGCGGGTTCGGCAGGCCCCGAAACCGGGACATCCAGACCAGATCCGCCACGTAGATGTGGTTGAGCGTTCCGTGCAGCGAATGGAAGAATGCTCCAAGGTCGCGGCGAAAGACTTCGTCGGCCAGGCCGTAGACGGCATCGAACACACGACAATTGGCCCAGGAATTGTAGTCCGCCATCATTTCGAAATGGGCTTTCACTGGTCCGATCCCCTTGTTCCTGTTTCCCCGTTCGATGCGGCGAGGGACGGTGACGCAGCGTTCTGCCTGTCCTTGGCCTCTGGGAAGAATGCAGAGTTACAAATTAATTAATGTGACGAAAGTCACAAACTCCAGACACCCGTGAGTTGTATGATGCCCAGCTGTCCAAATGGGATTCATGCGGCCAGCCCGCGCCGATTTGGCGCTTTTGCTGGCTCAAGCCCCGTGCTATCCGCCCGCGCAATCCCAAAACCTGCCAAGAGGACGGACCCATGGCTGCTACGCGCACATTTTCGATCATCAAGCCGGATGCCACCAATCGCAACCTGACTGGCGCAATCAACGCCAAACTGGAAGAAGCGGGCCTGCGGATCGTCGCCCAGAAGCGAATTCACATGACCAAGGCACAGGCCGAGAAATTCTACGAAGTGCACGCCGAACGCCCGTTCTATGGCGAGCTGACCGACTTCATGTGCTCGGCTCCGGTCGTCGTTCAAGTTCTGGAAGGCGAGGATGCCGTGGCCACCAACCGTAGGGTCATGGGCGCCACGAACCCGGCTGAAGCTGACGCGGGCACCATCCGCAAGGAGTTCGCACTCTCGATCGGCGAAAACTCAGTCCACGGCTCGGACTCCGACGAGAACGCCGCCATCGAGATGGCCTATTTCTTCGCCGGGATCGAACTCGTCGGCTGATCAGACGCCCCGTAGGGTGGGCGCCTCGCCCACCCATAACTACGCTACAGGCGTACCCCCACCGCATCCAGATCATTGCGCAACGCGGTATCCGGATCGGATCTACGCTCTGCGACGATGGCGTCGAACCGCGCACGCAATTGTGCCTTCTCGACACTGTCGAAATCGTTCCAGGGCCGCCCCTGCAATCCCATCACCATCGCATAGTACGCAATGAAATGCGGTCGGGAACCCGAAGCGAGCAACCTTCGGTACGCCTCGTCCGCTCCCAACGCCCGAAGATCCGAGGCCGTGTGGATCCCAGCCTTCGCATAGACTTCGTCGCTGCGCGGACCAAGATTTCGAATGGTCGAGACCGGATCGGACATTGGCCGATCCTAGCCTGTTTCGACCCTGTCGCGAAGAAGGTTCATCATATCCCGTTCCGAGTCGCGCAGCGATCTGCCTGACGTATCCAGAACCGCGTGGGCGCGCGCGTAATCCGGTTCGCGCTGGCGCAGGATCGACTTCAATTCGTCCATGGCGCGTGGATTTCCAGCCATCGGGCGGTCATCTCCCTGAGCGATAACCCGGTTCATATGTTCCTCCGGGGTTGCCTGCACCCAAACCGTGTGACAACGGTCCAGCAACAGATCGAACGTCTCCGGTGCTCCGACAATCCCTCCAGCGACCGCCAGAACCAACCTGTCATGCCGGTCGACAACCGACTGCAAGGCGCTGCGTTCGAACCCGCGATAGCCGTCCGGACCGTAGAGCGCGATGACATCGGCCACCGACAGGCCGCTTTCCTGTTCGATCACGTCGTTCAGCTCGACAAAGCGTAGCCCAGACGTGCGCGCAACGCTTTGCCCGAGCGTGGATTTCCCGGCACCGCGAAGGCCGATCAAAGCGATGCGCAGTGTATCGGAATGCTGATCCTGCTCGAAGAAACTGGCGACTGGGATGTCCAGGGCCGCGCCGAGCTTGACCAGCATGGCAACCGAAATATTGCCCTCTCCCGCCTCGATCTGCGCGAGATAGCGCTGCGAGACACCCGAGTGTTCGGAAAGCGCGCGCCGGGACTCGCCATTCGCCGTGCGTGCCGCACGCACCTTCTCGCCGATGCCGCGCGACAGGCGTGCGATCTCGCGATCTCGTGGATCGTGCGCCGCAGCCGACGGAAAGGGGACGATCTCGCTCATCTCAGGTCAGTAGGTCTCGACATGATACCGGCCCTCGGCCAGCATCCGGGCGCGCAGCGCCGCCCAGTCCAGTCCGTGTTGGCGTGAGACATCCGAGAGCGCCTGCTCGACGCCCTCATCCATAGCTTTCAGCCCACAGACATAAAGGTGCGTATGGTCATCCTTTAAGGCCGTTGCCAAAGCTTCGCTCTCGGTCCGCATCCGGTCCTGCACGTATTCCTTGGGCTGACCCTCGACCTGGCTGAACGCGAACTGCTTGTGCAGGAAGCCGTCAGGCACCTTTTGCAATGGCCCGAAATAGGGCAGCGACTCCGGCGTTCTTGCCCCGAAAAACAGGGTCAGCGTGTCATGCGCCGTCGGTATCGTGCGCTGGCGGCGCATCGTGAATCCCCGGAACGGTGCCGAACCTGTGCCGGTGCAGATCATCACGCACTTGGCCTGAGGATCATCCGGCATCAAAAACGTCGACCCGAACGGACCGGACAGCTCGACCGTCTCACCCTTCTTCAGATCGCACAGATAGGTCGACGCCTTGCCATGCTCCTCGCGCTTTACAGTCAGAGACAGGTTGTTCGTGTTCGGGCGCTCGCCGTCCCGCGGCGACGACACTGAATAGAGCCTCGGCACGGTTTCGCCTGGCGGTGTCACACCGACTGTTTGACCCTCCAACACCGGAAAGACGGTTGGACCGAGATCCAAGATGATATGTCGGACATCGCTATCAGCCGCTTCTGCCGTTAGCCGGTAGTTGCCTTGCACCGTCGCGATCGCGGGCTTTGATGGCGAGAACAGGTTGACCGATGGCTTTGCCGCCGACGCGGGTGCCAATGCATGTCCACCCGCCCCGGAATGCGCTTCGGCGATCAGGGCTGCAACCGCGTCATCCAATGCCTCGACCGAGGTATCCGCCGCACCCTCGTCCAGCGCGATGTCTTCCTGCTCCGGCAGTTCCATCCATTCGAACTGTTCGTCCAGCGAGTAGGGTTCCAGCACCACGCGCCAGTTGTCGATCGAGCCCGTCGGGCATGGCCCGATACAATCCATGCAGAAATTGCACTTCGAGGCATCGACGACGACGTTGTCGTCATTGTGTGTGATCGCATCGATCGGGCACGCTTCCTCGCAGGTGTAGCACCGGATGCAGATCTCTGGGTCTATCAGGTGCTGTTTGATGGGCTGGTTCATGTCGCAACGCATCCTCTGAATGCCACGCTATCCCCTCTCACTTCGTACGGGAGGATCAGGGAGGTGGAGTCGAAACTTCCGGTTGTCATGTTCCATCGGCTTCCGCGCAGGCTAGAGAACACCCCAATGTTCGACCGCCCAACGGTTTGCATCGAAGCGGAAGATGTCGATCCCGACATACGTTGCGATCGCCTCGCGTGATTTGTCCTGGTTGACCATCCTTTAGTTGACTGCTGTGGCGCTCGCTTTATTGGCCTGCGATCAGACATTCCAGCCTCCCTGCGTTGGGTGCAACCGACCGTACGCCGCGAGATGCCTCAGGCGACGTGCAGCTTGACGTACTCAAAATCGCCCGGCTTGTTGTCGATCCCGATGCGTGGCGGCGCGATCCACGAGGCGTATTCGCCCGGCTCGAAGCACGGCTTCATGAGCGACTGGATGAAGTCGCCATCGGCCTTGGTCGGCAGCCATTCATCTCGGCGTGCATCCCATGCCTCCTTGCTGACCAGCTTTCCCTCCGGTGTGATCGACACCGACGAGAACACGCCGATCTGCCGGTGAAAGCCCTCATGCGGCATTGTCAGTTCGAACTCGACCCCGGCCTTTGCGATCAACTTGTTCCAGCGCTTCACGCCGCCCGAGGCGTCCTTGATGTAGTCGTCCCGCAGGCGCATGTTGACGGCCGTCAAGGCGGGCGCATCGACCAGACTGATCGCGCCATCGACGATCTGCGTCACCGGATAGGTCGCCTCGCCCAGTCTGTGATCGTCATCGATCTTGTGCTCCTGATAGCGGCCCTTGATCCCCGAGTTGAACGCGTTCGCCGCGTTGGTCGAAACCTCGCCGCCGAACAGATCCAAGCTGAGCGTGTAGTGCATGTTCAGCTTCTTCTGGATGGTCGGCAGGTCGATCACGCCCAAATCGCGGATCTTGTCGATGTCGTAGGGGTCGGTGATCCCAGCCTTGATCATGGCGTCGCAGGTCGCTTGGATGGTGCGGCCGACGCCGGTCTCGCCCACGAACATGTGGTGCGCCTCTTCGGTCAACATGAACCGGCACGTGCGGGACAGCGGGTCGAACCCGGACTGCGCCAGACTCTCCAACTGCATCTTGCCGTCGCGATCGGTGAAGTAGGTGAACATGAAGAAGCTCAGCCAATCGGGCGTCTCTTCGTTGAACGCACCCAGCATCCGTGGCGCTTCCTCGGACCCCGATGACCGCAGCAACAGTTCATCGGCTTCCTCGCGCCCATCCCGGCCAAAGTACTTCTGAAGCAGGTAAACCATCGCCCAGAGGTGCCGGCCTTCCTCGACATTCACCTGGAACAGGTTGCGCATGTCATACAGGCTCGGCGCTGTCAGACCCAGGAACCGCTGCTGTTCGACGCTGCCTGGTTCCGTGTCGCCCTGGATCACGATCAGGCGGCGCAGCATGGCACGGTATTCGCCCGGAACCTCCTGCCATGCCGGGTCGCCATAGTGTTCGCCGCAGGGGATGCGCCGGTCCTCGACCTGGGGTGCAAGCAAAATGCCCCAGCGATATTCCGGCATCTTCACATAGTCGAACTTGGCCCAGCCCTTTGGATCCACCGACACTGCGGTGCGCAGGTAGACCATGCTCTCCTGAAAGTTCTGCGGGATCAGGTCGTTCCACCAGTTGATGTAGCCCGGATGCCATTTCTCCAGCGCTTTCAGGACGCGCTTGTCTTCGCTCAGCCCGACATTGTTGGGGATCTGGGTATCGTAGGCGACGTTGATGAGATCGAGCATTTTGGTCTCCCTGATCAGGGGATGGATCCGTTTCCATCCGATTGTGCGTCAGGTGGGCCCATCGCCCACCGAAGTCTCAGACCCGGCGCATGTCCAGATCGGCGCGCTTGCCGGTGCCATAGCGTTGCAGGGCGCCGTCTTCGCCGACCGCATTCGGGCGTTGAAAGATCCAGTTCTGCCACGCGGGCAGACGCCCGAAGATCCGGGTCTCCATCGTCTCGGGCCCTGCAAAACGCAGATTCGCTTCCATCCCCGTCATCGCATCCGGACTGAACGAGGCGCGTTCCTCCATGAAGATGCGGATCTCGTCCTCCCAGTCGATGTCGTCGAAGATGAAGGTCACCAGGCCAAGTTCATCGGCAGCCGCGGCCTCCAGCCCGTCGCCGATGCGGTCCTGCGCGTCCGTGACTTTCTCGGGCTCCGCCAGAAACCGGGTCGCGAGCCGCGTCAGATCGTTCGCCATCGGATAGCGCCCGAAGTTGCCCTTGCTCAGCGTGATCGTGGCGGTTGGACGATTGTCGCCGTCAAATTCGTCTTCCATCATGTAGGACCGGTCGACCGCCCACAGGATCTCGGCTAGCGGCCCGGCAAAGCACGAGCCATGTTCGACGAGTGCCGCCATCGAACGCGAGGTCACGTCGATCCGTTTGAGCACCCGCTTCCAGTAGAGCAACACCTCGTTGGCCAGCCAGTGATCCGCGTTGTCCAGCAGCAGCGCCTCGTGCGCCAGAACAGCATTCGGATCTCCCTGGGTTTTGAACACCAGCAACCCGCACTCCAGTTCGTTCAGCCGCAGATGCAGGATTGCGTCATCGAGCTCCCGCGCCGCGCGCAGCATCCATGCGTCAGGCCCTTCGGCGTGGAACGCGTCCATATCGGCGGGCGCGACCTCGGACGGACCGTGGATCGTGATCTCGGCGCGGCGTGCGTCCCGATCCACCGCGACCTCGACGGTCGAATAGGTGATCGATCCGTCTGTCGCGATCGTCTTTGCAATGGGTGTCAGCTTGACGCCGTCCGCATCATCCGGGCGCGAAGACTTCCCGGCATACTCTGCGACCCGCGCCGCGACCGTCTCGTCGAACTTCGAGTTGGGCACCACGTCGTCGACCAGCCGCCAATCCTTGGCGCGCTTGCCCTTCACGCCTTCTTCCATCGCGCAGAACACGTCGGCCAGGTCGCGGCGCACCTTGCGCTTGTCGGTGACCCGCGTCAGTCCTCCGGTTCCGGGCAGCACCGCCAGCAGAGGCACTTCGGGCAACGCGACCGAGGACGACATGTCATCGGCCAGGATGATGTGGTCGCAGGCCAGCGCGAGTTCGTAGCCGCCACCCGCGCAGGCACCCTTGATCGCTGCGATATAGGTCTGGCCGCTCTCGGTCCCTGCGGCCTCATAGGTGTTGCGGGTTTCGTTGGTGAACTTGCAGAAGTTGACCTTGTGGGCGTGCTCAGCGCCGCCCAGCATCCGGATGTTGGCGCCAGCACAGAACACACGCTCCTTGCCGGACTGCATCACCACGACCTTGACGCTGGGATGCTCGAACCGCATCCGCTGCACGATATCGGCCAGTTCGATGTCCACGCCGAGGTCATAGGAATTCAGCTTCAGCTCGTATCCGTCGAACAGGCCGCCAGTTTCGTCGACATCCATGAACAGGTTCGCGACCGGCCCGTCGATCTCGATCCGCCAATGTCGATAGGCTTCGGGATCGCATTGAAAGTCGATGGTGTTTGACACCGTATCCTCCCGGGATCTTTTCGGATGTCTTACTTGGATCAGGGGTTTGATGCAATATTGTTCATCATATTGGTTGGATGCCATGAATACTATGCAATATAGTGCATTGAATTGGATGGCTCATGCGAGGCTCAGCACACACTTCATGCGGATCAAATGAAGGTTTGGAATGCCGAATCTCGGCGAAGCGCTCCGCAACCGAGTGTGCGCCTTGGATCAGATCAAGGCCTGGAACGTACGCCCTGCGACCTGTTCGTAGACATCCAGCGTCGCACGCTGCATCGCTGACACGGTATAGCTCGTATGAATACGCGCCCGACCGGCCAGTCCCATATGCGCCCGTGCCGAGGGATCCATCTCCAGTGCCTGATGAATCGTCGCCGCCAGCACCTCGGAATCGCCCGGGGGATACAGCCAACCACTTTCGCCATGGGCCACCGTCTCGCGCGCGCCACCATGCGAGGTCGCGATCACCGGACGGCTCATGGCCTGCGCTTCAACGATCACACGCCCGAATGCTTCAGGTTCGATCGAGGCCGAGACGACGACCGAAGACAGCTTGTAGGCCGCCGCCATGTCCTGGCATGCGCCCGTCAGGTAAACGACATCTCCGGCCCCGGCCGCATCGATTCGCTTTTGCAAGGTTTCGCGGAACCCGCTGTCATCATCGTCGCCAACCAACAGCACGGCGAAGTCCGGCCCGCGCATCTCCTTCAGCTGCGCCGCCGCATCGATCATGCTTTCGGCGCCCTTCCAGCGCGTCAACCGTCCTGGCATCAGGACGATGGCGCGCGGGTCCTCGATCAGACCCCAGCTTTCCGCAAGCTTGATGGCGCGCTGGTTGCCCACCGATTCTTCCGAGAATACGCCAATGTCCGCGCCGCGCGGGATCGTGACGATCTGTTCCTGGGGCAGGCGGTAGCGCTCTATGATCAGTTTTCGGATGAACTCGGAGTTCGCAATGACGGGACGCCCCCGCGCCATGATGGAGTTATAGAGCTTCTTCAGCCCGAACTCTTCATTGTACGTGCCGTGGAACGTCGTCATGAACGGCGTCCCGGAGCTGCGCGTCGCCCAATAGGCCGACCATGCAGGCGCTCGCGACCGCGCGTGCACGATATCAACGCTCTCTTCCCGGATCAGACGGCGCATCAGGCGTGCGTTCTGCCACATCGTCAGCGGGTTCTTGGAATCCGCATTCATGTGGAAAATCTCGCCGCCGGCGCGCTGAATGCGAAATTCGAGCTGCCCGCCAGCAGTCGCGACCAACGCCCTGCCACCCGCCGTGCTGATCGCCTCGGTAATCTCCAGCGTCGTACGCTCCACGCCGCCGGTGTCCAGGCGCGGCACGACCTGCAAAACGGTCAGAGGTTTGCGGCCCTTGGCAGTCTCGGACGCATCGCTATACGACAACGACGAGCGCCCACCAGTGGCCTCGGCACCAAACGCAGCATCGGAGGACACTGATGTCATGAAAACTCCGGATACCCTCTCTATATCACCCGGCCATTACTTGGCTTACCACAAGTCGAACGCGCAAGGCGATGGCGCAAACAAGCCCGGCGTTATTTTTCTGGGTGGCTTCAAGTCGGACATGACCGGCACGAAGGCGAACTATCTCGAAGACTGGGCGCGTCAACGAGAGTTGGGCTTTTTGCGGTTCGATTATCGCGGACACGGGGCGTCTTCTGCCAAATTCGAAGGAGGATGCATCGGCGATTGGGCGGATGATGCGGCCCAGGTGCTGCAGCGCCTGACGTCGGGTCCGCAGATCCTGGTCGGCTCATCGATGGGTGGCTGGATTGCGCTGCTTCTGGCGAAAAGCTTTCCGGACCGGGTGGCCGGACTGATTGGTATCGCCGCCGCGCCCGATTTTACCGAAGACGGAATGTGGGCTGCGATGAGCCAGTCGCAGCGAGACGAGCTTCTCGAGCACGGGCGGATCGAGCGGCCATCGGAGTACTCTGAAGATCCCTATGTCATCACCCGCCAGCTGATCGAGGATGGCCGCAAGCGACTCGTTCTGCGCGAACCATTGCCCCTGCCGTTCCCTGTTCGGCTGTTGCATGGCCTTCAGGATGTTGACGTCCCGACGTCAGTCGCGCTGCGATTGATCGAACACATCGAGTGCAAGGACGCTCGTCTGACCTTGGTCAAGGGTGCCGATCACCGGTTCTCCGAACCCGAGAACCTAGCACTGCTCGGCAAGACACTGCACGGGCTGATCAAGATCGTGGAATGACCCGGCCAGCGAGCCTGCGTGTTCCTGCAGACAATTCACAGCTTCTTTGCTGAAAATCCCCTGCCGTAATTGTCTCCCAGAACCGACATTTCTCGGCCCTGAAACGACAAAATTGGGTCATTTTGGGAAAACAACCTGCGCCTAGTCAACGAAGCATTTGAATCAACCATTGATTGCATTGTGATCAGACCAATCTCTCTAAAGTCGTAAGATGCGACGTCTCGAAATCAAAACCGAGAGGATGAGACCTATGAAGAAGATCATTGCAGCGGCATTCAGCGCCTTGCTGATGTTCACGTCCGTGCCGTCGCTGGCCGCGGACGCGGAAAGGGCAGATATCGTCGATACCGCGGTCCTGGCCAACGACTTCAACACGCTCGTCGCTGCTGTGCAGGCCGCCGGATTGGTCGATACGCTGAAGGGCGAAGGCCCGTTCACCGTCTTCGCACCGACCGATGCAGCATTCGCGGCACTGCCGGAAGGCACCGTCGAAGCTTTGCTGAGACCGGAGAACAAGGATCAGCTGGTTGCCATTCTGACGTACCACGTTATCCCGGGCAAAGTGATGTCTGCTGACATCGCCGGCACAAAGGTGGATGCACCGACGGTGCAAGGTCAGTCGGTGTCGATCGATGCAACCGACGGTGTGACCGTTGATGGGGCATCCGTCGTGTCTGCCGATGTCGAAACCTCGAACGGTGTTATCCACGTCATCGACAAGGTGATCTTGCCGCCAGGCTGACCACAAGGACGTGAGCAACGATCTCGGGGCCGGGCGCAGATGCTCGGCCCCTCGCCCAGGGTTCGCAAGCAGTTCTGCAAAGCATCGGATCGGGCACCGCGTGCAGTTTTAGTCTTAGGGCGCACCAAATCCTCCCAGACCTTTCTCAGATCGACGCCGTAGGAACGAGCATTCACGGCCTCGGCTCGGACCCTCTCGCGCGCCACGCCTTTGAGTGTCGATTGTCGGAAAAATCTCGACGCTCTGCCTGCCAAAACACCCGGTCCCAATGCGCGAGAATGGGATCGCCGCTGCCCGCTGAGCTTCCGCAGAGTGGAAACTAGACCTTCCAAGACAACAAGAGTGTGAAATAGTGGAAAAAATTTCCACGCCTAGTGCGTGGCACAGAATGATCAAGCGTTGATAGTTCAATCGGATGCTCGATCTCTGGCCAATCGCATGTCGCGATGCCTGACAATCGTGATCCAGAGAGAGGACAAGACCCATGAAGAAGATCATCTCAGCCGTATCCGGCGTTCTGCTGATGCTAACCGCCGCCTGCTCGACCGCTGGCAACACCCAGAAGGCCGCAAGCCCGGCTGATATTGTCGACACGGCCGTCGCCGCGGGCGACTTCAATACTCTGGTTGCCGCAGTTCAGGCCGCAGGTCTCGTCGAAACCCTCAAAGGCAAGGGTCCGTTCACCGTCTTCGCGCCGACCGATGCGGCGTTCGCAGCACTGCCCCCGGGCACGGTCGAAACGCTGCTGAAGCCAGAGAACAAGGACCAGCTGGCGGCCATCCTGACCTATCACGTTGTCCCAGGCAAAGTGATGTCGTCGGACATCGCAGGCAAGAAGCTCGACGCTGCCACCGTTCAGGGCCAGACCGTCGCGATCGACGCGACAAGCGGTGTGACCGTTAATGACGCGTCCGTCGTGGCTGCCGATGTCGAAGCCTCGAACGGCGTGATTCACGTCATCGACAAGGTCATTCTCCCGTCAAGCTGACCCCGGTCCATTGCAAAGTCGTGGGGCCGGGGATGATTCCCGGCCCGTTTCGTCCGCAGATTGCCAGCCGTCAGAAACTGCTGGCATCCCCGCGCTGGATCAGACAGCACCGGTGTATTCACCACGCGCCGGATAGTTGTTCTTGATCGCGAAATCGAGCGCGCCGACAAGCTCGGAGAAATGTGGACGCACGAACGGCATGGTCTGCGTCGAGGCGTAGTAGAGTGCCTGTTCCGGCGACACCATGAAGAGGCCAGGCTCCGAGAACAGCGCGGGCTCCTCGATACCGATCGAGGTCGTGCCGCGCGAGGTCGAGATGTATAGACCCCATTCCTTCGCCTTGGCCAGGGACAGGTCGTAGCCGAAGCGAAGGCCCTTGGCCTCGATCTTGTCGGCCATCTGACGGGTGCGGTCCTCGCCGTCGGAACTGATGGCGATGGTGCTGACACCACGCTCGGCGAAGCCTGCGACCTGCTTTTCGAATTCGGTCAGGTAGTTGGCGCAGATCGGACAATGCAGGCCGCGATAGAAGCAGATGACGGTGCCGCGTTCGGCGCCATCCGTGGCGAGGTCGAACGTTCCGTGGTCCAGCGTCGGGACGGTCAGCGACGGGGTCTTCTGGCGGGGGATCAGCATGGGGTGCTCCGAATGAAGGGTTGATGCGTCTCTTATACCCGGTGTATATATCAGAGAAATCCGATTAATCTGACTGGAATGCCGAATGCGCAAGTTTGATCGTCTATCGGCGCTGGTGGATCGCTTTGAGTTGTCAGTGACGCCCTGGCCGGATGACGCGGCGAACCTGATGCTTTGGGAACGCGCGGACGGCGGTTGGCTGCTGCATCTGGGGGAAATCCCCAGCGAACCGGACCCTAAAGCGGTCTTCCGTGCACGGGTCGATTGGGGCGACGGGGACAATCCGTTGTTCATCGCCTTGCCGGGTTTGATCGAACGGCAGATCGATCCCGACGAAGAATTGGGTCTGATCGTGCAGTTGCTCGTCGCCGAAGGCCGCGCGGGCCGCTGTGGTGCTGCAACGGTTCTGAACCGGTTGGGCGAGGTGCTGATTGTGCGGATTGTACGTGAGGCCATCGAACAGGGAGCATCGGAACCCGGCGTTCTGGGCGGCCTCGCCGATCCGCGCCTGAGCCGCGCGATTGTCTCGATCCACGAAGCGCCGGGACGCAACTGGCGCAACGAGGATCTGGCCGAGATCGCCGGTCTGTCCCGCAGCCGGTTTGCCGAACTGTTTGTCGAGGCCGTCGGCGAAACACCACTGGCGTATCTGAGGCGCTGGCGGCTTGTCCTGGCGCGAAAAGATCTCGAGCGTGGTGACCGTGTTCAGGCCGTATCGCGCAGATATGGCTATGCGTCTGGTGAGGCGTTCAATCGGGCATTCCAACGCTTCTTCGGTTGCGCACCGACGGGTCTCAGGACCGGCGCCCAGGGTAGCGCCTAACACCAAAAAAGTGGGGCGCCCCGTCTCCCCCAACCGGGACGCCCCGCCTCCCCCTCAGGAGGTACTCAGTTGAAACTGCCTCAGTCAGCAGCACTCAGATCAAAATTCTCGCCAGGGAAGTATTTGGCCAGTCGCACGTCGGCGGCACGCGCATGGCCTTCCATGCCTTCCAGACGAGAGATCCGCGCGGTCGCCTCGGCCACGCGCTTCGAGCCTTCGCGGGTCATGCGCTGCCATGTGACCAGTTTCATGTACTTGTGGACCGACAGACCGCCCGTGTAGCGGGCAGCGCCCGAGGTCGGCAGCACGTGGTTGGTGCCCGAGGCCTTGTCGCCATAGGATACGGTCGTCTCTTCGCCCAGGAACAGCGAGCCGTAGCATTCCAGCCGGTTCAGCCACCAATCCAGATCGTCAGCCATGACGGTCAGGTGCTCTGGCGCGATTTCGTCCGAGACGCTGGCGACCTCCTCTCGGTCGGCGCAGACGATCACTTCGGCATAGTCGCGCCACGCGGCCTCGGCGTTCTTTCCGTTGAGTTCCGGCAGGTCGGCGATCAACTCTGGCACGCGGGCCATGATGGTTTCGGCCAGCGCGCGCGAGGTGGTGGCGAGCCAGACCGGGGAGTTATAGCCATGCTCGGCCTGGCTCACCAGGTCCACCGCGACGATCTCGGCGTCCGCCGTTGCGTCCGCCAGGATCAACGAGTCCGTCGGCCCGGCAAACATGTCGATGCCGACGCGGCCGAACAGGATGCGCTTGGCTTCGGCGACGAACTGGTTGCCAGGGCCAACAAGGATGTCCGATTTCGGCAGACCGAACAGGCCGAACGCCATCGCGGCAATGCCCTGAACGCCGCCCAAGGCAAGGATCTGGTCGGCGCCGCACAAATCAGCCGTGTAGACGATTGCCGGGTGTACGCCGGTATCCGGACGCGGCGGTGAACAGGCTGCAATGTTCCCGCATCCGGCAACCTTGGCCGTTGTCACGGTCATCATGGCCGACGCGATATGGGCATATCGCCCGCCCGGGGCATAGCAGCCGGCGGCCTGGCACGGGATCGCCTTCTGCCCCGCGATCAGGCCGGGCGCGATCTCGTACTCGAAATCCTGGATGGTCTGCTTCTGCGCCTCGGCAAAGCGGCGAACATTGTCGTGGGCGTATTGGATGTCGTCCTTCAGTTTCTGGGGAACCTTAGCCGCCGCCGCCGCGATCTCATCCCGCGTCAGAACCACGTTTCCGGCGTACTTGTCGAACTTGGCGGCGTACTCCTTCGCCTTGGCGTCGCCACCAGCCTCGATCTCGTCGAGGATGTTCTGGACGATGTCCCGCACATCGCCCGCATCGTCAGTTGACGTGCGGGCGGCCTTCTTCAGGTATTCAGGCATATCAGTTTCCGTCTAGGTAAGCGGGGAGCCAGAGGGCGATTTCAGGAAGGTAGAAGATCAGGCCGAGGCCGATCAGCTGGATGACCATGAACTGCATCATGCCGAAGTAGATGTCCTTGAGATCCCATTCGGGTACGACGCCTTTCAGGAAGTAGGCCGAGAGCGCCACCGGGGGCGAAAGCCACGCGGTTTGCAGACAGACCGCCACCAGGATCGCAAACCAGATCAGGTGGTCGTCCCGCTCCAGCCCGAAGTCCAGTTGCTCGACCACCGGCAGGATGATCGGCACGATGATCAGGACGATCGGTACCCACTCCAGTGGCCAACCGAGCAGGAAGACCAGCGCGAGGATCAGGACCATGGTCCAGACCGGCGACAGTTCGAACGCCAGCATCGCCTCGGTCAGCATTTTCGGTGTGCCGAGGTTCGAGAACACGGCGCCAAAGAAGTTCGATGCGGCAACCAGGAACATGATGAGTACGGTGATCTCGAGCGTCTTGATCATCGAGTCGTAGCCACCGGAGATGGTAAACTTCCGGTAGCCCAGCGACAGCAGGATCGCACCAAAAGCACCGCAGGCCGAGGCCTCCACCGGTGTTGCCCAACCGGCCAGGATCGACCCCAGCGCGAAGGCGATCAGAACCGTTGGCGGGACCAGACCCATGAAGAACTCGTACCAGAGGTCCGAGAAATAGAACCCGCCCGGTTTTGCGCTGCGCATCCAGGTGAACGCGGCATACATGACGCCCAGCCACGCGATGGGGATGATCAACCCGGCGAGCGGGAAGAAGCTGAGCCCGCCGGAGGCACCTTCGACGCAGAGCCAGATGAAGACGAAGAGGGACGTAAGGACCAGCAGAACCTCGGCCCAGTAGAAGGGCGATGTTTCCGGCTGCTCGTCCTCTGGCAGGATCGGCCCAAGGCTTGGGTTCAACCAGCAGCGCCCGATCGAGTAGATCAGGTAAAGCGCTGCCAGCATGACGCCGGGGATGATCGCGGCACGGAACAGGTCCGTCACTGGAACTTCCAGAACCGGCCCCATGACGATCAGCATGATCGACGGCGGGATCAGGATACCCAGTGTCCCGCCTGCGGTGATGGTACCAGCGGCGAGTTTCACATCATAGCCCGACTTGTTCATTGTCCGCGCAGCCATGATGCCCAGGATTGTCACCGAGGCACCCACGATCCCGGTCGCGGCCGCGAAGATCGTCGATACGAAGAGAACGGCGATGAACAGCGCACCGCGGACCCGGCTCATCATGAGCTGGATCGCGTTGAACAGGCGCTCCATCAGGCCCGCCTTCTCCATCATGATGCCCATGAAGATGAACAGCGGTACCGCGACCAGCTGATCGTCCAGCATCGTCTCGTTCGTCTTCGCGGTCAGCAGGAAGAACGTGACCTTGGTGTTGAAGCCCCAGGTGTTGAAGACAAACCCCAGGAAGATCAGCGTGAACGAGATCGGGAAGCCCACGAAGATCGCGAACAGCATGGCACCCAGCATCAACAGACCGATGGTGTTCTTGTCCGGTGTCAGCGTGCCATTGCGTCCCCACATGCTTTGCCAGAAATCGCTGATGAATTCAGGGATGATCACGCCCAGCGTCTGCGGGAAGAACACGCCGGCAAAGGCAAAAGCCAGGGCGAAGAAATAGAGCGGCAGCCACTTCGTGAATTGGCGCTCACGCTCCTTGCCCATCTGGTGGAAGGCCCGGAACAGCTCCGGGAAGCCTTGCAGGAACAACAACAGCGCGCCCAATGGCATGGCGGCACGGGCCGGGCCCAGAACCGGCGCCCAGGTGCTGTCCGAGAGACGTTCCCACCCGGTGTAGACGAAACCGTTCGACGGGTTGAACGTGCCCCAGGTGTAGGTCAGCGCGCTCCAGAAGAAGAACAGCATCGCCGGGAAGTAGAAGCCGAGGTAGAGGACCGCATCCACGGTGGCCTGCGTCTTCGGGGTCCAGTTGCGATAGATGAAGTCGGCCCGGATATGCACGCCGCGCAGCAGTGCATATCCCGCGGCCCCCATGAACAACACGCCACCCAGCATGCGGCTGACGTCATAGACCCATAGCGTCGGTCCAAAGCCCCAGTCGCGCGCCACATCGGCCATGTCATTCGCGACCAGCATGCCGAACGCGGTCCGCGAGACCACCTCGTAGACCGCCGCGAAGATCAGCGGGATCAGCAGGACGCAGAAAAGTCGACCGGCCCAGAGGTTCATCACGTCGATAAAGGCCGTGATCGGCCGCTGCCACGGGGTCATGTCCTCCGGCGTCTCGCCGGGTTGCTCAGCGCGGCGTTCTGCGATCAGCTCGTCGGTGATCTCGAGCTCGCCGACATCCGTCTCCGTCGTATTCGACATGTCTTCCCCCCTTTTTTGGTCAGCCTATGGTTGGCTGTTTTCCTGGGTTTGTCGCGCGGCCTGTCTCGCACCCTGCGGGTGCGAACCAGACCTTACGCTCCGGCCCGAGAACCCCCACCCACCAACACACCAGGGGGGGCCCAGGCAGGAGCGGGGGGGGGGGGGGGTGGACGGGGTG